>ENA-OPZM01000171-OPZM01000171.1-human-gut-metagenome-genome-assembly--contig:-NODE-171-length-28233-cov-7.694442_pt1 | contig 28233 bp, 34 predicted proteins | sample MGYA00242478_ERZ504493 | MGnify/ENA primary metagenome ERZ504493 (study PRJEB26092, sample SAMD00036227) | human gut metagenome | host: Homo sapiens | study: EMG produced TPA metagenomics assembly of... | reverse complement strand
CAGGCCCGCAAGGTCAGCTCGCCGGGAGCAAAGGCAGTATTCAACGCTGCCGCCAGTGCGTCCCGCCGGGCCTTGTAGGCCACACGTTCCCGGGCCAGATGCCGGGTGAAGTAGCCTCGGTGATAAAGCGGGCCAGCGTCTGCTGCTCGAACCGGCTCACCGTGCCGGAGTACAGGCGGTATTTTTTCCGCCATGCAGGCAGAAGATGCTCCGGCAGCACCATATAGGCGATACGGATGCTGGGAGCCAGACTGCGGGAGCAGGTGGAGAGGTACACCACCGGGCCGTCTGCACCCGCCATGCCCTGCAGGCTGGGCAGAGGCCGGGTATCAAAACGGAACTCCGAATCGTAATCATCTTCTATAATATACCGCCCGCCCGGCCTGCGGGCTGCCCAGTGCAGAAGCTCGGCCCTGCGGCCCGCAGGCATGGTAACGCCTGTGGGGAACTGGTGGCTGGGCGTGACGTAGCACACCGCTGCATCCGACCGGTTCAGTGCTTCCACCGAAAGGCCGTCCTCGTCCACCGGTAGGCAGCAGCAGTGCACACCGTTGTTCTGCAGCACCTGCAAAGCACGGGGGTAGCCCGGCGTTTCCACCGCTGCAGGGCCGGGCAGCAGCGGTGCCAGCAGGCCCAGCAGATATTCCAATCCCGCGCCCACCACGATCTGATGCGGCCCGCACTGCACACCGCGGTATTCAGAGAGATATTCCGCCAGCGCCTGCCGCAGGGCCGGGTCGCCTGCGCATCGCCGTGGGTGAGCAGCTGGGGCGAAGAATAGAGCAGCTCCTTTTGCAGCCGCGCCCATGTGCGGAACGGGAACAGCTCCGGGTCTACCCCGCGGGTGGAAAGGTCGTACCGCACCGGCAGCACAGGCGGTTCCGGTTTTGGCGGTGCGGGCTGTTCCGGCCCGTTGGCAGGCCGGGACGGCAGGGCCAGATATTCCTGTACATAAAAGCCGCTGCGCTCCCGCGATTCCAGATACCCTTCCGCCGCCAGCATCTGATAGGCAGCATCCACCGTATTCACCGAGACGGACAGCTCTGCCGCCAGTCGCCGCTTGCCGGGCATCCGGGTGCCCGCCGCAAGGGTGCCGCTTCGCATCTCTCCGGCAAGGCTGCGGTACAGCTGTTCGTACAGCGGCACGCCAGAAGAAGCATCCAGCGCCGTGGTCAGATGGACCATAAATTATCCCTCCTGTCTGGGTATTGCATCAAACTGACCCCATTAAAAAACTTTATTCTGGGTATTTTCATGGTGTCAGTTCTGCGTATAATAGGAGCATACCCGCTGGACACCCAAATGTCAAGTAGGATTGTAGGTAAGTGGTTGCGAAGCAATCAAAGCCCCAGTGGGGCTTTGGTGCCGCGGGAACGGAAATTTGGAGGGAGAGTAAATCATGTCTACTACTGCAATGTGGCTGCTTCTGGCAGTCGTTGTCATCGTCATTCTGTTTGCAAGTGTGCTGTACAAGCGCACCTTCACCACCAAGGAGCTGGCCATGACCGGTGTCATGGCCGCTTTAAGCCTTGTGGCTATCTGTTCTTCCGTGTGCCGTTCTACGGCGGTTCTTCGTTCCATCTGGCAACACCTTCACCGCCCTGACCGCCCTACTGCTGGACGGTGTGTCCGGCGGTCTGGCCGGTGCCATTGGTCTGGCGCTGGCCGATATTCTGGCCGGTGACCCGGGCTATGCCGTCACCACCTTTGTGCTCAAGTTCATCATCGGCATCACCTGCGGTGCCGTGGCGCACAAGGCATTCAAGCTGCGCGACCTCGACAAGCACAGCTCCGGCTATCTCGTCAAGGTGATCGTTTCTGCCGGTTCCGGCCTGCTGCTGAACGTGCTGACCGACCCGTTCCTGGGCTACTTCCGCAATGTGTACATCTTTGGTCAGGAATACACCGTGGCACAGGCGCTGACCAAAATTGCAGGCGGCGTCACCTTTGTAAACAGCGTGGCCTCCACCGTGTGTGCGGTCATCCTGTACCTCGCCCTGCGTCCGGCCCTGGAGCGTGCCGGTCTGCTGCCCAAGGGCGAAAAACACTAAGCGATCTCTCTATCCTGATACAGCACTGCTGCCCTCACCTGCCGGACTCCTCCTATCCTCCGGCGGTGGGGGCAGTGGTGTTTTTCGTGGACGACCTATCACACGGAACTCCTCCAGTCTCGCATTCGCTCGACAACCCCCTCGGGGATGGGGCTTTTGACAGAAACTGAAGCAAAAAAGCGCTCGTCACACAATTCTGCATGACGAGCGTTTTTTGTTTTTTATCGCAATTTTCAAAAATAGTGCCTATTAAAACGGCATATTTGCGATATGCAGTTTGCGGATGTTGCTTGTGCATTAAAAACGCAACCTGCTATCATTACAGCTTTTCAAATACAAGGAACCGGGACGAGATATCGGTTTCCAGCTGGGACAGCGCAGCAAGGCGCTCCGCCCCGCCGCGCGGCGTTTTCCAGTAATAGGGTGTCATGGCGAACAGCGCTTCCAGCTGTTCGTGGGGCACCGTGACGCGGCCGGTCACTTCCCGTTCCCCAATGGCGGCAAAACCGTCATAGGCGATCTGCTGCACCGGGTTTTTATAGGGCTTTTCGTAGAGCACGGCCTTCATCTGGTACAGATGTTCGGCACCGGGCACCACATAGATCATCCGTCCGCCCGGGCGCAGCACCCGCAGGAATTCCTCCTGTGCAAAGGGCGAAAAGCAGTTCAGCAGCAGGTCGGCCCAGCCGGTGCGCACCGGCTGGCTGAAGCTGGATGCCACCGCATACTGTGCCGTGGGCAGGGCCTTGGCCGCAAGACGCACCGCAGGCTTTGCGATATCAAAACCCGCCAGCTGCACCCGGCGGCCTTTCTCGGCAAGCGCCTGCGCGATGCAGCGGTCGTACCAGCCCTCGCCGCAGCTGCATCCAGCAGATGCAGCGCCGCCTCCGGGCTGGCAGGCTGGCCGTACTCTGCGCACAGCTCACCCACCGCTTTGCCAAAGATGCCGTAGTATCCGGCATTCAGGAACGCGCGGCGGGCGGCCACCATCTCCTTGCTGTCGCCGGGGGCTTGGTGCGCATGCTCTGCACCGGCAGCAGATGCCAGTAGCCCTCCTTGGCGCGGTCAAAGCAGTGGCCTTTTGTGCATTTCAGGGTGCTGTCGCCGGTCAGTTTCTCCCCGCACAGCGGGCACTGCCATGGGGCAAACGGTTCATTTTTGCTCATACTTCGTCGCTGTGGTCCTCAATGGGTGCAGTTGCACCGCCGTGGGCGTCATATACTCCTCAAAGTTCGTGAACTTCTGCTGCGGCGGACGGCGGCTGATGAGCATAAGGCCCGGGTCTTCGTCCCTTGCAGCAGCGGCACGGCCGCGGCGGCTGCTCTCCGCTCTGGGAGCACGGGCCGGTGCAGGCTGTGCATTGCGGGACGCATTCTGACGGCCGCGCTGGCCGTTGTTTGCACCGCGGCCCTGCTCTGCGCTCTGGCTCTGGGCGGCAGGCTGGCTGTTCTGGCGGGCTGGACGGTCGCTGCGGTCATTGCGACGGCTCTTCTGGCCTTGCATGCTGCTGTTCTGCTGAGCAGGCTGTGCAGCCGTACGGATGGCCGGGGCGGCGGGTGCAGCCGGAGTCTTTTTGGCCGGGCGCAGCGGAGTGGCCTCCGGGGCACTCACAAAATGCGGGTCAAACTTGGGCTGCGCATTGCTGCCGCGGGCAGGAGCATTCTGCTCCCGGCGCGGGCGGCTGTTATTATTGGAACGGCGGTCATTGCTGCGTCCGCCGGTAGTACGCTTGGTATCATCCATGAGTGGTTCCTCTTTTTCGGTTTTTGCGGGCTTTGCCTGCACCTTGGGTGCGGGTGCAGCCTTTTTTTCAGGTTTTGCGTTTTTTGCTTCGGCCTTTGCGGGCTTCGGCTGCTTTGCGGCAGGCTTTTCTGCCGGTTCAGCGGCGGCTGCCTTGGGCTTTTTGCCGCGCACCGGCGGCTCCGGGCGCACCGGTGCGGGCACGCCGTCCCACGGGTGGCCGCTCACCACGGGAATTTTGCGGCGGTTCAGCTTTTCGATGCCTGCCAGATACTCCTGCTCCTCAGGTGCACAGAAGCTGACCGCCGTACCGTCGGCACCGGCGCGGGCCGTGCGGCCGATGCGGTGCACGTAAGTCTCCGGTACCTCGGGCAGGTCGTAGTTGAACACATGGGACAGCTCGCTGATATCGATGCCGCGGGCGGCGATATCGGTGGCTACCAGCACCTTGGTCTTACCAGCCTTGAAGTTTTCCAGCGCGGTCACGCGGGCGGTCTGGCTCTTGTTGCCATGGATGGCCGCCGCCGGGATGCCCTGCTTGGTGAGGTCTTTTGCAATTTTATCCGCGCCGTGCTTGGTGCGGCTGAACACCAGCGCGTTCACCACCGGGGGCTGCAGGTTCTTGATGAGCCACGGCAGCAGGAATTTCTTGTTGCCCTTTTCCACATAGTACAGGCTCTGCTGGATGCGGTCCACGGTGCTGGACACCGGGTCCACCTTGACAAAGGCGGGCTTGCGCAGGATGCCGGCCGCCAGCTGTTCGATCTCGGTGGGCATGGTGGCGCTGAACATCAGGTTCTGGCGCTCCCCGGGCAGCTTTGCGATCACCTTCTTCACATCGTGCACAAAGCCCATATCCAGCATCCGGTCGGCTTCGTCCAGCACAAAGATCTCAAGGTTCGAGAGATCGATAAATCCCTGACCGATCAGGTCGTTGAGCCGTCCCGGGCAGGCGATCAGGATGTCCACGCCCTTTTTCAGCGCTTCCACCTGCGGTGCCTGGCCCACGCCGCCAAAAACGACGGTGCTGCGCAGCTTGAGATACTTGCCGTAGGCATCAAAGCTTTCGCCGATCTGCAAAGCAAGCTCACGGGTAGGGGTCAGGATCAAGGCGCGGATGGCACCCTTTCTGCGGGGCGCATTGGCCGTGAGCCGGTCCAGCATGGGCAGCGCAAAAGCAGCCGTCTTGCCGGTACCGGTCTGGGCGCAGCCCATCAGATCCCGGCCGGACAGCACCGGCGGGATCGCCGCCGCCTGAATGGGCGACGGGGTCTCATAGCCTGCCTCCTGCACAGCGCGCAGAAGCGGGGCGGACAGATTCAATTCTTTAAATGTCATGGTTCTCCAATAATTATTCCGTAATTTTCCGGCACTCCACATAGTACCGCTTTTCTTCTGCGTGGCCCATGCTGAAGGTCTTGCGCGGCAGCACGCCGCCCATCACAACGCCTTTGAACAGGTCACTCTTGGCAAACGGCGGCATCAGGAATGCCACAGCACCTTTTTTGCACAGGCGCGCACAGCAGGCTCGTCGTGCACATAGTCCACGCGGGCTTCCTTGTGGTGCTCAAGATAGTATTCGATAAATTCGTCAATGGTGCCCACGGTCAGCGGTGCGGTTGGGTCCTCAAAGCTGAGCACGTTGGACATGTGCGGCCCGGCCAGCGTGAAGGGCTGCTGCTTGCTGCCGCCAAAGCTGCAGCCGGCCATATTGGAATCGCTCCACGTGATCAGGCTCAGCAGCACCGCTGCGCAGTCCACATTGAACAGCACGCGGTGGATCGGCTCGATCTCGATTGCAGGCGAGTGCACATTGCACACCTCGGCCAGACACCAGCGGGCCGGATGGTTTGCTGCCTGCTCCGGTGTGAGTGTCTTTTTCAGCTCCTCCCAGCAGGCCTTTGCAGTGGCCAGCGAGTGGTTGCCGTCGCCCACGGCCAGCGTCAGCGGGTCGCGGCGGGTGGCATCCGGATACTTTTTGTCGAATTCTTCCTGACTGCCCAGCACAGCCAGCGCATCTTCGATCTGCGCAATGAGGGCAGGGTCTTCCACAGCCCAGCCCGCAATGTGGCCGCCGTTCAGCATCAGCTCGCCCTCGTATACCTTGGGAAGTTCGGCTTTATGCGCCGCCACCGGCTCGATGAGGGTGCAGCCGGGGTCGTCCGCCAGCATCATGATATGGGGCGTTTCCAGCGCGGCGCCGGTGCGCACCTTCATGCGGGGCGGGATGCGGCTTTCCACGGTGCTTTCGCTGGGACGCACCGTACATTTCTCGCCCCGGCGGTAGCTGTAGGCTTCCAGATCCACCATGCCCACAAGGCCCTGCCGCACCTTGCCGCTCTGCTCGGTGCGCTCCACGTAAACAAAGCCGTCCACCGCGCGGGTCAGCACGTTCCGGGCATAGTCATCCATGGTGGCATGGATCTTCTCAATGCGTGCATCGGCATCGCCGTCTTCCAGATAGACCTCCGGCAGGATCATGTTCAGGGTGCTTGGGCTGCCTGCCGCGGCAGCCTCGGCTTTCTGCCAGTAATCCCGGTCACTGGTGAACTGATCGCAGGCAATGCAGCCCCACTTTTCCAGTGGGATCTGCTCCGAAGGCAGAAGGATGTGGGCCGGTGCAAAGCAGGATTTGGTATTCATAGCAGATTCCTCCCTCTTATAAAACCAGAGACGTTACTGGAAAATGTCGGCGCTGTGCAGCACCAGATGCTGCACGCCCTGTCCGGCGGCAGACTGCTCCAGTGCGGTGCGGCTGTCGGCGTCCATCGCCTTGTCTGCCGTCACCAGCAGGTTGTCCATGCCCAGCGTCACAGCGGGCACATCCAGCGACACGCTGTTGGTGTTGCACTGATCCAGCGTGTAGCTGAACCACAGGGTCATGCTGCCCGCAAAGCGGCTCTGCAGGGCGGCGATATCCGCCTTGAGCTGATCCGCGCGGGAAACGCCGCTAGTCTCGCCGTAGTCCTGTTTGCGGCTGAGCTTCGGGAACTGGACATTGGTCAGGACTACCTGCTCAAAGCCCATGCCCTGCACCTCGGCTACCAGATCGCTACATATTCCACTGCCGCAGCGGAGTAGGGATTCAGCCATGCATTGCCGCCCTTCTGGCATCCAGCCACAGGCCGTCGCCGTAGTGGATGGCCATGCTGCGGTCGGTGCGGGAGGAGATGGGGTCCTTGAAGGCTGCAAGCTGTGCCGCCGGGATGATGCCCTCTTCCCGGAAGATGGCCGCGATGCGGGCCGGGTCCACGGTGGTGTCGGCAATGCTCTGGGCGGCAGCCGGCACCTGCGAAGCGTAGCAGATGCTGCCATCCGGTGTTTTCAGGGTCACAAGGCCGTAATCCGCTCCCTGCGCCTTGAGCTGCTGCGCCGCTGCACGGATGGCCGCATCATCGGCAAGGGTGCTCACATCCACTGCGGCCCAGCTGCCGCCGGTAATGGCCTTGCCGTCCAGCTCCTTGGGCTGTTCCGGCTCCGGCTGGGACGAAGCCGCTTCCTGTACCGCCGAGGATGCAGCTGCTTCGGACGAGGCGGCTGCGCGGGATGCCGATTCAGCTTCCAGATCACGGTTCTTCACCACAGTATACCAGGTGTGGGTAGCCCAGTCCAGCACGTGGGGTGCTGCCAGCCAGGCTGCGCCCAGCACCGCCAGCACCAGCACCACGATGCCGATGCCTTTTTTGATGCGTGTACCGCGGCTGTAGAAGCTGCGGCGGTAGCGCTTGACCTTCTGACGTTTATACTTTGCCATTGTCGATTCTCCTCCCTGCCAATGTTACAGGATCACAGAATGTCCGGTGAAACCATAGATTGCCAGTGCCAGCACGCCGATATACACCAGCGTGATGGGCAGGCCGCGGAATGCTTCCGGGATGGCCTTGCTGCGCAGGCGGTGGCGGGCTTCCGTTACCAGCAGCACCGCCAGCACATAGCCAAGGCCGCTGCCAAGGCCAAAGCCAAGGCTCTGCCCCAGCGTAAAGCTCTGGGTGCGCTCCACCAGTACAGTGCCCAGCACACAGCTGTTCAGGCCCGCCAGCGGCACGATGCGCAGCAATGCGCTGCGGTGCGGCAGGCCCTTCGCCAGCCACAGCACGGCGTGCTCCAGAACACACACCACGGCAATGCTGGCAATATACACCAGCGGGCGCAGCTGGGCACGGTTTGCCAGCGGCGCGATCCGGCTGCCGGCATACCACGCAAAGGGCGTTACCAGCACCTGCGTGATGCACAGCTGCATACCGAACAGCCAGCTGCTGGTGCGGTCATCGCCCACCAGCTGCACCAGACGCGAAACGCCCAGTGCACGGGTAAAGACGGCGTTCTGCGCGAACACCGCCAGCAGTGCATAGCTGAAGAACACTGCGCTTGTTGTTACAACATCTCTCATTGTTCGCGGTCCGCCTCCTTCTGGGAATGCACATCCACAAGGTTGCGTGCCTCTTTGGTGAGATATGCCTTGCGCTTTTGGGCCAGTGCACGCCATACGGCGCACAGCACGCCCAGCACGATAAAGCCGCCTGCCGGCATGCTTGCCATGGGCAGCACCGGGCGGCTGACAACCACACCGAACATGGTGCCTGCGGCCAGCCATTCACGGACGCAGCCCAGCAGCACCAGCAGCAAAGCATAGCCACCGTGATGCGCAGGCCCTTGGAGACAGCCTTTCGCACCGTCTCCTGCACGCGGCCAAAGCGGTAGGTCAGCAGCGGCTCCACCGTGAGCAGGGGCAGGTAGATGCCAAGGCTCAGCAGGCTGGTGCTGAACAGTATATTCAGGATGGGATACACCGCCAGATACACCCCCGCCGTGCTGAAGCCGTACACCAGTGCACGGGGCAGCAGCTTTTTCTGCAGCGTTTCCGGGGCGGGGTCCTCGTCGTGCAGGGGCACAAGGCGGCTCAGCAGACATGCCAGCACGCGGGAGGGCACCAGCAGCAGCGCCACCGCCACCGCCAGCATCACCGCATTCTGGCCGCTGGTGGCAAGCACCACCAGCGGGGCAAGGCCCATGCCCTGCATGACCACCGGGTTATTCAGGAACACACGGTCGTGGTGGGCAAACTTGTTGGGATCTTTTACGATCAGTTCAGCCGTTGCGCGTCTCATTGTGCTGCCCTCCTTCCGGCATCTGCCTGCAGATGGGTCAGGTGATACAGCTTTGCCTCGGTGCGGTCGATCCATGCCGACACACTGTTGACCGCCAGCAGCGCAAAGCACACACCGGTCTCGTACACGCCATAGTAGCGGAAGCCCATGCTCACAACGCCCACCAGCACGCCGTACAGCACACGGCCCATGCGGTGGTGCACGCAGGTGTAAGGCTCGTTGATCAGGAACACCGCGCTGAACAGGATCGCGCCAGTCAGCAGCTCATCCCGCACACACTGCAGGCGGGGCAGGATATTTGACAGCACGGCACTGTCGGCAAGGCCCGCCTGCCGCGGGAAGAAGAACGCAATGACCGCACAGGTTACAAGAAAGCTGATCGATGCAGACATGTGGGCATCCTTCTGGGTCCACAAAAACAGGCCGCAGGCAAGGATCACCAGCGCAGCGCCGGTGCCCATGGGAGCAGCATATTCGCCCAGACCCAGCGCCAGCGAGCCGATGTTCAGCATGCCGCCGCTGCGCAGGGTGTCCTCAATGGCGCTGGAGACCGGCACCATGGAAGTGTCCCACAAAGGGATGTTCGTATAGGGCTGCGGATAGCGGAACACCTGTTCCGGCCATGACACTGCCGCCACCACATAGCCCACAGCAGCCGGGTTGAAGGGGTAGCTGCCGTAGCCGCCAAAGATCTCCTTGCCGATCAGCACACCGGCAAGCACTGCGGCGATCAGAACATAGATATCCACCGTCACCGGCATCAGCAGGGCAATGACGAGCGCAAAGCTCTCGTTGGAAAAGTCACTGCCCTGATACACGCGGCGGCGCAGCAGCGAAACGAGACGGTCGCACAGGTTACCGGTAAGCACCGCAATGCCGCACAGCAGCAGCGGGCGCACACCGTACAGAAAACAGGCCATGCACAGCACCGGCACCGCCATAAAGCAGATATGCTTATAGTAGCGGCCGGTCTTCTGGAGCTGCGCCTCCTGCTCCCGGATCAAAGATTCATCCATAAATGGTTATCCTTTCAAAGGCTGGCGAGGTGCTGCACAGCTGCAGCAGGGTCTGCTGCGCCGAACACTGCACTGCCCGCCACCAGAATATCAGCGCCCGCTTCCACGCACTGGGGCGCGGTGGCATTGTCCACGCCGCCGTCCACTTCCAGCAGATAGTGTGCACCGCGCGCTTCGCGCTCTGCCTTGAGCCAGCGCAGCTTGTCCAGCGCCGAGGGCATGAACTTCTGCCCGCCGAAGCCGGGCTCCACGCTCATCACCAGCACAAGATCCAGCTGGTCAAGATACGGTGCCAGCGCCTGCGGCTCGGTGCCGGGCTTGATGGTCAGCCCCACCTTGCAGCCCAGCGCCCGGACGGCATCGATGGTGGCCTGGATATCGTCCTCGCACTCAAGGTGGAAGTTGTACAGGGTGGCACCGGCTTTGATGAAGGCTTCCGCATACTGCAGCGGATGGCTGATCATCAGGTGCACATCATAAAAGGCATCCGGCAGATTTTTGTGCAGGCTCTTGAGCACCGGCACGCCAAAGCTGATGTTGGGAACAAAGTGGCCGTCCATCACGTCGTAATGCAGCATCTGTGCACCGGCATCCAGCACCATGCGGCAGTCTGCACCCAGTTTGCCAAAATCAGCGGAAAGGATCGAAGGACTTACGATTGCCATATTCTATCTTTACGCTCCGTTATTTTATAAATTCTTATTCCCATTTGTCCCATTGTGCTGGCGTTTTCAAACCGCAAAAACAGCATGGGCATGGTTATCTTTTAGTTTACATGAAAACGAGCAAAAAATCAAACCCGCCAATGGCTTTTTCACGGAAATGACGTATTTGGAAAGATCTGTCCATTTGCGAAGTAAACTCCCTCAGTCAAAGCCTGACGGCTTTGCCAGCTCCCTCGGAGAGGGAGCCTCTGGCACGCCCGGAAGATTTGCACTTTAACCGGAAGCTTTACCGCCATGCCAAGGGCCCCATCCAGAGGGGGCTGGCATTGAGCGCAGCGAGATGACTGGGGGAGTTTCATCGGCGGCAAAGTTTCCCCACGCCAAAACAGCCAGACCGCCCCGGGTCCGGGGCAGTCTGGCTGGAAGTTCATTCTACGGGCTTCATGCTTGCAGGGTCTTCCACGGTGGGTTCACCGCCGGCTTCGTCCGGCAGGCGCTTCATGCCGCCGGGGTTCGGGGCCACCGTGGGCAGGGTGAACACGAACCGGCACCACTCGCCCTGCTGGCTCTCCACCCGGATCTGCCCGCCGGAAAGGTTCACCAGCACCTTGCAGATGTTCAGGCCAAGGCCAGCGCCCCGGGCGTGCAGGCCGCGGGAGCGGTCCTCCTTGTAGAACCGCTGGAACACGTAGGGCAGCGCCTCCGGGCCGATGCCCTGACCGGAATTCCAGATGGAGATCTCGGCTTCCGGGCCAAGCTTTTCCACCCCGAAGCGGATGGTGCCGCCCGCAGGCGTAAACTTGATGGCGTTGTCCAGCAGGTTATACACCACCTGATGGATCAGGTCGGGGTCGGCGTAGACCAGCACCTTTTCGTCCATGGTCAGGCCGTCGATGTCGATCATGCCGTCGTTGATGCGCTGCTCTGCCGAGAGCGCCACGCCGGTGATCGTCTCCCAGATGTTGAACATCCGGGCATTCACCTGATATTCGCCGCTTTCCAGCTTGGAAAGATCCAGCATGTTCTGGATGAGCCGTGCCAGACGGCCCGTTTCCTCGCTGACCAGCTGCAGGTAGTGGTTCTGCATATCCGGCGGGATGGTGCCGTCCAGAATGCCGTCCACAAAGCCCTTGATGGTGGTCATGGGGGTGCGCAGCTCGTGGGCGATGTTGCCCATGAACTGACCGCGGGAGTTGTCGTTCATCTGGATGTTGTCTGCCATGCGGTTGAAGGTGCGGGCAAGGTCGGCTGCCTCGCCTTCGCCTTCCACCCCCTCCACACGGACGGAAAGATCACCGCCGCCAAAGCGCTGGGCGGCATCCGTCACCTTCTGCAGTGGGTCGGTGAGCTGGCGCATCAGGATCTTGGTCAGGATGCTGGCACACAGCAGCATCACACAGGCCGACAGCAGGAAGTTGGACCAGAACTGCTGCTTGAACTGGGTCAGCTGCTCGCCGGAAGAGCACAGGAACAGGTAGCCGCTGGGCTGGCCGTGCTCATTGCGCATTTCGCTGACCGTGATGTAGCTTTTCCCGTCCAGCATGCCGCCAAGCGTGCCGAACACATGGTAGTAATCTGCATCGGAAGCGTCGATCTTCTCCATCATTCTTCCGGCACGGTCAGGCTCTCCAGCTTGTCCGGGCTGGAGGCGATCATCACCCGGCCGTCGTTGTCGGTAAAGAACAGATAGGCCTCTGCGCTCTCGCCGATGATCTCCAGCTTGGTGCTCAGTGCGTCCAGCTCATCGCCTTCCGGCAGCTCCGCCTGCTGGACCAGATACTGGGCCGTGCGCTGGGTGACACCCACCACCTGATCCAGTGTTTCGTAGCGGTCCTTGGCAAAGTAGTTCTTGAACAGCACCCACTCCGAAGCGCCCATCAGCACAATGCCCAGCACCATCAGGGTGGACACCAGCGAGAAGAACGCCACCGAGATACTTTTGCGCATTACTGACGCACCTCGAACTTATAGCCCACGCCCCATACGGTCTTCAGCTCCCATTTGTCGGAAGCACCGGCCAGCTTCTCGCGCAGGCGCTTGACATGCACATCAATGGTGCGGCTGTCGCCGTAATACTCAAAGCCCCACACCTCGTCCAGCAGCTGGTCGCGGGTGTAGACGCGGTTCGGATGGGAGGCCAGACAGTTCAGCAGTTCCAGCTCCTTGGGGGGAGCCTCCACCACCTTGCCCTTGACCCGCAGCTCATAGCTGTTCATGTCCAGACGCAGGTTGTCGAATTCGATCACGCCCTCGGTGCTCTCGGCAGCGGCCGTGGTGGTCTGGCAGCGGCGCAGCACCGCCTTGATGCGGGCCACCACTTCCTTGGCATCAAAGGGCTTTACCATGTAATCGTCTGCACCCAGCTCCAAGCCCAGCACCTTATCAAAGGTCTCGCCCTTGGCCGTGAGCATCATCACCGGGGTGTTGCCCGCCTTGCGGATGCGGCGGCAGACCTCCAGCCCGTCCATCTTGGGCATCATCACATCCAGCAGCACCATATCGGGCTTGACCTGATTGAACTTTTCCAGACCTTCTTCGCCATCGTTTGCCACCGTGACCTGATAGCCCTCCTTGGTCAGGTACAGCCGCAGCAGCTCGCAGATATTGGTATCGTCGTCCACAACGAGGATCTTTTCGTTGGCCATAATGATCTCCTCCCATTTTATCGGATGCCCGCCGGAGCAGGCAGAGCAGCAAAGTATTCCACTTCTTATTATACGGAAGAGTTATGACAAAATAAAGAAGGATTTGTATGATTTTTTCACAATTCCGGCCCGGCCTTACTCGATCATCAGCCGGATGATCTCCTCATTGGTCTCCTTCATGCCGTCCTTGCCCAGACGGCCGATGCCCTTGATGGTGGTCTCGATGTCCTTCATCACGATGCCGTCGCCGCCCTTGAACTCCTGATGGCACTTGTACATGTTGTAGCCAAGCAAGGCCGCGTCCACCGAGGATGCGATCTTTGCCGCGCAGGAGGCCTTTGCGCCGTCGCACACGATGCCGGACACGATGGCCAGCGCATTGACCACCGTGTGGATGGCGGCCTGATAGCCGTCGCCGCACAGATATACGATGCCCGCGCCAGCGCCCGCACCAGCACTGACTGCGCCGCAGTAGGCGGACAGGGTGCCGATGCCGGTCTTTTCGTGGATGGCCACCAGATTGGAAATGATGAGGGCACGGTAAAGCTTTTCCTTGCCGCTGTGCAGCTCCTTGGCATATTCAATGAGCGGCACCGAGCAGGTGATGCCCTGATTGCCGCTGCCGGAGTTGATGATGACCGGCAGCTCACAGCCGTTCATGCGGGCATCCGAACCGGCGGCCGCCTTGGCCTTGGCCCGGATAGACACATCGTTGCCGTAGGTAGAAAGCAGCACCCGGCCGATGTTCGCGCCATAGTCGCCCAGAAGGCCCTCCTCTGCAATGGCGTTGTTATAGCGGATCTGGCGTTCCAGCAGGTCCGCCACATCCTGCAGGTCGACCGTCTCGGCAAAATCCCAGATGTCCTTCATGTTCAGCAGGCTGCGGTCGCCCGGCTGTCCCGCCGGGCCTCCTCGTTCAGCAGCGGCTTTTCGTAGAGCACCCGGCCATTCTTTTCGATCAGGCAGATGTTGGTGTGAAAATCCGCAATGCGCACCTTTGCATAGGAATCCCCGCTGCGCTCGGTAACGATGATATCGAACACATGCCCCTGCTCGATGTGCTGGATGGAAATGGGCACCGTCTGCATGTAATCCCGGATGGCAGCCTTCTTGTCCTCGCTGACCTCGGAGATGACTTCCAGCTCTCTGTCTGCCGAACCGGCAATGATGCCCGCTGCCACAGCGGCTTCCATGCCTTTCAGGTGGCCGGTGTTGGGCACGATGACGCTCTTCACATTCTTAATAATGCTGCCGCTCACCTGCAGCTGCACGCTCTCGGGCAGTGCGCCCAGCACCTCGCGTGCCCGGGCCGCAGCATAAGCCAGTGCAATGGCTCTGTGCAGCCCATTGCCGGGATGAGCTCCTCTTTTAATATTTCCACATACGCCTGATAGCGCAGATCACTGCGTTCCATGACGGTTCCCTGCCTTTCCTGTCGATTCGATATTTACCAACAGGAATAGTATACTATAGAACCCGCGCAATGTAAAACAAATTCTTCCCCGCCTGCAGAACCGGCTATTGCAAAGCGCAAACCGCAGAAGTAGAATAGGAGCATCCAAATCGATAAATCCATGGAGGGTCTTCCAATGATCGAAAAAGAAGTACAGGAGCTGCTGTCCTTCATTGACGGCAATCCTACCGCATACCACACCACTGCATCCGTCCGGAACATCCTGCTGAAGGAGGGCTTTTCCGAGCTGCTGGAGAGCCGCCGGTGGCAGCTGGAACCCGGCAGGAGCTATTTCGTCTGCCGCAACGGCTCCAGCATCCTTGCATTCCGCATGGGAGAACAGCTGGAAAACTACAGCTTCAACGTGGCTGCTGCCCACACGGATTCCCCCTGCTTCCGCATCAAGGAAAATGCCGAGATCCACATGGGCCGGAAGTACACCAAGCTGAACACCGAGGGCTACGGCGGCATGATCTGCTCCACATGGATGGACAGGCCGCTGTCGGTGGCAGGCCGCGTACTGATAAAGGAAAACAATGCCATCACTTCTCGCCTGCTCACGCTGGACCGCGACCTGCTGATGATCCCCAGCGTGGCCATCCACATGGATCGCGAAGTCAACGACAAGGCTTCCTACAACAAGCAGGTGGATATGCTGCCCCTGCTGGGCGGTGCCGCCGAGGAAGGCGTGCTGAAAAAGCTGGTCGCCGCTGAGCTGCAGGTTGCAGAAGAGCAGATCCTTGGCAGCGACCTGTTCCTCTGCATCCGCGAAAAGGCCGCCGTCTGGGGCTGCAATGAGGAGTTCATCTCCTCCGGCCGTCTGGATGACCAGCAGTGCGTGTTCGGCATCCTGAAGGGTTTTCTGAACGCGCACTGCGCCCAGTCCATCAATGTTGCCGCCTTTTTCGACAACGAAGAAGTGGGTTCCGGCACCAAGCAGGGCGCAGCTTCCACCTTCCTGTACGACGTTCTGCACCGCATCGCGCAGAACGTCTGCCCCGGCGATGAGGACTTCCACCGTGCGGTGGCCTCCAGCTTCATGTTCAGCGCCGATAACGCCCACGCCGTGCACCCCAACCACCCGGAATACACCGATGTGAACAACTGCACCTACATGAACGAGGGCGTTGTGGTCAAGGTCCACGCCGGCCAGAAGTACACCAGCGACGGCATGAGCATGGCCGTGGCAAAGGAGCTTGCCGCCCGCGCCGGTGTCCCGCTGCAGTATTTTGCCAACCGTTCCGATAAGGTCGGCGGCAGCACTCTGGGCAACCTTGCCATGGCACAGGTATCCATGAACTGCGTGGACATCGGCCTGCCCCAGCTGGCCATGCACTCCTGCTACGAGACCGCCGGTGCCCGGGACATCATTTCTCTCATCCGGCTGATGGAGGAATTCTACGCCAGCCATTTTGAGGAGACCGCGTCCGGCACCCTTGCCATCTGCAAGTAAGACCCGTACAACCTGAATCATAAGGACTGCCCGTAGAAAAGCAGCACTGCTTTTCCACGGGCGGCTTTTCGTTTCCACTTAAGTGAGTATTGAGAAAAAACGTCCATTGTGCTACAATTATTTTGTTATAATATCGCTTTTTACCGCAGCGTAAAATCTTTTTCGCAAGGAGTATAATAAAATGAAATTAGGTATCGTCGGCCTGCCGAACGTCGGCAAGTCCACTCTGTTCAATGCCATCACCTCCACCAAGAACGCAGAAGCCGCAAACTATCCCTTCTGCACCATCGAGCCGAACAGCGGCATCGTAGCCGTGCCGGACAAGCGTCTGGACAAGCTGGCCGAGATCTGGCAGACCAATAAAAAGACCCCTGCCATCGTGGAGTTCGTGGATATCGCGGGCCTTGTGAAGGGTGCCAGCCAGGGTGCAGGCCTTGGCAACAAGTTCCTGGGCCACATCCGCGAGTGCGACGCCATTGTGCATGTAGTGCGCTGCTTTGACGATGACAACATCATCCATGTGGTGGAGGATGTTTCCAAGGCCGAGGCCGTGGACCCCATTGCTGACATCGACGCCATCGACTACGAGCTGATCCTGTCCGACCTTGAGGTGGTGCAGAACCGCGCAGGCCGCATGGCAAAGGCTGCCAAGAGCGGCAACAACAAGGTGCTGCCGCCGAAGCCGCATGGCTGCAGCAGCTGGCCGACCACCTGAGCGCCGGCAAGCCTGCCCGCAGCTTCGATTTTGACGAGGGCGATGCCGAGCAGCAAGCTGTTCTGCACGAGATGGGTCTGCTGAGCGCAAAGCCGGTGCTGTACGCCTGCAACGTGGGCGAGGACGACCTGATGGAGGGCATCGAAAACAACAAGTATGTCCCGCTGGTGGCCGCACGCGCCAAGGAAGAGGGCGCACGCTACATTCCCATCTGCGCCAAGACCGAGGAGGATATCGCCGACTACTCTCCCGAGGAAAAGAAGGCTTTTCTGGCTGAAATGGGCATTGAAGCCAGCGGTCTGGACAACCTCATCACTGCCAGCTATGATCTGCTGGGCCTGATCTCCTTCCTGACCGACGGCAAGAAGGAGTGCCGCGCATGGACCATCCGCAAGGGCACCAAGCACCGCAGGCTGCCGGCAAGATCCACAGCGATTTCGAGCGCGGCTTCATCCGTGCCAGCGTCATTGGCTATAGCGATCTGGAAGCCAACAACTTCGATTACGCCGCCGTCAAGGCCAAGGGTCTGCAGCGCACCGAGGGCAAGGAGTACGTTGTCAACGACGGCGATGTGATCGAGTTCCTGTTCAACGTTTAAAGGGAAACCCTCTCAGTCAAAACCCGACGGTTTTGACAGATTCCCCCTTTTGTCGCTGCGTGACATCTTCCCCCGGCCGGGGGAAGTCTTTCCTCTCAGGGGGAGCTCGATTGCAGCGAACCGGAAGAGCCATAAAAGCTCTCCCTTTGGGAGAGCTGGCATCGCGCAGCGATGACTGAGAGGGTTCGTCCCAAGCCCTTCCCGTGAAAAAGTAAGTTCAAAAGCCCGCAGGCTTTTGGAACTTACAAAATCAAAAATAACCTTCCGCTATATATGGCCAGAGCGCACGCGTCGGCCATTTAAAATCGTAAAAGAGGTTTCCTATGATTTTCGGTATTATGGGCGCAATGCCCGATGAAGTCGATCAGTGTGTGCAAAGCTGGAAAACGTCACCGTGGAGCCCTACGGCGGCGTGGATTACCACAAGGGCACGTTGGCCGGCAGACAGGTGGTGGTGTGCTGTGCCGGCATGGGCAAGGCCAATGCCGCCGCCACCACGCAGGTGCTCATCACAAAATTCGGCGCGGAGAAGATCATCTTTTCCGGCATCGCAGGCAATATGACCTCGAAGATCGGCATTGGCGATGTGGTCATCGGCAAGACCGTGCTGTACCACGACGCACAGCTGGACATGATCTGCCAGAACCCGCCGTTCCTCAAGGAATACACCGGCGACCCGGAGCTGATCGCTGCCGCCGAAAAAGCCTGCGCCGAAGCGGGTGTGAAGGCTCTGGTGGGCAAGATCGCCACCGGCGACCTGTTTGTGGGCGACAGTGAAACCAAGCTGCCATTGAAGCCAAATGCGCCCCCGACTGCGTGGAGATGGAAGGTGCCGCTGTGAGCCAGATCGCCGCCAAGAACGGTGTGCCCTGCGTCATCCTGCGCGCCATGAGCGACAACGCTGACGAGGACGGCCACGAGGTGCTGGTGGTGAAAAAGTTCAGCATTGCGGAATATGTAGCCACCGCCACCAAGATCGTGGCAGCAATGGTGGAAGCACTGTAAAAAAGAACCCTCTCAGTCAATGCTTCGCATTGCCAGCTCCCCCGAAAGGGGGAGCTTTTGACATTCCGGAAACGTTTTCCGTTTTGCCAATGGCTCGCCCTTCGGGAGAGCTGGCGAACAAAGTGAGCCTGAGAGGGTTTTCTTTTACAAGAACTGTTCCAGCTTTACCCGGCTATCCTCCTGAAACTCCTGCAGTCTTTGGGCAAGGCGCTTTGCGCCGGGCGCGGCATTGGGGTAATCCTTCTGGGCCTTTACGCAGTCCACCACCCCCATGCCGCTGCCCTGTGTGAGCATCTCGGCCAGATTGCGGGTGGACTTGTCCGTGAGGGTCTTCATACTGATGCCCATTTTCGTGTTCAGCTTTGCCATGGCGCTCTGCCCCTGCGCGGTGCCGCCGCAGGCCTCGATGGCGGTGTGCGCTTCCTGATTGAGCTGGTGGTACACATTGCGCTGGCGCAGCAGCTCGGCCTTGAACTGCACATCGTCGGTCATCGGCACGATCTGTTCCAAGGTGTTCTTGCCCATCTCGGTATTCTGCACCACGGCTTCCAGCAGGTTCAGGTTGTCGTTTTTCTGGTTTTCCATACAAAAATCCCCCTTCTGGCCTTAGTCTGCGCCAAAAGGGGGATTTTATACACTGGTTTTATTCTGCACGCATCTGATCGCCGCCGGCGTTCTGTGCCTCCCGCAGGCGTGCATCGCACAGCTCGTACAGCGCCTGCCAGTTCTTGGCCTGCACATCCTCAAAGCTCGCCACGCCGCAGCTCAGGGTAAAGGGTACCCGGCGCATCATGCCGGTGGTGGTGATGCATTCCCGGGGCATCTGCCGATACAGGTTCTGCATTTCCTCTGCCAGCTGCTTGCCGTCGGCATCCAGACAGCCCACCGCAAAGATGCTGCCGGTCAGGCGGCAGACCACGCGGACCGCAGGGGTATCAAAGCTCTTTTTCCACTGGTTGCCCACAAAGCAGTGCAGCTGGTCCATCACAGGCTGGCCGTAGGTATCCCGCAGCTTCTGGCCGTTGTCGATGCTCACCAGTGCCACGGCCGCCTTGCGGCCCTGCGCTGCACACTGTTCCAGCTTTTGGGCAAACACCGTTTCCAGATAGCGGCGGTTGTACACGCCGGTAAGGAAATCGTGGCTCATATCCTCGCGGCACAGTTCCCGCTCCCGGGGCGTCATGCGCTCTTCCGGCAGCACATTGCCTGCCAGCGGTGCGCACATTTCCAGCTCCCAGCATTTGCCGTCCGCTTCCACTCTGCGGTGCAGCACACAGTCCACACGGCCATTGCGCAGCTCGTAGTCCACCCGCAGGCCATCGTCCTGCCAGCCGTCACAAAGCGGTGCTTCGGTCAGGGTCACTGCCTCAAATACGGCCTGCGCTGAGCGCGCAAGTTCCCGTAGATCCTGCTCGGTACATTCTTTCTTCATGTAATTTTCCCCATCATCTGCGCACGCGGCGCTCCCGTATCCCGCGTGCAGTCACCTGTTCCCCATACGTTCAGGAACCATCTGCCGCATTATGCATCTCGCGCCCGCCTGTTTCCGGAAATGCCGGGAACGCATCAGGCAAAGAAAAATGGCATAATGCCGCTTTAGCAACATTATACCATTCAGCTTCCGATTTTACCAGCAAAACGCACAATTTTCTGCCGGAGTTTTTATATTTTCGTCAAATTGCTAAGCTCCCGCCGCTCTGTGCCTTCTGTTTATACGCGGCAGTACACACTGCACTCGTCGTGGATGGTCTTGGCCAGTGCCTTGGCTGCAAAGCCGTCTGCGGCGCGCCATGCCCAGTTTCCGCCCAGCTTGCCGGGGGTATTCAGGTGTGCTTCCGCGCCCAGACCCAGCCAGTCGTACATGGGGATGATGGCCCGGTCAGCCACCGACCCCAGCGCTGCGCGCAGCAGAGCGATGCGGACATCATCGGTCCGGATGGCCGCCAGCTCCTTTGCGGTGGCTTTACGCCGGTCAGGTGCAGGTAAGCGGCAGCGGCAGCCTTTTCCTTTTCGGAAGCGCCGTTCTCCCACCAGTCGGTCAGGGTGGTGTTATCGTGGGTGCCGGGATACACTACGCTGTTCTTGATGTAGTTGTGGGGCAGATACTCGCTGTCCCCGCCGCTGAAGGCGAACTGCAGCACCTTCATGCCCGGGAAGGTGCTGTCGGCCAGCAGCTTTCGCACGCTGGGGAACAGTTCACCCAGATCCTCGGCAATGATGGGCAGCTTGCCAAGGGCAGCTTCCAGCGCATCGAACAGCTCCATGCCGGGGCCGTTCTCCCACTTACCGGTGCGGGCGGTGGTGCTGTCCGCCGGGATGGCCCAATAGGTATCGAAGCCGCGGAAGTGGTCGATGCGCAGCAGGTCGTAGATGCCCAGTGCGTGGCGCAACCGGCGCACCCACCACGCGTAGCCAGTCTTTTTGTGGTAGGCCCAGTTGTACAGCGGGTTGCCCCACAGCTGACCGTCGGCAGAGAAGTAATCCGGCGGGCAGCCCGCCACACGGGCAAAGCCGCCGTCGGCGTCCAGCTCAAACAGCGCGCCGCCCACCCATGCATCCACCGAGTCGGCAGAGACATAGATGGGGATGTCGCCCAAAATCTGCACGTCCTTTTTGTTGGCGTAGGCCTTCACCGCCTGCCACTGGGCCGCAAACTTGTACTGCACGAACTTCCAGAACCCGATTTCTTCCTCGTTTTCGGCGGCAAAGGCAGCAAGGGCCTTCTTGTCGCGCAGGCGGTAGGGCTTGTCCCACTCCACCAGTTCTTCATGCCGTTGGCCACTTTCAGGGCCATGTACAGGGCGTAGTCGTCCAGCCATTCCTCATTGGCGAGGGTAAAGGCATAATAATCATCCGGGAAGTAATAGCTGCAGCCGTGCAGCCCAGCGCACTGCTTGCGCCATGCGGCGTAGGCGGTGCGCAGGACTTTAAAGCGGCTCACATACAAAGTGCCGTAGTCCACCTCTTTGGGGTCTGTGCCCCATTTTTCGGCCTTGAGCTGGGCGGCGGTGAGCAGGCCTTCTTCCTTCAAAGCGTCGAGGTCGATAAAATAGGGGTTGCCCGCAAAGGCCGAGCAGCTTTGATAGGGGCTGTCACCGTAGCCGGTGGGACTGAGCGGCAGGATCTGCCAGATCTTCTGGCCCGCTTGTGCCAGAAAATCCACAAACTTGAATGCTTCCTTGCCAAAGCAGCCAATACCGTAAGGGCCGGGCAGGCTGGACACCGGCATCAGGATTCCACTTTCACGCATGCTATTACCTTCCTCATTTTTAACATTTTATGGGAATATCGTTGTTTCCTATCATAACATATCCGCAGACTATTTTCCACAGGCAAAAAACGTGGTATACTTATTTTTACGGGATAACCCTCTCAGGCGCTTCGCGCCAGCTCCCCCGAAGGGGGAGCTTCAGACGATGGCTTGGTGAGAGGCACCTTCAGCCCGGAAGTCTTATTTCCCCTCCAGAGAAAAAGCTCCCCTTTCGGGGGAGCTGGCATCGCGCAGCGATGACTGAGAGGGTTTTTGGAGGTACCATGCAGCGCACAGAAAAATATTTTGAACAGGACGCTTTCCGCACCCAGTGCGAGAGCACCATCCTTGCCGCAGAGCCGGACGAAAAGACCGGCGGCGGGCGCATTGCGCTGGACGGCACGGTGTTCTACCGGAGGGCGGCGGTCAGCCTGCCGACCGGGGCACCCTGACCCTGCCGGACGGTGCCACGCTGAATGTGACCGATGTGCACGAGCATGACGGCATCCTCTGGCACAGCGTGGACGCTCTGCCGGAAAGCGCTGTGCCCGGCACTGCCGTTTCCGGCTGCATCGACTGGGAATGGCGCTTTGACAAAATGCAGCAGCACACCGGTGAGCACATTCTTTCCGGCATCCTGCACCAGATGTTCGGGGCCGAGAACGTGGGCTTCCACATCGGTTCCGAGGCTGTGCGCATGGACACCAGCGTGCCCATTTCTGCCGAGGGCCTGCAGCAGCCGAGCTTGCCGCCAACCGCATCGTGTGGCAGGATGTGCCGGTGCTGGTCAGCTACCCCACCCGGGAGGAGCTTGCCGCCCTTGTCTACCGCTCCAAAAAGGAGATCGAAGGCAGGTGCGCATCGTGACCATTCCCGGTGCGGATGTCTGCGCCTGCTGCGGCACCCACACCCACACCACCGGACAGGTGGGACAGATCAAAATTCTGGCCAGCGAGAACTACAAGGGCGGCGTGCGGCTGAGCGTGGTGTGCGGCCAGCGGGCATTGCTTGCTGCACAGGCTATGCGTGCCCGGCAGGCAGAGATCGGGGCGCTGCTCTCGGCCAAGGCCGACCAGACCGCTGTGGCGGTGCATCGCGTCTACGATGAGTATACTGCGCTCAAGTTTACACACTTTGGCGTATGTTCTCAGCTGTTCGATGCACTTGCCCAGCTGGCAAACCCCGGTGAGGATGCCATCCGCACAGTGCCCGGCCTTGACCCGGACGGCCTGCACCGGCTGGCGGTGCGCCTGACCGAAGCCACCACCGGTCTCTGCGCCGCCCTGACCCCCACCGAAAAGGGCACCGGCTACTGCATCGCGCAGGCAGACGGCGATGTGCGCGCCCTGACCAAAGCCCTGAACGCCGCCCTGAACGGACGCGGCGGCGGCAAGCCCGGCATCTGTCAGGGCAGCTGCGCCGCTGCACCGGAACAGGTGGAGGAATTTTTAAGAAAGACGAAATAACTCCTTCCGTCATCGCTGCTCGATGCCACTGCTCCCCTTTTTGTCACTTGCGTGACATCTGTTCCTCTCTTTGTCACCTGCAGTGACATTTCTCCCCGGCGCGGGGAGAATCTGTCCCGACCGGGGGAAGTCTTTCCTCTCAGGGGGCTTCTATTGCAAAACCGAATAGCTTTCCCTCTTATGGTCAAAAAGCTCCCCCTTTCGGGGGAGCTGCCGAGCGAATGCGAGGCTGAGAGGGTTCACAACATCAAGGAGAACAACAAACTATGAGAATGCGTTTCAAACCCTATGCCCACGACGAGCTGATGGCAGCCGACTTCCATGTGCACGAGCCGCTGATCTGGGGCGGCAAGTGGCACGCCCAGTACGCCCGCCCGGAGCAGCCCTTTGTGCTGGAACTGGGCTGCGGCAAGGGCGGCTTCATCTCCCAGCTGGCCTGCGCCCACCCGGAAAACAACTATCTGGGCATCGATATCACCGATAAGGTGCTCATCCTCGCCAAGCGCAAGATCGAAGCCGCCTATCAGGCTGCAGGCCGCCCCATCGACAACGTGAAGATCATGAGCACCGACATCGAGCGCATCAAGGGGGTCATTACCGCCGAGGATACGGTCAGCCGCATCTACATCAACTTCTGCAATCCGTGGAGCAAGAACGGCTCTTCCCACAAGCACCGCCTCACCTACCCGCGCCAGCTCATCAACTACCGTGAGTTCCTCAAGGACGGCGGCGAGATCTACTTCAAGACCGACGACGATGATCTGTTCCGCGACAGTCTGGAATACTTCCCCGCTTCCGGCTACGACATCGAGTGGATGACCTTTGACCTCCATGAGAACGAGCCGGAGTGGAACATCCGCACCGAACACGAGGGCATGTTCACCGAAATGGGCATCAAGATCAAGACCCTGATCGCCCGCAAGGACCCAGACCCCGCCAGCGTGACCTGGATCGAGCCGAAGATCCTCAAGCGTCAGGCCCGCGAAGCGGCCGAGGCCGAGGCTGCTGCCAAGGCTGCACAGGAAGGCGAAGGCAATGAATGACCCCTGCGAGATCTGCCTGAACAATGTGCAGGACGAGTACGGCAGCTGGTACTGTGCTCAGGCGGCTGTCTGGACGAGGACGAGATGGCCCGCTATCTTTCCCGCAGCACAGCTGCCTGCCCGTTCTTTGAGTCGGGCGATGAATACAAGATCGTACAAAAACAGAACTGACCTGCACAGCAGCATGATTCTCACAGGAGGTGTTTTATGCTCAACTTTCTCACGACCACCACAGTATGCGGCTTTTCGCTGTATCATGTGCTGGCCTTCTTCCTCATTTATTCCTGCACCGGCTGGTGTCTGGAGGTCATCTTTGCCGCCGCCACCACCGGTCAGCTGGTGAACCGCGGCTTTCTCAACGGCCCGGTGTGCCCCATTTACGGCTTCGGCATGGTCATTGTGCTGTTCACCCTGACCCCTTTGCAGAACAGCGTCCTGCTGCTGTACATCGGCGGTGTCATCCTGCCCAGTGCGCTGGAACTGGTAGGCGGCTGGGCACTGTATAAGCTTTATCACACCCGCTGGTGGGACTACAGCGACTTTCCCTTCAACATTGGCGGCTATATCTGTCTGGAATTCAGCCTGCTGTGGGGCGTGGGCACGCTGGTGGTCATGCGCATCGTCCACCCGGTCGTCGCCGGTCTTGTGGATATGGTCCCGCCCTTTGTGGGCTTTGTCGTTATGTGTGTGCTCTATGCAGTCTACGCGGCAGACGTAGTCGTTACGGCCTTTGCCGCCTCCGGTCTGGCCAAGACGCTGGATGCCATGGAGCAGCTGGCTGACAGTATCCATGCCGTCAGCGATGCCATGACCCAGCTGCTGGGCACCACCACCCTGAACGCCGACCAGAAGCTGGACGAGCAGCGCCTGCAGCTCAAGCTTGCTGCCGCTGAGGCCCGCGAAGCCGCACCGAAAAAGCGCGCCCTGCGTGAAACGCTGGCCGCCGTCCGTGCCAAGACCGAAGAGGCCCGCGAGGCCGCAAAGCGTGCTTCCGAGATCGCCAAGCTCAACACGGCCGAAGCCGCCAAGCTGCACAGCTGGCCGCCAAGGGCACGATGGAGCGCGCTGCCGAGCTGCTGCGTCTGGAACAGCTGGCCGAGGAGCTGCAGGCCCGCAGCGATGAAATGCAGGCCCAGCTGCTGCGCACCCCCCGCATCGTTGGCCCGCGCCGCATGCTGCGCGCCTTCCCCGGCCTGAAGCATGGCGTAAAAAAGACCACCCTCAAGGCCCTGCGCCTTGGTCTTGCCCGCCGGGAAAGCCCCGAAGAAGAACCGAAGAAAAACGGCTCCGACACCCGCAAGGATGCCTGAGACCGCTGCCCAAAAGACCGCTGCACAGGAATGCAGCGGTCTTTTTATGCCCCGCCTTCCGGACCCGTCTGGCGTTCCGTTCTTTTTTTGCCGCAATGTCGCAATGTTTTAAATATCTATTTTCAAAGGTTTAAAATCGTGCTATACTGTTTTCTAAAATGCCATATTTTGTCGAAAACATCCAACAGCGAGGGATTTATCATGTCCGAAGAACTGAAGTCGAATGAAAATGTCGGCGCACTGCAACCCGATGCACTTGCACAGATCGCATCGGTAGACCCCAGCCCGGCCGTAGGCGGTATGCACCCCTTTACTCCGGCCATGCTCAGCCGTCTCAAGAAGCAGCGTCAGCTGCTGAGCGAGCTGGAGCACGCCCTGAAAAATCACGAGTTCTGCTTCTTTCTGCAGCCCAAGTGCAACAGCATGACCCGCGCCATCGTTGGCATGGAAGCACTGGTGCGCTGGAACCACCCCACCCGCGGCTGCGTGCCCCCGTCTGAGTTCATGCCCCTGCTGGAAAGCACCGGCCTTGTGACCCAGCTGGATCAGTACATCTGGGAGTCTGTCTGCAAGACCCTGCACAAGTGGCAGGAGAGCGGCAGCAATCTTGTGCCTGTATCTGTGAACGTTTCTGTGGTGGATATCGTCAATCTGGACGTGCCGCAGATCTTCTCCAACCTTGTGGAAAAGTATCAGCTGGAGCCCAAGCTCCTGCTGGCCGAGATCACCGAGACCATGCTGGCCGAAAACGCTTCTCTGGTGGAAAACACCATCCAGGGCCTGCACCGCAAAGGTTTCTCTGTGATGATGGACGACTTTGGCAGCGGCTATTCTTCGCTGAATATGCTCAAGGACACCAACGTGGATGCCATCAAGCTGGACATGAAGCTCATCGACATGAACCAGCAAAACCGCAGCAAGGGCGTGCAGATCGTGGAATCGGTGGTGGATATGGCCCACCGCCTGAATCTGCCCATCATCGCCGAGGGCGTGGAAACGCCGGAGCAGGTCTCCATGCTGCAGGCCGCCGACTGCTGTATACGCAGGGCTATTATTTCTACAAGCCCATGCCGGTGGAGAACGCCGAGGCCCTGCTGGCCCAGCCCAACAGCGAGGATTACTGGGATATGCGCCGCGACCTGATGCGCCGCGACCTGATGCGCCATGACCGCCGGGTCCCCGTCTCCGACAGTGAGCAGACCGCACTGGCACTGCAGGCCTACCAGATCTTTGCGGATAATGTGCTGGAGCTTTCCCTGCTGAATCTTTCCACCGGCGAATACCGGGTCATCAAGCGGGATCCGCGCCTGCCCGGTGCCGGTTCGGACGCCGAGGAGGACTTTGCCGCTTACTGTGAGCGCATGGTGACGAACAAGGTGATCCACCCAGACGACGCGGAGATGTTCACCGACCAGACCGATCTGGAGGCCCTGCGCTCCGCTGTTTTCAGCACCCAGCAGCCGGAGGCCTACCGCTTCCGCAAAAACGTGTCCGGCCAGTTCGTGTGGATCACCATGGAATTTCTGCCCTGCCGCAACTGCTGCGCCCAGAACCCATGGGCCACCGTGGTGGTGCGTGAGGATGCACAGGCCAACCATCTCAGCGAGGAGCTGGACTTCTCCTACAGCCACGACACCCTGACTGGCCTGCTGAACCGCAGCCTCTTCGAGACCGATCTGCGGACGCTGCAGGCCAGCGAATACGACTCCATGGTGTGCACCTACATCGATGTGGTGGGCCTGCACGAGATCAACAACCATCTGGGCCACCGCAGCGGCGATGCCATGCTCTGCTTCATTGCCAATGCGGCCCGCAAGTTCTTTGTTTCCAGCCGCATCTACCGCATCGGAGGTGACGAATTCGTGATCCTCACCCCGAACCAGCCGCCCTACAGCGTGTGGGTGGCTGTGGACAAGATGCGTGCTTTCCTGCGCGCGAAGGAATATGAGATCTCGGTGGGCATCCAGAGCACCAACGACCTGCACCGGCTGGACGATGCCATGAATCAGGCCGAAGCTGCCATGCGGCAGGACAAGCAGGCCTATTATGCCCGCAACGGCCAGGAGCGCCAGCTGCGGGGCCTGAACGAGAAGCTGGAGCAGACCCTGACCGAAAAGCGGGATGCCGAGCATTTCCTGCGGGTCCTTGCCCCCAAGTACAAGAGCGTGTTCGTTGTGGATCTGAAGACCGACCGTATGCGCGGCGTGATCGTCCCGGACTATTTCCAGAAAATTCTGGACACCTCCGGCGGCTCTTTCCTCGCCGTTCTGCAGCAGTACCGTGATACGCAGGTGCAGCCCGCCTACCGCGAGAGTCTGGCGGACCTGCTGGACTACAACTATATCCGCAGCAAGGTCCTGACCGGCGACATCGTGGAGCACACCTATAAAAAGACCGACGACACCACCTTCCGCGTCAAGGTGACACCCTACTCTAGGAGTGGCTCTCATATCGATGAAACGCTCTGGATCTTCTCGGATGAAGGGGCATCTCTTACCCCTCCCCAGACAAAATAAGTGATTAAACGTTAAAAAATCGAAACGACTGCGGTCGTTTCCGATTTTTGTTTTTACAGAAAAGTTGTGCCGGGCAGCAGCATTTGCCAATTTCGACCCCTCCCCGTGAAAAGAACTCCAGAATCCGCGTTTGCGCAGCAATGAAAGCCCCAGTGGGGCCTTTACAAGGCGGCCAGAACGGTCTTGACATTTTGAGCAA
>ENA-OPZM01000170-OPZM01000170.1-human-gut-metagenome-genome-assembly--contig:-NODE-170-length-28237-cov-16.063785_pt1 | contig 28237 bp, 24 predicted proteins | sample MGYA00242478_ERZ504493 | MGnify/ENA primary metagenome ERZ504493 (study PRJEB26092, sample SAMD00036227) | human gut metagenome | host: Homo sapiens | study: EMG produced TPA metagenomics assembly of... | reverse complement strand
TCTCGTGCGTTGAATTGCGCGGTCGATCGGTCGGTTTCGTGATTCGCAAGGGGTATTTCGTGGCGGAACACGTCGTCGGGTTCAACTGATCGGCGATTTCCGACGATTTGATGGTCAATCGACGGTCTAGATAGCACTATCTGCCTTATATATGGCAGATGCCCTTGATAGCAAGGTGACTTAGAGGTATATTTTACCCCCGAAATCGCCTTGCCTACAAGCACGAGTGCCATATATATATAAGCGAAATGCCTCGTGTCAGCTCTTGAAATCTGCCATATATAAGCGAGATATGGGCAAAAACTGACGTACGAGGATGCGGATGCAGCCGTGAGGCTGTCGGGAGCAGTACTGACGCTTCCAACAGCCTGCGTTCATGCGGAATGCTCCGAGCGCGGAAACCTTGGCTCATTGGGACGGGTTTTGCCGGATTTCGGGGCTTTATGCTTAGTTCCAGCGGTCGGACATGGCGAAACTGTTGTGCATGAGATTGCTGGACGTGTAGAGCACGTCGTTGAGCAGTTTCGTAACGTGAGTGCGCAAATATTCCGCCATTTCTTCGTTGGACTGCTGCAGTTTTGCGATAATTGCAATACTTGCGTTTTCCGTAATCTCCGCGGCCCCTGCACGCTCCTGCGATTCGGACACGCTCTTTTGTGCAGCAATCTCACGCAATTCGGCATCAGTACGTTCCACCAGACGATGGCCGTAAGCGCGGGCCGATTCCGCAAATCCTTCGATCGCATTGCTGGTTTCGTAGAAATGCGCGTCGGCGAGCGCGGCGATCAAACGGTTCGCCCAGTACAGGTTGCCGGTCGAGACTTCCGGCGTGGTGTCACGCAGGTAGGCGGGCGTATCGTCGACGTTCGCATAGAACGGCGTGGCCGCGGTGAAGGGGCCGGAACCGTATGAGATCCACATGATCGAACGGCTTGCCTCCGGCGCGTACGGACGAATCTGCATGGCCACCATATGCCCGGTGCGGTTGATGCCGATCGGACGGTAGCGATGGCGGCTTTCCGGCGTCCCGAGCGTACCGTACGGATCGTAAGGGGTCCCCTCGAAGTGTGCACTCATCAGGAAGTCGACGTCTTCGAGCGTCACAGCGTTCTCAGGCACACGACACCACGGAATATCGTCGGATGCGGGCGTGTAGCGGGCGGCCGGCGAATCCCAGTCCTCGCTTGGATTGAGGTGGCGCTGCATATACCAGGCACGCGGCGTGTTGTAGATGCGGTCTTTGGTGGTGGCGGTGCCGAAAGCCGTGCGCGGATTGAAATGGTTGTGGCCCAGCGCCGCGCCGCTACTGCTATTGCCGCCACCGTTCATGCCGCCGTTTCCGAAAGCGCTCGTCGACTGGAATCCGAAGCCGCCACTTGCTGCCGCGCTCATAGTGCGGTCAAGGTGGTGCGCGTCCATGAATTCGCGCAGATCGGCACTGCACATGAATTCGCGTTGGGCGTTGAAGGCGTCGTCGAAGTCGAAATCGTCGATGCCGAGCTGGTTGGGGATGGTCGCATAGCAGTCGTCCGGCACGCGGCGGGCGATCCAATGGTGCCCGCCGATTGTTTCGACGTACCAGATTTCGTTTACGTCGGAAATGATGATGCCGTTCGATTCGTAGGTGCCGTATGTTTCAAGCAGTTCGGCGAGACGTGCGACGCCTTCGCGCGCCGTGGTTACGTAAGGCAGCACGAGGGTGATGATGTCTTCCTCTCCGATTCCGCCCGGAATTTCAGGGGTATCAGCGGCTTCGTTCGCCGGTTGCAGTTCAACGAGCGGATCAGCGGCTAGCACGCGCTCGTTGACTGCGATGGTTTCAGTGGCGCTCATCGCCACATTGTGCTCGTTGACGCCCGCTTCCGCGAGAATTCCGCGATTCGGCAGCACGTTCGGCACAATGCTGTATCGGCATGGATTGTCGGGAAGGTCAATTTCGACATGACTGAGCACACTGCGGTAATGTCTCGGCTGGTCTTGCGGTGCTACCGCAATGAATTTCTTGGGGTCGTAACGGCCGGAACCGGAATCATCGTCGCGTGCGATGATGGTGGAGCCGTCGTAGCTGGCTTTCTTGCCTACGAGAATCGTGGTACATGACATGCGTTCCACTGTACGAGCAGATATGCAGAAATGACGCTGCGATTCGCGAGAATTCGATGATGATTCGGCGATGACTTGGTGATAATCCACGTTTTTTGTTACTTACAGCTGATTCGTGTGGCGTTTTGCGTAAATATGCTGTATACTGTCTCACTGTTGCCCCTCTAGCTCAACGGTTAGAGCAGCGTCCTTTTAAGTCGTGGGTTGTGGGTTCGAATCCCACGGGGGGCACCGCGAAACCCTTGGAAACATTAGCTTCCAAGGGTTTTCAATTCCCGCGATTTTTTGGCTCCAGACGCAATTAGTCGCACTCACATTGTTCGCGCCCCAAATACGGATTGTCACATCATCATCCGCGCCGGTAAACACCCTGCCGTCGCCATCATCGGATTCCTCACCCTTACAGGCAAGACGCCTTGCTGGATGGCGCCTTGCCGATTCCAAAAGGCTTCCGCCAATACAGCGGCAATAGGAAAGTGGGAAATCGAGAAAAGATTGCAATTCCAACGAACACGCCCTAGCCTCTTGAAAAAGTCGCTAGGGGACAGCTATCATGGTCCTTCGGAATTCTTATGAGGGGAACTCCACGCATTCAGGGCGGTATTTCGAAGGCATCGCTTTGGGGCAACTAGTTACGTAACTAAGAAAGGGTTTCCCCAAATGTCTTTTGGCAAAAAGATTATTGCGGGCGTTGCAGCTGTAGCGACTCTGGCCGCCTTGGCACCGGCAGTAGCAATGGCTGATACTGCCAGAATCAGAATTCTGCAACTTCCTCGCAGGCTAAAGAAGAATACGCCACGGTGACGTTCTACACCGCTGACGGACACAGCATCCAGGGAGTCACCTGGCAGAAAGGCACCGCCTTCTCCCAGTACGCACTCGGCATCCAGGCACCGACCATCGAGGGCAAGACCTTCACCGGCTGGGCTTACTCCGAGGGCACCATGCTCAAGGACACCGATCAGGTGTTCGCGGACATCGCCGTATACGCGACGTACGCGGATACCCCGACACAGGATGACAACACCCAGTACACCGTCTCCTTCTACGCAGGCGCCGACCAGCTCATCCAGACCGTCAGCTACTACGCCAAGGACAAGGCAAAGTTCTCCCAGTACGCACTCGGCATCCAGGCACCGGCCGTCGAAGGCAAGACCTTCACCGGCTGGGGCTTCGCTCCAACGACGGCAACGTCGCAGTCAACCCGGACGCAGAAGTGACCGGCAACTGGGCCGTCTACCCGATGTACAAGGACACTCCGACTTCGGAAGATAAGACTCTGAACACGGTCTCCTTCTACAACACCAAGAACGAGCTGATCCAGACCGTCAGCTACTACGCCAAGGACAAGGTCAAGTTCTCCACCTACGCCGCAGGCATCCAGGCACCGGCCGTCGAAGGCAAGACCTTCACCGGATGGGGCTTCGCCTCCAACGACGGCGACGTCGCAGTCGACCCGAACACGGTCGTGACCGGCAACTGGGCCGTCTACCCGATGTACAAGAACGCTGAAAAGAAGGATGACACCACCCAGAACGTGGTCTCCTTCTACGCAGGCACCGACCAGCTCATCCAGACCGTCGCTACTACGCCAAGGACCACGTCAAGTTCTCCACCTACGCCGCAGGCATCCAGCACCGGCCGTCGAGGGCAAGATCTTCACCGGATGGGGCTTCGCCTCCAACGACGGCGACGTCGCAGTCGATCCAGACATGGTCGTGACCGGCGACTGGGCAGTGTACGCCATGTACAAGGACGCTCCGACCGAGGATGACACCACCCAGAACGTGGTCTCCTTCTACGCCGGCACCGACAAGCTCATCCAGACCGTCGGCTACTACGCCAAGGACAAGGTCAAGTTCTCCCAGTACGCGCTGGGCATCCAGGCACCGGCCGTCGAGGGCAAGATCTTCACCGGCTGGGGCTTCGCCTCCAACGACGGCGACGTTCCGGTCGATCCAGACATGGTCGTGACCGGCAACTGGGCCGTGTACGCCATGTACAAGGACGCTCCGACCGACGACTCCAAGAAGGATGACAGCAAGCCGGCCGACACCACCAAGAAGAATGACACCAAGGGCAACACCAAGAAGACCGTTGCTCAGAAGATCAAGAAGGCCGTTCTCGCAACACCGGCGCTACCGTTGGTGGCGTTGCGGTGTTCGCCGTGCTTGCCCTGCTCGGCTTCGCTGGCATCACCGTGCTCCGCAAGCGCGCCTGAGTCTAACTCAGTCAAGGTGGCATTCGCCTGAAAGCGATTAATTTGGCTCCGTGCAACGACTTCTCCTGGAGTACTTGCGCGGAGCCAAATTGCCGTATTTAATGGCACGTTATGGCTTCATTGAACACACCCTGCAATAAGGTCGCCGACATAGCTAAGGGTGTATAAGATAAGACTTAGCTGGCTGCCGGCGAGGGCTATACCTCAAACGCAGTTGATAGGTGAGGAAGAGCCTTCGAAAACACTTCTTCACCCTGATGCGCTGCCCTAGCCAGCGACCAACCATCCACCCTGGGAATCGTACGATTTCCAGGGGTTTCCTGTATTCAGCGGAAAACCGCCGAACCTCAGCATACCGTAGAGCAAATTCCCGCGAATATGCTCACAGCCCCCTCAGAATTTCCTGTCAGCCCAACAGTCCTTAAGACAGTAGGCAAATCGGAATCATCAAGGTTGTTCAACACGCCCACGCAAATTCGCGCTACGCATACTCATCATTTTAGGGGGGGGGGTGACAACTGAGGTCATTTGCGGTATATTACCGGTGTTTTACATATGAATAAACAGTTTTCGCCGTGCCATCAGGCAGGCATTGACGTCACCAAGCCACCCCCTATATACAACCCTCTCCATAAAACACGCACGACATGCGCGCGGACGTGAATTCCGTGGTTTGGGGTACACTAGACATATTCGAACAAACGTTCGTATTTTGGGGAATTCTGGGGAATTCCCCACTATATACAGTGAGGAAACTCACGACACACCACTACCGGTAGTGTGTATGCTAGATAGTGGCTTGCGTAAGCGAGCATAACCGAAGAACGGGCCGACACGGCTTTCGCAAACGACGGAAGCCATTTTTGCATAGGGAGGAAATCGAATGACCGTGACCGTCTTCACCAATCCGAGCAACCCGCAATGCGAAGCCACCGAACAAGAGCTCGCAAAGCTGGGCGTGCGTTACGACACCGTTGATCTGACGAAGAACCCGTCCACCTTCGAACAGATCAAAAACGCTGGCTTCAAGCAGATTCCGGTCGTCATCTCACCGAACTCCTCATGGAGTGGACATAGGCCGGATCTCATCCGCCAGCTCGCGCAAAGCTTCGCCGCCTAAGCGCGTAGAAGTCGCAGGGCACCGAGTCCACAAAGGCAGTGCGGGCACAGGTCACATGCAGCCGTGCACGGCGCAACCAATAGCGGACGCACCATACACGTTCTTCCACAAAGCTTCGCCATCTAGCCCATAAAGCAGTCATCCATAAAACAGTCAGACACTACATGCGGCTGGCCGTGGACGGGTCGAGCGTCATGGTCTGGAACCGATTGGCCATGAAGTCGTCGTCAAAATATGTGGCGAAGAATTGCGAAACGGGCGAATCCTGCGCAATACCCGCCATACGCGAATACCAGGAATCCAGCGCCATCAACGTCATCACGCCGTCAACGAAAATCAGCGCGAAACACACCGCCGTCAACGTATAGCGAATCTTCCACGGAATACGCTGAATCATCGCAAGCAAATGCGGCAGAATCAGCTTCACCCACACCAAGCCGAGTATTCCCCAGAAAAACATGTATTTGCCGGATGTGCGCCCATCAATCGACAGCCATTGACCCGTGTAATCCCACGCGCGAATACCGAACGCAACCTCCATGAACCAGCTGGTGAAATATTCGAACGCGCCGCCAATCACCGCGCTGGCGCAGAAGATCAGCATCCAATTCGACCGCCACAAGTGGTTGAGCAATACCGTCAGGATCACCGCGCCAAAGCCGTAGATCGGCGAGAACGGCCCCCACAAAAATCCGGCGCGATCCTGCCATTCGCCGAACAGCACATAGTGGTATAGCGTCTCCACTACCAGACCGAACACGCATCCGACCACAAACAGCCAAAACAGGTTGAAGAAATCAAGCGAAATATAGCCCTTGCCGGTCAGATCACGGCCGGCCATACCCTTCGAAACAGCCGTCTCATACTCGCTGCGCGCATCCAAACGACGAAGCGCGAACTGCAAACGTCGCTCCTCGCGCAGCGACGGATCAGCCGTGATATGCAACGCAACCAATACAAGCAGCTGCACGGTCGGACTGATCAGATTCACGCCCAAACCCTGCAACGACAACGACAATAGGCCTTCCGCAAGCGTGAGCGGAATCATCAGATACGTCCATTGCGCGATATGCCGACGCTTGTTGAGAATCAGCAGCATGCCGAAAATCGCAAGGCATGCGGTGGAGACCAGCAGCACTGCAGCATGAATGACCGACAGAATAGTGGTGAGATTCAGCGCGCCAAACGCCAGTTTGCCGGAAAGCGCGGCGTGGATTGCATACAGGCAGGAAATCACGATGATCGGCAACGTCACCACGCCTTCGATCAACATGACGATGCCGTAAATACGTGCAATCAGCGGCAGCCTGCGGTCAGCAGGATTGCCGTCATCTTCCGCCGATTGCGATTGCGCAATGATGCCGGCCTCTTCGATTGCTGCGATTTCGGTTTCGTCGGCGATGGCCTCGCTCACATCTTCAATCTTGCTCATGCTTGTTCGTCCTTCCCAGAACAACGCTACCAAAACCCGATCGCAGTGCGCTACACGAGATGATTGTTTGCGCGCAACGCGCACAACCTGCGATTTCTGCCTACGCAAGTCACATGTCATCCCGCAATCACAAGATGCGCAGACAGCAGACTCGACTTGCGCAGACACAGAAGGCAAGTTGCGCGGTCTCCAACAGCAAGATTCACAGTCCTGCCGCGGTTTGTCGTGTTTATTTCAGTCATGGACGGAGCGCATTTACGCCTGTGCCCAAATTTGTCCGAGAGCGGGTATTACGATACGGGAGGCGTAGCGCTACGAATAACGTATCGCTACGCGCGAACACGGTCGAACATCCATTGGACTGGGGAGACAATGCGCAACGTACTGCAGATTCTGCGTCGTGACCTCAAACGACTCGTCACCGTACCTGCCGCCTGGGTCATCATGATCGGTATAACCATCATTCCGCCGCTGTACGCATGGTTCAACATCTACGGATTCTGGAATCCGTATGGCAATACCCAAGGCATCAAAGTTGCCGTGGCCAACGTCGACAAAGGCACCGACAACGCCCTGCTCGGCAAAATGAACCTCGGCGACCAGATCGAAGACACGCTGAAAGACAACGACCAGCTTGGCTGGGAATTCATGGGCAAGGCCGAAGCGATGGAAGCGGTACAGTCCGGCGACTGCTATGCGGCGATCATCATCCCCTCCGATTTCAGCGAGGATCTCGCCAACGTCGTGACCGACAGCAAGAACCGGCCGACGCTGGAATACTATGTCAACGAAAAATCGAGCCCGATCTCCCCGAAAATCACCGACCAAGGCGCGACCACCGTTGATCGTACCGTCAACAACACCTTCGTCTCCACCGTCAGCGAAGTACTCACTAAAGCCGTGAACTCCGCGAATGACACCATCAACGGCAAAACCAACTCCTTCGTCAACGAAACCACAGCAGAACTCGACAAAACCCAGAAGAACGTAAGCCTCATCCGCTCCACCATCGAAGATCTTGACGCACAGCTCGCCAACGTGCCGCAACAAACGCAATCCGCCCGTCAGGCAATGAACGACGTGCAGCTGGCCGCAGCAAGTGCGGGCAAGGGACTGGCGAACACCGCCACCGCCATCGGCACCGCACAAAACGGCCTCAATACCTTCACGTCCAACGCCAACACCGCTTTGGAGAACGGTTCCGGCCTGATTTCGCAGGCCGCCAGCGACACCACCACCAGCATCAACAAGGTGACCACGGCCGTCTCGTCCGCAAGCGGCACCGCACAGCAGGCCGTCAGCAACATGCAAAGCGTGACCGACAGCAACGCCCGGCTCATCGAGAAGCTCAAGAACGTCAGCGACAACGCACAGTACCAAGACATCATCAAGAAGCTCGAAGACACCAACAACACGGCCGCTGGCACGCTCAACGACCTCAAAACGTTGAGCGAGAACACGCAATCCACGTCCGACAGCGTGTCCAAACTCGCCACCGACTTCAACACCAGCACGCAAAATTCGCTGAAAAGCATGGGAGATGCCCGCAACACGTTGAATTCCGGTGCGCTCCCCCAGCTCAACTCCGGTCTGAGCTCGCTCGCCATGACCGCCGGCACACTGTCCGGCACCGTAACCAGCCAGACCACCGTGGTCAACCAGACCTCCGCCGTGCTCGACCAACTCGACCAGGTGGCGAACGACACCCGCACCACGCTGCAGAACACCGACAAGCAGCTCGAGCAGGTGGAGAACAAGCTCATCACCGTCAGCACCGACCTGAAAGCGCTCGGCAGCGTTGACATGCTGAAAAGCCTGACCGGCGACAGCTCCCTCAACACGGAGAAAATCGCTTCGTTCATGCAGTCCCCCACGGTGATCGACACGAAAAACGTGTATCCGATGAACTCCTACGGTTCCGGCATGGCTCCGCTCATGACCAACCTGGCCCTGTGGGTGGGCGCGTTCGCCTTCGTGGTGATCTTCAAGGTGGAGGTCGACGATGAAGGCCTCGAAGACCTCGACTTGACCACTTCCGAAAAATATTTCGCCCGCTACATGCTGCTCGGCATCATGGGCGCCATCCAAGGCGCGATCACCACCATCGGCAACCTCATCATCGGCGTGCAGACGGTGAACGCGCCGCTGTACATACTTACCGGCGTCATCACGTCGCTGGTATATCTGAGCATCACCTTCGCGCTGTCGACCTCGTTCATGCATATTGGCAAGGGACTGTGCGTCGCGCTGATCATCGTGCAGATTCCGGGCGCTTCCGGCCTGTATCCGATTGAGATGATGCCGAAATTCTTCCGCATGGTCTACCCGTTCGTACCATTCAGTTATTCGATTGACGCGTTCCGTGAGACGATTGCCGGCTTCTACGACGGGCATTGGCTCAAGTCGATTGGCGCGCTACTGATGTTCGCCGTGGTCGCGTTCTTCATCGGACTTGCGATTCGCCCGCTGCTGGTCAATCTCAACCGCCTGTTCGCCCGTCAGATCAAGGAAAGCGACATGATCATCGGCGAGGAGGTACAGCTTCCGGAACGCGGCTACAACGTGTCCCAGGCCATTCAAGTGCTCGCCGATAAGGGCGGCTACCGTGAGGCGATCGAGGAACGTGCGAGCCGCTTCGCCGAACTGTATCCGAAGCTCAAGCGTGGCGCGCTGGTTGCCGGTTTCATTGTGCCGGTGATTCTGGTGCTGATCTTCTCCTTCACCAACGGCGAGAAGATCGTGGTGCTTGCCACCTGGATCATCTGGGTGCTGCTCATCATCGGATTCCTGATGGTCATCGAATATATGCGTTTCAGCCTGCAACGCCAGGTGGAACTCGGCAGCCTCAGCGACGAAGCGATTCGCGAACAACTGGTGGAACGCCAAGCTGCAAGGCTGCGCCGCAAGAAGCGTGCGCAACAAATCAGGCGAGACAAGCTGATGCGCAAGGCACAACGAAGAAAACACGAAACCAAACAGGCGATCGCCAACGTCGCAGACACCAGCCAAGCCGATGCCGACGGCATCGCAACACTGGTACAGGCCATGAACGCGACCGGCAACACCGGCACAGCGAGCAACACCAATCCCAACGGTAACAGCGAAAGGAGCAACGCATGAAAAACATCTGGAAACTGTTCGTCGGCGACGTTCGACGCCTGACCAGCAACATCGTCTCCATCATCATCGTCATCGGACTGGTGGTAATTCCTGGCCTGTTCTCCTGGTTCAACGTGAGCGCAAGCTGGGATCCATTCGCCAACACCGGCAATCTGAAATTCGCCGTCGCCAACGACGATGAAGGCTACAAGTCCGATCTCATTCCCGTGAAGATCAGCATCGGCGATCAGGTGGTCAACACCTTGCGCGCCAACGACCAGATGGACTGGACCTTCACCACCAAAAAAGAGGCCATCGACGGCACCAAATCCGGCAAATACTATGCAGCAGTGGTGATTCCGAAGGATTTCAGCACCCGCATGATGACATTCTTCACCGCGGACGGCGACCATGCCACACTCACCTACTACAACAACGAGAAGAAGAACGCACTCGCTCCGAAGATCACCGGCCAGGGAGCCGACACCGTGGCAGCACAGATCAACGAAATGTTCTCCGCAACGTTGACGAGCACCGCGCTCAACATCGCCTCGCAGCTGGCCGATGAGCTTGACAAACCGAAATCGCAGGCCACGCTCACCAACTTCAGCAACAATATGAACAACTTCGCGAACACGCTGAACGACACGTCATCCGCGTTGACCACGTTCAGCTCGCTGACGTTGAGCGCGCAGAACCTGCTCGACAGCTCCAACAGCCTGCTTTCCAACGTGAGCGGCAGCGCGAAGAACGCCGTCAACGAGCTCAAACAGTCGAAGAACGGCATCAACGATCTGACCGGAGCCGTCAAAACCAGCACGAATGCGCTCAGCACCGCGTTGAGCAGCTCGTCGAACAGTTTCGGCGCTGTCTCCACCGATATTGACAGCGTATTCAACAATGCGGGCACCCAAGCCGGCAATACGGCCACCGCCCTGCGCAATCAGGCTGCGAACGTATCCAAGCAGGCGCAAGGCTATCAGAACATCTACGATGCCCTCGACGAGCTCAGCAACAACAATCTGGTGCCGGAAGTCGCGAAAATCGCCATCAATCATCTCAAAACCAACGTGGGCGCGACCATTACGCAACTCAACGATCTAGCGAACTCACTCAACACCAGCGCCGACAATATCGACGCGAAAGTGAGCGACACCACAGCCGACCGCGAGCGCGTGAGCCAGCTTGCCCAGCAGGCGAAGGCTCCATCGACGGCATCAAAACCGATTTCGACAGCCAGCTCAAGCCGCAGCTCAACGACATTTCCGATTCGATCAGCAGCACGGCCACCGCACTGAGCAGCACGGCCACTGATCTGAAGGGCGCGTTGGGAGATCTCAACAGCACCACGAAGTCGGCAGGCAAGCAGCTGACCAATATTCGCACGGTGTTGGATTCCACCGCCGAAAGCCTCACTAAGGCGAGCACCGCGCTGTCTTCGTTCAATGGCACGCTTTCCGACGCGCTGAACAGCGGCAATATGGACACCGTCAAGGACGTGCTCGGCAACAACACCGATTCGCTGGCGGCGGCTCTTGCAGCTCCCGTCCAGGTGAAGCGCACGGCTGTGTTCCCTGTGGAGAATTTCGGCTCGCAATTGGCTCCGTTCTACACGATTCTGCCGTTGTTCGTGGGATCGCTGCTTATGGCCGTAACACTCAAGACCACGGTGTCGCGCAAGAATCGTGAGGAGCTCGACAATCCGAAGCCGCATCAGCTGTTCCTCGGCCATTATGGCGTGTTCGCCGTGATCGCACTGTTGCAGAGCACGTTCTCGCTGGGCGGCGGCCTGCTGTTCCTGCACATTCAGGCAGTGCACCCGTGGCTGTTCATGTTGACCGGCTGGGTGGCCTCCCTCGTGTTCTCGTTCTTCACCTACACGATGGTGGCGAGCTTCGGCAACGTGGGCAAGGCCATTGGCGTGCTGACGCTGGTGTTGCAGATTTCCGGCGCGAACGGCGCGTATCCGCTTGCCGTGCTGCCGAAGATCATCGGCGATATCAGTCCGTTCCTGCCGGCCACGCATGCGATTACGGCATTGCGTGCGGCCATTGCCGGTATTTACAACAATGATTATTGGCATGCGATCGGTTCGCTGTTGCTGTTCCTGATTCCGCTGCTGCTGATTGGCTTGCTGCTGCGTATTCCGCTGGTCAAATTCAATAGGTGGTATGTGGCGAAGGTGGAAAGCACCAAGGTGGTCGCATGATTACCGGAGTGCATGAGGCGGTTTCCGAAGCCGTTTCCGATGTGGTTTCCGACGCGGTCAGTGACGTGCATGAGGCCGTTCGCAAGGCGCAGAGCCGGCGCGAGCAGCTTCGCGAGCAAACCGATCATAAGATCATGAAGGCCACGCTTGCGATTGTGATTTCCGATGGTGTCGGTGCGGTGACCATTGAAGAGGTCGCCCGTCGTTCCGGTGTTGCGAAAACCACGATTTACCGTCGCTATAAGAATGCGGACGATCTGTTGCGCCGCGTTCAGTTGGAAGTTGCGGGATTGCCGGATTTCAGCGATGTCGAGTTGTCGAAAAACGGTCTGCTGACGATACTGCAACGCATTCAGGGCTGTTTTTTCGACAGTGAGCTTGGTTTGAAAGCCGTCGGTGTGGTGCTTTCTTCCGATAATCCTTCGTTGAATGCGATTGCGGATCAGGTGCTCGTTCCCGCGGAGAAGCGTTTTTCTGAGTTTGTCGATCGCGGTGTGAGGGCCGGAATGTTCCGTAATGGATTGGATCCGCAATTCCTGTTCAGCACGATACTCGGCTCCATGCTCGCCTGTAAGGCGTTGCATGGCGACGCGAGTATTCCTTGGCCTGAGAACATGACGGCTGTTCTATGGCCCGTTATGGCCGTCTGAAAGGCATTGCAGAGCAGAGTTGCACGTAGAAGTATCTGAAACTCATGAGCGTCCCCGCTACGGCCTTTAATCACTCTTTGAGTGAGGCTGTAGCCGGGGCGCTCATTGTACGTTTGCAGACTTTTCGCCGCTACTGGACCTACTGGATCGACGCTTCCTGACGGGCCACGTCCAACGCCTTGTTGAACGCTTCCGACGTCCAGCTGGCACCGGCCACCTTGTCTACCTTGAGGTCTTTGAGCGGCTTGCCGTCCACCACGCCGTTGATGGCTTCGGCGAACGCATTCTGGTGCTTTTTGGAGATGGACGTGAACGGATGCCCGATAACCTCCACATTGGTGACGGTCTGATCTTTGACCGTCACATGCACGTCGATGGTGTCTTCGCCCACCGGCCCGTACTGGCCGTTGATCGAGTAGGTACCGTCGGCGTAGTTGCCGGTGTCTTGCTTGTCGGATGTGGTGCTGTTCGGATCGTCGGCATGGTTTTTGTCGTCCGAATCCGCAGAATCGCCGGAGTCGGTGGCGCTACCGCTGTTCTTCGAATTTTCTTCCTGCGATTGCACGCTTTCGCCGGAATTTCCGGCATATTCATCGTCCATCGGTGTCGCCGTGGGTTCGCCGCATGCCGACAGCAGCGCAAGGCTTGCCGCAGACAGTGCGATCACTTTGATCGCATTCGATGATTCGTTGCTCATGTTCGCTCCGTACGATTCGTCAGTGCTATGGCTTGGATTGTTCGGCTGATTTCAGCTTATTCCTCACCGCCGGTTTTCGCGGCTTTGGTCGGATCGGCGAAGCTGATGGCCGTCTCGCCGTTCTGTGCGCCTTCCGTAGTGGAACTGGTGTATGCCGGCTTGCCGCCCGCCTGCTCATAGGCTTTCCGTGCGGCCTCATCATTCCACTTCTCGCCGACGAGCACGCCATGGTTGAGCATGATCTCGCGCTGGGCACAAGATGCGACGAGCGCATCATGGGTCACAACGATGATGGTAGTGCCCTGCTCGTGCAGCTGACGGAACAGGTCAAGCACGATTTTCTCGTTCTTCTCATCCAAATTGCCGGTCGGTTCGTCCGCAAGAATCAGTTTCGGACAGTTGATGAGCGCACGTGCGATGCACACACGCTGCTGTTCGCCGCCGGAAAGCTGTCCGGGCAGATGGTGGGCACGCTCCTTCAGACCGACGCGCTCCAATGCTTCCAACGCCTGCTGCTCGTTGACTACGGAATGGTAGTACTGTGCCACCATCACGTTTTCCACAGCCGTCAGATGCGGTACCAGATAGAACTTCTGGAACACCAATCCGACCATGTTCTTGCGCACGTCGGCAAGCTGCTTGGCGTTCAAATCCTCCAACTTGCGGCCTTCCAGCATGACGGAACCCTTTGAAGGCGTGTCCATGCAGCCAATCATGTTCATCAGCGTGGTTTTGCCGGAACCCGACGAACCGACAATCGCAAGCCATTCACCTTGCGGAACGGTCAAAGTCAAATCGTCGACGGCACGCAAATCGCCGTAAATCTTGGAAATATGATCCAATTCAAGCAACGTATTCAACGTATGTTCGGAACTCATGATTATTCCTCCCTCAAAACGATGGCGGGTCGATACGGGTTGCGCGGCGAACCGGCGGGATGGATGCGATGATGGCGATGAGCACGCTCAACAGCAGCGAAGCGACGCCCAATAGCCAGTTGAAGCCAATGGCACGTTCGAATACGGATACGCACAGCACGCGGGCCAGCAGGTAGCCGATGGCAGTGCCGATCAGGCCGCCAATCAGTCCGTAGATGGCGGATTCCACATAGAATTCGATGCCGATGGCGCGCGAGGATGCGCCTAACGCCTTGCGCAAGCCGATTTCGTTGCGTCGCTGAGACACGATGGAACTGATGGTGGTGCCCACGCCCACAAACGTCAGCACGAGCACGACCAGCGACACGATCCAGAACAGGGTTTGCAGCATGGCGATGATACGAGTGTCGGATGAGGTGATTTTGGTGACGGTCTGCGCTTTCACGCCGGTTGACGGATTCGCATTGATCGATTTGACGACATCGTTGAGTTCGCTGCCTACCGCATTGACGGAATATTCGATCACGTCCGCTCCGCGTTTGAAACCGGCCAGTTTGGCCACGTCAGCGTTGACCGCGTAGACGATTTCGTCTTCGCTGCCGCCCGTATCGACGATGCCTCCGACACGGAATTCAGTGCCGGTGTTCTCCATAATGTCGGACGAAACGCGGCCGTTTTCTTTGGCTTGCGCTTCGGTTTGGCTAAGAGCGCCGGAATCCTGCGCATCGTCGGATGCGCGGTAGCCGATGGTTACGGTCGAACCGATGGAGACGCCGAGCGCGTCTGCCACGTCACGGCCGAGCATCACGTTGCCTTTGCTGGGCCAATCGCCAGTCACGTTCCAATGATGGTTGAGCGCCTTCACGTCTTTGGTTGTGATGCCAGCCAGCGTGTATGGCGCAGAATTGATGCGCACGCTTTCATACCGGTAAGCGGCGGAACGGGCGCTGTACGAGCCTTTCACCATCTGGTTCAACGCTTTGACGGTATCGGTGTCGATGCCGTGGGACTTTTCGGCTGATTCGGACGGCGTGACGATAAGATTCGCGCCATACGCACGCATTTCCTCGTTCATCTGCTGTGGAACGGCAATACACGTCGCCGCAAGGCAGAACAGCGTGGCAGCGCCCACCATGGAGGCGATCACGGCCATAACGGCCCGCGAACGACGGCGGAACACCGCGCCCCACAGCATGGTGAAGAACATCTTGCGATTAGTCATCTCATGCCCCTTACGGACTGTCTTGAACTCACCTACCATGCAACACCTCCGCAGACGAACAGCACAGTGTGCCGTTCGTGACCGAGGCCGCAGCCGCGGCCGAGTTTACGGAACTCAAGTTGACATCAGCGGCCATGCAACACCTCCGGACGAACAGCACAGTGCGCTGTTCGTGACCGAGGCCGCAGCCGCGGCCGAGTTTACGGAACCCAAGTTGAAATCAACGGCCATGCAAGACCTCCGCAGGTTTGAGTCCCAGAATCGAACGGATCGACGAGAACGAGGCGATCAGCACGGTAAGCGTCAGCAGCACAAACACCAGCACAAACACCATCGGACGCATCGTAATGCCGGAACCGAATACCACATGTCCCACAATCTGCGCAACACCGGAACCAACAGCGCACCGACAATCGCACCAACCAACGAAATCACAGCCGTCTCAGCGAGCATCAGGCGAGAAACCGCACCATCGGTGGCACCAATCGCCTTCAGCAACGCCAATTCTGAACCGCGCTCACCAATCGAGGCGGCCATCAGATTCGCCACCGCGATAGCGGCCGCAACCAGCGAAAGCACGGTCATCAGCACCATCACCGCCTGCGTTTTCTGCAGCACATCGCCCTGCAATGCGGCCACCTGACGCACCTGCTTGGCTACGGAACCGGGAATGACCTCTTCGATCTGATAGGCGATGGACGAAGGGTACGCGGTGCAATACCATGTTTCCCACTCATCTTGCGTGAGCGCATTCGGATTCTTCGACGCCTTACGCGCCAAATCATTGTCTGGCGTGGTCAGAGCCTTGACTTCGATCTTGTCGATGGAATCAGGCAGATTCGCAAGCACCTGCGCGGTGGATGACGGAATGTACATCGCATTGTTGTCGCTATCGCCGGAATCGTAAATGCCGGTGATGGTGATCCGCTGCTTGTTGCGGCTGCCATCGGCGGTGGTTTTGTAGAGGGTTACGGTATCTCCCTTGGTCACGCCGAGTTTGGATGCGAGCGTGGTGCCGATCAGCCTTGCGCGCTATCGTCTTTCGGCCAGGAGCCGTCAAGCTTCCACCACGAACGCATGCCGTTCATGCCCGCCACCGTGGATTCACCGGAATCCATATGCAGGGTCTTGGCGAACCATGTGCCACGATCGGCACGCCGGAAGCTTGCAGGAGCTGGAATCCACCGATTCGGACGCGCAGTTCACGTCAGCATGGATATTAAGTTCGGGGGCAAAATTCGTGATGTTGAACGCCCAGAAGATGGTTTTGATCTTCGGTGCGTCCGATTCCTTCAGAAATGTGGTCGGATCGGATTCGGAAGTGCCGGAAGCGTTGCTATTCGCGTCACCCCCCGTGTTGTACAGGTCGTTGACGACGGCATCGGCCTTGGGCTGCACGGTGATGTTGGAACCGTACGTCGACAGTTCCGCGTTCAGCTTGTCTCCAACGTCGAACACCACACCCAGCATGGCCACGCTGACCGTGGCCGACAGGCACACGGTGACCGCGATCAGCAGTCTGCGTTTGAACTGCCTGCTGAACGAGCGGAAAATCATTCGAAAAAAGAACATGACTACCTCTTTCCGCTCACTGGAAATGCGTCGACAATGCGTCGAGCGTCGAAGTTTGAATTACGATTTTGCCGGATTCAACCTGATAATCGAACGGCACAGGATTGCAGCCGCCCTTGAATCCGATAGTGGCGAGGTTGATGCGACATCGCACTTCTTGCAGATGATCTTGCCATCCTTCTCGTAATAGCCCGCGTCACCGCAGTTATCGCATGCGTCAAGACCGACACCGTACGCTCCACCATTCTTTTTGATGATGATGAAACGCATTACCGTGCCATCTTTCGCCTTGTATTGGAAGCGATGCAGGTGACCGTCGTTGATCTGACTGAATTTGATGGTGGCCACGCCGTCGCTCAGCGAATAATCCTCAGGCGGAGACAGCGTAATGACCTTCTTCGTTTGCGCCACACCATACGTGAGCGCGAACGTGATGCCGATCATCGCAACAAGACTCCATGCGCCGGCCGCCTTCGCACGGCGACGGAACGCGATATGCGATCGCACAATGGCCTCGTTTGCGCCTTCCGGCTTGATTTTGAAGCCCATCACAATGCTGGCGACCACCGGAATGATGAACACCAACACCATGGCAATGACCATATGACGCTGATGATTGATGCACCACACCAACGCCAGGAACGCTTCCATAGGGAAATGAACGATGCGCTTGGACTGCAGAATCTGCGCAAGATCAGTGAAATGCGAGACAAACAGCAGCGCAATCAGCAGCAGCACGGCCGTGGTGAATGACCAACGAATCGCAGTGGAACGCATCGTACGGAAAATCAACGCTGCAACAATCGCAGTGGCCGCACCCAATGCGAAACCAAGCGCACGAAGCAGCATATCCGAAGTGAAGATCGGATCTCCTGGCTCCACGAAAATCGTCAAACGCAAAATAACATCAGGCAACGCACGGAAGGTGGTGGAGGCAATCGCAAGAGCGCCAATCGCATTCGCAATATCGAGCAACGCGCGATGATCATGCCAATTCGTAGTGATGCGACGTGCGAACAGCACAACAACGAACACTGCGATATCGAAAATCACACAACACCACAACGTGGGGTAATTGACGAACGTACGCTGATTGATCATCGCGGATGCACGCAACGCGGCGAACACAATGGCACCCGCGAATCCAATAATGAAGCCCGCAAGACGCCAGTACGCGCTCAACGGCTTGTCACGCCCCTCACCGACCGTGAGCATCACGTTCAGCGCCATAATCAGCAAAGCCGGTGCCAGCGTTCCCTGCAACACCGTGACGTACTGCGTCAGCATCTCACACCTTTCGTTGTATATCCCTGTCAAAGCCTAGTGAATTCGGCACGCAAAAGGAACCCCCTTACCAAGATTCCCCCAAAAGCGCGTTATCTCCCAAAAGCGCATCCCCTCAAACGCAAGAGAGCGGTTGCTTGGATGGTTGTTCGACCGTAGGCTCGGCCGAACGGCCTTGAGTGCGTCGAACGACTATCCAGGCAACCGCGAACGCGTACCCATATTCGCGCTACTTGCATACGTTTCGCGATACGTGAACGGCGTTAACCACGAGTTGAATCTCAACATGAATTCAGGCTTACATCCAAACCGTTTCGCTTGGCATGTGCCGGAACTCACGTTTCAGATCACCACTCCTGCGGGGTGTAGTTCCACTCCGGGAAAGTGACCTCGAGCGGTTCGGTCCAGAAGCGGCCCTTAACGCCGGTCTCCGGATCAACATGCAGCATCCAACCCTTCTTCTCCGGAGATTCGATCTTCAGCACGAGCTTGTAGGAGCCAGCCTCGTCGAGCTTGACGTTGGCGCCGTAGTGCGGGCCGTCGGAAGCGTTCATCTGCATGAAGGTACCGGAACCAACGGTCTCGTTGTTCGCGTTGTTGATGATCTCGTAGTTCACGGTGAGGTCCGGCACGAAGTCGCCCTTGCCATAGCCGAGCTCGGTGCCCTTCTCGTTGGCATGGATGTCGGCTTCCAGGTGGAAGGAAGCGTCGGCAGCCTTCAGGCCCATACCGGACGGTTCCATATCGATCGGCTGGAAGTACACGGCGTTGACGGTCAGAGCGTCAACATCCTGATCGGAGTGCTTCTCGTCGACCTGAATCTCTTCGAAGCCGGCGCCGTTGCTGTCATCAGCGCTGGAATCGCTGGATTTGTCGGTGGTGTCCGAAGTGGAGGTGTCGGACTTGGCATCGGATGCAGAATCGTTGGAGTTGCCGCATGCGGACAGGGAGAAGGCCATGGAGCCGGCCAGCAGGATGCCGAGCAGGGCGGCGATCTTCTTATTCTTCATTGTGTTCTCTTCCTTTTCTTTGGTTCCTTGAGGAACGTTGGAAACTTATGGAAATCTCTAAATCTTTACTTGTGATTATTGATTGGCGCTTACTTAGCCTGTTCCGCCTGCGCGGCCAACTTCATCCTGTGTTTCTTGATGAAACCGACCACGAACAGCACAACCACCGCGATCGCGGCAATCACCTGCGCCGTAATCGTTTCGACGTACGGATACAAGCCGATCCAATCGTTAGTTGGCACGCTGCTCAAGTAGGTGCCTTCAATAAGATCACCCTCGATGAGCGCATGGATGCCGCCACCCGCGAAAATCACAACCAGCACGGCCATCACAATCGAAGTGACGAGGAAGAACGGGCCGATCGGAATCTTCACCGAAGTGAATCGCAGAATCAGGAAGATAACGATCAGCACCGCGGCGGCGGCCAGACCGCCAACCCACATGCCGTGCGCATCCTGGCTCATGGAGTAGATGGACTCGTAGAAGATCACCGTTTCGGCGCCCTCACGGAACACGGCGAGGAAGCTCAGCATGGCAAGCGAGGTGATCATGCCCAAGCCCAGTCTCTGACCGGATTCGACCTTGCTTTGCGCGCCGGCCACAGCCGCTTCGGTCTTATTCCTGATGTAGTTGTTCCACGCTTCCACGGAGCTCTTGTTGAGCATCCAGTTACTGGTCCACAGCAGCATGAGGGTGGCGATCAGCGCGCACACGCCTTCGGAAATCTCCTGAACCGGGCCGGAACCGCCGAACAGGAACGTAAAGAGTACGGCGACCAAACCGGAACCGGCCAGACCTGCGACCACGCCAAGGTAGATCCACCTAGTGAAACGCTCGTTGCCGGACTTCACCAGGTAGGCGATCACCGCAGCCACCACCAGCAGCGCTTCGAGGCCCTCACGGATCAGAATGAGGAACGCCTGGCCGGCGGAGCTGGTGACGAGCTTGGTGAAGCCGTTGACATTGCCGGACGCGCCACCGTCCAGGGTGGCCGCGTCTTCCACGAGCCAGCTCTTCAAATCGTCGACATGCTGCTTGATTTCCTTGTCGGAACCGCCGTCGCGCATGATCTTACGAGTCATCTTGAACTGGTATTCGACCTGCGAAACACGATCGCCGGAAATCACGTTCATCACGTTCTTTTCGAAGCCGAGCTTCTCGTAGTACTGGTAGTAGGCGTTGTTGACCAGCGTGGCACCTTCGTCGCCCTTGCCGGCAGCGGCAGCCTCGTATGCCTGGTCGAGAATGACGGTCATTTCGCTGGCAACCTCACTCCACGTGCGGTCGCCTTTGCCTTTGGATGAATTCTTCTTGGCCGCATCGAGCTTCTTGCGCTCTTCCGCGGTTTGCGCGGCACGCTGCTTCGCATATTCCTTAGGATTGGCGAGGTCGGCGTTCGCGTCAAGCGTTTGCGCGGTTGCGTTGATTTCGGCGGTCAGCGCGTCGATTTTGGCTGCGATGGCGTCGCCTTGGTCCTGCTGGTAGGCAAGACCTTCAAGATCGGTGAATTGCTGCAGCAGTTCCTTCTGCTTGTCGGCACTGATGGTGTCGTTGACGACTTTCGAGAAGTTGGATGCGTCGTAACCGATCCAATGCGCAGTCTGGAAATCGGTGCCAGCCTGACCGTAATTGCCGTCATTGTAGTCTTTTTCGGCAGTCGCAAGCTGGTCTTCGATGTTCTTCGCAGCGGCAGTCCAGGAATCAAAATTCGTTTGACCGTCATCGGCGGCAATTGCCGGCTGCGGAACTGCGGTAGTCGCGAAAAGCGTGGTCAACGCGATCATCAATGCCGCAATGAACGCGACAAGGCGACCGGACACACTTGTAGCCCGCTGCGTATCGCAGGATGACATAAGACCGCTTCCTCTCTCAGCCGTTCACAATCCGATTCACGAGTGCGCCACCTTTGCCATACGCACAGTGCGCACCGACTTCACAAGATAAAACGAAAAAAATCGAAAGAACAGTCTTGATTTTTTGGCAGTTTTGTTGTAGAAACCTTTAAAATGGCGGAATTCCGCCATTCTTCTTTTCTGTAATCCGCGCGAGTCGTCTCACATAGTGATTTTTTGAGGCGCTTTCGCCGTTCCTCTCCATGCATATTCGTGCGATTGGAAGATTCGGGAATTGGGGGATTTGGGATGGAGCTGGACTTTCTGACCTCACGATTCCGCCCTGGTGACCTCACGATTCCGAAAAAGCAACGAAAAACAAAATCGTGAGGCCAGCGGGCGCATGGACGGAATCAGGATTCGAGCACGTCAAGCACCTTGCGTTCGTTGTAGAACGCGAACACCACACCGCCGATGCCGCACAATACCGCGGCGCAAACAGCCGCAATGCGATAGCCGGCGCCCGACGCCATGCCAATCGTGCTCACGCCGGTAAACAGCAGCATCGCCACCGACTGACCCATCTTCATCGCAAACGTGCGAGCCGCATAGAACATGCCCTGACGATCCTGACCGGTCGTTTTCGAGCTCGCGTCGGCAATATTCGCAACAATCGCCTGCGGAAGAATGCCGAACGCGGCCATCGGAATCGCGCCGACAATCGAGAGAATCAAGCCCTGCGCCATCGGCGGAATCGCAGCGAGCAGACCGGAGCCAAGCGCGCCCGCAAACGCGAACGCACATGTGAAAATCACGAAAGCGACCAGCAGAATCCGCTTCTTGCCAACACGATTCGCCAATACATTCACCGGCATGTAGAACAGCACCGACACTGCGGTCATGAGCACGAAATAGATGGTGGTCGTGGTCTCGGGAAGTTTGAGCAGGCTTGTCACGAAGAACGGCAAACCAGTCTGGAATGTAGTGATCGCAACCCAATAGACCACGTCGGAGCAGACAAACTTGCGGAATTCGCCGTCGCCGAACGTCTGCTTCAACGATTCGATGGTCGATTCGGACGTGGGCTGCGAGTTGACGTAATCGCGTTCCTTGATGGTGAGCGGCGGAACCAGCATGCACACGAATGCGATGGCCGCCATGATGGTGAACGTCAAACGAATGGCGTTCACACGCCCCAAGCCCGGCACGAAACCAGCCCAAATCACCGGTGCCACGTATGCAATGGCGGTGCCGGCCACCCACGTGAACGAAATGGCGGTGGAGATGGTGAGCTGCTGTTTGGAATCGTGACCAAGCTCGGCGATCAGCGCGTTGTAGGGCGTGCAGTAGAACGTGAGCGCGATATAGTAGCCGATCACCGTGGCGAACAGGAACGCGCCGTTGATCCAGCTCGTATCGTTGATTGGACTCCAAAACACCAGCACGGTGACGAGGGCGAGCGGAAGGGCCGCAAATTTGAGGAACGGCATGCGACGACCGGATTTTGATGTGCAACGGTCGGAAAGACTTGCCACGGCCGGATCCACGAATGCGTCGAAGAAGCGGGCGAACGCGGTGATGCCGCCGACTACGGTCACCACGCCGAGTACGGCAAGACCTTGCGGTACGAACACGGTTTGCCCTTGCGAGATGGTTTCGCTGTCAGGCTGGTAGAAGTAGACGAGCCAATTCGAAATAATGCCGGAAAGTAGCGCCCAGCCGAATTGGCCGACGGCGAAAGCCCAGACTTTGGGCATCGGCAGGCTCTTCACCGTTTTTGTTGTGCGCGTGGCTGCACTTGCATTCTCGACGTTCCCCATATCAACCTCCATGTTGACGCCCTGCCGGCAACTGTACCATGCGCCCCATCGCGAAAGTCCCATTTCCCCCAGTATCTGGAGGAAATGGGCGTGTAGCATCGGAGGCATGGATTCTTTGACGCAACGCTTGCCGTTTGTCACGGCGTTTTATAGGGCGCTCGGCACCGGTATGGTGATTTCCGCGGATTCGCCGATCGACGACAAGGTGCGTTCCGCAATGGAATCGCTCATTGAGGATTACGAACACGTGCTGTCTCGATTCCGCAATGATTCGCTGATTGCGGCGATCGGCAAGGCCGAGCATGGCGGAAGTTTCGATTTTCCGGATTGGTGCGCGCCGCTGTTCGATCTGTATGATGCGCTATTTTCCGCCACTTCCGGCGCGATTGATCCGTGCGTCGGCGAGGATTTGATCCGACTTGGATACGATGCGTCGCTGAGTCTCACGGTTACGCAAGATGCGCCCGAACATTTGGGCGCATTGCGCGGACGCGCCGTTTGGGGACGCGATGTGACCCGCCACGGAACCACATTGGTAACGCATGAGCCGGTGCAGTTGGATTTCGGCGCTGCGGCAAAGGCTATCTCGTCGATCTGCTCGGGCGCATGCTGCAGTCGTCACAATTCGTGATTGATGCGGGAGGTGATTTGCTGATTCATACGGAACAGCCTATTTCCGTCGCACTTGAGGATCCGGAAGATCAGTCCCACGCAATCGGAATCGCACATATTGCGAACGGAGCGTTGTGCGCAAGCGCACCCAGCCGACGCCATTGGAACATGGCAGTCAACGAGCGCACCCAAATCGCCATTCATCATCTGCTCAATGCCATCGACGGACTGCCCGCGCAACAAACCGAAGCCAGCTGGGCATACGTTCCAGCAAACGCAACGCTCAATCTTGCACGCGACTACCCCACCGCCGTTGCGGACGGCCTGGCCACGGCCCTGTTCGTTTCCGACGTAGCACAACTGCAACGCACGTTCGATTTCGCATACGCAACATTGGACGAATCCCGCCAAATCGCAGTCAGCCGCAACTTCCCGGCCGAACTCTTCCTGCGATCCGCATAACAGCCGAATACCAGCCGAAATAAACAAAGACCGCACGCCTTTGGGGACGTGCGGCTCCTGTGAATCAGCCAGCCAAAACGGCGAATCAGTCGGTGAGGGCGAACTGGCTGTTGTAAATGTCGGCGTAGAAACCGCCTTTGGCGAGCAGCTCCTCATGCGTACCGCTTTCCACGATGTCGCCATGGTTCATGACCAAAATCATGTCCGCATCGCGGATGGTGGACAGGCGATGCGCGATCACGAACGACGTACGGTCCACGGTCAGCGCGTCCATGGCCTTCTGAATCAGCTCTTCCGTACGCGTATCGACCGAAGAGGTGGCCTCGTCGAGAATCAGAATCGGCGCATCCTCAACCATGGCTCGCGCAATGGTGAGCAACTGCTTCTGACCCTGCGAAAGCGTGGCCTTGTCGTCAAGCACTGTGTCATAGCCATTCGGCAGCGACATGATGTAGTGATGCAGACCCACGGCCTTGCATGCGTCCTCGATCTGCTTGTCGGTGACGCCCGGCTTCGAATACGCAATGTTTTCACGCACTGTTCCATGGAACACCCACGTATCCTGCAATACCATGGAGAACTGGTCATGCACGTTCCAGCGTGGCACGGACTTCGTATCCACACCATCAATCGCAATCGAACCGCCCGAAATCTCATAGAAACGCATCAGCAGATTCACCATCGTGGTCTTGCCGGCACCGGTCGGACCAACAATCGCAACCTTCTGACCGGACTTCACCGAAGCGGAGAAATCGTTGATAATCGTCTTGCTCGGATCGTAACCGAACTTCACATGACTGAACTCAACGTCACCGCGCACCGGTTTGCCGTTCACGCCGAGCAGCGCCTGCTTGTCGGATTCGTCGGCCATCTCCGGCTCTTCAAGGAAGCTGAACACGCGCTCGGAAGCGGCCGCGCAACGCTGCAGGTTCTGGAATGCCTGCGCGAACTGGGAAAGCGGCTGGGTGAACAGTCGAATGTACATCATGAACGCAACGATCACACCAAACTCGATCTTGCCATCCATCGCAAGCACAGCGCCAACCACGCACACAACCACGTAGCCGAAATTGCCGACGAAATTCATCAACGGCATCATCAGGCCGGAAAGGAACTGGCTCTTCCATCCCGAATCGTACAAATCGCCGTTGTACTTTTCGAACGCGCGAATCGAATCAGCCTCGCCGCAATACGCCTTGACCACGGTGTGGCCGGCGTACATCTCTTCGACGTGACCGTTGACATCGCCCAATGCGATCTGCTGACGGGAGAAGTACTTCTGCGAAACCTTCATGATTGCGCCCATGATGAGCAGGCCAACCAGGCTGGAAACGATGGCACACACCGTCATAATCACATTGTTGTAGAACATCATGATGAGCGCGCCCACGAACAGCGTGACCGACGTGATCAGCGAGCCGACCGACTGGCCGAGCGTCTGGCCGATGGCGTCCACATCGTTGGTGATGCGGCTGAGCACATCGCCGTAGCTGACCTTGTCGAAATACTTGAGCGGCAGCTTGTTGATCTTCACGCTGATGGCTTCGCGCAGCTCCTGTGCGGTGCGCTGCGTGACGTTCGCCATCATCCAGCTTTGCACGTAGCACAGCACCGCGTACCCCACATACAGCGCCACCAGCAGCCATGCGATGTGCGTGACCGCGTCCATGTCGATCGCACCGAGCACCGGCTTGCCATTGACTAGCGCAGGCAGGCCTTTGGCGATCTCGTTGGTCATGTCCTTGAGCTTGTCCGGACCGACGATCTGGCATACCGTGCCGATCGCGCCCAATACGAGCGCCACAATGATGGCGGGAATGTAGTGGCGGCAGAAATGCACCAGTTTCTTCATCACACCACCGAAATCCTGCGGTTTTTCAACGGCTCCGCGGCCGCGTCCCATAGGTCCTCCTGGCATATCAGCGACCCTCGCTTTCGTTCAATTCGCTTTCGACGGACGGCTTGCCGGTTTCAATCGGTTTGCCGGTTTCGCCCGGCAGCTTGCTTTCGCCCGACTTGCCGCCGTTCAATTCGTCTTCGCTCAGCTGAGACTGCGCAATCTGACGGTACACATCGCAGTTTTCCAGCAGTTCGCCATGCGTGCCTTGGCCGACCACCTTGCCGTCGTCGAGCACCACGATGCGGTCGGCGTCCATAATGGTGCCGATGCGCTGCGCGACAATCAGTTTGGTAGAATCTTTCGCTTCCTTGGCGAGCGCGTCGCGTACGGCCCGGTCGGTTTTGAAATCAAGTGCGGAAAAGGAATCGTCGAAAATCAGGATTTCCGGATGACGATAGACGGCACGTGCAATCGACAGACGCTGTTTCTGCCCGCCCGACACGTTCGATCCACCCTGCGAAATCGCGGAATCGTACTGCTTTTCCTTGGTTGCGATGAATTCGGTCGCCTGTGCGACTTCACATGCGTTGCGCACGTCGGCGCGCTGTTCCGAAGTGAGTGTGCGATGCTCGTTTTGCGTTGCGATCAGCTCTTTTTCGCGCTTTCTGCCGGCCGCGGTCGAGGTATCGGCCATGTCGACGATGCCGGCATCGGTGGTGTCGAGCGGATTGTCGCCATAGCTGACATTGGATGCGATCGTTCCTTTGAACAGGAAGGATTGTTGCGGCACATATCCGATTTTGTCTCGTAATGTCTTGAGCGTGTAGTCGCGCACGTTCACGCCATCGACGAGCACCTCGCCTTGCGTCGCATCATAGAAACGCGGCACGAGGTTGATGAGCGAGGATTTGCCGGAGCCGGTGGAACCGATGAACGCCACGGTTTCGCCCTTCTTGGCAGTGAAGTTGATGCCTTCGAGCATGGCTTCGCGCGAATCCGGGTAAGTGAAGCATACGTTGCGGAATTCGATTTCGCCCTGCTTGCCTGCTTCGCCGGCGTCGCTGCGGGTGCCGTCGGTGATCAGCGGCTCGGTGTCGAGCACTTCGAGCACGCGCTGTGCGGACACGTCCGCTCGCGGCCACAGCACGAACACCATGCTCATCAGCAGGAAGCTCATGATCACCTGCACGGAGTAGCTGGAGAACACCACCATGTTGGAGAAGGTGGTGAGCTTGTCGGCCGCGTCGGCGGCGTCGATCAGGTAGGCGCCGATCCAGTACACGGCAAGCATAAGACCGTTCATGATGGTGTTCATCAACGGCATCATGAAGGCCATGGCACGGTTGGTGAACAGCTGGGTGTCGGTGAGTTCCTTGTTGGCCTTGGTGAACTTGGCTTCCTGGTAATCCTCGGCATTGTAGGCGCGCACCACGCGCAGGCCGGTGAGGTTCTCGCGCGCCACAAGGTTGATGTTATCGGTCAGTCGCTGCATGGACTTGAACTTCGGCATGACGAGAACCATGAGGATCGTAATGGAGACCAGCAGCACCACTACCGCGATGCCGGTGGCGAGCGTCCATTCGAGACCGTCTCCCGCAATCTTGCAGACGGCCCAAACCGCCATAATCGGCGATTTGACAATCATCATCAATCCCATGGTGATGAACATCTGAATCTGCGTAATATCGTTCGTGGAACGCGTAATCAGCGAGGCTGTGGAGAATCGGCTCATTTCAGCCGGTCCGAACGATTCTACCTTGCGGAATTCCATGGAACGCAGACGCTGGCTGAACGATGCGCCGATGCGTGCCGCGAAATAGCCGGTGATGATGGCGCATGCTGCCGATCCAAGCGAAATAAGCAGCATTTTGCCGCCGGCGATCCAAATATCGTGCATTTCACTGCCGGGGGTTTCCACGAGGGTGGTGATGTCGGACATGTAGTCCGGCAGGGTCAGGTCAAGCCAGATCTGCCCGACGATGCTGACCAGTGCAATGAGCATCTGGCCTATCTCCGCTTTGGAGAGGTATCGCATAATGCGGAACATGCTTGGATTCCTTCTCTTGTGTTGCGTTTGAAGTTTTTGCGATTGATGGATTTGGTTGGATCAACTACATGAGTTGATCGAATTGCGATTAATGATTTACATAAGTCCTATTGAATTGTCTTACGAT
>ENA-OPZM01000169-OPZM01000169.1-human-gut-metagenome-genome-assembly--contig:-NODE-169-length-28290-cov-13.903455_pt1 | contig 28290 bp, 30 predicted proteins | sample MGYA00242478_ERZ504493 | MGnify/ENA primary metagenome ERZ504493 (study PRJEB26092, sample SAMD00036227) | human gut metagenome | host: Homo sapiens | study: EMG produced TPA metagenomics assembly of... | reverse complement strand
TGGTGAAAACGAAAAGAAAAAGGAGGAACCCTATGGAGGTCCCGAAATCAAGGCTGTTGAAGCCGTAATCGATAATGGTTCATTTGGCAAGCGCACGTTGCGCTTCGAGACCGGTCGTCTCGCCCAGCAGGCGGATGGTGCCGTCGCCGCCTATCTTGACGATGATTCGATGATTCTGTCGACCACCACCGCCGGTTCCAGCCCGAAGGAGAACTACGACTTCTTCCCGCTGACCGTGGACGTGGAAGAGAAGATGTACGCCGCCGGCAAGATTCCGGGCTCGTTCTTCCGCCGTGAAGGCGTCCGAGCTCCGAGGCGATTCTGGCTTGCCGTATCATCGACCGTCCGCTGCGCCCGCTGTTCCCGCACACGCTGCGCAACGAAGTGCAGGTTGTGGAAACCGTGCTCGCCGTCAACCCGGACGATGCCTACGATGTTATCGCTCTGAACGCTGCTTCCGCTTCCACCATGATTTCCGGTCTGCCGTTCGAAGGCCCGGTTTCCGGCGTTCGCCTGGCTCTGATCGACGGCCAGTGGGTCGCTTTCCCGCGTTGGAGCGAGCGTGAGCGCGCCGTGTTCGAAATCGTGGTTGCCGGCCGTGTCGTCGAAAACGGCGACGTCGCCATCGCCATGATCGAAGCCGGCGCAGGCAAGAACGCCTGGCACCTCATCTACGACGAAGGCCAGACCAAGCCGGACGAGGAAGTCGTCGCCGGTGGTCTCGAAGCCGCCAAGCCGTTCATCAAGGTGATCTGCGAGGCTCAGGCCGAACTCAAGAAGATCGCTGCGAAGGAAACCAAGGAATTCCAGCTCTTCCCGGAGTACACCGAAGATCTGTACAACCGTATCGATGAGATCGCCCACGCCGATCTCGACGAAGCCCTCTCCATTGCCGAGAAGCTGCCTCGCCAGGATCGCATCCATGAGATCAAGGAGGGCGTCAAGGCCACGCTCGCCGTGAATTCACCGACATGGACGATGCCGAGAAGGAAAAGGAGATCGGCAATGCGTTCAAGGAGCTGCAGCGCCAGATCGTGCGTCGCCGCATCCTGACCCAGGATTACCGCATCGATGGCCGTGGCCTGCGTGACATCCGCACCCTGTCCGCTGAAGTGGACATCGTTCCGCGCGTGCACGGTTCCGCACTGTTCCAGCGTGGCGAAACCCAGATTCTGGGCGTCACCACCCTGAACATGCTCAAGATGGAACAGCAGATCGACGCACTGTCCGGTCCGCAGTCCAAGCGTTACATGCACAACTATGAGATGCCACCGTACTCCACCGGTGAAACCGGCCGCGTCGGCTCCCCGAAGCGCCGCGAAATCGGCACGGTGCGCTGGCGGAGAAGGCTCTCGTGCCGGTGCTGCCGAACCGCGAAGAGTTCCCTTACGCCATCCGTCAGGTCTCCGAAGCCATTGGTTCCAACGGTTCCACCTCCATGGGTTCCGTGTGCGCGTCCACGCTGTCGCTGCTCGCCGCAGGCGTGCCGCTGAAGGCCCCGGTTGCGGGCATCGCCATGGGCCTCGTGTCCGGCGATGTTGACGGCCAGCACATCTTCAAGACCCTGACCGATATTCTCGGCGCCGAAGACGCCTTCGGCGATATGGACTTCAAGGTTGCCGGTACTTCCGAGTTCATCACCGCTCTGCAGCTCGACACCAAGCTCGACGGCATTCCGGCTGACATTCTGGCCTCCGCTCTGCAGCAGGCCAAGGAAGCCCGTACCACCATTCTCGAAGTCATCAACGAGTGCATCGATGGTCCGGCCGAGATGAGCCCGTACGCACCGCGCATCATCACCACCACCGTTCCGGTCGACAAGATCGGCGAAGTCATCGGTCCGAAGGGCAAGATGATCAACCAGATTCAGGAAGAGACCGGTGCGGAGATCGCCATCGAAGATGACGGTACCGTGTTCATCTCCTCCGAAGGTGGCGACGGCGCTGAAAAGGCCAAGCAGATCATCGACCAGATCGCCAACCCGCACGTTCCTGAAGCCGGCGAAACCTACAACGGCAAGGTTGTGAAGACCACCTCCTTCGGTGCCTTCGTGAACCTGACCCCGGGCACCGACGGCCTGTTGCACATCTCCCAGATCCGTAATCTGGCCAACGGCGAGCGTATCGACGCCGTCGAAGACGTGCTCAAGGAAGGCGACACCGTTGAGGTAGTCGTGCAGGGCGTTGACGATCGCGGCAAGATCTCCCTGGCCATTCCAGGCTTCGAAGATCAGGAATCCTCCGCTCCGCGCCGTGAGCGTTCCGATCGCGATGACCGTCGCGGCAGCCGTGGCCGTCGTGATGATCGTCGTTCCGATCGTGACGATCGTGATTATGATGATCGTCCGCGTCGTCGTCGTTCCGATCGTGACGATGACCGCGATTACGATCGCGATGATCGTCCGCGTCGTCGTCGTTCCGATCGCGATGACCGTGACTACGATCGTGATGATCGTCGTTCCGATCGTGACGATCGTGATTATGATGATCGTCCGCGTCGTCGTCGTTCCGATCGCGATGACCGTGACTACGATCGCGATGATCGTCGTTCCGACCGTCGTCGCAGCAGCCGCCGTGACGACCGCAATCCGCGTTACGCAGCCGACGAGAACTACGACGAGTACCGTGCCGATCGCGAAGAGCGTTCCGAGCGTCCTCGCCGCCGCGTCCGCCGCGACTTTGATCCTTTTGAGGACTGACGCCTCAAAAGGATCCCTCGCAGCATAGCTGACTGACTGAAGTGCCCTGTACCGGAAGGTACGGGGCACTTTTGCGTTTCCATGCAGATTGCATGAAAATGAGACACGGGGGCATGAGTTTTGTCATAACGTACCTGGGCGCATGCAAGAATGGTGTGAAGAGCCATTAACGAAGGAGTCGTCATGGTCGTTGGCATTATCATTGCCGTCATCGTTGTACTTATTGTGCTTTGGGCCGTCAGCGCCTACAACGGGCTGGTCACGCTACGTAATCGTGTGAAGAACGGTTGGGCGCAGATCGACGTGCAGCTCAAGCAGCGTACCGATCTTATTCCGAACCTGGTGGAAACGGTCAAAGGTTATGCGGCCCACGAATCCCAAGTGTTCACGCAGGTCACGCAGGCCCGTGCCGGCGTGGTGCAGGCCGCGCAAAGCGGTGACGTGGCGCAGCGCATCGCTGCGGAAAACCAGCTGAGCCGCGCACTTGTCAATCTGCAGGCCGTATCCGAAAACTATCCGCAGCTGCAGGCCAATACGAATTTCATGGATTTGCAGAATCAGCTGAAATCGTTGGAAGAGAAGATCGCCTACGCACGCCAGTTCTACAACGATGTCGTGCAGAAGTACAATACCCAGACCGAGGTTGTGCCGACCAATATTATCGCCGGCTTGTTCCATTTCGAACAGGCCCCTTACTTCCAGGTGGACGAAGCGGATCGTCAGGTTCCGCAAGTTACGTTCTGACATGCATGTAAAGCCCCGTCCGATGACGATGGGGCTTTACTGTTCAATTCGGCTTGTACGGCCATCTGTTGTACGGCCATCTGAGGGAAGAAGAAGCGAGAAAGAGGGATTATGACGGCCAAACAGCATGCGTCGCGAGCGGTGCGCAGCTTCGGTATCGCGATCGTCGTCACCGTTGGCGTTGTAGCGGCCATATTGCTGGCCATCGCATTGGATGACGGTGGGGCCGATCTGAGCTACAAAACGCTCGACTACGATGTGCAGGTGCACAGCAATGGCGATTTGAAAATCACCCAACACATCGATATGAAACTCGCCGACCGCAGCGATGACGACGGCGACCATCCGTGGAAGCAGCTGTACCAGCAGTACACGCTGAAGGAAAGCAACCTGACCAATATCACCGATATCAGCGTGCGCAACGCGACGACGGGAGAGACCTACCAGCAGGGTGATATCGCAATCCCAAGCAGCTATAGCACCGACGAATGGAATCGAGAACATGCGGGGCAGTGGTATATCGCCGATGTTTCGCAAGGTGACAGCAATCCGCAGCCGTTCGATCCCGCAAAAGACGGTCTTGTTGCCGACAATACCGACGATCGTTCCAAGAAAATCGAAATCGGCTGGAATATTCCCGCCACCACGTCGGCGAGCAGCCTGAAATTCGATGTGACCATGACCATGCAGGGCGTGACCACCGCCTATCAAGACGTGGCCACGTTCCAATGGGAGCCGCTCGGCGTGAGCAATCAGATTCCCATCGGCAAAGTCACCGGAACCGTCACGTTCCCGGATGGCATTACGGCGGATAATTCATGGGCCTGGCTGCACACCGAACGTACGTCCACCACCGAACGTGGTGATAAGGGGTCGTTGCAGTTCACCGTGCACGACGTTCGTGCCGGCGACTATGTTGACGTGGTCGCCATGTTCGACGTCGGTGCGACCAGCGGTGTGGCACGCACTCGTGATACCACCATCAAAAACGGCATTATGGAAAGCGAGGCCCAACAGGAGCAGCGGTGGCGTGACCGGCAGCGCACAAAAGCGCGTATCCGTCTGATCACGTGGATCGCCATTGCCGTGGCCGGGCTGATCTTGTGTGTGATCGCCGTTGTGCTCGCATTGCACAGTTTCGATCGTTCGCAATACCACGGTGACATCGAGTATTGGCGTGACGAGCCGGAAATGAGCCCCGCCAGCGCTGCGGAACTGCTGCATATCGTTGACAACAAGCATTCGAAAACACTGTCGAGCCGAAAAATGTCGGCTTCCGTGCTCTCGCTCGCTTCGCGTGGAGCAATCGCCATTTACCCGGGGCCGGCCGCCATGTATCGGGGCATTGATATGAGTCGGTCTCGCAATGCCGATATCGCGCAGCTGATTTCCAATGATCCAGCTCGTGCGCGTGATGCAGGCAAAACCAGCACCATCGTGATACTGCCGGTGGTGTTCGATAACCCGCAGTCATTGGCGCTGAGCCAGAGCGAACGTACCGCGCTCGACCTGCTGGTGAAGGCGTCCGAACGCATTGGTTCTCCGGTGTTCGATCTGAAACAGATGGACAAGAATTTCTCCGATTGGTCGAAGGGCTACAAGTATCAGGAAAAGTTTACGAATGCGTGCAGTAGCGAATTCTCCATGTTGGGTGCCACTTCGTCATGCGGCGGGGGAGCGTTCGCCGCAGGCATCTGCGCCGCGATCCTGGCGTTCCTTTCCATAGTGTATTTTGGCGTGATCGGCAATCTTGCGTTGGTCGTGCTGATTTCCGCGCCGATGATGTTCGCGTCCGTGTTTGCGCTGAGCTACCTCAAATTGAAGGGGCTTAACGACAATGGTCAGCGTCTTGCCGGTCAGGTGGTCGGTTTGAAACGGTATATGGAGGATTTCAGCGACTTCCGTGATCGTGGTGTGGCTGATCTGACGTTGTGGGGTCGCTACATGGTGTACGCCACCGCGTTCGGCATTTCCGAAAAGGCGATGAAGCAGCTGCTCAAGGCGTACCCGCAGCTTGCCGACCCGAGTTGGCTTGATGCCAACGCTTCCGATTCGCTGCTCTACTGGAGTTACCGTTCATGGTATTTCAATCATCATTACGCCGGTCCTGCTTCGTGTGATACGAATTCGATGGATTTCTCGCCGAGCGCCAATTTTGGTGATATTGGCGCGCAGTTGGAATCAGGTTTTGCTGATATTCAATCGACGATTGCCGCGGCATCTCCGTCCAGCAGTTACGGTGGTTCCGGTGGTAGCTTCTCCGGCGGTGGTTTCGGCGGTTCCTCCGGTGGTTCCGGCGGCGGCAGCTTCGGTGGTCGCTGATCTGCGGCATTACGCGCATGTTTGGTGGGTTTGTTGTCTGCTGAGGCGGGTCGGCTGGTAAGGTTGCATTCGGAAAGACACTCTGTACGTTGTTGAAGGAGATCGGGATGGCTTTGTTCCGTAATCTTGGACCGTTCCGCACCACGGCCATCGGCCATGGTGAAATGCCGTTGACCATTGAAAACAATCGTGGTCACGATGTCGGTATCGAAACATTGCACGCCTCGTTGGATGCCGGATGCCGTCACATCGACACCGCTTGGGCGTACTACACGCCGGGCGAAGAGGAACAGACCGGCGAAAAGCTGGTGCGTGAGGCGCTTGACTCGTGGAAGGGCCCGCGTGAGGAAGTCACCGTGGCCACCAAGGTGGCTTGCGCCGCGCTTGGGAGGGTGACAAGCCGGTTTGGCCGCGTGACGGCAAGCCGGAGCATCTGATCGAATACGGCAAGCAGTCCGCGATGGCGCTTGGCGTTGACAGCATCGATCTGCTGTACCTGCACCGTCATGATCCGGAAGTGCCGTACAACGAGTCCTGCGAAGGCATCAAGGCGCTGCTCGATCAGGGCGTGGCCCAGTGGGCGGGTGTTTCCAACGTGAGCATCGAACAGTTGAAGATCGCGCAGGAGATCCTCGGCGACAAGCTTGTGGCCGTGCAGAACCAGTATTCTCCGATTCATCTGGACACCCAAGATACGCTTGACTATTGCGCCGAGCAGGGTCTGGCGTTCGTGTGCTGGAGTCCGTTGGGCGGCTACCGTCACCCGTACGACGAGCACCTGTTCGATCCGTTCCGCGAGGTGGCCGAAGCCCGTGGCGTGAGCTACCAGCGTGTGGTGCTCGCATGGGAGCTGGCCAAGGGCGACCACATGTTCGTGATTCCCGGCGCCCATCGACCGGAAACCATTCTCGATTCCCTCAAGGCCGACGAGCTCGAACTCACCGAAGAGGAACTCGCCAACCTCGGCTGAGTGTCAGATTCGCAACGTTTTGCGTCAAGGCGTCCGTCTCCACGATGGACGCCTTTGTTTTTCCGCATGTGTTTTTCCTCGTATGTATTTCCCGGATGCGGCAGAAGTGTCCCGTGAATAGTCGAGAATATAGAGCGGAAAAATCGAGTAAGAGGAACAAGCGTGCAAAGAAGAAACAAGCCTGAAGTATTGGCTCCCGCGGGCAATCTGCGAGGACTGAAAACCGCCGTCGATTACGGTGCGGACGCCGTCTACTGCGGAGGTAAGGCGTTCGGCATGCGTTCGGCGCCGAAAAACCTGAGTTTGGAGGATTTCGAAGAAGGCTCCCGTTACGCGCATGAGCGTGGCGCTCGCGTGTATGTGACCTGCAATGTGTTGCCGCGCAACAATGAAGTCGAAGCGATGCGCGAATACATCGGCCAGCTCAAAGACACCGGCGTGGACGCACTGATCGTTTCCGACATTGGCGTGATGCTCATGGCTCGCGAAGTGGCGCCGAACCTGGAACTGCATGTGAGCACGCAGGCGGGAGTCACCAACTATCAGGCAGCGAACGCCTTCTACCAGTTGGGCGCACGTCGTGTGGTGCTTGCCCGTGAAATGGATCTGCAGGCCGTGCGAGACATTCGCGCACGCATTCCCGACGATCTTGACATCGAATGCTTCGTGCATGGCGCGATGTGCATGGCGTTCTCCGGTCGTTGTCTGTTCTCCAATTATCTGACCGGACGTGACGGCAATCATGGCGAATGCGCTCAACCGTGCCGCTGGAAGTATTCCATCGTTGAAGAAAAGCGTCCCGGCCAGTATTTTCCGATAGAACAGACTAAGGAAGGCGCGTATCTGTTCAATTCGCAGGATATGAACATGCTTGCGCATATCGACGATCTGCTTGATTCGGGTGCGACCAGTCTGAAAATCGAAGGACGTTCCAAGAGCGCCTACTATATTGCGGCGATGACGAACGCTTACAAGACCGCCGTTGACGCATACATGGTGCAACGCGGTTTTGAAGACGAGGATGGCACTGTGCTGAAGCCATTCCATGACCGTGTGATTCGCCCGTCTGATCCGGATTACGGCAAGCCGGAAACCACCGATTTGATTATGGAACATGCGGATGGCGCGTTCGCGGGGAAGCCGGATATTGCAACCGTTCCAGTCGCTTCCGCCGGCGAACCGGATGATCTGAGCTACCATGCGCGTAGTACGAGGCGTAAGTCGAACACGGCTGCGGAAATCCTGCCGGAAGGCTGGTATCACGCCGGAGTGCGCCCGGCGGAACACGTGTCCCTGCCTGACTGGTTGCTGGACGAGCCAGACAAGGTGGCGCACCGCGACTATTCCACCGGCTTCTACTATCCGGAACACAAAGTGCAGCAAAGCACCGACCGTTCCGCGTATTTCCGCGCTTGGCTGGTGGTTGGCGAAGTGCTCTCGTGGAGCGAAGAAGACGGCGGCCGTGTGACCATTATGAGCCGCAACAAAATCGAAGCCGGTCAGGAAGTCGAATTCGTGCTACCGGGCGCGGCGCCGCTCGCCTACACCGTTCCCGCAGGCGGATTCCGTGACGCCGACGGACATTGGGTCGAATCCATCAACAATCCGGCGCATGTCTTCTCCATGCCATGCCCGCAGGAAGTGCCCGTGAACGCAGCCATCCGATCTCGTACCAAAAAGCCGACGCTCAAAGCGGAATAATTGCGAAAAACATCGTGCAGACGCAGAAAATCAGCAGAAATAAGTTGAAATAATCGTAGAACAATCAAGGAAAACAAAAAAATGACTGACAAGCAGTATGACGACGCGATTCTTGACAGCAATGCGCTCGACCCGACCGACGTGGACGGCAATCCAATCCCGGTGACCATTCCGATCATGCTTGCGCCGGGCGTCAAAGTCGTGTACACCACGCGACTTGGTGGCACCAGCGAAGGCGATTATGCGCACTGCAATCTCGGAGGCAAGTCCGGCGATGATCCGAACCATGTGCTCGCCAATCGTGTGGCGCTCTCCAACGCCATCGACGCGAAGCTGAGCTTGGTCAGCCAGGTGCATTCCGGCGTTGCCGTCGATGTGGACGAATTGTTCGTCATGAACCGTCCGTTCGGTTTCGACGTATCCGACAGCAAGGGCGAAACCGCTCAGCAGGTGGGCGAAACCGCGGATGAGCCGGCAGTGGTTGAAGCGGACGGCCAGGTGACCGCTCAGAAGAACGTGGCGCTCGGCATGTTCGCGGCCGACTGCCTGCCGGTGCTCATGGCCGATGCGGAAGCCGGTGTGATCGGTGCCGCGCATTGCGGTCGCCGTGGTCTGCAGAACGGTGTGATCGGCGCCACCGTCGGAAAGATGGTGGCCAAGGGAGCCAAGACGGAACGTATTGTCGCCACGCTCGGCCCGTGCATTTGCGGCGACTGCTACGAGGTTGGCGGAGACATCGCCGACGAATTCGACGCGCAGTTCCCCGGAACCTTCACGCTGAGCCGTTTCGGCCAGCCGGGCATCGATATCGCGGCCGCCGCGCTGCAGGAGCTTGCCAAAGCCGGTGTTCCGGCTGATAACATCGTTTCCTCCCGCGCCCGCGTCAACGCAGCCACCCAGTATCTTTCCGAAGACGAGGAATTGGCGGAAATCTGCCAGTCCGATGGCGAAGGCGAACCGCAGCTCGCGGAACGTTTCAAGAAAATCCGCCGTAGCCTGTGCACGCTGGAAAATCCGCTCTGGTTCTCGCATCGCCGTGCCACCATCGCAGGCAAAGCGCACGAAGGCCGTATGCTTGCGCTGATCGTGCGCGAATAGTGGGAGAGCGGCGCGCTGTTGCGGATTGCGTGCAGAACGTAAGGCAAAACGCGCTGCAAACCGATTCGGGGGTTTACGGTGGGACGTATGAGTGAGAGAGAGCAGATGCAGGAACAGAAGATGCCGGTTGTGGCCGTGGTGTTGGCGGCCGGTTTCGGCACGCGATTCGATGAGAACAATCCCAAGCAGTTGGTTTCGGTGGGGGATAAGCCAATCGTCTGCTGGAGCATCGAGGCGTTCGAGCGCAACGATCGCGTGAGCGACATCATCGTCGTGGTCAACGAGCGTGTCAGCAATATGGTGAACATGCTCATCGACGAAGCCGGCTATACCAAGGTGCGTGCCGTGATTCCGGGTGGCTCCGAGCGTGTGGACAGCACCCGCGCCGCGCTTGACCTGCTCAAGCAGGCAGGCATTCCCGATGGCGCGAAAATCCTCATCCACGATTCCGTGCGACCGTTCGTCGAACAGCAATCCATCGACGGCTGCATCGACAGCCTCGACCAGTTCAACGCGGCGACCGTGGCATACGCGTCCACCGACACGATTCTACTGACCGAAGATCTTGGAGAGCGCAAGGTGGTGCGCTCCGTGCCCGATCGTACGAACGCATTCCGCGCGCAAACCCCACAGGCCTTCCGTTTCGGTACCATCACCAAAGCCTACGAGCTTGCCACCGCCGATCCCGACTTCCACCCGACCGACGACACCCGCGTGGTGGTGGACTATCTGCCGAACGAGCCGGTCGCCATCGTCGCCGGATCCGAAACGAATCTCAAAATCACCACGCAGGCCGACATGCCGATCGCCGAGAACATCGCGCGCAGCCTCGACCCGGAACACGCCAAACAAGAAGCGAAAGCGCGCATGCACGCGGTGTTCGCCGAAGCATTCTCACAAATGCATAAGCACTGATCGTAAACGAACCCACCTTTCGACCACGTACACTGGAACACATGCAGCAGATCAACATCGTCATCTCAGGTTTCACCCCGTACGACGCATCGACGTGAATCCGGCCGTACTGGTTCCCGTGGCGCTCGCCGAATATTGGAATGATCCATCTCAATCCGTGGCGCTGTCCGACGATCTTCTGCAGGATGTTGCCATGAGCGTGACGACGGTGACGCTTCCGGTCAGTTTCGCCAATGCCTGGCCCATGTTGCTGAACGCCATCGAACAGGCGAATCCCGATATTGTCATCGCTACCGGTTTGAAGCGTTCGGCCCGCGGCGTGCTGTTGGAGCGATGCGCCACGAATCTGATGGACGCGGCCAAGCCTGACGCCGACAATGTGATTCCGCCTCGCCGTCCGATCAATCCGGAAGGGCCTGCGGCATATTGGACGCGCCTGCCGTTGCGTTCGATTCTGCGCGATTTCGCCAAACATGAGATTCCCGCCGCGCTGAGTTCGGATGCGGGCACGTTCGTCTGCAATTCGCTGTTCTACCATTTGCTCGACTGGTCTGCAGCGCAGGAAAAGCGCATTCTGTCGGGTTTCGTAAGCCTGCCGATCGTCAACGAGCAGCCACATCCGCAACATGGACTGTCAATCGCGCAGCAAATCGCCGCAGGTAACGATGTGATCCGCGAATCGGTGCGTTATTATCTGCAGCCATCCTCAAGTGAGATTCTGCTCGGCTGAACGGCGTCGGCGTTTCCTCGAACGATTTCTGTGCTCTCTGTGAGAATTATGCGACTGCCGTGTGCCGAACGTTTGTTCTGCGCTAAAGTTCAAAACGGATAGGCGCGGGCAAGATGCGCGATGGAAGGGAATTCGTGAAAGGAATACCATGGTTGAGCAGTTCCCAATCGTGTTGAGGGGGTACGACAAGGAAAGGGTCGATGAGGCGTTCGCTTCGGCTCAGGAGACGGTGGACCGTCTGCGTGAGCAGGTCAAGGCCGACGATCAGACCATCCTTGAACTGCAGGCACAGCTGCAGGAAGAGAAAAACAAGAAGGCCAACCCGAATTCGTTCGCATCTCTGGGCGCCAACGCGCAGCAGATGCTCGCCAGCGCGGAACAGACCAGCGCCGAGCTGCTCGACCGTGCCAAGAAAGACGCTTCCGCGGCACGCGCCACGGTGCAGCTTCAGGCCGAAACCCTGCTGAACAACGCCAAGCTCGACGCCAAGCGCATTCTCGACGAGGCCAACGCCAAGGCCGAAGCGGTGCTGTCGAAGGCCAATAATGATGCCGACACGTTGAAGTCCAACGCCCAGCGCGAAGCGGACCAGCTGCGTGGCGAAGCACAGAAGGCCGTGGTGGCGCAACGCCAGACCGTCGATCTGGAATTGACGAACTCCCGTGAGGAGCACGACAAGCGTCTCGCATCGGAGCGCGCCACGCAGGAGCGTGAGCTCTCCGATCTGCGCGCCGAAGCCACCGAGCAGATCGCGGCGCAGCGCAAGAACGCCAATGACGAGATCAACCGCATGAAAAGCGAGACCAACGACCAGATCGAATCCGCGTTGGCCGAAGCCAACAAGAAGCTGGCCGACGTGCGTGAGCAGGTGTCCAAGATGATGACGGACGCGCAGCGCCGTGCCTCGGAAATCACGGATACCGCCAAAGCCAAGGCACAGGAGATCACCGACGAGGCCGAAGTGCATCGCACCAAGACCATCAGCCAGGTCAATGCCGAGGTGGAGCAGATCCGCGCCGACATTTCCGCCCAGCAGGATGAGGCTACGAAGAAGGTCAACGAGCTGCTCGCCGACTGAACGAACGCCGTGAAATCGCCAAGAAGCAGTCCGACGAGCTGATTTCAGAAGCGCAGCATACGCGCGATGAGGCCGAGGCATACGCTTCCGACAAGCGTGAGGCAGCCGACAAGCAGGCTGCCAGCATTCTCAAGCAGGCCACCGAAGAGGCCGACGAGCAGATCAACGAGCGTCGTGAGGCAGCCAAGAGCGAGCTTGAAGGTGTGCAGCAGCGCATCGCCGACCTGCAGACCCGTGAGGCGCAGATCACGCAGCGTGTCAGTGAACTGCGTGCCATGTTTGCCAACGCGTTCTCCGGTTTCGGCGCGAACGGCCTGTCCGTGGTCAATTCCATCGACGGCGAACAGCATGATTCCGCAGCTGAAGCTGAAACTCCGGCGGAATCGCACGACGAGAGTGGCGAAACCGTTGCGGGTGAACCGGAAGTGACCTTCGACGAGGATGTTGTCTCCGACGAACAGCAGAATAATGACGATTTTGAAGAACCGTCCGAAGACGAGCAGTCTGACCAGGGCGAGGAAGCACAGGAGGAACAGAACAATGACTGACATCACGCCGTTGAGCGCTGATGCATTGGCAACGCTGGTTGAGGATTTCGAAGCCAGCGACCACAACCGTATGGCCATGAACGCGGTCACCGCGGCTGGCATCAACAAGGTGGCACGCAACTATGACCGCGCCCGCCTGATGCAGCGCCGATTCTCCACCATTGTCGACAATGGCACCGCCACCCATCAGGATCGTTCCGGCCGTTGCTGGCTGTTCAGCTCGCTGAACGTGGCTCGTTTCGTGGCCAAGAAGAACATGGGGCTGAAGGAATTCGAGTTCTCCCAGAACTATGCCATGTACTACGACAAGCTCGAGCGCGTCAACTACTTCCTGCAGGACGTGGCCGAACTGGTGAAGGCCGGCGAGCCGTCCGACTCCCGCCTGATCCAGCATCTGCTCGCCGACGTGATGGGCGACGGCGGCCAGTGGACCATGGCCATGAACGTGTACAAGAAGTACGGTGCCGTTCCGAAGGATCTGTTCCCGGAAACCGAATCCTCCAAGAACACCGGCGAAATGAACGTGCAATTGCGTCGCCTGCTGCATACGGCCGTCGCGCACATGTATGCTGATCCGGCTTCGATCGAATCGGTAATCGCCGAAGCGACCGCCGCCGGACACCGTATTCTGACGATTCACTTGGGCGAGCCGCCGAAGAGCTTCGACTGGGAGTGGACCGACAAGGACGGCGAGTTCCATCGCGATGGTGAGATCACGCCTGTGGAATTCTGGCAGAAGTACGTCGGTTCCGCCGATCTGGAAAGCTACGTGTGCCTGGTCGACGATCCTCGTCAGGAGCATGCGAAGGGCAAGAAGATCGGTATCGAGCACTTGGGTAATGTGGCCGGGGGAGACCCGACCGAATACCTGAACGTGCCGAACCAGTTCATGAAGGATTGCGTGCGTCAGATTCTCGAAGAGCAGGGCATTCCAGTATGGTTCGGTGCTGACTGCCACCCGATGATGGATCGTGAAAACGGCGCTTGGGCCACTGATCTGTTTGAATACGGCAAGGTGTATGGCGTCGACTTCGATCTGGACAAGGAAGATCGCGTGCGTTTCGCCGATTCCGCGATGAACCACGCTATGGCGTTCGTCGGCGTGGACGTGGCCGAAGACGGCACGACCACCCGTCGTTGGCGTGTGGAGAACTCTTGGGGCGACAAGATCGCAGACAAGGGCTACTTCACTATGAGCGACGACTGGTTCACCGAATACGTGTACGAGGTCGCCGTGCCGAAGGCGCTGCTCCCTGCCGAATATCAGGCCGCTCTTGACGAGCCAGCCACCATGCTCCCCGCATGGGATCCGATGGGCGCTCTGGCTGACTGATACGTAAACCGACAAACCGATTGACGAATGCCGACTGCATGGGACTTCGCAAAAAGTCCAGCATGCAGTCGGCATTCGTGTTATTCCACTTTTATCCGTTAAGGTAACTTCGGTGATTATCATCCATGCACAGTATGCATGAAGCAGGTATGCAGGTATAAGGAGGAGCAGAAGAGATGTCAGGTCTTCGCGGTCCAGATAGTTCGAGGGATGCACAATTGTTGGATAACGCTGTGTTCCCGGAGACCGTGGATGTCAATATTCGACAGTTGGACCCGATTCCCGCTCCCCGATATTTTCTGAAGGAAATCCCGCTTACCGACGAGATGAGCGATCTGGTGTTGAAGTCCCGTCAGGAAATCCGCGATGTGCTGAATGGCAAAGACGATCGTTTGCTTGCCATCGTCGGCCCCTGCTCGATTCATGATCCGAAAGCCGCGCACGAATATGCCGCAAAGCTTGCGGCCGTCAAAAAAGAGCTGGAAGATCGGCTGGTCATCGTGATGCGCGTGTATTTCGAAAAGCCGCGCACCACCATCGGTTGGAAGGGCCTGATCAATGATCCTGATCTCGACGGCCAGTTCAACATTCGCAAGGGCATGTGGCTCGCACGCAAGGTGCTGGCCGATGTGCTGAGCCTTGGACTCCCGGCAGCCACGGAATGGCTTGACCCGATCACTCCGCAGTACATCTGCGACCTGATTAGCTGGGGTGCGATCGGCGCTCGCAACACTGAAAGCCAGGTGCATCGCGAGCTCGCTTCGGGCATGTCGATGCCGATTGGGTTCAAGAACGCCACCGACGGTTCGGTCAAGCCGGCAGCGGACTCCTGCTTCGCGGCCGCCTTCGAGCATCATTTCCTGTCCATCAATCTTGACGGACGTGTGATTTCCGCTGAAACCAAGGGCAATCCCGATTGCCACCTGGTGTTGCGCGGCTCTTCGCACGGTCCGAACTACGACACCGAATCCGTGGCGAAGGCGTTGTCCGATCTGAAGGTTTCCAAGGCTTCCGGACCGAGCGAACACGGCATCGTCATCGACGCGGCGCATGGCAACTGCGGCAAGAACGAAGTGCGCGAAGCTGAAGTGATCGAAAACATCGCATCTCGCATCGCAGCAGGCGAACAGGGCATCAGCGGCATTATGATGGAAAGCTTCCTGAAGGCCGGCAATCAGAAGCCCGCTCCGCTCGACCAGCTGGAATACGGCAAGTCCATCACTGACGCTGCGTGCCGTGGGAACGTACCGAACAGTTGCTGCGCACGCTTGCCGAAGCGGTCGAAAACCGCCGCAAGCTTGTCGAATAATCGCGAATAAGCTAAATACAATAAGCGTAAATAATCGTAAATAGAAAACCGTGCGAAAACCACGTAATCTGCGTACTCGCACGGTTTTTGCATTGTGATTGCTATTCTTGGGAAAGATAGTGATTTGGAAAGATAGTGATTTCCAAGGAGAGCAGTGAGATGCAGCAGCAGCTGAACACGCCTGAAGAGCTTCGTGCCATCCGTCAGGCCATGGATGAAGGTAAGAATCCGCTGGTGGTTACGGATGTGCCGCGATGGGAAGATCAGGTTGGCATCAGCCGCATCGTGAACCGCCGAGTGCTTGAATTTGAGGTGCTTCCCACACCAGCGCAGGTGTTGGGCGATCTGCCGCTCAGCGATCAGGCGCAGGAAATCGTCGCCTATTCTCGAGATGAGATTCGCGCCTGCCTATATGGTCAGGACGATCGATTGCTGGTGATTGTAGGCCCATGTTCCGTGCATGATCCTGCGGCAGCGCTCGATTACGCCCGTCGTTTGGCTGCGTTGAAAGACGAGTTGGGCGGCGAATTGCTGATTGTGATGCGCGTGTATTTCGAAAAGCCGCGTACCACAGTCGGCTGGAAGGGCCTGATTAACGATCCCGACATCGATGGCAGCTGCAATATCAAGAAGGGCTTGCTATTGGCCCGCCGTACACTGCTTGGCGTATTGGACGCCGGTTTGGCTGCGGCCACGGAATTCCTGGAACCAACCAGTCCGCAGTACATTTCCGACGCGGTCAGCTGGGGTGCGGTCGGCGCTCGCAACACCGAAAGCCAGGTGCACCGTCAGCTCGCGTCGGGCATGTCGATGCCGATTGGCTTCAAGAACGCCACCGATGGTTCCATCAAAGCGCCGACCGATTCATGTTTTGCTTCGGCGCAACAGCACACGTTCTTCGGCGTCGATCACATGGGACGCGCGGCCGTGGTCAAAACGCTCGGCAACCCCGATTGCCATGTGGTGTTGCGCGGTTCGAGCAGCGGTCCGAACTATGACGCCGAATCCGTGGCGAACGCCATGAAGCTGATCCGTGAGAAAATGCCGGCTGAGTCCGCGGCCGCGCACGGCCTGATCGTTGACTGTTCGCACGGCAATTCCGGCAAAGACGAGCATCGTCAAGCCGAAGTGGTGCGCAATATCGCAAGTCGCATCGCCGACGGTGAAGAGGGCATCACCGGCATCATGATGGAAAGCTTCATCGAGGGGGGCAGCCAAAAACCGGCACCGCTTGCCGAACTGACGTACGGTCAATCTATCACCGACAAATGCTTGAGCTGGCAGACCACGGAACAGCTGCTGCGCGAACTTGCGCAAGCCGTGGGCAAGCGCCGCTGGAAGTGAGCGAAGCGAAAATAAGCGAAAACGAGCGAAAAGCGTGAAGCAATCGAAAGGAACGAACGCATGAGCACAATCGCCATCATCGGCGCCATGGACGAGGAAGTCGCCAATATCGCATCCGCATTGAGCGACATCACCGTAACGGAGGAAGCCGGCGTCAGCGTGACGCGAGGCACCATCGAAACCAACAAGGGCACGCGCATCAACGTTGCGGCAACGGTCGGTGGCATGGGCACCGTCAATATCGCCGCCACCACGCAGCATCTCATCGACGCGGACCAGCCTGACGCCGTAATCTTCTCCGGCATCGCAGGCAATCTCAACACGCATCTGCACATCAACGACGTGGTGCTTGGCGGCACGTTGCGCTACCTCGACACCGACATGCGTCTCGTCGGCCAGTGGAAGCCAGGCACTGCGGACCAGCCGGTGGAGGAATTCCACTCCGACGACCGCCTGGTCGAAGTCGCCGATAAGGTGTTGACCGATCTGAACGTGCATCACATTACCGGCATCATCGCCACCGGCAACTATTTCGTGGACGATCCGAAGAAAGTGGAGCAGGTGATTCGCGAAACCGGCGCGGACGCGGTCGAAATGGAAGGCGCCGCGGTGGCGCATATCGCGGCACGCAACGGCCTGCCCGTGCTGGTCATTCGCGCGTTGAGCGACAATGCCGACACGGATTACGCGGAATTCAAGGAATTCGACATTTCCGAATATGCCGACACTGCGGCGAAAATCGCAGTGAACATCGTCAAGCGCATGTAAGCGCAGCACGGCCCGTCCGACGCATCGATCGCTGGACGGGCCGTCTCATATTTCGGTATGGCGAATCTCATGAAAGTGAACTGCAGGGAAACTTCCGATGGCGTGAGGGAATCGCGCACGGAAATCGCTTCCGGAACCGCTACTGTTGAAGAAGAATGACGGATTATCGGAAGGTTAACATATGACGCTAGAGCACGTGGTGATGGCGATCGTGGTTGTCGCCGTCGCTGTGGTCGCCTTTCTTCTGGGGCGTGCCCGAGGCGTTCGGCTCGAGGAGGATGAGATCGCCCCGAATGATCCAAGCCTGTTCGGCGCGCAGAAGAACATGTCGCTATTCGGTCCGCGCGTGCCTGTGCAGTCCACGGAACGCCAGCTTATTGCCGTCATGCCGGAGGCGTTGATCGTCGTCGATTCGCTGGCGTCGGTCAAATATGTGTCCCCGGGCGCGCAGCGTTTCGGCATTGTTGAAGACCATGCGATGACGCTCGCCGAAATCCGCGATATTCTGCGATTGGTGTCGACCGACAGCGTGGTGCGTGAGCGTGAATTGTCGATTCCGTTGGACCGCTCCGCCCGTGCGGCCGCGAAGAACACCGACGGCAAGGGCATTGAGGCGGGCAAGTCCCGCCCGTCCGACACGCTGTATCTGCATGTGCGTGTCGGCCAGATTTCCGATGATCTGTTTGCGATTTTCATTTCCGATATGAGCGAGCAGCGTCGTTTTGAAATCATGCGTCGTGATTTCGTGACGAACGTTTCGCACGAATTGAAAACCCCGGCAGGTGCGATTTCTCTGCTTGCCGAAACGATTGGCGATGCTGCAGACGATCCCGATATGGTGAAGTATTTCGCTGGTCGTGTGTCCAAGGAATCCGAACGATTGACGGAATTGGTGCATCGCTTGATCGACTTGCAGAAGGCGCAAAGTGCGGCTGCGATGCTCAATGCTGAGCGGCTTTCCGTACTTGCTTTGGCACGCGAGGCGATTGTTGAAAACCAAGTGAAGGCCGAATCGAAGCATATCAATCTGGTGCTTTCGCTGAATGGCAAGCAGAAGCTGGTGCACGTCGAGGGTGCCGTAAACGCTGTCGATGAGGATGATCTGTTCATCAACGCCGACCATGAAACCATCAAAACCGCGGTGAAGAATCTGGTGGAAAACGCCGTCAACTATTCTCCGGAACACACCACCGTTGCGGTCGGTGTCGGCAGTGGCGATGGCAAGGTTTCGATTCGTGTCGTCGACCAGGGCATTGGCATTCCGGAATCCTCGTTGGATCGTATTTTCGAGCGATTCTATCGTGTCGATCCCGCGCGCTCCCGCGAAACAGGGGGTACGGGATTGGGTTTGGCCATCACCAAACATTGCGTGCAGGATTGCGGAGGCACTATTGCCGTGTGGTCGCGTGAGGGGGAAGGATCGACCTTCACCATCACCTTGCCTCAGGCGGAATCGGAGCAAGACGAGGAATCTGCGAAATCTGAAACCGGGGAAATTAGTGAATCAGAGCAGCTTCCAATCGAATAATTCAAGCAAGAACGAATAATTCAAGCAAATAACCAAATCAATCAACGTTCCAATCAACAAGAGCACAGAGGAGAAGCACTGATGACGCGAATTCTGATCGTCGAGGACGAGGAATCGTATCGAGAGCCGCTGGTCTACCAGCTCACCCGCGAAGGCTACGACGTGTCCTCCGCGGCCACCGGCGAGGAAGGGCTGGAACTTTTCACCAAAGGCGGCATCGATCTGGTGTTGCTCGATCTGATGTTGCCAGGGCTCGACGGCACCGCGCTATGTCGCAGAATTCGTGAGCAAAGCCGTGTACCGATCATCATGCTCACCGCGAAAAGCGCGGAAATCGACAAGGTGGTCGGTTTGGAAATCGGCGCGGACGACTACATCACCAAGCCGTACTCGTTCCGCGAGCTGCTGGCGCGGGTGCGTGCGGTGCTGCGACGCAACCAGATGGTGGCCGATGCGACGGAATCCTCCGACGACGATATTCCGCTGATTTGCGGCGACATTTCCATGAAGATCGGCCAGCATGAGGTGATGGTGCGCGGAGAGAACGTGTTCTTCCCGCTGAAGGAATTCGAGCTTCTCGAATATCTCATGCAGAACAAGGGCCGTGTGATGACCCGCCACCAGCTGATCGACCGTATTTGGGGGTCCGATTACGTTGGCGACACCAAAACGTTGGATGTACACGTCAAGCGTGTCCGCTCCAAAATCGAGGAGGATCCGGCGCATCCGAAATATCTGACCACCGTGCGCGGTTTGGGCTACAAAATTGACGTTCCTGCGGAATAAAGCGGAAATATCGCGATAGCTGGAAATATATAAGATAAAACACCGCGATTCCAGTACTCATTGTAAGTTGCCGAATAATTGATTATTAATTGATAACTGAATGTAAGACCGTGATATCACGGTAGTCGCCGAAGATCGGTGAATGGAAATGACGAAAACGTCCGAAGTGTCGTAGAGTGTTCATCTTCCGTTCACCGATTTTGGTTTTGCGGGACCCAAACCACCAATAGGCTTGACAGTGTCATGAAGAACGATGGCGACAACAGAATATGAAATGTCAGAAACATACGCCATCAGAATGTTGACAGAGGGAAAAGAATAATGCGTAATTCCATTCTCGTACGCTCCATTGCAGCTGTGTCCGGCATTGTGATGCTGGCTTCTGTCGCGGCTTGCGGCGACAACACTGCTTCCAACACTGATTCTTCGGCTAGCACCGACACCAAGACCACCGAAGCCGTGTCCGGCAACTTCTCCGGCGCTGGCGCTTCCTCCCAGCAGGCTGCTGTGGAAGCCTGGATCGCCGGCTTCCAGGGCGCAACCCGGATGCCAAGGTCGCTTACAACCCGTCTGGTTCCGGCGCTGGCGTTTCCACCTTCCTGACCGGCGCCACCGCATGGGCCGGCTCCGATGCCGCCCTGTCCAATGACGAGGTCGAGCAGTCCAAGAGCGTGTGCGCTTCCGGCAACGCCTTCGACATCCCGGTCTACGTCTCCCCGATCGCCGTGGTCTTCAACCTCAACGGCATCTCCGGCAAGGGCAAGACCCTGAACATGGACGCCGACACCATCGCCAAGATCTTCGACGGCAAGATCACCAAGTGGAACGATGACGCCATCAAGCAGCAGAACCGAAGGTTGACCTGCCTGATCTCGACATCACCGTGGTGCACCGCTCCGACAAGTCCGGCACCACCAAGAACTTCCTGAGCTACGTCAAGGATGCTGCTGGCGACGCTTGGGGCTATGAGCTCGGCGAGAACTGGCCGAACGAGGTTGGCCAGGGCGCCAAGGGCACCTCCGGCGTGATTTCCACCGTGCAGCAGGCTGACGGCACCATCGGCTACGCCGATGCCTCCCAGGCTGGCGAGCTCGGCACCGTTGCGGTGAAGGTCGGCGACAATTACGTGCCGTTCTCCGCTGAGGCCGCCGCCAAGGTTGTGGATGCCTCCCCGCTCGACGAATCCGCCACCGGCGACAACCGTGTGGTTGTCAAGCTCGACCACAACACCACCGAGGCCGGTGCCTACCCGATCGTGCTTGTCTCCTACGACATCGCCTGCCCGGCATACAAGGATGCCAACACCGCCAAGTTCGTCAAGTCCTGGCTCAACTACGTGGTCAGCGACGAAGGCCAGCAGACCGCTGCCTCCGCAGCAGGCTCCGCTCCGCTGTCCGACACCATGCGCCAGAAGGTCCTCAAGTCCATCGACGCCATCGAAACCAAGTGAGCTTTGGTACAGTAAGCGATAAGCTCTCGGTGAACGGCAACTGACCGTCTGTTTCAGGCCGCAGCCGCAACATGAAAGCGGGTGCGGCCTGAAACGGTACTTGTAGGTGAAACGGAAAACGTAACCATCGAACGTCATCATCGCAAGTCATCGAACGTCATCGTAGACCTGTTCAAGCAATCGCAAGTTAAGGAGAACCCGTGAGTTCGCAAAGCAAAACGGCACAGCAGCCGGTGAGCGGCAAAAACGCGGACAAGGTGTTCAAGGGCGTGGCCTACGCCTGCGGCATCCTGATCCTCGTGGTGCTCGCCGCCGTCGCGCTGTTCCTGCTGTTCCGCGCATGGCCGTTGATCGGCGGCGATCAGCAGGCCAATAGCGAAACCATCAGCAACTTCACCGGCGGCAAGGCCTCCAGCTTCTGGGGCTACGTCGGACCGCTGCTGTTCGGCACTGTGCTGATCTCCGCGCTGGCACTGTTGATTTCCTTCTTCGTGTCGGTCGCATCGCACTGTTCATCTCGCACTACGCGCCGAAGAAGCTCGCCACCGTCTTGAGCTATGTGGTCGATCTGCTTGCCGCAATCCCGTCCGTTATCTACGGTCTGTGGGGCGGCCTGGTGCTGGTGCCCGCCATCTACCCGTTCTGGAATTGGGTGGCCAAGTATCTTGGCTGGATTCCGCTGTTCGCAGGTCCTGCCGCTAATCCTTCCCGTACCGTCGCCACCGTGGCCGTGGTGCTCGCAGTCATGATCCTGCCGATCATCACCTCCATGTCTCGCGATATCTTCCTGCAGACTCCGCGCCTTCAGGAAGAGGCAGCGCTCGCATTGGGCGCCACTCGTTGGGAAATGGTCAAGCTTGCGGTGCTGCCGTTCGGCAAGTCCGGTGTGGTGTCTGCTTCGATGTTGGGCTTGGGCCGCGCCCTTGGCGAAACCATGGCCGTGCTCATGATCCTGTCTCCAGGCCTCAACTACTCCATCAAACTGCTGCAGGCCTCGCAGAACCAGACGATCGCAGCCAACATCGCCGCACAGTATCCTGAAGCCAACGATCTCGGCGTGTCCGTGCTGATCGGCACCGGTCTGGTGCTGTTCCTCATTACTTTCGTGGTGAATTTCATCGCCCGTAAGCTTACCGAGAAAGCGAGTGCGTGATGACCGCAGTGAATAACAACGCTTCTCCGATGGACGGTGCCCCCGTCATCGATTTCGACAAGTTCAAGCCGACGCGTTCCTTTACCGCTGCGCGTAAGCGCAAGGATCTTGCGATGCGTGTGCTGATCGCTCTTGCGTTCATTGTGGCGCTGATTCCACTGTTCTCGGTGCTGCTCACCACCATCGTCAACGGTGTCAAGAGGCTGAACCTCAACTTCCTGAGCTATAACATGACCGGTGTGGTTGGCGGCAATCCGACGCCGTCCGGTGGTTACGGCGGTATTCAGCACGCCATCATCGGTACGCTGGAAATCACGTTCGGCGCTATGGTCATTTCCATTCCGATCGGTCTGATGTGCGCCGTGTACTTGGTGGAATATTCCAACCGTGGCAAGCTGTCTCGCGTCATCACCCTGCTGGTCGACGTGATGAGCGGTATTCCGTCCATCGTCGCAGGTTTGTTCGCATTCTCGATGTTCACGATTCTGATTGGACCTGGCACCATCAACGGTTTCGAAGGTTCCGTGGCACTGTCGCTGCTGATGCTGCCGACCGTGGTCAAGTCTTCTGAAGAAATGTTGAAGATCGTGCCTCACGACTTGCGTGAAGCGTCGTATGCTTTGGGTGTTACCAAGCAGCGCACGATTACGAAGATTGTGTTGCGTACTGCTTTGCCGGGCATTGTTTCTGGTGCGATTCTCGCCGTCGCCCGTGTGATTGGTGAGACTGCTCCGTTGCTGATGACCGCAGGCTACATCGCCTCCACGAACGTCAACCTCTTCTCCGGCCAGATGACCACCCTTCCGGTGTACGTCTACCAGGAGTACTCCAAGCTCAACGCGAATTGCCCGGCTTCCGCCGACGCTTCCTGCGTGACCACTATCCCGATGGAACGCGCATGGGCCGCGGCTCTCGTGCTGATCCTCATCGTGCTTATCCTCAACCTTATCGGTCGACTCGTGGCGAAGATCTTCGCCGTCAAGTCGGAACGATGAGCGGTAGTCTTACATACAGAAACAACATATAAGGAACCAAAATGGGACAACGTATTGATGTCAATCATCTGAACATCTACTACGGCGACTTCCTGGCCGTTGAAGATGTGAACATCAACATCGAAGCCAACAAGGTCACCGCTTTCATCGGACCTTCCGGCTGTGGCAAGTCCACGGTGCTGCGCACGCTCGATCGCATGCACGAGATCATTCCGGGCGCTCACTGCGAAGGCGAGGTGCTGTTGGAAGGCAAGAACCTGTACGACAAAGACATCGACCCGGTTGCCGTGCGTCGTGACGTCGGCATGGTGTTCCAGCGTGCGAACCCGTTCCCGACCATGTCCATCCGCGAAAACGTGCTCGCTGGCGTGAAGCTCAATAACCGCAAGATTTCGAAGTCCGATGCGGACGATCTGGTCGAGTGGCTTTGCGTGGCGCCAACCTGTGGAACGAGGTCAAGGATCGTCTTGACAATCCGGGCATCGGCCTTTCCGGCGGTCAGCAGCAGCGTCTGTGCATCGCCCGCGCCGTGGCCGTGCACCCGCAGGTGCTGCTGATGGATGAGCCGTGCTCCGCTCTTGACCCGATTTCGACGCTGGCTGTCGAGGATCTGATCAACGAGCTGAAGAACGACTACACCATCGTGATCGTGACGCACAACATGCAGCAGGCTGCTCGTATCGCCGACTACACAGCCTTCTTCAACCTGAAGGCAGTCGGTCAACCGGGTCACCTCGAGTACTTCACTGACACGACTACCATGTTCAACAACCCCCAGAACGAAGAAGCCGAGCGCTACGTATCGGGACGCTTTGGCTGATCGGCAAAAGCCGATCCGCCAAAGCGTAGCGTCGGTCCAGAGGACCGACGCAAGCGAGCTTTAGCGAGCCAGCAAATTGTGCTTCGCTTTACGAAGCTCCTTAATTGCACGCGGCTGATCGGCAAAGCCGATCCGCCAAAGCGTAGCGTCGGTCCAGGGCGACGCCGTTAAGCAAACAGTCCAGTGGACTGTTTGTAGGCGGCGCCGAGATGCGACAGTATCGAGGCAGGAAATAGTGCCTTGCTTGGCAAGGCTCCTTTTCCTGCGAGCTTGCACGCGGCTGATCGGCAAATCATCTCTTACTCCCGCTTGCGGGGGATTGTCGCACGAATGTGCGGTCGAAAGTGGTTGCTTCGCTAACCATTTCGATCCCATTCGTGGCGGCCGTTCCCCTGAGCGGGAGTTTTTTTGTATGTGATACCTGATCGCGACACGCTCTATTGATAATGATTCTCAATTAGGTTATGATGGCGTTATATCACGTTAGAGAGGATCTATCATGTACCGTATTGCGAGAATTGCGATTGCCGCACTTGCTTCTGTAGGAATGCTTGCGTCGGTTGCTGCGTGTGGAAGCAGCCAGTCAACATCCGAAAAAAACGGAACCATCGAAGTGGTCGCTTCCGTGAATCAGTGGGGTACCGTGGCGAAAACCCTGGGCGGCGACAACGTCAACGTAACCAGCATCATTAACTCCACCAATGTGGATGCGCATGATTACGAGCCGACAACGTCGGATATCGCCAAACTGCAGAAAGCGCAAGTCATCATCGTCAATGGAGCCGGCTATGACGCATGGGCGGTCAAAGCGGCACAATCCGCCAATGCAACCATCGTCAATGCCGCTGAAGTCGGCGGGGTGAATGACGGCGAAAATCCGCATGTCTGGTTCTCCGCCGATGTGCGCAAGGCAGTGGCACAGGCGATCACCGAAGCGTACGAACAGGCCGACGCCGCGAAAAAGAACGATTTCGACAAGCTGCACGATCAGTGGAAATCTGAAGAAGGCAATGTCGAAAGCAAAATCGCCGAAGTGAAACAGAAATCGGATGGATTGGCGTACGCCGCAACGGAGTCCGTGGCAAGCTATCTGGCGGAAGACATGGGTCTGACCGACGCAACGCCAAGCGGGTACGCGCGAGCCACCGCGAACGAAAGCGAGCCGACGCCAACGGATATTAAGCAGTTCACCGATGCGCTGAAGGCGGGCGAAATCAAGCTTTTGGTCGTCAATACGCAGGAGGAAAGCGAGCTGACGGGCAAAATCACGAATGCCGCGAAATCCGCAAACGTGCCCATGGTTGAACTGACCGAACAGATGCCGGAACAATACGATTCCTTGACGGCCTGGATGGAAAGTCTGGTTGACGCCTTCTCGCAAGTCATCGCGTAAGTCAGTTCAATAAAAAGTAATACAACAAACAAGCGATACAACAATAGGGGCGACTCCGCAGTGAGAGCGGAATCGCCCCTATTTCATTTGCCGAATTTAAATTTATTTACTGAACCAGTAATTTCGGCTGGTGGTCAGGTTGAACCTGACGTTCAGAACTACAGGATCGCGGTGATGATGAAGTCCAGAATGAACAGCAGCGACACAACCCAGATCACCGGGTGCACTTCCTTGGCCTTGCCCTTGCAGGTCTTGATCAGGCAGTAGGTGATGAAGCCGCCGGCGATGCCGTAGGAGATGGAGTAGCTGAACGCCATGAATACGGAAGCGAAGAACGCCGGCACGGCCTCGGAGATATCGCCCCAGTCGATTTCCTTCAGCGAGGACGCCATCATGCAGCCCACCACCACGAGCACGCCTGCGGTTGCGGCGGACGGAATGGCGGAGATGACCGGGGAGAGGAAGGCGGACAGGGCGAAGCAGATGGCCACGACCACGGAGGTCAGGCCGGTGCGGCCGCCAGCGGCGATACCTGCGGAGGATTCCACATACGTGGTGGTGTTGGAGGTGCCGCAGATGGCGCCGATGGAAGTTGCGATCGAATCGGCGAACAGGGCCTTGTCCATCTTGGAGGAGAAGCCGGAACCGTTTTCGAGGGCTTCCTCGTCTTCCGCGGAGAAGATGCCGGTGCGGCGGCCGGTGCCGATGAACGTGCCGATGGTGTCGAAGGTATCGGACATGGAGAATGCGAAGATCGTCAGCAGAATGATCGGCAGCTTCGACATGTCGGAGAACAGCGATGGGAAGCCTTCGGCGCTGAAGATAGCGCCAAAGGTCTGCGGCAGCTGGGCGAAAGTGTCGCCGATGGAGATGGAGTTGGCCATGGTGGTCTGACCCATCGGAATGCCGGCGATGGCGGTGACCGCGATGGCGATCAGCATGCCGCCGCGCACCTTGAGCACGGTGAGGATGATGGCGAGGAACAGGCCGATGATGAACAGCCAGATGGTCGGATTATTCATGACGGCCAGACCTGGGGTGGCCTGCACGGTGTCGCCGTTCTTGGCGTCGGCTTGGTGGTGAAGGTGAAGAAGCCGACGTTCAGGAAGCGACGTAGGCCACGAACAGGCCGATGCCGCCGCCGATGGCGTTCTGCAGCACTTCCGGAATGGCTTGGATGATGATCTTACGAATCTTGGTGACGGTGATGAGAATGTTGATCAGGCCACACAGGAACACCATGCACAGGGTCTGCTGCCAGGTGAAGCCGAGGCCGAAGCAAACGGTGTAGGTGAAGAACGCGTTGAGGCCCATGCCGGCGGCCTGAGCATACGGAACGTTGGCGAACAAGCCCATGACGAGCGTGCCCGCGATGGCTGCGATGATGGTTGCAAGGAACACGCCGCCCCACGGCATTCCCGTTTGCGACAGTATCTGTGGGTTGACGATGATGATGTACGACATTGCGAAGAACGTGGTCAGACCGGCCATGACCTCAGTGGACACGGTGGTGCCGTTCTCCTTAAGATGGAAGAACTTTTCCATTTTTCCCTATCTCTATTTCTCTTGGGTTGGTAGGAACGTTCCGACTATTGGGCGGCGCGTTCCGGCGAGAATTGCGACTCGCCTTGTGGAATCGTGGGATTCCGAACAAGGCTTAACCGTAACACTTGAGTGAGTCATGAAGATTTCGTAAAGCGCGACACGCCCGGATGACGGCAAGTCCAAGCATGACCGTAAATTGTTCACCTGTAAACCACAGACCGTTGGTTGGAGCGTGCAAGCGCTCACGAAGTTTGGTTCGCCAAGCCAACGCAGGTTGAAGAACATACGCCCACCAAGGGCTTTCCGCTTAGCGGTCGAATGTTGCTCTGCCTGCGTGCAGGGCTTTTTTATTGTCCGGCGAAACGTTCCTGCTTCACAGTCAATGGTTGACTAAGGAAGGAACGCCATGAAGAGGCCCGAAAAGGAAGCGGTGGTCGCCCAGCTTACGGATAAGTTCCGTGAAGCTGACGCTATCTACCTGACCGAGTACCGCGGGCTTACCGTTCCGCAGATCTCTGAACTGCGCGAAAAGCTAGGCCGCGATACTTCCTACACTGTGGCTAAGAACACGCTGATTCGCATCGCAGCCAAGGAAGCTGGCATCGAAGGTCTCGATGAGATCCTCGCCGGTCCGACCGCTGTGACCTTCGTGAAGGGTGACTTCATCGAAGCTGCGAAGACCCTGCGTGACTTCGCCAAGACCAATAAGGCACTGATCATCAAGGGCGGCTTCGCTGATGGCACCGTCTACGATGCTGAAGGTGCTCAGAAGCTGGCAGACCTCAAGTCTCGCCCGCAGCTGCTCGCCGAGTTCGCCGGCGACATCAAGGCTACGATGTCCAAGGCCGCGTACCTGTTCAACGCTCTGCCGACCAAGGCCGTGCGTACGATCGATGCGCTGCGCGAGAAGCAGGAAAAGGCTGCCTGATTTCGCTGCGGCTCGCCGCATGAATGAAGCAACCACAAAAAAGAAAAACAATTGTTTTAGGTGGACGGTACCGCAACCCTCTTCCAATTCAGTCCGTCGCCAAGAATGAAAAGGGAAGCCCATTTATGGCTAAA
>ENA-OPZM01000168-OPZM01000168.1-human-gut-metagenome-genome-assembly--contig:-NODE-168-length-28291-cov-17.612093_pt1 | contig 28291 bp, 31 predicted proteins | sample MGYA00242478_ERZ504493 | MGnify/ENA primary metagenome ERZ504493 (study PRJEB26092, sample SAMD00036227) | human gut metagenome | host: Homo sapiens | study: EMG produced TPA metagenomics assembly of... | reverse complement strand
CACGGCGGTGAGCTGTGGGACGCCGACACCGGCGACCACGCGGGTGGTGCAGATGGACCCCGGGCCGACGCGACCTTGACGGCGTCGACGCCGGCGTCGATCATGGCCTGCGCGCCCTGACGGGTGGCGACGTTGCCGCCGATGATGTCCACGCCATTGAACGCGGAATCGGACTTCAGGCGGCGAATCATGTCGAGAGCCAGCTTGGCCTCACCGTTGGCGGTGTCGACCACGAGCACGTCCACGCCGGCTTCCATCAGAGCGGAAGCACGGTTGTAGGCGTCGCCCAGGAAGCCGATGCCTGCGGCGACGCGCAGACGGCCCTGCTCATCCTTGGTGGCGTCCGGGTACTGCTCGGTCTTGACGAAGTCCTTGACGGTGATCAGACCGGTCAGGTGGCCTTCGGCGTCGACCAGCGGCAGCTTTTCGACCTTGTGCTTGGCCAGCAGGTCGTGCGCGTCCTCCTTGGAGATGTTGGACGGACCGGTGATGAGGTTCTCGCGGGTCATGACCTCGGAGACCTTCAAACGGTCGTAATCCTCGGATGCGATGAAGCGCATGTCGCGGTTGGTGATGATGCCGACGAGCTTGTTGTCCTTGTCCACGACCGGCAGACCGGAGATGTGGAAACGGCCGCACAGCTTGTCGAGGTCGGCCAGGGTCACGTCCGGGCTCACGGTGAGCGGATCGCTGATCATACCGGATTCGGAACGCTTGACGATGTCGACCTGGGCGGCCTGGTCGTCGATGGAAAGGTTGCGGTGCAGCACGCCGATGCCGCCGTTACGGGCCATGGCGATGGCCATGTCGGATTCGGTGACGGTGTCCATCGCGGCGGAGATCGCCGGGACCTTCATCGTGATGTTGCGGGTGAGATGCGTGGTGGTGTCCACCTCGGACGGAATGACGTCCGTCTCGTTCGGCAGCAGCAGCACATCGTCATAGGCGAGGCCAAGCTGGGCGAAAATCGGAGGGAGTGGGGCGAACGTGGAATCTGCATTCATATCAGGAATTGTAGCCATAAACACACTATATGAACGTGTGCTGACTTACTGCGACACGGCTCTGAAAGCCGAAATTATCAATCTCAATAAAAGCTACTTATACCGTTTGGCAAAGCGTTTCATCATATTTTAGACGGATGATGCGGATGCCTGACGCGTTGAAAAACGGTCAGCGTTCGCCGCGGGCATTGCCGCCGCGGGCGCGTCCGACCGACGCATGCTGAGCGTCCGATTCGGCGGCCGCGTTCTCCTCACGGATCTCCGGAATGCGGTGCTTCAGATAGGGGTACATTGTGGCGACCGTCAGCAGCGCCGCCGCGATGAGGAAGCCGATCAGCACATACTGTGCCTTGAAGAACAGGATCATGATCGAACCGAACGAGATCAACGCGGCCCAACCCCACAGAATCAGCACCGCGCCCTGCACGGAATGTCCGATGCGCAGCATGCGGTGGTGCAGATGCATACGGTCGGGGTGCATCGGCGACTGGCCTTTGCTCAAACGCCGCACGATGGCAAGGCACATGTCGAGAATCGGCAGGAACAGCACGAGCATCGGCAGCAGAATCGGCATGAACACCGGCAGGTAGATGCTGGCGTGGATGGATGCCGGGTCGAGACGGCCGGTCATGACGATCGACGCGCAGGTGATCAGGTAGCCAAGCAGCATGGAACCGGAGTCGCCCATGAACAGTTTTGCGGGATGCCAGTTATGCAGGATGAAACCGACGCAGGTGCCGACCATGGCGATGTCGATCAGCGTCGCCATGGATGCGTACGACGGCGAGCTTCTTGCGATGATGTACGAATAGATGGCGAAGGCGATGCCGCCGATCGCGACGATGCCCGAAGCGAGGCCGTCAAGACCGTCCACGAAGTTGACCGCGTTGATGGACGCGACGATAAGGAACGCGGTGATGGCCATCGACAGGCTCGGCGACGCGGTGACGAGCGAGCCGAGAGGCAACGAGATGATCTGCAGGCCGCCCCAGGCCACAAACACGGAGATGAGCAGCTGACCGGCGAGTTTGAGCATCCAGTCAAGGTCCCACAAATCGTCGGCCATGCCCAGCAGGCTGATCATGATGGCGCCGGCTAGAATCACCCATGCCTGATGCGATTGGGCGAACAGGCCTTCGATGAAAGGGATGCGAGAGGCGAACAGCATGGCAACGGTGAAGCCGATAAGCATGCCCAGTCCACCCATGCGTGGCGTCGGCACGGTATGCACGTCGCGTGCACGCACTTCGCCGACTGCGCCGATTTCGATGGCGATGTGCCGGATCAGCGGCGTGAGCAGATAGGTGACGCCACCTGCGACCGCGGCAATGAACAGGTAGATTCTCATGCGCCCAAAGCACCGCCATTCAGTGTTAAAGCCTTACGGATGACCAGCTCGCGAATCACTCCCTCCCGAAGAATCGCGATGCCGTCGCGCTCGTGCGGGTCGGCTGCAACCACCGTGGACGACACATGTCCCGAAGTCGCTCCCCCGTCCAAATACAGATCCACCGCATCTCCCAGCGCGTCCGCGGCTTCCTGCACCGTTTGTGCGCTTTCCTCGCCGGAACGGTTGGCGCTGGTGGCGGCCAACGGCCCGGTGGCTCGCAGAATACGCAGCGCGACCGCGGAATTGGGGATGCGCACGCCTGTGTGGCTTTGCCGGTTGTCGGATCATGACGCAACGTGGCAAGCGAACAGTCGTCTTCCGCTTCCGCTATCGGCGAAAAAGCGCCCGGCATGAACATGACGGCCAGACGGTTGAGCGGCACCGGCAAGGTCAGATGCAGCTTCTCCATGCTTTCAATTGACGGCAGCAACACCTGCAACGACTTGTATTTCGGTCGTTGTTTGGCTGCGAACACCTTGCGGATCGCCTCGATGTTACGCGGATCGCAGGCGACGCCGTACACCGTGTCAGTGGGGATGACCACCAATCCGCCATCATGGATGATTTCAACGGCCCGGGCAAGGGATTCGTCGTTTACTGTGCAAATCTCGCTCATGACACCTCCCTTTCAGCCAGTCAACTTACCTATTGTAAGGCATGGCTCGATGGCGCGCCCGAATGGAGGGAACACGACCGGCGAATATTCCATCGGATATAGAAAAAGCCCTGTCGGTTTGGATGCGTCCAAGCCGACAAGGCGGATACGGCACGAATCAGGCGCCCAGATACGCCTTGCGCACCTGCTCGTTGTTGAGCAGTTCCTTGGCGTCGCCTTCCATCGTGATACGGCCGGTTTCCAGCACGTATGCGCGGTCGGCGATCGACAGCGCCATCTTGGCGTTCTGCTCGACCAGCAGAATCGTGATGCCCTGCTCGTGCAGCTTGCGGATGATGGAGAAGATCTCCTTGACGAGCTTCGGGGACAGGCCCATGGACGGCTCGTCCATGAGGATCGTCTTCGGATGGCTCATCAGCGCGCGGCCCATCGCCAGCATCTGCTGCTCGCCGCCGGACAACGTGCCGGCCTTCTGGTTACGGCGTTCCTTCAGACGGGGGAACAGGCCGTAGACCATGTCGAGGTCCTTCTTGAGGTCCGACTGGTTCTTCAGGCTGAACGCGCCCATCTCCAGGTTCTCTTCGACGCTCATGCGTGTGAAGACGTGGCGCCCTTCCGGAATGTGCGCCATACCGAGGGTCACGATCTTGTTGTTGTGGGTTTTCAGCAGATCCACTCCGTTGTACATCACGGAACCGGATTTCGCCGGTACCAGACCGGTGATGGTGTGCAGCGTGGTGGTCTTGCCTGCGCCGTTCGCGCCGATCAGGGACACGATCTCGCCGTCGTTGACGGTGAAGCTGATGTCCTTGACGGCTTCGATGGCACCGTACGAAACGGAAAGGTTCTTGACTTCCAGCATCAGGCTTCCTCGCTTTCGTGCTTGGCATCGTCGCTGTCGGTATCGTCGTCGGAACCCAGGTATGCGGAGATGACCTGCGGGTTGTTGGCGATCTCGTCCGGCGTGCCGGCGGCGATGGTGCGTCCGTAGTCGAGCACCTGGATGCGCTGGCAGACGTTCATCACCAGGCTCATGTCATGCTCGATCAGCAGGATGGCGATGCCGAAGCGGTCGCGGATGGTGTTGATGCAGTTGAGCAGGTCCTCGGTCTCCGTCGGGTTCATGCCTGCCGCCGGCTCGTCGAGCAACAGCAGTTTCATGCCGGTGGCGAGGGCGCGGGCGATTTCCAGCTTGCGCTGGGCGCCGTACGGCAGGTTCGCCGCTTCGGTTTCAGCCAGGCCTTCTAGTCCGAAGATCTTGAGCAGGTCGATGGCTTTGGCGTGCATCTCGCGTTCCTGCTTCCAGAATTTCGGCGTGCGGAAAATCGCGCCGCCCATGTGGTAGCTGAACGATTCGTTGAATGCGACCAGCACGTTCTCCTCCACGGTCATCTGGCCGAACAGGCGGATGTTCTGGAAGGTTCTGGCGATGCCGGCGCGCACCACCTGGTATGTCTTCTTGCCGTTCATGCGTTCGCCGTCCAGGAAGAACTCGCCTTCCGTGGGCTGGTACACGCCGGTCAGCAGGTTGAACACGGTGGTTTTGCCGGCGCCGTTCGGGCCGATCAGGCCGACGAGCTCGCCGGAGTTGATGGTCATGTTGAAGTCGGATACGGCTTTGAGGCCTCCGAAGGTGATGCCGAGATGTTCGGCTTTCAGGATGGGCTCGCTCATGCCTGCGCCTCCTTGGTGTCGGCGGCCGTCTCGACGGTTTCGTCCGTCTTGGCGGTGTCCTTGGCTGCTTGGCGGTGGATTCAGCCTGCTTCGACTTGCCGTGCGCCTTGACCTTCATCGGGTAGAACAGCTTGTTGATGGTCTTGGTCAGGGAGAATTCCCAGTTGCCGAAGATGCTGCGGGCGGAAGATCATGATGAGCACCAGCGCCACCGAGTACACGAGCATGCGGTAGGTGGAGAAGGCGCGCAACAGCTCCGGCAGGATCGTCAGCGCGATGGCGGAGACGATGGAACCTGTCAGCGAGCCCATGCCGCCGAACACGACCATGATCACGTAGTTGATCGATTGCAGCCATCCGGCCATCGCGGGGTTCAGCGAGCCGATGTACTGGGCGAAGATGCCGCCGGCGATGCCCGCGAAGAACGCGGAGATAGCGAACACGAGCACCTTCATGTAGGTGATGTTGATGCCGGACGCGCTTGCCGCGATCTCGTCGTCGCGGATGCCTTGACAGCACGGCCGTAACGGGAGCGGGCGAACATGAACAGCAGCACGACGGTGACGACGGTGATCCAGAACACGACGTACAGGTTGGCGAGTCGGTCGATGCCGATCAGCGCCTGGCCGGCCGCGCCCTTGTCGAGGCCCATGCCGCCGGCGACCTTCAGGTTCTGGATGATCACGCGGATGATTTCGCCGAAGCCCAGCGTGATGATGGCGAGGTAATCGCCATGCAGACGCAGTGCCGGAATGCCGACCAGGATGCCGAAGATGCAGGCGACCACGCCGCCGGCGAGTGTCGTCAGCAGGAATCGCAGCGTCGGATCCATCGCAACGCCGTTGGCGACGAGCAGCTTGCTCAGCAGGGCCGCGCTGTACGCGCCGATCGCTTCGAAGCCGCAGCAGCCCAGCGTCAGCTGGCCGAGCACGCCGATGGTGAGGTTCAGCGACGTGGTCATGATGATGGCGATGCAGCTTGTCATCATGATGCCCTTGATGTAGGTGCTGGCCATGCCGGATTCGCATACGCCCATCAGAATGCCGAACAGCACGACGATGCCGACCGCGCACATCAGATAGGACTGTTTGGTGGAAAGCATTGATTTCTTCATGAGGTCACACCTTCTCGGTTTCCGGTTCGCCCATCAGCCGGACGGCTTGACCAGGAGCACGATGATGAGGATGCCGAACACAATGGCGTCGGAGAACGCGGACGTGATCACACCGCCGGTGATGGTGCCGATGTACGCCTTGGTCAGGCTTTCGACCACGCCGATCACCAGACCACCGACCATGCGCCCGGATGGAGCCGATGCCGCCGAGCACGGCCGCGACGAAGGCCTTCAGGCCCAGCATCGCGCCCATCATCGGGGACACCTGCGGATAGGAAACGCAGTACATCAGCGATGCGACGGCGGCGAGGCCCGAACCGATGGCGAACGTGAGCGTGATGGTGGAGTTCACGTTGATGCCCATCAGGATCGAGCCTCCTTGTCTTCGGAGACCGCGCGCATGGCCTTGCCCTGCTTGGTATAGGTGACGAACAGCTGCAGCGCGACCATGATGATCACGCCGAGCACGATGGTGATGATGGTCGCGCCGTCGATCTTCAGTTTGCCGATCGCCAGCGTCGGAATCTGGATGATGGTGGGCACGGTCTGGTAGTCGGCGCCGAAGATGGCCTGGGAGCCGTTCTCCAACAGAAGGCTCATTGCGATTGCGGTGATGAGGGCCGTCATGCTGTTGCCCTTTTCACGAACCGGCTTGTATGCGGCCCTCTCCACGATGACGCCCACCGCCACGCACATGAGGATCGCGGGGATGACGGCCACCCATGCGGGCAGGCCGAATGCGACGATCGCCGGAATGGTAAGCATCAGCACGTAGGAGCCGACCATGATGAAATCGCCGTGTGCGAAGTTGATCAAACGAATGATGCCGTACACCATGGTGTAGCCGAGTGCCACGAGCGAGTACACGCTGCCGATCTTCAGACCGTTGAAGATCTGACTGATGAACATGATGATCTGATCGCCCATCATTCCTCCTTTCAAAAGTTGATGATGCCGGACTTTTGACATAACCGTCCGGCTTGGCCGCTGAAGAAGCCCAGCGGCTGAATATGGTTATTTTCGTCTTGATACGCGAAAGGGAGAGAACCGGTTTCCCGGCCCCCTCCTCTTCACAGATTCAGGCCTTCAGGCAAGCGACGCTCACTTGGCAGGCTGAATGGTGGTCTTGTACTGCGGCTTGCCGTCCTTGAGCTCAAGCACGACGACGGACTTCTTCGGGGAGCCCTTCTTGTCGAGCGTGAAGTTGCCGGTCACGCCTTCGAAGCTCATGCCGGCGATGGCGTTGCGCACGCCTTCGCGGGTGGCGTTCTTGCCGGCCTTCTCGATGGCCTGCTTCATCATGTACACGGAGTCGTAGCCCAGTGCGGTGAAGGTGTTCGGATCGGCGTTCTTGTTGGCCTTCTTGTAGGACTTGATGAAGTCCTGCACCTTGGCGTTGGAGGTGTCGTCCGGAGAGTAGTGGGTGGTGTAGAGCACCTTGTTGTACAGCGACTTGTCGTCGGTCATCTTCAGGCCGTCGTAGCCGTCAGGGCCCATCACATAGCCCTTGTAGCCGACGGAGCGGGCCTGCGGGATGATGTACGGGCCAGCGACGGAGTAGTAGTACGGAGCGTACAGGAACTCGGCGCCAGCGGCCTGGATCTTCTGCAGCTGGGAGGAGTACTCGGTGTCGTCGGCGCTGGAGGAGTTCTCTTCGGCCACGACGTCAAGGCCGGCCTTCTTGGCGGCAGCGGCGAAGGCCTTGCCCACGCCGGAGGAGTACGGATCGCCGGTGCCGTACAGCACGGCGACCTTCTTGACCTTCAGGGTCTCGGCTGCGAACTTGGCAGCGATCTCACCCTGGTAGGAGTCCTTGAAGCAGGTGCGGAACATGTAGCCACCGGTCTCGATGGAGTCGGAGGTGGCGGCCGGTGCGATGGCCGGCAGCTTGGACTGGTCGGCCAGCGGAGCCACTGCCGCGGTGGTGGAGGAGATGGTCGGGCCGACCACGCCGAGCACGCTGTTGTCGCCGGCGAGCTTGTTGAAGGCGTTGGAGGCTTCGGTGGCGTCGCCCTTGTCGTCCATGGACTCGAGCTTGACCTTCTTGCCGTTGATGCCGCCCTTGGCGTTGATCTCATCCACAGCCAGCTTGAAGCCGGCGACCTCGGCCTCGCCGTATGCGGCGGCGGTGCCGGAGTTGGTGGTGACGGAGCCCAGCGTGATGGTATCGCTGTTGGCCGCGCTACCGTTGGAGCTGCTGGAATCGTCCATGCTGCCGCCGGAGCAGGCAGCGAGGGACATCGACATTGCGCCTGCCGCGATCAGGGCGACGCACTTGGCGGAGAACTTCGCGTTCATTCCGTTCTTCCTCTTTTCTTGAAAACGCTGCACATTCCTTTCAACGCGCACCTTGGAAAAATCATGTTCATCTCAACCCCCGTGCGCGGAACCACGGCGACCACTCATGACGGACGCCCGTTCTCTCTCTGTGCATTCCGATTGTTCTTTATAGCCTGACGGACGGCGGCCTGCATAAAATGTTCTTATAGTGAGACTCAACTTCTGGTTATATCCCCGTCAGCATGGCGCAAAAGAATATAAGTTACTGTGCCGGCTGTTTTTCCGCCGTCAGATAACGTGGCCGTCCGGTGTAGTCGTTATGCACGGTAACGTCGACGAAGCCGCAGGTTCGTGCGAAGGCGGCAAGCCGCTCCCCCTGCGTGATGTCGTGCTCCATCACCATAAGTCCATCCGCGCGAAGCAGTTTCGCCGCGCGTGCGATGATGCGTTCCGGAATGAGCGTGCCGTCCGCCGAACCGCCGTATAGCGCCAGATCGGGATCATAATCGCGCACTTCCGGCTGTTCGGGAATGTCGGCAAGCGGCACGTACGGCGGATTGGTGAGCACGATGTCGATGGTGCCGTCAAGTTGGCTTAGCGTCGGCATTTGCGTGGCGTCGGCGATGTCCAGATGATAATTGCCGGCGATTGCGGAATACCGTTTCGCGGTCTCGTCGAAGTTGCGCCGCGTCCACTCGGCGGTCGTAGCGCTTTTCTCGACGGCCCACACCTCGCTGCCCGGCACTTCCGAAGCGAAGGCGAGCCGATCGCACCGCTGCCGGCGCACAGATCGACCACTTTGGCGCGGTACATGCCGCTTCTGGTGGCCCAGTCGACGCCTTCCTGCACGACCAGTTCGGTTTCCGGACGTGGAATGAACACGCCTGGACCGACTTTCAAATCAAGGTAGCGAAACGGCGCATGGCCGGTGATGTGCTGCAACGGCTCGCGTTTGACACGACGGGCCAGCATGGTCTGGAAACGTTCCATCGCCGGTTCCGCGTCTTCTTTTTCGGCCAGACGTTCGACGCCATCGCCCATGAGCATGGCCTTGTCCACGTGCTGCAGGTCCGTATGGAATGCTTCGGCGAGCAGCAGTTTGGCGTCGTGCTGCGGAGTGTCGACGCCCGCCGCACGTAGTTCGTCCGCGGCGGAACGCACCGTTTCGAATACCGTCGCCACCCAATCGCCTTACTTCTGGTTGGCGAGACGATCGGCTTCGTCCGCCTGGATGTCGCTGTCGATCACGGCCTGCAGATCGCCGTCAAGCACGGCGTCGAGGTTGTACGCCTTGTAGTTCGTGCGATGGTCTACGATGCGGTTTTCCGGGAAGTTGTACGTGCGGATACGTTCCGAACGGTCCAGCGAGCGCACCTGGGAATGGCGCATATCGGCGCTCGGCGGCCTCCTGCTCGTGTTTCATGGCCAGCAGGCGGCTCTTCAGAACGCGCAGCGCCGCCGCGCGGTTCTGGATCTGGCTCTTCTCGTCCTGCATGTTCACGGTGATGCCGGTGGGGATGTGCGTCATGCGGACCGCGGAATACGTGGTGTTCACGGACTGTCCGCCGGGGCCGGAGCTCATGAAGATGTCGATTTTGAGGTCTTTCGGATCGATTTCGATCTCATCGTCGTCCTCGTCGGCTTCCGGGAAGACGATCACGCCGGCGGCGGAAGTCTGGATACGTCCCTGCGATTCGGTGACGGGGATGCGCTGCACGCGGTGCACGCCGCCTTCGTACTTGAGGGAAGCCCACACGCCGTCCTCCGGCGCCGGAGTGCCTTTGGCGCGGATGGCCAGCTGCACGTCCTTGACGCCACCGAGCTCGGTGGTGTTCTCGCTTTGCACGGTGACCGACCAGCCGCGCTTTTCCGCGTATCGCATGTACATACGCAGCAGGTCGCCGGCGAACAGCGCCGCTTCCTCACCACCGGTGCCGGCCTTGATCTCCATGATCGTGTCACGCGCGTCATCGGGGTCACGCGGAATCAGCGCGGTGCGCAGCTTCTCTTCGGCTGCGGGCAGCTCGCCTTCCAACCGCTTGGCCTCTTCGGCGAAATCGGGATCTTCGGACGCCATCTCGCGGGCCGCCTCCAGATCGTCCTTCACCTGCTTGTATGCGGTGTAGGCGGAGACGATGGCACCCAGTTCGGCGTGGCGCCGACCCAGCTTGCGCATCTTGTCGGGATTGGATGCGACCTCCGGCTCGGCCATCCGCTGTTCGATATTGTGGTATTCCTCAAGCGCGGTGACGGCCGCGGGGAATTGTTCGTCTGCCAATGTACGCCTTTTCTTCGTATCTGCGCTTCAGCGGAATCACTCGTCGCTGAACCTTACTCAACCTGTCCATCATATAAGGTGGCGCGGAAGTGCGGTCGTCGGAGGTGGGCGACGGCACGTCGGTAACGAAAAACGCCAGCCCACGAATGGACTGGCGTTTTCATTGCCTAAGCAATAAGACTCACTTGGCCTTCTTGCCGTAACGCTTCTCGAAGCGAGCCACGCGGCCACCGGTGTCGAGGATCTTCTGCTTGCCGGTGTAGAACGGGTGGCAGTTGGAGCACACGTCGACGGTCATGTGATCGCCGTTGTAGGTGGAACGGGTGACGAAGGTGTTGCCGCAAGAGCAGGTGACCTGCACTGCGTGGTAATCAGGATGGATACCCTGCTTCATAGTTTGTCTCCTAGAGATTCGGGGGACCCGGGTCGCATTGCCCCGATGGCAAGGCGTGAACCGGATAACCTTATGGAGTGTAGGCGATGGCCGGGACACGGTATGCGCCGTCACACGCAGGGCGTACGGACTGCAATCCGCGGATATGCAAAGGACCCGCCGCTTCCGGCAGGTCCGCATGTGCCCTCGCTGGGACTTGAACCCAGGACAAACACCTTATAAGGGTGCTGCTCTAACCAACTGAGCTACGAGGGCAACGGAGGAAGTATACCCCGACCTCTGCCCGATTGCGGCAGCGTCGACAGATGACCATTGGAAGACCGACGGCAACACGCCAGCAAATCGTTATTTATAAGTTTATAAATAACGTACTAACCTATTAATTAAATCAATGGACGATATACCCATACAGTACACCTCGTCACAGCCATTTCACCGACGAAAGGACACCCATGCGCTACGGTCATTTCGATGATGCCGCAAAGGAATACGTGATTGAAACCCCGGCGACCCCCCTGCCGTGGATCAACTACCTTGGCAACAAGGACTTCTTCTCGCTGATTTCCAACACCGGCGGCGGCTACAGCTTCTACAAGGACGCCAAACTACGCCGCGTCACCCGCTACCGGTATAACAACGTGCCGGCAGACAACGGCTCCCGCTGCTATTACCTGAGCCTGATGGACTCCGATTCCGCCGATGCCAAGCCGGTCGAAACCTGGTCGCCGACCTTCCTTCCGTGCAAGACCCCGCTTGATTCCTACAAGTGCCGTCAAGGCATCGGCTACACCGTGTTCGAAGCTTCCAAGCGAGGCATCGAATCCAAGCTCACCGCCTTCGTGCCGCTGCACACCAATGCGGAAATCAATCGGCTCGACGTGACGAACACCACCGACGAGCGGCCGTCATCGACGTGACCGGCTCCGTGGAATGGTGCCTGTGGAATGCCGTGGACGACTCGTCCAACTTCCAGCGCAACCTGTCCACCGGCGAGGTGGAGATCGAACGCGAAACCGATGCCACGCTGCTGTACCACAAGACCGAATTCAAGGAGCGCCGCAACCATTACGCGTTCTACGGCGTCAACGCGCCCGTCGTCGGTTTCGACACCAGCCGCGACGAGTTCCTCGGCCAGTTCAACGGCTGGGACACCCCGCAGGTCATCGCCGAAGGCAAGGCTCACGATTCCGTGGCGCACGGCTGGTTCCCGATCGCCGCCAACCGCGTGCGTCTGGAACTCCAGCCGGGCGAAACCGCATCGCTCGTGTTCATGCTGGGCTATATCGAAGTGGCCAAGGACCAGAAATGGGAGGATCCGAACGATCCGGCCAAGGTCGGCATCATAAACAAGAAGCCGGCCCATGAGCTGTTCCGCCGTTTCGCCACCGTCGAACAGGTCGAAGCCGCCTTGAAGGAGCTCAACTCCTACTGGTCCGAACTGCTGACCACCTACAGCGTCGATTCCGGCGACGAAAAGCTCGACCGTATGGTCAACATCTGGCACCAGTACCAGTGCATGGTCACGTTCAATATGTCCCGTTCCGCCTCCTACTACGAGTCGGGCATGGGACGCGGCATGGGCTTCCGCGATTCCAACCAGGACCTGCTTGGCTTCGTGCATCTCATTCCGGAACGCGCACGCGAGCGCATCATCGACATCGCCTCCACCCAAATGGAGGACGGTTCCGCATGGCACCAGTACCAGCCGCTCACCAAGAAGGGCAATGCGGACATCGGTGGCGGCTTCAATGATGATCCGCTGTGGCTCGTGGCCGGCGTGTACGCGTATCTCGCCGAAACCGGCGACGTGAGCATTCTGACCGAACCGGTGCCGTTCAACAACGTCGAGGGCTCCGAACAGCCGCTACTTGAGCACTTGCGCCGTTCAGTGAACTTCACCATTACGCATAAGGGCCCCCATGGCATTCCGCTCATCGGCCGCGCCGACTGGAATGATTGTCTGAACCTCAACTGTTTCTCCGATACTCCGGGCGAAAGCTTCCAGACCGTGGAGAACAACGACACCGGCGTCGCCGAATCCGTGTTCATCGGCGGCATGTTCGTGCTGTACGGCAGCCAATATGCCGACATCCTCGAGCATTATGGACGTCTGGCCGGCATGTCCGACGCCGAAATCGCGTCCGAGGCGGCCAGCGTGCGCGCCGAAATCGGCCAGGTTTCCAAGGCCGTCAAAACCGCCGGCTGGGACGGCGAATGGTTCGTGCGCGCCTACGACGCTACTCGCGCAAGGTCGGCACGCATGAGGACACCGAAGGCCAGATCTACATCGAACCGCAGGGCATGTGCGTGATGGCCGGCATCGGCCTCGATGACGGCAAGGCGCAGCAGGCGCTGAAGTCCGTCAAGGAACGCCTGACCTGCGATTGGGGCACCGCCATCCTCGCACCCGCCTACTCCACCTACCGCATCGAATTGGGCGAAATCTCCTCCTATCCGCGCGGATACAAGGAAAACGGCGGCATCTTCTGCCACAACAACCCGTGGATCTCCATCGCCAACGCCATCGCCGGCAATGACGACGAGGCATTCGCCGTCTACCAGCGCAACTGCCCGGCGTATGTCGAGGACAAGTCCGACGTGCGCAAGGTGGAACCGTACGTCTACTGCCAGATGGTGGCCGGTCCCGAGGCAGCGACCCCGGGCGAGGGCAAGAACTCCTGGCTGACCGGCACCGCCGCGTGGACGTTCGTGGACGTGTCGCAGTATCTGCTGGGCGTGCGACCGACGCTCGACGGCCTGGCCATCGAACCGCATCTGCCGGAACGGTTCGACCAGCTGACCGTGACGCGCGTGTTCCGCGGCGTGACCTACCGCATCGCCATGAAGCGCACCGGCGAGCGCACGGTGAGCGTCGACGGAGCGAAGATTGGCGGTAATGTGGTTCCCGCTTTGAGCGATGCCAAATCCGTCGATGTCGAGGTCACGTTCTGATGTGAGCATCAGAACGTGCTCACAAACGGGGCGGGCCTACACTCTCCTCAACATGAACATGGATTGCCGGAGCATCTTGCATATAGGTTGTTCCGGCGATCCTCCATCGGTTTCCTGCAACCTTGTGGAAGGCAGGAACCGATCAGAACAGTGCGAATCCGTATGCCGCATAGAAGGCCGCATGGATTCGCACACACAATCCGTCTAAGGTAGCGATATGCAGTATTGTGAAGACATCATCACCGGCATCGATGGCAGTGAGGCCACGTTCGTCCGGTACGTTCTCGACAACAGCGAGGAGATCGATCCCAAACGTCAACGCCCCAGCGTTCTGGTGATTCCGGGCGGCGGCTATGCCATGACCTCCGACCGCGAGGCCGAACCGATCGCCATGCAGTTCCTCGCGGCCGGATGCAACGCGTTTGTGCTGCGCTATTCCGTCGCGCCATCCGTCTTCCCCACGGCTTTGCTGGAAGCCGCGGAAGCAGTGCAGCGCATACGCGCGCATGCGGACGACTGGCATTGCGACCCCAGTAAGATCGCGGTAATCGGATTTTCCGCAGGCGGTCATCTTGCGGCCAATCTTGCGACCACGGCGGGTGACGACACCATGCGGGCACATGGCTATGACCCTGACGCGGTGCGCCCGAACGCATTGATGCTCGGCTACCCGGTGATCACTTCAGCCCGCTCGCGCATCGTGGCAGCTTCGACTGTCTGCTTGGCGACAACAGCGATAATCAGGTGGCGTTGGACGCGGTGTCCATCGAACGGCATATCGACGCGAAGACGCCGCCCGTATTCGTATGGCATACCATCACCGACGATTGCGTACCGGTCGAGAACACGCTGATGTTGGTCGATGCCTGCAAGAAGGCCGGCGTGCCGGTCGAGGCGCATCTGTTCCCCCAAGGCGGGCATGGTCTGGCGCTTGGCACTGCGGAAACGGCGTGGCAGGGGGTTAATGGCATCGAGCCATGCGTCCAGCAATGGCCGGTGTTGGCCAACGCGTGGCTACGGCGACTCTTCGCCTAGAGCCAGAGGGCGTAATAGTATTGGATGGTTTTATGAGGGACACGATGAGCAGGGGTGTAAGGAGCTGGCTATGAGCGTCGCGGCATGGGATGGATTCCTGAATGACCAGAGCAACTGGCCGGCCGCCTCACGCATCGGCAACGCTACGGGGGCCACTACCGCCAGGGACACGCTGGGCGACAAGACCTTCGTCAAACGCAAGCGTATGAGTCAGGAGGAACGCCACCTGCAAATCCTGCAGGCCGCCGTCAAAATCATCGCCACCAAGGGGTTCTGGGGCATGTCGTTGCAGAACATCTCCGACGAGCTGGACATCACCGAGGCGGCGTTGTACCATTACATCTCCTCGAAGGACGATCTGCTCAACATGGTGCTGTCGGAATGCTACGACACCATCGATGCCGACGAATACAACGCGGTGACGGCCGCCATCGTCGACGCGACGGGCACCGCGTCTACTACTACCCGCGCTATTGCCTGAACATCGTGCTGTACAATCTGCAGCGCCCCGAGCTCGTGCAGCTGTATTCGGTGCTGAACGGCGAGCGCTGAACCCCTCGCACCCGGCCCACGATTTCTTCATCGGCCGCCATTTGCGCCAATGGGAGATGATTTGCTCGATGAACTGGCTGCTGCCGCCGGACGTGGACGAGGAACGGTTCTACGACCTGTACACCCTGGCGATGAGCGCATGGACGGTCTGCAGTACCGTTGGCTGGGTGACAATTCGATGAATCTGCTGGAGCAATGGATGAGCATCTCCGACATCATCTTCCCCGATAGCGAATGGCAGGGCTTCCGCGACCCCTCGGAGCACGACCCGAAGAACGAATCCTGCCTGCTGCCGCTTACCTTGTCGGCACGGCAGTAGCTCTGACCCCGAAGATCAGCAGAGCATTACAGCGGAAGATCGATATCGACCGCCCACCGCTCTTGTGCATATTCGCCATCGGCGGAGCCGTTCACGGGAAGCGGACCCGCCGATTTTCGTATCGGAAGCATCCGCGACTAGCGGATCGGCACCTTCTCCATGCCTTCGACCTCGGTTTCGAAGGCGTAGTAGGCTCCGATCAGACCGGCGTTGTTGGTGTGCCGGCAGCGCTTGACAACCGTGTGGAAATCGCTCCACTGCGGGATCTTGTCGAGCGCCGCATTGACCAGCGGCAGCAATTGCTGTTCACGGCAGATGCCACCGCCCAGCAGCACGCATTCGGGGTCGGCCACGGCGACGATGTTGAAAATGCCGATGGAAGATAGTCGATCCACCGGTCCACGATCTTGCGCACACGCGCTCATCGAGACGATGGAACAGGGTGGCCGGCACGATGGAGCCTGTCGGCACGTCGAATTCCTTGGCGTACTCCTCCGCCAGCACGATGGTCGACAGGTAATCCTGCATGGTGTGGAATCCACCGGTCTCATAGTTCGGGATCATCATGCCCAGCTCGCCTGCACGCCAATCCTTGCCTCGGCGGATCCTGCCGTCCAGGAACAACGCACCGCCCACACCGCTGTCGATGGTGATCAGCGCAAAATCGTCGAGTTTGACGGCGTTGCCGCTCAGCTTCTCCGCCATTGCCGCGCAGTTGGCGTCGTTCTCCATCCATGTGGGGATCGGGTCGTCAAGATAGCCCTGCAGTTTTCTGCCGATTTCATGGCCGTACAGTATGCTTAGCGCGCCGGCGGTAACGGCGACCTGCTTCTCCGTGTCGATGAAGCCGGGCACGCTTATGGCGATGCCGTCAAGAGGGGCACGCTGCTTGGAAACAATATGCGCGAGCGCCTGGTAGAAGGGCTCCTCGCCGTCGACCGGAGTCGCGATAGTACCCGGAATGCCCATGCGCCCGTCCTCGAACACCACGTATCGGGTGAAGAACGTTCCGATTTCGAACGCAAGGATGCGCTTCTTTGCAGTCATATCGTTATCTAACCCATCTTTAATAAAAATCCTGCCTTGGTACAGTATAGCGTTCCCGCCCATACTTAAGCGCTTCCGCCCCATCCCCCGATACGCTCAGCCAACACCCCTTTGCGTACCACCAATGCAATGGCGGAATCGAAGTGCGTCATAGCATATTCGTCTGCCATTGTGCAACATATGCCATAACAACTTGTCAATATTTATCGATACGGTTGCCTATTGGAGGCTCTTGCAATACACGCTTTTATGACTCCCGCCGCTTACGGCGGGCAGCCCCCTAGATGCCCCCATCAATGACGTTTTCCACGTCGCGCGAAGACAGGAGAAATAGATGAGAAACAAGGCAATCGCATGCCTTGGCGCAATCGTCGCTTGCGCAACGGCTCTCGCCGGAATCCCGGCCACCGCCATGGCGGACGACTCCGCCGGCCTGACTCCCCAATACACCTACAATTCCCAGAACGATAACGGCATGACCTTCGAAAAGGTCAGCCACGCCGATCAGGGCCTGAGCCAGGCCGATGGCGTGGTCGATTACACCGGCGACGGCACCATCGCCCCCTATACCACCGGCCTGAGCACCACCGGCAACGGCGACCGCGGCCAGTCCTACAGCTATGCGGCAGCATCCTCCGGCGACTGGGTCTACATCGGCACCATGTACGGCGGCCTCGGCGTGCAGGCCATTCTGAACCGCGATATGACAAGCCTCGGCCTGACCTCCAAGCAGGCCACCGCACTCATCCAGACCATGTACGCGGGCAACATGTACCTTGGCGAACCCGACGGCAAGAGCGCCGGCGGCATGCTGTTCAAGTTCAATGTGAAGACCGGCAAGACCAAGATCCTCATGTCCAAGAGCACCGGCATCGACGGAGGCAAGGGCGTGATCCCGACCTTCCGCAGCGCCTTCAAGATGAACGGCAAGCTGTACTTCGAGGGCATGGTCATGGACACCAACAACAAGGATCTCACCCAGCAGGAGATCCAGACCGCCATGGCCTATCAAAACGGATTCCCGTGCATCTACGAAGTCGACCCGGCCAACAACGACAAGCTCACCAAGGTGTATGACAGCGTCGACGTGGATGGCTTCCGTTCCCTGGTCAAGGGCAACGTGTTCACCTCCACCCGTGCCATCGGCTCCTTCGGCAATACGCTGATCGCCGGCGACCTCAAGCCGACCGCGGACGGCAAGGGCAAGGCGCTGCTTGTGGCATCCAAGACCCCGTCCGATCCGAACTCCTACAAAGTGATCGCCGACATGGCGAGCTTCGACAACCTGCCCGCCATCCACCGACAGGATGTCAACGGCGGCGGCGGTATCTATCAGGTGCAGGAGTTCAACGGCAAGCTGTACGTCGTGGTCTGCACCGGCGACACCAGCACCCTGAACGAAGAGACCGGAACCATGCGCTCCTTCGCCATTTACGTGGGCGAGAACAAGGGCGATTCCACCAACAAGGCCGATTGGACCTGGCGTCCGCTCGTAGGCGACACCGCCAAGGGCGCCAAGTACTACTACGGTCTTGACAAAAGCCGTGTGAGCGCCGGCGCCTGCACCCTGCAGGTCTACGGCGACCACTTGTACATCGGCGACTACAACGACGTGTCCAGCGCACTGCAGGGCTTCGTCACCAAAAGCAACTTCGTAACCCAAGCCACCAACCTCGAACAGTCCGTCAACCTATACCGCATGGACAAGAACGAGAACGTCGAGATGCTCGTGGGCGACAAGAACGACACCTTCCCGAAGGGCGGTTCCACCGGTCTGGGCAGCGGCTACGACAACCACATGAACCAATACACCTGGCAGACCACCGTTCACGAGGGCAAGATGTACCTGTCCACCATGAACACCACCACCTTGCTGGAACCGATCGCACAGTTCACCAACGGTGACATTCTCAACATGAACGAGAAGGATTGGAACAACACCGTCCACTACCTGCGCGTGTTCCTGCGCCTGCTGTGGGGCATGGGCCCGACCGACCCGGCTTCCGCCATCGCCACGCAGAGCAACGATCAGAACGCCAAGGTGACCACCCAGACCATGCCGTCCACCGACAATCCGGAGGCGCTGGTCGACTGGGCCCGCATCCAGGCCGGCAAGGACGCCTCCGCCGCGCAGCCGCAGACCACCGACGCCAAGTCCGTCTCGTCCGCCAAGCCGATCAGCCTGACCGCCGCCCAGACCAAGGAACTGGTCGACGGCATCAAGGACGGCAGCATCGTTCCGGGCAGCCTGGCAGCCTCCGGCTCCTCCGATGAGGCCTCGCAGCTCTTCGACATCAACAACGAGCTGGACAACCTCGGCTCCCAGCTGTCCGACAAGGGCTCCGCCGATTTCGCCAACAACTACGGCGAAGTCACGGACGCGTTCTTCAGCATCGCCGACATCATTCCCGACAAGTTCAAGGGCCTGTACGAGATGCTGGTCAAGCTGACCAGCAAGGCCAACCTCAAGGCCTACGCCAAGTCCCTGCCGTACCTGGCCAAGTCCAAGCGCGGCTTCAACCTGTTCGAGATCACCGACCGTTCCGCCGCGAATGAGGGCGTGACCGTCGGCACCGTTACCGACAACGGCTTCGGCGACCCGTTCAACCACGGTCTGCGCATCTTCTGCGACACCGACGACTACATGGTGGTCGGCACCGCGAACCCGTTCTACGGTACCCAGCTGTGGCGCGTGCGCAATACGCAGTACGCCGTGAACGTCTCCGCGACCGAAGGCGGCTCCGCCTCCGCGGATGTCGAGCGCGCGGCCAAGGGCAGCAAGGTCACGCTGACGGCCACCGCGAACAAGGCTACCACTTCAAAGAGTGGAACGTGCTGAAGGGCAACGTCTCCATCGAGAACAACGCCTTCGAGATGCCTGACGGCAGCGTCTCCATCCAGGCTGTGTTCGAAAAGGACGCTGTTGAACCGACGACGCCAACGACCCCGGCAAAGCTGCCACAGACACGAAGCCATCCACAACACCGACCGGTGTCACGTCCACCCCTTCGACCGGCTCCTCCGTGCTCGGCATGGCGGTCGCCGCGGCTGTGGCACTGATTGCAGGCGCCGCGATTCTGCTGAAGAAGAAGCAGGCGTGATGATGACCGGCGGTGTGATCGCAGCCACCCGATGAACGCGGAACGGCGCCATACCACCGGTTCCTGACGAAGAAGGCCGATGTCCATCAAGGGCATCGGCCTTCTTCATATTCGGCTTCGTCGAGTGGAGTCGTTCCGCTCCGTCTAACGTGGTCTACAGCATTGCGATCACCGCAACGCAATCACATCCACGCCATACGGCTTAAGCTCGATCAGATCGTTGATGACGGTGCCGGTCAGCAGCTCCGTGCCACCGTTGAGTTCGCTGAGGCACAGACGCTTGTCGGCGGCGCTGTTGTTGATGAGGAACGCGTAGCGGGTGCCGCCATCGCCATAGCGCACGGACAGGCTGACATCCTCCGGGGTATCAAGCGACTTCAGATCCAGCTCCTTGATGATCGGAGCCATGAACGCGCTCATGCCGGTCTCGTCCAACGGAGTGCCCACAAAATAGGCTTTGCCCTTGCCATACGCATTGACGGTGAGCGCGGAATGCCCAGCATAGAATTCGTCGCCGCCGTACGTAGCAAGACGCTCGGCACCTTCGCGATGAATAATGCTCGCCACGATCTCGCCCTTGGCATCAACCGTGCCGCCATGCACTTCGATGGTTTCGCCCGGCGCAAGCGCATCGATCTCTTCGACCCATACGCCCATAAGCCTGCGCAGCTTGCCCGGGTAGCCGCCTGGCACCACCAGATCATGCTCATCATGGATGCCGGCATATAGCCGGTGATGAAGGTGCCACCATCCGCCACATAGGCTTCCAACGTTTCAGCCACACCAGGCAACACGGTGATCAGCGCCGGGGCGATGGCCAGATCATACTGGCTGAGCCGCGCAAGAGGCGTGGTGCTGGCGATCATATCCACCGGCACATTGCGACGCCACAACGCACGGTAGAAGCGATGAACCTCATTGGGATAGTTGAAGCCGGTGGTCGGGCCGACACAGCCTTCAAGCGACCAGTAGCTCTGCCAGTCGAACATGATGCTACACGGGATTCGATGCGCGAGCCCATGATCCGCCTGCCGATGCGGTCCAGTTCCTCACCCAAGGCCGCGGTCTCCTTGAACACGCGGGACTCCTCGGTGCCGTCATGCGCGATGACCGCGCCATGGAATCGCTCGCAGCCGCCAAGGGACTGCTTCATCTGGAAGAACCGCACGGTGTCGGCGCCATGGGCCACGGCCTGCCAGCTGAGCTTACGCACTTCCCCCGGCTGCTTGACCTTGCAGAACGGGAACCAGTTCTGCTGGTTCGGGGTCTGCTCCATCAGCATGAACGGCTTGTTGCCGCCGATGCCGCGCATCAGGTCGTGGCACATGGCGGTGAAGCTCGGCGGGGTGTCCATGCCCGGATAGTTGTCCCAGCTGACCACGTCCATCTCCTTGGCCCACTCGAAGTAGTCGAGATCCTTGAACGTGCCCATGAGGTTCGTGGTGATCGGCGTGGTCGCGTCGTATTCGCGGATCGCGTCGCGCTCGTTCGTATAGCAGGCCAACTGCGCCTGGCTTTGGAAGCGGCGATAGTCCATCTGCAGCCCGGACACCACGCATTTGGCGTCGCTGATGCCGTCGCCGTAGCCGACGGGCGGGCACCACTCGCCCCAATCGTAGATGGTGTGGCTCCAGAAATTGGCGCACCACGCCTTGTTGAGCGCTTCGATGAGCTCGTCCTGGCCCTACGGCAGGCGCATGTCGGTGCGGTCGCGGCCTTCCAGATCATGTTCGTGGTCGAGTCCGCCGATGAAGACCACCGGATCTCCGGCGGCCGCGTACGCGCGGGCTTTTGCCACGGCCTCGTCACGCAGTTCGCGCGCGCGATTCACGTCTTTGGCATCGGAACCCTTGGAATTCTCAAGGCTTTCCTCCTGCCAGCTTTCGTCCTGGTTGATCTGTTTGGCGTCGTAGCCGAGCGCGTATTCGATTTCGACGTTGCCGCCGAGCTCGCCGTTGAGGCCGAGCAGCGGGGATACTTCGTGCAGCGCTTTGATGACGGCCGAGCCGCCGCCGTTGGAGTGGATGCGGTCGGCGTTGGCACCGATGACCAGCAGACGGGTCATGTTGCGTTCGTCGAGCGGCAGCAGGTGCGCGTCGTTTTTCAGCAGCACGATGGATTCGCGGGCGATGTCCAATGCCTTCGCCGCGTGGTCGAGCGTCGCGTAACGGCCTGGTTTGCGGCTTGCGTGCGCGTCGCCGAGCATGTGCAGCGCGTCCATGACGGCGATCACGCGTTCGACTTTCCCGTCGACGTCGCTTTCCTTGACGTCGCCGTCTTCCACGGCTTTCTTCAGCGGGTTGGCGAAGTAGTAATCGTCGAAATTCGGCGTGACGGACAGTTCGATATCCATGCCGACTTCGGCGCTGGCTTTGGTGTCGCGCACCGCGCTCCAGTCGGAAACGACGAAACCGTCGAAACCGTATTCGTCGCGCAGGATGTCGTCGAGCAGCTGCTTGTGTTCGCAGCATTTGGTGCCGTTGACGAGATTGTAGGCGCCCATGACGGAGAGCACGCCGCCGTCTTGTACCGCCGCTTCGAAGGCCGGCAGGTAGATTTCGCGTAATGCCCGCTCGCTTACGGTCTCGTCAACGTCCAATCGGTCGGTTTCCTGGCTGTTGACCGCGTAATGTTTCGCGCAGGCGGCCACGTCGGATTCCTGCACGCCTTGGATGTAGGCCACACCTTGCGCGGCGGTCAGGACCGGATCCTCGCTCATGTATTCGAAATTGCGTCCGCACAACGGACTGCGTTTGATGTTGATGGAAGGGCCGAGAATCACGTCCTTGCCTCGGCCTCGGGCTTCCTCCCCCAATACTTCACCGGTCATGCGGGCCAGGTCGGGGTTCCATGTGGAGGCGACCGCCGAGCCGGACGGCAGGTAGGTCACATAGTCACGGGTGTTGTACAGCGGCGCCCAATTGTCGTTATGCAGTTCGGCGCGCACGCCCATCGGACCATCATCCATCCTGAGCGGCGGAATGCCCAGTCGTTCGGCGTTGCCGTTGCGGAACAGGCCTGCGGCGTGCACAATGGCGATTTTCTCGTCCAGCGTGAGTTGCGCCGTCAGTTCCCTGGCTTTGGTTTTGTTGGCTTCAGTAATTACGGTCATGCGTTTTTCTTTCGTTTCATTGCGATTCGACGGTGTGGAGATTCATCATCGAACGCGCTCCTCACGAAAGCATGGAGGAAAGTGGACATGGAAAAAGCGGAAAAGTTCCGACAGGCAAGAAGGAGACGACGACGTCCGTCGGAATATGCGGAACCGGAAGAGTTGCGGGGCGTCGGCCCGGTTCGAAGAGTCCGACGCCCCTTGTTGGTTATGTGATTAGGCGAGGCGTTCCGGCCGAAGCGAAAACGCTCCAGCCGGAACGCCAGGAATTACTTGGCCTGCTTGACGATGTCCTTGCGGGCTGGATCAGGTCCTTGGCGTTCTGCTGGTCGACCTTGAGGACTTCCTTGTAGCCGAGGTTGTCGATCTTGGTGCGGGCTTCGTCAAGGGTCTTCTCGAACTTGCCCGCAGCGGTGATGGCCTGCCAGGAGGCGTTCACCGTTTCGGACTTGACGGAGCTGCGGGTGGCGGAAACCGTGGAATCCTCCTGTGGAGTGGTGTAGGACGCACCGGCTGCGATGGAGAGCTTGCCTGCCTTCTGCAGATAGTCGATGTCGTTGGTGGCGTTCTCCATGTGGGCGGACCAATCCTTGAACAGCTCGGTCTCATCCTGGTTGGACTTCCACAGCAGCGGGTTGTAGGCCTCGCCGGTGTTCGGGTCGATGTCGTTCTGAGACACGGCCTTGAAGTTCAGCTTAGAGTAGCCGTCATCGTAGCTGGAGCCGCCAAGCTTGGCGGAGACCTTCAGGTTGGCGTGGTCGCCGGTCATGGCCTGCTGGCCGAACTTGGTCAGGGTCGGGTTCTTGCCGTCCTTGTCGGTGGTGAAGCAGCCCAGATCCTTCGCAGGCGGCGCCACCGGAGTTGGAGGAAGAGGCGTAGATGCCTTCCGGAGAATACATCCAGTCGATGAACTTGGCCAGACGGGCCTTGTTCTTGGCCTTGGAGCCGATGGCCACGATGGTGGCGCCATCACCGTCAGGCTGGAAGCCGTCGGAATAGACCTTCATGTTCTCAAGCGGAGCCAGCATGAAGCCGACGCCTTTGGCCTTGTTCTCGTCGGAGTTCATACGCGGCTTGCCCAGCCAGCTCCAGATGGACAGCATGGTCTTGCCGTTGGTGACCTTGGTCCGCATGGTATCCCAGTCCTGGGTGGTGGAATCAGGATCGACCAGCCCCATGGATTCGGCCTTGTTCAGGAACTCCAGGGCCTGCTGGTAGATGCCGCCCTCCTTGGTGGCGGGCTGCACGTCCTTACCGTCGGTGGAGATGAACACGGAACCCTGGTTGGTGTAGCCGAACCAGCTGCAGATGGATGCGGCGTTCTGCATCACATCGCCGTCCCGATCCTTGAACAGTGACATGGCGTAGATGTCGTCCTTGCCGGTATCCTGGCGAGCCCTATCCTGCATCTGCTTAAGCACATTGAGCAGACCGTCGAGATCCTTGATCTGCGGGTAGCCGATCTCCTTGTAGATATCCCAGCGGATGTACGGTGCGGCAGCCGACTCGTTGCCTTCGCTCGGGTCGGTCGGAGACTGGGAGGAGACACCTGAGGAACACCCCACACGCCATCCTTGCCGGCCTGCTTGGCGATGGACTTGACCGCGGAATCGTACTTCTTGACATTCTTCATGCTGGAGTAGTACGGGGTCATGTCTTCGATGAGCTTGGCCTTGACCAGCTTGTTCAGACGCCCGTTGCCGGTACCGACAATCACCAGATCGCCAAGGTTGCCGGAAGCGGAGCGAGTATCGAACACGGTATCGCCGCCGGACACGTTCGGCGCGATGATGTTCAGCTTGATGTTGAACTTGTCTTTGACGATCTTGGCGAACCAGCCGCTCTTTTGCAGACCCTGGCTGCTGGCCAGCGAGTCGAAGACCTCGACGGTCATTTCGGAACCGTCGTCCTTGGTGTCGGCACTGTTGCTGCCGCTGCCGCAGGCGCGAGCGACAGCAGCGTAGCAGCCGCAACGCCAGCCGCAATCGCGCGGGTGGTGATTTTCTTCAGTTCTATGCGGAAACCTCCTTGTATTCCTTCTTCTGATATTCAGTTATGGGGAAAAGAATCGTTGTGTTGTTAATCAGCCTTTAACCGCGCCCAGCATCATGCCCTTGACGAAGAAGCGCTGGAAGAACGGGTAGGTGAACATGATCGGCAGCACCACGATGACGGAAACCGTCATACGGATCGAGGTCGCGTCGCGGCGCTTGCCAGAGCGGCGACATTCGCCGAATTCGCCTTGGCCGCATTCGCCAGTGCGGACGCCTGGTTGATGTAGGTGTACAGCAGGTACTGCAGCGAGTAGAGCTTCGAATCGGTCATGTAGATCAGGGTGTCCTGGAAAGAGTTCCACTGGTTCACGGCCGAGAAGATGCCCACGGTCGCCAGAATCGGCGTGCACATCGGCAGGATGATGCGGGTGAACACGGTCAGCGTGCCGGCGCCGTCCATTTCAGCGGCTTCCTGCAGCGACGGCAGTGGCCGCAAAACCCTTGCCGCATCGGCGCTAAAGTATTGTTATTCCAACAAACTAAGTGCTCTTGGAGAGCTATTTATAATCTTATAAATAGGGCGTGTCGCACAATACGGCACAGTACTATCGGCAATAGCCGAACACATCATCGAGGAGGATTCATGCGGTTCAACATCAACGCGCCCTTCTGGCGTTTCATGGACACCCTGCTGCGTTTCGTCGGGCTTAATCTGGTCTACCTCATCACGCTGATCCCAAACGTCACCATCGGCCCGGCACGCGCGGCATTGTATTCCACAATGTTCGCCTATGACGAGCATGACGACATCCGCCTCGTCAAGGAATATCTCACCCGCTTCAAACGCGAGTTCAAACAGGGACTTGCGGCCTGGGTGCTCGTCGCCATCCTCGCCACCGCCATCCTCTTCGGCCTGTCGTTCTGGAAGGCGTGGGATACCAACGCCTCCTACATACCGCTGATCCTTCTGGTCATCGCCGCCGTGGTCGTGGCGCTGTTCGCCGAATACGCCGCACCGTTGCAGGCACGCTTCGCCAACACCACCGGCAGGCTCTTCTCGCTATCGGCGATGTTCCCCTGGCGAGCTTCCCCTGCTCGCTCGTCCTCGTCGTCATCGACGTACTCGCGGCCGGCCTGTCATATTTCGTACCGCTCATACGCGTTCTCGCCATCCTCTTCGGCATCGCTGGGTGGCGTATGCGAAATCCCTCATTCTGCTGTGGGGCTTCAAACGGTATGGCGGAACGGGCAAAGTGGAGAATCCGCAATATGTCAATGCGCACGAGTGACGTTGCGGCGGCGCTCAGGAATCATGCTTTGTCGGTGATGAACGTCAGCGGATTGTCGATGAATTTGCGCAAGCCGACTTCCGCGGCACCGTACAACGCCGGATGGTCGGCCACCAACGGGATGGACACGCTCACCTGCATGTCCGACGCCCCCAAGACCTGCGATTCCAAACGGTTTTCGAGCGTTTCGTAGAAGAACGGCCCGAAATCGGTCCACCAACCGCCCAGCAGCACGGTATCGACATCGGCCAGATTCAGTGCGGAGCCGATGGCCGAGGCCAGCGCGTCGATGGCCCGTCCGACGGCCTCCACGGTCCGCACATCATGGGAATGCCATGCGTCCAACAGACGCTCCAGTGCCTCACCGCTCGAAGCCGCATTCTTTTCGGCCACTCCGGAAGCCTCGACCAGCGCGCGACGGCCAGCATACGTTTCCAAACATCCGCGTCGTCCGCATCCGCACAGCGGACCGTCCAAAGACACCGACACGTGACCGATCTCACCGGCGAAACCGTGGCTTCCCGACACGATCTCACCGTCACGGACGATCGCGCCGCCGATGCCGATATCGCACGACAGATACAGGAAAGAGTCGGCGCAATCCACGCCATCGAACACGTCCGCACGCGCACAGGCATATCCCGGAATCTGCGCGATGGCGGCCAGCTTCGCCTCATTGCACGGGGTAACGTCATACCCTCGCATAACGTCGAACGTGGTCAGATCGACATTCTCCCAACCGAGATTGCGGGCCATGAGCAGCCTCTTGTCGGAGGTGACCAAGCCCGGCAGCGCACACGAGACGCCCGCGATGATGCATCGTTTCGATTCCAGATCCTCAGCCATCGCCTTGGCCATGGCGTCAAGCTTGCCGAATACGACGTCCGGCTCGACGCCGCTCATGTCGGCATCCACCCATTCGTGCCTGAGTATGTCGTGGTTGATGTCCAAAGCCATGCATCCATAGCCGTCGGTGTTGACCTGCATGCCGACGCCGCACACCTTGCCGCCTCCCAGCATCAACGGCGTGGACGGGCGCCCATAGCTGGCCGAGTTCTGCGGCTCACCCTCCTTGACGACGCCCGCATCGATCAGCAGCGACACCAGCAACGACATCGTCGCCTTGGTCAGCCCGGTCTCCTTGGCAAGATCCGCTCGGCTCATCGGCCCGGAGGCACGCAGTAGCGTGTCGATCACCACCGAAAGATTGTGATTGCGCAGATCGTCCTGATTGATCCTGCGAAGAGATGCCATAGCCGTTCCCGTCCCTGCCCTGTTTGCCGTGTTGCCGCATCAGCATGAATTCCCCGAACCGATGTTCCAGAGCCTTTCCTGATGCTACACTACTATAGTATAGTTTATTCATCTAACTATTAACCGTGCGCCACCGGCGAACGGCACATGCAAGGAGGCAACACAAACTATGGCAAGGACTCTGGTTGCAGGCGTCGACACATCGACGCAGTCCTGCAAGGTACGCGTGACGGACGCCGAAACCGGCGAGCTTGTACGATTCGGGCAGGCCAAACACCCGAACGGCACATCCGTCGACCCCTCATACTGGTGGAGCGCATTCCAAGAGGCCGCCGAGCAGGCCGGCGGCCTGGACGACGTATCCGCGCTGGCCGTCGGCGGCCAGCAGCACGGCATGGTGATCCTCGACAACCAAGGCAATGTGATCCGCGATGCGATGCTGTGGAACGACACCAGTTCGGCGCCCCAGGCTGCGGCTCTGATCGAAAAGCTCGGCGCAGCGCCCGCACAAGACGGCGAGCCGGAAGACCCAATCGCCCGAGGCAAGCAGCGTTGGGTCAAGGCCGTAGGCTCCTCCCCCGTCGCCTCCTACACGCTGACCAAGGTGGCATGGGTGGCCGAGAACGAGCCCGAAAACGCCAAGAAAATCGCCGCCATCTGCCTACCTCACGACTGGCTGAGCTGGCGCATCGCCGGTTACGGCCCGGTCACCGAAGGCGAGGACGCCCATCTTGAAGCCCTGTTCACCGACCGCTCCGACGCTCCGGCACCATCTACTACGATGCCGCGTCGAACGAATACCGCCGCGACCTGATCGCCATGGTGCTCGAGGCCGCGGAAGCGCCGAAGCCGCGCAATCGCACGCCGAGGCCATCGTGCTGCCCAC
>ENA-OPZM01000167-OPZM01000167.1-human-gut-metagenome-genome-assembly--contig:-NODE-167-length-28362-cov-8.041084_pt1 | contig 28362 bp, 41 predicted proteins | sample MGYA00242478_ERZ504493 | MGnify/ENA primary metagenome ERZ504493 (study PRJEB26092, sample SAMD00036227) | human gut metagenome | host: Homo sapiens | study: EMG produced TPA metagenomics assembly of... | reverse complement strand
CAGATTTAAGCCTTTGTCCTTGCGGAGTTCCCAAAGGCGTTTCTTGTATGGTAGTTGCTCCTTTCATGGGCGCACGCTCCTTTCCGGCGGTTTCATTGCTGCCGCTTAACTGGATTATATCACACTTTCCGCAATCGTGGAAATTTCTGATTTTTACCCCTAATTCCTACTTTGTGGACATACGGCACAGGGCACAAAAATGTTCTATGATACAGGTAGTTCATCGATGGATTATTCCAATCGAATGACCAGCCTGTGTGGGATATGCTTCCCCGGCGATGTAGTGCCATGACTTTTGGCAGGGATGTGGAGGAACCCTGACCGAAACGAGCGTACCAAAGGGAGCGATACGCCGCTGTGAGATTCAGGGGAGGAACGACACCGGGGAGAACTGGCGAACTGACACCGAAATGATACCGAAACACGACAATCTGATAGGGGGATAGTCTACCCTATCGCTGATACTTCGGGAGATTTTAAGCGGCTCTATGGCTGTAATTTTGCCGAAAATCGCCCCGAAACCATACACTAAAACGGGAGGAAGCGCAATATGCCGAGAATGAGCAAAAAGAGGAAGCATGAGCTTTCCTTTTACCTCAATGACCGGGGGCGTGTCACTTACAACGAATTATGCCGGAAATGCCAGCATGGGTGCAAGCAGAGCTTCCGGGCGGTTGTGATTGACTGCCCCCGTTATTTATCCAAACGAGCAAAGAAAAAGGAGGAACACACCGAATGAATTTTGAATTTATGACGATAGACACACCATTGCCGCCCTGTATGCCATTTCCCAGAGCGTTGACAGGATTTCCAGTCAGCAGCACCGCAAAGGTCATGTACTGCCGGATGTTGGACGCTATGCTTTTCAGAGGGCAGGCGGACGAGAACGGGATTCTTTTTGTCTGCTTCCCTATCACAGCCATTGCCGCAGTCCTGTCCCGCAGCCTCATGACGGTCAAGCGTTCTTTGAATGAACTGGAAACCGCCGGACTTATCATGCGGGTGCGTCAGGGCGTGGGAGAACCGAACAGGATTTATGTGCTGATACCGGGAAAGGAGGGCGCTACCCTTGCCTGATACCTCAAAGCTGGGAAAGCTCAACCGGGAGTTGGAGAAAAGCGAAAAGAAACTGCGGAAAGCCATCAATGATGAAAAGGCATTGCAGCACCAGTTGAAGCAGCTTACCCGAAAGGAACGGACGCACCGGCTCTGTACTCGTGGCGGTATGCTGGAAAGTTTTCTGCAAGAGCCGGAACGCCTGACGGACGATGATGTCATGCTGTTGCTGAAACTCATTTTTCACAGGCAGGACACGCAAGATATATTGAAAAAAACTGCTGGAACGGGAGAAGCCGGAAACCCCTTAGTTTACTAAGGCGCAATTATACACCACCCAGAGGTTGGTGCATTGCGTTCTCCGAAGGCTCCTTGCAGGAGGGCTGTGATTTTCCGCAGCCACGGTCTGCTCCAAATCAAACAGGGGACGCTACACTTCCCCTGCGCTGGCTGCCGCCAGCTACCCTTTTGTGGACTTGCCATCTGGGGACACCTTGCGTTGCAAGCTGTTCCCAGCCGATAAGTTTCATAAAATATAATGCAAATGGAAAGCTAACTTGACATAAAAGAACTATGTGATATAATGGAAGCATGGAAAGTTAACTTTCCATAAGAGAGGAGGATGACATGAAAAATCGCCTGGAAGAATTACGAAAGCAACGAGGCATAAAGCAAGAAGATTTAGCAAATGCATTGGAAGTATCACGACAGACCATCGGCTCTTTGGAAAACGGACGCTATAACCCATCTATTCAGTTGGCATTTAAGATTGCCAGATATTTCAACATGAGTATTGAAGAAATTTTTATTTACGAGGAGGATTGATTATGAAAAAAAAGGTTGTTGATTTTAATGACAGTTACAGGAATGATTATTCTACTGGGAGGATTGCTAACATACGGTTTGGGAGTACATGAAATAATACCTGTGCCACGTCCCGACTTAATAGTAGTAGGTACATCTCTCATTGGAATTTTGCTGATTGTATCTGGTGTGTGCGACTTGTTCGTTAAGAAAACCAAAGAAATGGAAATAGAGGAAAATGACGAGAGAAATATTTCGCTTAGTAATGCTGCTATGGCAAGTGGCTTCAAGGTAATGAATGTTACGATTGCTGTTTCTATTTTTGCTTTGATTTTCACCGGATATATGACAGTAGTCCCATGTTTCACTATTATTGGGGCTTATGCTATTGGACAAATTGTATTTATTGTGCGACTTTGGTACTTGCACAAAACTATGTAAATGTATTACTAAATACCCGCCGCCCCCAGCGGCACAACAAGCAGGAAATCTGAAAAGGTATCCTGCTTTTTCTATGTCCAAAAACGGAAAGGAGGAACACAAAATGCCCTGTCCACACAACGAAATCTCTATTGTGCAGCGCAGCCACCGCCAGTCTGCGGTTGCCGCCGCTGCTTACCAGAGCGGCGAAAAGCTGTTCTGTGAATATGACCAGGAAGTAAAACACTACCCGGAAAAGCGTGGTATCGTCCACAATGAAATCCTGCTCCCGGCAAACGCTCCCCTGGAGTACACAGACCGCAACACTCTCTGGAACGCTGCCGAAGCTGTTGAGAAGCAATGGAACTCCCAGCTTGCAAGGCGGTGGGTGCTTTCCATTCCCAGAGAGATACCGCCCGACCAGTACGCCGCCCTTGTACGGGATTTCTGCCGCCAGCAGTTTGTTTCCAAAGGAATGTGCGTGGATTTTGCCATCCATGACAAAGGGGACGGAAACCCACACGCCCATGTCATGCTGACCATGCGGGCAATGGATGAGCGTGGGAAATGGCTTCCCAAGAGCCGCAAGGTCTATGAACTTGATAAGAACGGGGAACGAATCAAGCTCCCGTCCGGCAGGTGGAAAAGCCACAAGGAAGATACGGTTGACTGGAACGACCGCAAATATGGCGAAATCTGGCGGCATGAATGGGAGGTCATCCAAAACCGCTATCTGGAAGCCAACAACCGCCCGGAACGAGTAGATCTCCGTTCTTACGAAAGACAGGGGCTTGATATTATCCCTACCGTCCATGAAGGGGCTGCTGTCCGGCAGATGGAAAAGCGTGGGATTCAGACGAACATCGGCAACCTGAACCGAGAAATCAAAGCCGCCAATAGTTTGATGAAGTCCATCCGGCAGCTTATTAAAAATCTCAAAGGCTGGATTGCGGAGCTTAGCGAAAAGCGGAATGAACTGCTTGCCCAAAAAGCTGCGGAGGAAGCGGTCTTTCTTCCCAATCTGCTGATGAAGTATATGGAGATACGAAAGGCAGAACGGAGCAGCTGGACACGGGCGGGACAAAGCCGGGGGACTTCCAAAGACTTAAAGGCAGTCAGCGAAGCCCTGTCCTATCTCCAGAGAAAGGGACTTTCCACCGTGGAGGATTTGGAAAACTTTATAGAAACGTCCGGGAAATCTGCCGCCGACTACCGAAAGCAGATGAAGCCAAAGGAAACCCGCAGCAACGTGATTGACGCTATCCTTGCCGCCCGGACGGACTGTAAGGAATGTAAGCCCGTTTATGAGAAATACCAGAAGATATTTTTCAAGAAAACTAAGGAAAAATTCAAGCTGGAACACCCGGAGGTTGCCCGGTTTGAGAAAGCCAGTGCCTACCTTGCCAAGCACCCGGACGATAAGGACAGCACGAAAAAGGAGCTTTTGCAGGAACAGGCGAAGCTTGTGGACGAAATCGCAGACTTGAAAGTACCGTTGACCGAGGTGCAGGAAGATTTGAAGAAGCTGTGGGACATCCGCTACTGGGTACGGAAAGCCACACCCGGCACAGAGGAAAGCAAAGAGCCGCCCAAGAAGCAGCCCCTCAAAGAAGTCTTGCAGGATAAGGCTGACGAGAAGAGAGCACAGAAAAACGCCCCGGCGCAGACGAAACACAAACAACAGGATATGGAACTTTAACAGGCACTTGCCATTTTCAGATTGAGAATGATAAGTGCCTTTTCTTTTTTACAAGGAGGAATTGATTTGAATGTATTTGAAGCTGTGAAGCAGTCCGTTACGACAAGACAGGCTGCGGAGCATTACGGAATCCGGGTAAACAGAAACGGGATGCTTGCTGCCCGTTCCACAACGATAAGACCCCCAGCATGAAGCTGGACAAGCGTTTCCACTGCTTCGGATGTGGTGCAGATGGGGATGTGATTGATTTTGTAGCTGCTGTACGGGCTGGGGAAAAAGGAAGCCGCCGCACAGTTGGCGAGTGACTTCGGGCTTGCCTATGAGGACTGGAAGCCACCGGGCAGGGCAAGGAAGCCCAAGCCCCGGCAGAAATCCCCGGAAGAACAGTTCCGGGAAGCAAAGGCACATTGCTTCCGTGTCCTTGCCGATTATCTACACCTCTTACGGGTATGGAAAACCGACTATGCCCCGCACTCCCCGGAGGAAGCGTTTCATCCCCGGTTCGTGGAAGCCTTGCAGAAGCAAGCCCATGTGGAATATCTGCTGGATGTGCTGCTGTTTGGGGATACGGAGGAAATCGCTTCACTGATTACGGAACATGGAAAGGATGTGATACAGCTTGAACAGCGAATGGCAGAGCTTGCCGCCGCAGACGCAGCAAGAACTAAAAAACACCATGAACGCCATGCAGCCGCCCCAGAGCGTTGAGGAAGTAAAGGCAACTCTGGAAACCACCGAGAAAGGCGGTGTCCGCCAGAGCATACGGAACTGCCTGACCGTATTCCAGCGTGACCCGGTGCTTGCCGGGGCAATCGCCTATAACATCCTGACCGACCGAAAGGACATCATAAAGCCCATCGGTTTTCACAGAGAAAGCACAGCCCTGACCGATACAGACATGAAGTATCTGCTTCTCTATCTGGAGGAAACCTACGGGCTGACCAGTGAGAAAAAGATTGAAACCGCCATCGGGATTGTGGCGAATGAGAATAAGTACCACCATCCGGGATTTTCTGAACAGCCTTGCATGGGACGGGACGGAGCGCATCCGCTTCTGTCTGCGGCACTTTCTGGGGGCGGATGTGGACGATTACACCTATGAAGCCCTAAAGCTGTTTCTTTTGGGGGCGATTACAAGGGCATTTAAGCCCGGAAGCAAGTTTGAAATCATGCTGTGTCTGGTAGGCGGTCAGGGGGCTGGCAAGTCCACCTTCTTCCGTCTGCTGGCAGTCCGGGACGAGTGGTTTTCCGATGATTTGCGGAAGCTGGACGATGATAACGTGTACCGCAAGCTGCAAGGTCACTGGATAATTGAAATGTCGGAAATGATGGCAACCGCCAATGCCAAGAGCATTGAGGAAATCAAGTCTTTTCTAAGCCGACAGAAAGAGGTTTATAAGATACCCTATGAAACCCACCCGGCAGACCGTCCCCGTCAGTGCGTGTTCGGCGGTACTTCCAACGCCCTTGACTTTCTCCCCCTTGACCGTTCCGGCAACCGCCGATTTATCCCGGTCATGGTGTACCCGGAGCAAGCCGAGGTTCACATTTTGGAGGACGAAGCCGCTTCCAGAGCCTATATCAGCCAGATGTGGGCGGAAGCAATGGAGATTTACCGAAGCGGCAGGTACAAGCTGTCATTCAGCCCAGCCATGCAGCGGTATCTCAAAGAACACCAGCGGGATTTTATGCCGGAGGACACCAAAGCCGGATGATACAGGCTTACCTTGATAAGTACACCGGGGAAACGGTCTGTTCCAAGCAGCTCTACAAGGAAGCCTTAAATCACACCTTTGACGAGCCGAAGCAATGGGAAATCCGGGAAATCAACGAGATAATGAACCAGTGCATTACCGGGTGGAACTACTTTTCCAATCCAAGAATGTTTGCGGAATATGGCAGACAAAAGGGCTGGGAGCGTGAAATCCCGGCAACGGACACCGACAACCCGCCCGAAAAATCTATGGACGGTTTTGTGGAGGTCACGGAGCAGATGGAGCTTCCATTCTGAAAATGACAGCCCGTTGCCGACTTCGTTGCTATCCCGTTGCCGAGCCGGTTGCCGGGGAAAAACCCATAACTGCGGGCTTTTCTCCCCTATGACAACCAAAACAACAGAAAAATAAAAGAAAAGTATAAATAGTAACCACCGCCAGATTGAGATTGTTTGCAAGGTCTTTTGAAGCCCGTTGCCGGACTTCGTTGCCGACACCCTCTGTCTGGCTATTTTCATGTATGGAGGATAACTGCCTATGGCAAAAAACAAAACAGAGATTCATGTGACCACTGTATTTGACGGGGAGCTGGACGCCACCGATGTGTTCGTCAGCCTGATTTCCCAGAAATACGGCAAGACAAATACAAAAGAATATCTTGCTAAAAAGAAAGAATTGAAGTATAATGAAGATGAGGTTCAAAAGAGCCGGATACCGTCTGGATTGTGTGGGTAAATGGCTATGATGAACGAAATGGAATTGACGAAGATAAAACAAGACACATTTCTATCGAAATTCATTTTAATCTCAAACCCATCCCGGAGGTGGAACAGGTCACTGCCTGACCTGTCCCGCCGGGACGGTTCTCTAAAAAACACCATATAGATTTTTTGTACGCCGCCGCCCGCCATCGAGCAGAGTTTTACACCTAATTGGGGATAAAACAGCTCATGGCTGGCGGCGGTGTTGCCCTGATTGGTATCACCCTGATTCCCCTGCTGAGCGGTCTGTTCGGCTGATCTTTTCCGGGCGGCGATTGCCGCCCCGTACATATTTACTTGCAAGTGTTTCCAGCCCCTCCGTGGCAAACGGATTCTTATTATAAAGAGGAAACGCATTGCAAATCGAATATTCACCTTTATTCTGAAAGGACGGTGCTATTATGCAGATTTTGACTCACCTTATTTTTCTGCTCAACCTGCTCAAGACCCTGATCAATCATTTTTCCTGATGGGTGGTGGCGCTGAGTGGAAACAGTTCTCAAAGCGATCTCTGATTGGATAAAGTCACTGCTGACAGCGGCAATCATGTCCAATCTTTCCGGCCTGTTCGATGATGTGAACACCCAAGTGGGCGGCATCGCCCAGCAAGTCGGCACCAAACCATCCAGTTTTGAACCGCGCGTTTTCGCTATGATCGAAGCACTCTCCCGGAATGTGGTGCTGCCCATTGCAGGCGTGATTTTGACCTTTATTGCTTGCTATGAATTGATTCAGATGATTACTGAACACAACAATATGGCACAGTTTGAACCGGCATTGATTTTGAAGTGGATTTTCAAAACTGCCATTTCGGTTGGATGATCTCGAATACGTTTGACATCATCATGGCGGTGTTTGACGTGACGCAGCAGGTGGTGGCAAATTCCAGCGGCATTATTTCTGGCAACACGCGGGTGAACGACATCGGGCTTTCCATGTTGCAATCCAGCATGATGCAGATGGACGTAGGACCCTTGTTCGGACTGTTCTTGCAGTCCTTCTTCATCGGCATCACTATGCGCATCCTGTCCATCGTGATTTTCGTCATCGTCTATGGAAGAATGATTGAGATCTACATGATGGTCAGCCTTGCCCCGGTTCCCATGGCAACATGGGGCAACCACGAGCAATCCCATGTAGGACAGAACTACCTGAAGTCCCTGTTTGCATTGGGATTTCAGGGTTTCCTCATCCTCATCTGCGTGGCGATTTACGCGGTTCTGCTTCAGAATGTTGCCATATCCGGGGATGCCATCAACTCGATCTGGAGCATCGTGGGGTATACCGTGCTGCTCTGCTTCTCGCTGTTCAAGACCAGCTCTGTCGCCAAAACTCTGCTGGGTGCCCATTGATTCGGAGGTGAAATTTTGGCAGCTTATATTTCCGTGCCGCGCGATTTCAGCAAGGTGAAGTCCAAAGTAGCCTTCAATTTGACCGCCCGGCAGCTCGTCTGTTTTGGTGCAGCGGCAGTCGTAGGGGTGCCGCTGTTCTTTGTCCTGCGGGATACCGCAGGCAATTCCGGCGCTACCCTCGGCATGATGGCGGTCATGCTGCCCATGTTTTTTCTGGCCATGTACCAGAAGAACGGTCAGCCCGCCGAAAAGATCCTGCGGTACTACCTTCAGGCGCGTTTTGTTCGTCCGAAGGTGCGTCCGTACCAGACCCGCAATTACTATGCACTGCTTGTGAAGGGAGATGACGCCCATGATTCCGTTTCTGAAAAAGAATAAAGACGGCAAAAAGCCGCCCAAGCCCACAGTGCCCCGCACGGCACAGGAAAGCATCCCGTTCCAGCGGATGTTTGAGGACGGTACCTTCCGTATCCGTCCCGGCTACTACACCCGCACCATCCAGTATCAGGACATCAATTATCAGCTCGCGCAGCAGGAGGACAAGACCGCTATCTTTGAGGAATGGTGCAGTTTTCTCAACTTTTTCGACAGCTCTATCCACTTTGAGCTGTCCTTTGTGAATACCGCCACCGATTCCGCAGACTTTGAAAAGTCCATCCGCATCCCGTACCAGCAGGATGCTTTGACGATGTGCGCGCCGAGTACAGCCAGATGTTGCGGCAGCAGCTTTCCAAGGGCAACAATGGTCTGACCAAGACCAAATTCCTGACCTACGGCATCGAGGGCGACAGCATGGAACAGGTCAAACCTCGGTTGGAGCACATCCAGAACGACCTGATGAACAACTTTCACAGGTTAGGCGTTCTGGCAAAGCCGCTGGACGGTACGGAGCGTCTGCGGCTGATGCATGGGATGCTGAACATGGATGGAGCCAACAAGTTCCACTTCAACTGGAAAGACCTTGTGCCCAGTGGTCTGTCCGTAAAGGATGCCATTGCCCCCACTGCGCTGGCGTTTAAGAACAGCCGTACCTTTCAGATGGGCGGCATCTTCGGGGCGTCAGCTTCCTGAATATTACGGCTTCTGACCTGAGCGACCAGCTTTTGAAGGATTTCCTTGATATGGATTCCAGCCAGATCGTTACCATGCACATCCAGTCCGTTGACCAGAACAAGGCCATCAAAACCATCAAGCGCACCATCACGGAACTGGACCGCAGCAAAATCGAAGAGCAGAAGAAAGCCGTCCGCGCAGGATACGATATGGACGTTTTGCCGTCCGATTTGGCAACCTACGGCAGAGATGCCAAGGCACTTTTGAAGGAATTGCAGAGCCAGAACGAGCGGATGTTCCTTGTCACTTTTCTGGTGTTGAACACCGGCAAGACCGAGCAGGAACTGGAAACCAACGTGTTTCAGGCAGTCAGTATTGCCCAGAAGCACAACTGCGAATTATGCCGCCTTGATTTTCAGCAGGAGCAGGGGCTGATGAGCAGCCTGCCACTGGCAGACTGCCAGATCGAGATCCAGCGCGGTCTGACCACCAGCAGCACAGCGATTTTTGTGCCGTTTACCACACAGGAGCTGTTCGACAACGGCAAGGAAAGCCTGTATTATGGCTTGAACGCCCTGTCCAACAACCTGATTATGGTAGACCGGAAAAAAACTGAAGAACCCCAATGGCCTGATCCTCGGCACCCCCGGCTCTGGCAAGTCGTTCAGCGCAAAGCGTGAGATCTGCAACGCATTCCTCGTGACGGACGATGATATCATCATCTGCGACCCAGAATGTGAGTACGCTCCGCTGGTGGAGCGTCTGCATGGGCAGGTCATCCACATCAGCCTGCCAGCACCCAGTATATCAACCCGATGGACATCAACAGCAACTACTCGGAGGAGGACAACCCGTTGGCTTTGAAAGCCGACTTTGTGCTGTCCCTGTGCGAACTGGTGGTCGGCGGCAAAGAGGGCTTGCAGCCGGTGGAAAAGACGGTCATTGACCGCTGCGTCCATGTGGTCTACCGCAAGTATTTCGAGAACCCCATCCCGGAAAATATGCCGCTGCTGGAAGACCTCTACAATGCACTGTTGACGCAAGACGAACCGGAAGCCCGCCATGTGGCGGCTGCGCTGGAAATCTACGTCAAGGGCAGTTTGAACATTTTCAATCACCGCACCAACGTAGATATCAATAACCGCATCGTCTGCTTTGACATCAAGCAGCTGGGCAAGCAGCTCAAAAAGCTGGGTATGCTCATCGTGCAGGATGCCGTGTGGGGGCGTGTGACAGCAACCGCAGTGCCGGAAAATCCACCCGGTACTATGCAGACGAGTTCCACCTTTTGCTGAAAGAGGAACAGACTGCGGCGTACAGCGTTGAAATTTGGAAGCGTTTTCGTAAGTGGGGCGGCATCCCGACAGCCCTAACGCAGAACGTCAAAGATCTGCTGGCAAGTCCCGAAGTATCAAATATTTTTGAGAATTCGGACTTCGTTTATATGCTCAATCAGGCGAACGGTGATCGGCAAATCCTCGCAAAGCAGCTCAATATCAGCCCGCATCAGCTTTCCTACGTTACCCACTCCGGCGAAGGTGAAGGGCTGCTGTTTTTCGGTAACGTGATCCTGCCCTTTGTTGACCACTTCCCGAAAGACCTTGAACTCTACCGCATCCTCACGACCAAGCTCAACGAGATCTCGGAGGGCGCACAGAAATGAGTGAACCGAAACTGATCATCAAAGAGGAATCGTCCGCAAAAAAGACCCGTTCTCCCCCGAAGAAACCCAAGGTGGAGCAGTCGGTGCCCAGAAAGAAAAAGCTGAAAACCGATGCAGATAAGGCTGCTGAAAGGGCGCAGCACCTGCGTTTTGGCAAAGCCGAGATCACCCCGGATGAAGCATCCCGCATGACAAAGCAGCAGAAACGTGCTATGTATGCCGCCGCTGCCGCCCGGTCTGCGGCACATCGGGAGGTTGACCAGTACGAGGACGACAATGTGGGCACACAGGCTCTCAATGAAGGCGTGAAGTCCGAAGAAGCAGTCAGCGATTTCTCAAAGAATCGTTATGCAAGGAAGCTGAAAAAGAAAGCCAAGCTGCAAGCAAAGAAAAACACGCCTACTGCAAAATCTTCTGCGTTCGGGTCAGACAAGGCTCAAAGTGCAGAAGCAACCAGCAGTGAGGGCAACTCCAACTGGTGCTCCCGGTGGTGGCAGAAACAGGATATTCAGAAAAGCTACCGTGCCGCAACCCGGTCGGGCGGCACCACTGCACAGACCGCAGGCGGCAAGGCGGTATCCAATGGCACCACTGCTGCGAAGTCCGGCATGGAGCGGGTCATTGACAAAGGAAAATCGGTGGTCAGCACCGCAGCCAACGGCATTGCCAATTTTGCAAAAAGCAACGCGCACGTTCTTTTGATCGTGGGCGTTTTTCTTTTGCTCCTGCTGCTGGTCATGTCAGCGTTTTCGTCCTGTTCCATTCTGTTCTCCGGCACCACGCAGGTATCCGGGCAGACCATTTACACCGCAGAGGACCGGGACATTCGGGGAGCCGAAACCGACTACAAGAAGCTGGAAAAGGAGCTGGACAAAAAGATCAAGCGCACCCCCACCGACCACCCCGGCTACAACGAGTACCAGTATCACCTTGACCCCATCGAGCATGACCCATGGCAGTTGACCTCTTTTCTCACGACTCTCTATGACGATTACACCCGGTCGGAGGTGCAGGGCAAGTTGAAGGAGACTTTCAAAAAGCAGTACAAGCTGACCACATGGGTGGAGGTGCAGATACGGTATAAGACGGTCTGGGTCATCAGCCCGGCAGGAATCCCGGTTCCCACGCAGGTGCCCTACGAGTACCGCATCTTCCACACCAAATTGGTGAACAAAGGCTGGAAGTCGTCATCCGAGAGGAACTGGACAACGACCAGTGGAAACGGTATGAGATCTTTCAGGACACCTTGGGCGGCAGACTTATCTTTTTAATGGAGGCTTGCCGCCCGGTGGCTCCGATGGCTCCGGCACACCGGGCATCGACTATCAGGTTCCGGCAGAAGCCTGACGGACGAGGAATTTGCGGCCATCTACAAGGAAGCTCAAAAGTATGTGGGCACGCCCTATGTGTGGGGCGGCTCCACCCCGGAAACCGGGTTCGATTGCAGCGGCTACGTCTGCTGGGTGTACAACCAGAACGGCTACAATGTAGGGCGCACCACCGCCAACGGTCTGTGGAACAAGAGCCAGCATATTTCTGAAGCCGAAGCAAAGCCCGGAGACCTTGTTTTCTTCGAGGGAACGTATGATACGCCGGGGAAAAGTCATGTGGGCATCTACCTTGGAAACGGCATGATGGTGTCCGCCGGCGACCCCATAAAGTATGCCAATATTCATTCGTCCTACTGGCAGAAATATTTGTCCGGTTTTGGGCGGCTCTCAAAATGATTGGAGGAAGAAATGAGCGAAAAACTCGATAAGCTGCGCGCTTCTCTGGAAAAGGAAAGGGAGCGTCGCATTAAGATCAACACTCGCATTGAAAGCCTTGAACGGAGGATTCAGGAAGCAGAAGCTGCCGAGGTCAACGAGATGGTGCGCACCGCCAAGGTCACGCCGGAACAGCTTGCCGCCCTGCTGCGCCAGTCTGCAACTTCCACCCCGACCCCGGCTGCGCTGTCCGCGGTCGGCGCTACCTTTAATAAGGAGGACGATTCCAATGAAGATGATGAATAAGTTCTGTGCCCTGATGTTGTCGGTGGCACTGTGCGCTGGTATGGCGGCTCCTGCTTTTGCCTATGGCGGTGAGCCTACGGAGGAAGTGGAACAGCCTGTCCTGACTTCTACCACCGATGAAGAAGATGTAGTCACCGTGACCGATGAGGAAACCGGTGCTCTGACCCCGGAGGGCAATCTGACGCTGGTGGACGATTACCACACAAGTTACTCGGATGGCAGCGGACAGCAGTTCATTACACTGGTGTCGAAGTCGGGTGCGACTTTCTATCTGGTGATTGACCGCAACGCCAAGGGGCAGCAGACCGTCCACTTTATGAATCTGGTGGACGAAGCAGACCTTTTGGCTCTGATGGAAGAGGATGCTGCCGATGCCTACACCGCCGAAAAAGAAGCGGCGGCGCAGGCAGAGCAGGAGCGCAAACAGGCCGAAGAGGATGCGAAAAAGGCTGCGGAAGAAGCGGAGGTATCCGGTTCTGAACAGACTGGTGGCAACAAAGTTACGAAGTATGCTGCCACATTTTTAGGCGTATTGGCGCTGGTCGGTTTGGTTGCTGGCGGCGGCATTTACACCTTTATGAAGCAGAAGCAGAAAAAGCAGGCAGAAAAAGAAGCCCTTGACCCCGATGCAAACTACACTGAGGACAAGGGCGACTTTGAAATCCCTGTGGAGGATGAGCCGGAGGAGACCGGCGAGGAGGATAACGCAGAAGAATAATTCTATTGGCGGCGTTTGCCGCCTTACATATTGCAATCCAAAACAGATTGGAGGGATTTTTATCGCAAAATTGATCGTGGCAGAAAAACCATCGGTTGCCATGTCCTATGCCAAAGTCCTCGGTGCAACCAACCGTCAGGACGGCTACCTTGAGGGTAACGGCTATCTGGTCAGCTGGTGCATCGGGCATCTGGTAGAGCTGGCTCCGCCCAACGTGTACGATGAAAAGTATGTCAAGTGGAGCGTGGCCGACCTGCCCATCCTGCCGAAAAAGTGGCAGTACCTTGTGTCTGCGTCCACCAAAAAGCAGTTCGGCATCCTGAAAAAGCTGATGAACCGCCCGGATGTGGATAGCATCGTGAACAGTTGCGATGCAGGATAGTGCGGTTGGGTGACTCAAGAGAAAGAAAAAAGAGACCTCATCTCGTCAAAAAACTAAATCATAAAAGCATCAAAGAGGGCATTCAAATGAAACAAAATCGAATTTTTGACCAGAATAGTTCTCAAAAAGCACGTTCTTGGCACTATAATATGGACACCAACCGAGCGGAAGCCCAGTTCGCTGATGGCTCTGCCATTGCCATTGACTGCCTTGCCATCGAGGACGAATACGGCAATACCCCGGCACAGCGAGCTGAACTTGATTGGCTACTATACAACAAGCCCTTGGAGTGCGTCCAGCTTGTGCTGAGTGGTGAGATTGAGCATTATCTCTCACTTGGCTGTGACCATGGCAAACTGAAAGACTAACCTCAAAATAGGCCAAACAACCCGCTACTTGCAGTCGCTGCAAATGGCGGGTTGTTTGCTTATTTTAAGTTTTTCCTTTGCTCATAGTAGTGCAAAATCAATGTAGTGCAAAATCAATGGCCCAACGGTCAAAGAAATCACAAATATCAGGCAAATCTACTGGTTTCTTATAAATGTCATTCTAAAATTCAATGGATTTTGCTATTTCTAGCACTTGTTTTTTCGACACGAAAGTCGATTTAACCCTATATTTTATGTATCTCTCGATGATTTCAAGTTTGCCATTTTGGGGGCTTGATTATTGAGAAAATTCTAAATTCCAAAAAGGTCTATCATTTTCATCAATCGCATCGTTATTGAGAATAAGCACTGCACCACCACTTAACAGAGGAGGCAGCTGTAAATAGCTTATATTATTTATTGAGAAAATGAAACGCTATTGCAACAGTTGAATACTGTATATTTTATCAAATTGATACGGATCTGATAGCAACACCTTACCGTTTGATATCACAAGAATGCTTTCGCCTTCTTTAAGATACGACAACTGAAGATTTCCTTTCAAGTAGTTTGATACGCCATAAATTATATAATTGTCATCCGTATCATATAATTGATTTTTTGCAGTCGCATAAATACAATTGTTCTTCAGGTCAACTTCTTCAATTATAAGTTCCGATTTTTTTCTTCCGAATGTATTCGATTGAAATAGAATGCAGAGAACCACTGCCACAAATGCTATGCCAACCATAATCTTCCGTTTGCATTTCATTTTATCAACCTCTGTATGAAAGGAACAGCGTATAAAGCGATTGTGTTATTCTCAATGCCCCTGTATAAGAAGTTGGATATGAAGAACCATCAATTGTGCTTCCATCTTTATGGATTCCGATAGCTACATACCCAGCTCCAGAAATATATTCTACAAGAGGACCACCACTAAAGCCACCTGTCAAATCCCAATCGCCCTTGAGATATTTTGAAGTCTGACTTCTAATATACCCAGAAGGTTTACACATCCGATATCTCGCATGCACGTGTTTGATCTTCATCTTTCATCTTATCGATAAACTTATTTAATTCATCTATCGACATTCCCGAAAAATCAACATGATACTTATCATTCATGCTTTGAATAACAGGATTGCTAGCTTTACGGCTGCTTATGTTAGCAGCATAAGACACAGTATTTATCGAAAACAAAAAACACACTGAAAGAATTAATGATACGAACCTCTTCATAACGAACCTCCTTAAATTCTGTACTCTACTATATAAATTGTGTGCTTCTCATCATCCCAGACAACGAGACTAAAATTCACATCTTCAGAATGTAAAAGCAATGTATTCATTTCGGCTTCCGAGCGTAGTTCCTTATGCTGACTATTATCATAAAGAAAAAAATTTCCACTTGCAATTTCAGGAATCACAAAATCTAATCCAAAATATGACGACACATTTTTTAATATAGAAGATATGGTTGGAGAATCATTAATTTTCTCCCATGAATCGAGTTGATGAATAATTTTGGCTGCATCCACATCGTAGTATACCGCTAACATTATCCCATCATTTTGCAATCCGCCATAAGCCTCATATATCAACGATTCAGAGTATGTTGCTTTTCCAATTTTGAATTGTTTCAAATAATCTCGTTTTTCATATTTGCTTTTTCTTCCAAGCATAAAGCCCAAAAGCAAGCACAGTGCGACTATAGCTAGGTATCGGATAACTCGCGTTGGTCTCGCCTTTATAATTACCTCACACCTTTCTAACTTGCTGAAATATATAACAAACTCCACTTATCTACTGGTACTTCCGGTAATGGTTTCGCTCCGTCCATCGGAATAGCTAAAGGTCGCAGAATACTCAAGCCTATAAGATTTTCCGGGCTTAGTGTTAAAGCTACTGCTCACCATGCAGGTTGAGGTCGTGCTGCTGTTTGAGCAGCTACTTACTTTTTGCCATGTTCCAATTGTCCCCTTTTCATAGAGAACGCCTGAAACGCTGATTTTCTTTACTCCAGTTCGAGTCTGGGCATCAACCTGATAGTATGTTTGGTAAATAGATCCGTTGACCGTACTATCGCCTACATACCGTTCAGACTTTTCAGCGGCCATTGCGGTGCAGGCAAAGCTCAAGAGAATCACCGCTGAAACAACAATGGACAACAAACGCTTTTTCGACATAGACATACACCTCCGTTTTTTTGCTCCCATCAAGAGCCTTTGTATAATCAACGCAATTCGCATTCGCTTCGTTTCAATTTTCAGGAGAAAATTTTTTCAAATTTTCCATCTTTGTAAGTTCAGACAAAAAGAAAGCCAGACATTTGTGAACTCTCACAAGTGTCCAGCTTTCTTAACGGATACCTTCCGCAATTTTCATAATCTCATCGTATGGAATGTTTCCCATAACGGTATGTGTAATCCCCCGATGTTCCCAACTTAGAGTATAAACATTCTTTCCATGTTCATCCGTACTGGTTCCAAGTACACCATCTGCTTCTCCGACCTTTACGGTTTCGTACACTGTATGCTCATTATCAAACAGGGACTGCTGCCCTGGCTGGATAATTGAGCAACGGACTGTGTAGCTTTCCTCTGTTTCTTTTGACGAGTAAACATGTAAAAAGTTTTCTGCTCGCTCAAATTTCTGCACATCGTCCATTTCAAAGCCGTTCGGCACATAATGGTCGCTGTATCCATCCGGGAGCCACTCCAGCGGTTCGCCATCCACCTGATAAGTCAGCTGCATCTCAATGGGCAGAAATTTTTGAATCATCGTATAGACTGCCCTGCGGAAATCAGCGCTGACCGCAAGAGCACCAACCGTCAGCATTACGAGTGTCAATGCCGCAATTAGTACTCGTTTCAACACTGGGTGGTGCTTTTTCTTCTTTAAGGCCTCTGTCATTCGTTCGTCCCATTGGGACGTATCTGGGTAGATTTCCTCAAACTGCTTTGGCGTTGGAAGCGAATCCAGTTCTCTTTGCGCATCTGCACGAAGTGCCATCATCAAAGCCGCATCAAATGAAATGTCTGTCCGCTCACTCATGCTGTTCATCTCCTTCCATAATAGTTTTCGTCCTCGAAAGAGCCGTGTTCGTACCACTTCATCCGTTAATCCCAGCGATTTTGCAATCTCACGGTTTGTATATCCCATTGCCAAAAGGCGTAGCGGATCACGGTACATCGGTTTCATTTGGCCAATCAGTTCTGTTAGACGTTCAATGTTATCGGTGCTAACTGCTGCATCATCCGGCACCGGAGCGGCATCTGGTTCGTTTGGGACATCTTCCAGCAATTCTTCTCGTTGTTTGCGAAGCATATCATATGCACGGCTTCTACTACAACTAACGAGATAAGCAGCGAGTTCGTGACAGTTTTCTCGATGAATTTTAGAAAAATTTTTTGCAACGTACAAAAATACCTCTTGTAGCACATCCTCTGCCAGATACGAATCATCCATGATTTTGTAAGCGGTATGGTAAACCAGCCGTTTGTATGTATTGTACACCTCGGTAAAATCTTCTTCAAAGTTTCGATCATCAAGCACACTTAGATATAACGCAAGCAACGCAGTCACCTCTATTCACATTGATTGTGTGTAGTGTACCACGAACCAATAAAAATGTCGAATACAACCAACTTTTGAAAAGGAGCGTGATGCCATTGACCCAACCGAAAACCGATCTCGCCTATCTCCGCAGCGAGAAAGCCAAAGCAGAACAGCAGCTGCGCTACTACCAGCACCGGGAGAAAATTCTGGAACACCAGATACCGGAGCTGACCCGCAAGGCCCGTGTGCATCGGCTGTGTACCCGTGCCGGAATGCTGGAAAGTTTTCTGATTGCGCCGGAAGAACTCACCAACGATCAGGTGATGGAGCTGCTGAAAATCTCGTTCCGCCAGCCTGAAGTCGTGCTGGCACTTGCAAAGATGGTGCATGATGTTCACGAACGCAGCAACGTCCAAAAACCTTTAGAATAAAGGGCGCAATTATACACCGTTCCGGTGAAATTGCGGTCTTGCAGACGGCTCGATGAAATCGAAGCTGGCGTTTGTGCGCCAGCCCGATTCCATCCCAAGGAAAACTGCATTTTCCTTGCGCTGCTTTGCAGCTATCCTTTTGCGGCTCCCGCCTGAGATCGAAGCGCATGGCACTCCGTTCTAAGGCGGCGAGCAAAACCGAATACAATTCCAGACCGTTCACCAAGAGCAATCTTGCTGGGCGGTCTTTTTGTTTGGGGGTGATGCCTATTCCGTGTCCGCATTTCAAAATTACCATCGTCAAGCGCAGCCAAGGGCAGTCCGCTGTTGCCGGGGCCGCTTACCAAAGCGGCGAACGGCTGTTCAGCGAGTACGACCAGAGAACAAAATTCTACAACAAGAAGAAAGAGCTTGTCCACGCTGAGATCATGCTGCCATCCTATGCGCCGCCCGGATATGCAGACCGGGCGACCCTCTGGAACGCCGTAGAAGCTGTGGAGAACCAGTGGAACTCCCAGCTTGCCCGGCGCATCGTGCTGGCGTTCCCGGTGGAGGTGCCGAAGGAGCAGTATTTGTCCATGATAAAAGAGTTTTGTCAGGAGCAGTTTGTTTCCAAAGGGATGATTGCCGACTTTGCCATCCACGACAAGGGAGATGGAAACCCACACGCTCACATTCTGCTGACGCTCCGGGCAATGGACGAACATGGCAATTGGCTCCCGAAAGCCCGAAAGGTATACGACCTTGACGAAAACGGTGAGCGCATCCAGCTCCCCTCTGGCAACTGGAAGTGCCACAAGGAAAACACGGTGGACTGGAACGACCAGAAGTATGCCGAGGTCTGGCGGCACAGTTGGGAGACCATCACAAACCGCTATCTGGAGGCTGCTGGCAGACCGGAACGTGTTGACCTGCGCTCCTTTGAGCGGCAGGGCGGCATCCAGCAGATACCGACCGTTCATCTCGGCCCTGCTGCACACCAGATGGAAAAACGGGGAATCGAAACATTTCTCGGAAATCTCAACCGGGACATTCGAGCCGCCAACAGCCTGATGCAGTCCATCCGCAGTGCAATTCGTGGTCTGCAACACTGGATCGCAGACCTGAACGAAAAGAAGCGGCTTCTTCTGGACGCTCTGGAAAAGGCGAAAGAGCCCACGCTGTCCGACCTGCTGGTGGACTACTTCAATCTCCGCAATGAGCAGCGCAGTGATTGGTCTGGCAAGGCAAAACTGAAATGCACTGTTCGGGACTTTGAGGAAGTCAAACGGGCGGTGGACTATCTGAAAGCCCATTCTCTGAACACCATTGAGAATCTGGATACCGCAATTTCTAACCTGAACCAGACCGCCGCCCCTCTCCGCGGGCAGTTGAAGCAGAACGAAAACCGTATGCGGGCAATCGCCAGATCAAGGATGCTGCCGCCGCCCATGCCAAGCTGAAGCCCATCCACGACACCTTTATCAAGAAGAACTTCAAGTTGACCAAGGACGCTTATGCCGCCCAGCACAAAGAGGAGCTGGACACCTTTAATAAAGCTGTCCGCACTCTGATGAAACTGAACGGCAGCACAGCGGTAGATTTTTCGGCATTGGATGCCGAATTTTCTGCGCTGCAATCGAGCAGCGCAGAGTTTCGCAGCCAACTGGAAACTTTGCAGCCCGACCTGACTGCACTGAAAAATGTGCGCAAGTATATCGACCTTGTGCTGAATAAGCAGCAGCTTTCCGCACCGGGCGGCAAGACCCCGGAGAAGGAATCGGTGCTGAAAAAGCTGGAGCAGCTTCAGCAGAAAAAGTCCAACTACAAAACGATTTCTACCACCCCAAACCGCGAAGAATCGCTCTAAACGATCTTTCTGTCACCGATATGCCGTTGCAATCAGTGGCAGAAGTACATAATTCATTTGTTTTTTGCTGGCTTTTGGCTATTCTCGCTGGCTAGTGAGTAGAGGCGTACTTTTAAGGCAGAAATTTTCTCCAACACCCCCCATTTTAGGCCACTTTTTCTGTTAATAGTAGAAACGCTTCTTTGAAGGCTAGTCATTTGTGACCTTTTTGTTAATTCTCAAAAAGATGGTTGTCTTTTGGTCTTTTTCGTCGGCTACCTATTGAGAGGACTTTTTCAAAGCCGGAGATTTGGTCTCAAGAATTACAATTCAATTACAAGTTTCTCACCAATGCTACGAAACAGGCGTTCTCGATGCCTACCAAGTGTAGGGCATCTTTTTCAAGACCATTCTCGGACTATTATGACGTTTTGTTTACAAAATTGCTTGCAATGCTACGAAATGGCCTTTTTCATCGGCTACCAAGTAGAAGGATGTTTTTCGTCCGTCAAAGTCCAGAAATCTTCCATATGTTCCTTGACAAGTGAATAGTTCAATCGTCCGGTACTTCACAAAAGGTACTTCTGTAACTCGCAGCCCGGTCATAACGAAGACGGGGTGGCTGAAATGCCAATGGTGCGGTGCAAGCCCGCCGCCGGACGATTCCCCACTCCTAGGGAAGTCGAGGACCAATATGGGAGACCTTAACTTATTAACGCAGTTGAGCACTTGTTTCGTGCTTTTCTGCGACTGGAGAATTGGAACCCACCAATTCTCGTTACATACTCTTTGTTCCTGATTTCTGCTTCAGCTGGAGGTGATCAACATTTCAGAATATCTTACCACGCAAACTCCGCTGCCGCCGTTTCTCCCATACCCACGCTTCCTTTTGGAACTTGACCTGAGTCAGACTGCAAAAATGACTTATGTGTTGCTACTCGACCGTGCCACGCTCTCGCAGAAAAATCTCTGGATAGATGAACGTGGATTCGTGTTTGTCATTTTTACGATTTGCTCTTTGGCTGAGCAGCTAGGGCGCAGCACGGTCAGTGTTTCCAGTGCGCTTAAGGAATTGGACGCTGCGGGATTGATTGAGCGCAGACGAACGCGGTTTTCTTCGCCCAATCACATCTTTGTGAAAATTCCAAATGTTGAATAGTTCTGCGTTTTTCACGATTCAAGAACCGCCAAAATCACGATTCTGTGATACGGATTCTTAATGGCATCCGCAAAAGATATTTTTCCTATGCAGTATAGCAGCCTTTAAGACTGTATCAAAGAAAACTTTCACCTAACCAACGTAATAAAACAAAAAGAGAAAAACGAATAGAATCCATCCATTCCTTTCCGTATTTGCACCACATGAATGAGGAGGTCTGCCCTTGAACAAAGAAAAATCCGAGAAGAAGCCCACTACACGCAAACGTGCGCCGAGAAGTCCGAAGTCCGTGCGCCTGATCGTGGAACGCCATTATATCGGCAATGTGCCGATGAATACGCTTTTTCAGCGGCTTGCGGAAGAAGAAATTCGTAAAACTGCCGAATCGTATCTCGCCGCTGGCTAATTGGACGTTTTACTGCGGAAAAGGGCTTGCATCATCACGCAGCATCCGCTACAATGTGATTGATGAGGTCTCTTTTCATTATGGAGGTACACATGGAAAAGGACAAAAAAGCAACTGCTTTATACTGCCGGCTGTCAAAAGATGACGGTTCAAACAGCGAAAGCCTGAGCATCCGCACTCAAAAGGCGATGCTTATGGAGTATGCCACACGCAACGGTTTCGGGAATTGCCAGTACTATGTCGATGATGGTTACAGCGGTACGAACTCTGACCGCCCTGCCTTTCAGGAACTTCTGGATGATATCCGGGAAGGAAAGGTGGCAACAGTCATTACCAAAGACCAGTCCCGACTTGGACGCAACCACATCGAAACCGGAACGTATATGGAAATCTTCTTTCCTGAGCACGGTGTCCGCTATATTGCAATCAATGATGGTTATGATTCCAACGAGCAATCCCAGATGGATATTGCCCCGTTCCGAAACATCATCAATGAAATGTACGCCAAAGACACTTCCCGAAAAATCAAGAGTGCCCTTCGGACACGCAAGAAAAGCGGAAAGTATATCTCCAGCAACGCACCGTTTGGCTACCAGAAAGACCCTGCCGACCACAATCACCTTGTGATCGACCCGAACACCGCCCCTGTTGTTGAGTATATCTATTCAATGGCAGAGGAAGGGCTGGGGCTTCACCGCATCGCCAAGCGGCTCCACGATGAAAAAGTTCTGAAGCCGTGTTACTACAAGAAAGAGATGTTTGGCCGCTTTATTGATGATGAAAAGATGTATGATTGGGACAGTGCCTATATCAGTCAGGTTCTGCACAGCCCAGTCTACGCCGGACACATCATCTACGAAGCCAAGCCCACCGTGTCCATGAAATCCAAAAAGCGGCGTTATATTCCGTTTGAAGAACGCGCTATCGTTCCGAATACACATGAAGCAATCATCCCACAAGACCGCTGGGAAAACGTGCAGCGAATCCTTTACAGCCGTTCCGGTTGTTTTATGTGTGATAAGACCGACTACGACAATATCTTCAAGGGCATCGTCCGTTGTGCAGACTGCGGCAGAACGATGTTAGTCAAGGTCGAGCACAGGCGCAAACGCAACAGTGTTCTGGATCAGACCTTTTATTGTTGCAGCACTTATCGGAAATATGGTGCGAAAGCCTGTGACTCTCACAACTTGGAAGCCCGTGTTCTGCATGAAGCTGTCTTTGCGGACATTCAGGCACACGCAAAGGCCGCTGTGAGCAATCGGGAAGCCCTTGTGAAGAAGATTGCAAATCAGATGCACCTCCGGGTGTCCTCTGACCGGGCGCAGCACAAACGGGATTTGAAGCAGTGTAAAGCACGAATCGCAGAAATCGAAGACCTGTATGCAAAACTTTATGAGGACGTATCAAAGGGACTTCTCCCGGAGAAACGTTTTCAAATGCTTGCAGATCGCTACGACAAAGAACAGGCTGAACTGACCGAAAAGATTGAGCAGTACGAGCGGGAAGGCCGTGCTGAACACGATCAGCTGGACAAGATTCAGGATTTTATTGATGAAGTCAGCAAGTACGCTGGCATCACCGAACTGAACTATAAGATTCTGCATGCCCAATGCCGATATGATGCTGCTGGGCACCTACCGTGGCTTTGAACTGAACATCCGGTTCGACAGCTTCAAAAATGAGCATCAAGCCGTTCTCCGGGCAGAGTTGAGCTATCCGGTATCGCTGGGCGATGATGCGCGCGGCAATATCACTCGTCTGGACAATGCCATCGACAACTTTACGGACCGTATTGCAGACGCTGAAAATGCTCTGCAAAATCTGGAGCAGCAGAAACAGGCTGCAGAGGTTGAAGTGGCAAAGCCGTTTGCACAGGAGGAAGAACTGGCCGAAAAGTCTGCCCGACTTTCTGAATTGAACGCCTTGCTGAACATTGATCGCAGTTCGGCACAGGATTCTCCCGAAAAAACAGAAGAAACTCCCACAACTCGTCCGTCCGTGCTGGCTGCGCTGGAGGAAAAGGTCAACCAACCGGAACCAGTCAAGCCGTTCAAGAGTTATCTGGATAAGGAGGGGCGATAATGTGAAAAAGCGGGAACACCGTCTATTTATTCGTGTGACCGATGAAGAACGAAACCGCATTTTAGATAAGATGTATGGAATGGGCATCCACAGTCTGAGTGCCTATATCCGCAAAATGGCACTGGATGGCTACTGCCTGAACCTCGACCTTCCACAGCTGCGCCGAATGGCTTATCTGCTTCAGAATTGCAGTAACAATCTGAATCAGGTCGCCAAACGCGCTAACGAAAACGGCAAGATCTACTCTGCGACCTTGCTGATCTGCGCACCCGGCTGGACGAACTGATTTCCATTGGCAAGCAGATTCTGACTAAACTGGCAAATCTCTAAGAAAATTCCCGCAGTTGGAGGACTGCGGGTGTACATATAATGCTTGACATCCTTGCAGTGCAATAGTCGATACCTTTATAATAAGAGCGAACAGAAAGGAAGTGCCTGATATGATGTCTATCCTGAAGAAAATTGTTCTCTTCCCGGTTTCTCTCTTTGTGGCTTTTCTGGCTCTGATGGCGAAGTGGCTGCTCACGTTGTCCAGCTATGTGGTTGCTCCGCTGATGCTCTACATCTTCGGCTGCGGCATCTACACTGCCTACCGCCAGACTTGGATCAGTTCTTTATCCTGCTGGTAGCTGAGTTCATCTGCTTCGTTCTCTTTTTCGGTGCAACAGCCATCACCGAGGACATCGGACGTTTCAGTGAGTGGCTTGCCGAACTGTAAGAAATAGTTTTAATCGTTTGCCGCCTTCGGGCGGCATTTTTCTTTTATGGGGGTGATTCAGGATGGCTGCGACACGGCTGATCGCGTTGCACAAAAACAAGGGCAAGTCAGTTGCGGCTTGTCTGAAAAGCCGCACAGATATGTGCAGAATCCAGATAAGACCGAACAAGGTGACTGGTAAGCTGCTACGAGTGTAGCCCTCTGACAGTCGATGAAGAATTTATGCTTTCCAAGCGGCAGTATGAACTTGCTACCGGGCGCAGACAGAAAAGCGACATCATCGCCTATCAAATTCGACAGTCTTTCAAACCCGGTGAGATCACCGCCGAGGAAGCCAACAAGGTGGGCTATGAACTTGCCATGCGGTTTACCAAGGCAAATACGCTTTTATCGTTGCCACCCACACAGACCGTCACCACATCCATAACCATGTGATTTTCAACTCCACCGCATTGGACGGTTCAAAAAAGTTCCGGGATTTTTTCTTTTCGGCACTGGCCGTTCAGCGGTTGAGCGACTTGATTTGTCTGGAGCATCAGCTCTCTGTTATTGAAATAAAGCCCTACCGGGAACGGCAGAAACGTACCCTCTATCCACCCAAAGAAAGCAATCGTGATAGGCTGTGTGGCATCATCGACAGCATCCTTGCAGAAAAGCCCAAGGATTACGAAGATTTTCTGCAAAAACTGGAACAACAGGGTTATGAGGTCAAGCGTGGAAAATACACTTCCGTCAAGGGCGCACGGCAGAAGCGGTTCATCCGCTTCAAAACGCTGGGGGCTGGGTACAGTGAGGATGAACTGCAAGCGGTGATTGCGGGAAAAACCGAACACCGTCCGCGTCAGACACAGCCGTTCCAAGAGCCGCCGTTCCAATTGCTGGTTGACATTCAGGCAAAGCTCTCCGAGGGCAAAAGCGAAGGCTATGCACGATGGGCGAAAAAATATAATCTGAAAGAAATGTCCAAGACGCTGATTTTCTTGCAGGAGCACAAAATTGGCAGCGCAGATGAACTGAATGAACGCACAGCGGCGGCAACAGAAAAATACCACCATCTGGGAGATTCCATCAAAGCCGCCGAAACACGGATGGCGGAAATTGCTGTGCTGAAAACGCACATCGTCAATTACGCCAAGACCCACCCAGTCTACGATGCCTACCGGAAAGCGGGATATAGCAAAAAGTTTCTGGATACTCACCGGGAAGAAATCACACTGCACAAAGCAGCCAAGGCCGCTTTCGATGAAACTGGCTTAAAAAAGCTGCCGAAGGTCAAAGCACTGAATGCAGAGTATTCCGATCTTCTGACCCAAAAGAAAGCAGCCTACCCGGACTATCGCAAGGCACGAGAAGAAATGCAGGAGTTGGTAAAGGCACAGAAAAATATTGAATTGTTCTTCGCAGAAGAAAAAGACGCACAGGAAAAGCAGCAGACCCGATAAACGAAAGTCGCCGAGGATTCTAACCCTTTCATGGGGCGGAATCCTCGGCGACTTTTTTTAGTTTATGTAGCAGCGATCCTGCGTTACGAGCCAATCTTCACACAGCCGTTGGGCTTCATCTGTTGAGCGGCACACACAATTGAACAGCTTGCCGTGCAGGGAGCAGTAGGTGTAACGGATTTTGGGCACACCGTTCTCATCCCGAAACTTTGTGTAGCGTTCCTCACCGGGCATCAGATAAAGCTGCTCCATTTCTGCATCGTCCTTTCCGTTTTCATGTGTCAGGCACACAACGCACCTATTCTATCATGAACTTAGGAATTATGCCATTGACGCTTGCACCAAAAAGCACCCCGGATTTTCGGAGAGAGTGTGCATTGACACATTCAATAGCGTTCGGAAAGAACGCGCAGCCTGCACCGGATCGGTGCAGATCAGAAAGGGTTTGGGATTTCCCAACAAGCATTTTGCAACGCAAAATTTGCATTTGTGCGCACGAATGCACTGCTTGCCGGATTAGTGCAACTCATTGATTCGGAGAGTATATGTACAAATTCCGCCCCATCTCTCCTGTTTCCACATCAAAGCTTCCTGATGCTATAACTTTTCCATTTAATGTTATTTCAACATAGATGTCCCACAGCCCCGCTGCTTCCCAATACGTCTTTGGTACTGCTTAATATCCACATTCAAATTATCTGGAACGCCCAAATCCTTTGCGATAATTCTTAGTTGCCGTTCTGTAAAAGAGTCCGATGATAGTTGTTGATCAGCAGGATCATCCCATTCGCAGATATATGCACAGCCCACATGCGTGGGCAATCAGTATGCTCTCCGATTCTTCTGGTTCCCATTGTGACCAGAGATCATAGAACCGCAGACACTCCTCCAGCCCTTCTGTAAGCACGGGACCGTGGAGCGGGCAGATTGTTTTGATCTCCAGCGCGGAGATTTTTTTCAGCAGCGCCTGCACCTGTGCGCCATATTTCCCGATAATATTGTAATAATACCGCCGGGCCTGCGGCGCCCAGGGGGCACGGGCAGTCCGTTCCAGTGAACCGAAGCGGCCGAAGGCATCCGCCGAGAACAGGATCTTTTCCTCCTCTTCATACGCTGTCATCACCTCCGGCCAGTGTACCATCGGCGCCAGCAGAAAGCGCAGCCGGTGCAAACCCAAGGAAAGCGTATCTCTTTCGCCAACCTCCAGCATACGGTCTTCCGACAATGCACCTGTGCCGAAGAACTGCTTGATCAGGGTAAATGTTTTCGCGTTTCCCACGATCTTCATCTCCGGGTACTTTTGTGCCAGCCGCATGAGGCTGCCGGAATGATCCGGCTCCATGTGTGTAACCACAAGATAGTCGGGCCTGCGCCCCTCCAACACACGCGCCACATTGGAAAGCCATTCTTCCGTTGCCCGTGCGTCCACGCTGTCCATCACGGCAATCTTCTCATCCAGAATGACATAGGAGTTGTAGCTCACTCCCATAGGCTGGACGGGGTACTGGTTTTCAAAGAGTGCCAATGTGTTATCATCCACCCCTACATAGCGGATGGCATCTGTTACCGTTTGGATAGCCATATAAAATATACCTCCTATTTTCCTTACTCAGACTCTGACTGATAGGTTCTTCTTTTCTAACGAAACATACGCTCAACCGCGGATCGACGGTCGCGCATTTTACCGTTGCCTTGCTTCCCCCAGAGTCGTTACATGTGGTACACCGCAGCGGAGCGAAGTCCTTCCGGCAGGCCGTCGGGCGCAGCAGGTGAAAGTTCCCAGCGTACCTGCCCCGCCCACTGGGAGGCGACGGCGGAGAAGTGGAGCATGACAATACCGAGATTCAATGCGGCATCCAAATTATCGGTGTAGGCATCCTCCTGCTGCACCAAATAGATGCTGTGATCCTGCACAAGGAAGCCATAGGGCTGACGGTTGAGATAGCTGGGGGAGAGCGAAGCGGCGTAGAAGGACTGCCAGAGCATATTGTCGTAGAAGTCCATCATCTCGTCAAGCCCAGACTTGTTGCTCCAGCTCCCCATGTGAACCAAATCGTTCACGCCCTTTTTGGGCGCGTAGTACTGCTGCTCGGCCCGCACATCGATCTGAGACATACTTAGGATATTCAGCCGCAGCTTTTTTGCGGTCTTTTCCCCGTAGCCAAAGGCAACGATTGCCGCCACCTCTAACGGGGTGGCGAGAGACAGTGCCTTTTTGATTTTGTCGCTGTCGGTGAAGGTCATCCAGCAGGTGTCAATGTCCAACTCAGTCAGCTTGAGGACGAGATCTTCCATCATGTAGCCGGCGTTGATGGCCGCATAGGAATGCGGGGCAGACATAAGGAGCAGGTAATGCGGTGCTCCGATGAGAAATTGATTATAGCCCGCTGAGCTCTCCAGCGCCGGCTGTGCATCCTTGTCCAAGACGATCAACTCCGTTGCAATCTCCGGGACAAGACGGGGGCAGGTCTTTTCATAGTAGGATCTGAGCTGGCCGATAGCCTCGCTCGGAACTTCCTTTTCGCGGAATGCGTGAACGGATCTGCGATTTTGAATCATAGCGCTGTAATTCATAGTAATATCTCCTATTCTAATGTCTTTGGTTTTCTTATAAATCGTCTATCAGTGCGGTGCTCTTGGCGTAGGCGGTACTGCGTGCCTCAAAGAAATCGGTCTTGACCATGTTGGCGTCGGCGTACTGGCTGACCCATTCCATGCTCTCCGGTTCG
>ENA-OPZM01000166-OPZM01000166.1-human-gut-metagenome-genome-assembly--contig:-NODE-166-length-28434-cov-19.557459_pt1 | contig 28434 bp, 30 predicted proteins | sample MGYA00242478_ERZ504493 | MGnify/ENA primary metagenome ERZ504493 (study PRJEB26092, sample SAMD00036227) | human gut metagenome | host: Homo sapiens | study: EMG produced TPA metagenomics assembly of... | reverse complement strand
CAAGCATCAGATTGCGATTGAAGGCTGATTTTCCAGCTGCCGTACGTCATATTCGCACGTCGTAAGTCACGGTAATCGCTAAGCAAAGCGAAGCCGGACGCCCCGTAAGTGGATGTCCGGCTTTTTTTGTTTGTCCGCACGCCGCCGCCCGAAAAGCAACGCCCGTCACGGCACTCAGCGCACCAAAACACCATGATGAGAATCATCACGAATCCAACCAAATCGGTCGGTTCGAACACCGCGTCCGTCCATGCCACCGCGGAAATCGTGGCCATCACCGGTTCGCTGGTGCCGAGCATGGTGCACGCATCGAACCGACGCGCACCACGCCGGCCATGTACAGCCAGAACGCGCCGAATGTGCCGCCGATCACGGTGAACGCCATCAGCCACACCCAGCCAATCCAACTGCGGCGCCGTAGCCCACGGCCGCACGAACGGCAGCAGCACAAGCCCGGAAATCAGAAATGCGATGCCGTTGACGGTGAAGTTGCCCCAACGTTCGATGAGCTTGACCGGAAGAAACACCATGGCCGCCGTGGACGCCGCGTTGATAGCGCCCCAAATCAGGCCGACCAACGGCAGTTTCAGCGTGGTGAAATCGCCGCCGGTCGCAATCAGCACGGTTCCCGCGAAGGCGAGCGCCACGCCGATGCCTTCCCGTACGCCGGGCAGTCGCCGCCCGCGCAGGCATACGACCCCCAAGACGAACAGCAGGTTCAGGCTTTGCAGCACGGTTGCGGTGCCGGAGTTGGTCCAGTTGATCGATTCGAGGTAGGCGACCTGCACCAGCAGCACGCATATGATTGCGGTGGCCAGCAGCCGCGGATATGATTTGCGATCGCGTAGCGCGCCGGTAAGCAGTTTCGGCGTCATGATGGCCGAGCAGGTGAGGAAAAGCACGCCGGCTGCCAGTTCGCGCACGCATGCGATCCACAGCGGCGAGGCATGATACGTGCCCATGAGGATTTTGGAGACGGTGGCGTTGACGCCCCACAGCACGCCGCCGCACAGGGTCATCGCAATGCCGATAATCAGGTCTTTCGGCGTGCGTTCGAACGTTTTTTCCGCCACTGCGGCTCCTTCCCCTTCACTGTTCGCTCATCGCACACCGTACACGCCGCATGTGTCTTGCAGTGGCAGCCGCTCACAGACTGTCCGCGGGCGCGCTGAGGAAGTCGAGAATCTTGTTCACATACGGTCCGACCACCGTGTTCGGCATGGAGAAGATCTCGTGCAACGACTTGCCGTACCGTATTTTTTCGATTGATCCGCCACCTTCGCGCACGCGTTCCACGAAATCGTCCTGCGGTCCGTTGAGCACCCAGACGTCACGGCCCGCTTGGAACAGCAGCGTCGGAGTTTCGATCGCACCGCACATGTCCGGTTTGAGTACGGCTCGAGACAATGCCATCGCCTGATGCGCCCATTCGAAGGTGGCCGCGTTGGTCTGGCATGCCACGTCGTCGACGCGCTGCTTGTGGAACCAGCGAACGCGCGCCTCGGACGCGCCTTATGCTCGTCGAGATCGAGTTCGGGGGAAAAATCGGTGTGACCGAATACGCGCGCTTTGCCGAATCCCAAGCCGCACAACGCGCCTGTAGCGATGCGTGCGATCCATGTCGGCATACCGACGACGGGGGCGATCATGGGTGCGGACAGCACGGCCTTGTCGAACAGGCTCGGATAGTGTTCCATCACGCCGCGCCGATGCCGCCGCCCATCGAATGGCAGTACAGGTTCAGCGGTTCGCCGCACGCGTATTCGCGGCCCACAGTGTCGGCGAAGGCTGCGAAATCGGCCACGTACCGACGCCAATCGTCGATCCACACCAGGCTGGGATTGCTCACGTCATGCACGGAATGACCGTGCCCGCGATGCTCGAGGATGCATACGGAATAGCCGGCCAGCAGGAAATACCATGCCATCTCGCTGTATTTTCGCGCGAATTCGGTGAATCCATGCGAAATGACGATCGCACCGCGGAACACGCCCGAAGCGCCGTCCTCACGCAGCGCATCGAATTTGGCCGCGTCGTAACAGCAATAGTGCAACCGGCCGGGTTCGTCCAGTTTGGGCAGCGCGTCGCCGTTCCAGTCGACGGTGGCTGGATCCATCCATCCTTCCGTCATGCAGGCGTCCAGCGCGGGCAGCACCTTGCTTTCCATTTCGGCGTCGTAATGAGCCTCGTCGATAAGCGTGAAAGTCATATTCCCATCATAAGGATTCCCATATGACGGACACCCTCGTGGATACCGCGTCGGATGTCACGGCAAGCGTCGAGGTCGATCCAACAATCGTTGCCGTTAACCCGGCCATGGCCGCGTGTATCGCGTCAATGGCGTGCGGGAACGGTAGGAACGGATAGCGGATTGGGAAGAATTCCAGCAACATCCGCATCGGGATTGCAGACCGGGTATCTGGCTATCCGACCCACGTGCACGGCACCTCCTCAGTTACCGGAATCGCGGAACATTCGCGCGCAGAACAGCTTGGAACCATATCCCCGTACAATGGCAGCATGAGAATCGCATCACTGCTTATGACACTTACCATGCTGATCGCCGGAGCTCCGGCAACGACCGCGTACGCCGCCGATGACACGACGCCATCCGACGTGTACGTCATCGACTGCCCTCCACTGTTGCAGTGGCTGTGCGGGAAGTAATGAGCGCTCAGTACACGTCTGGCCTGGTGCCCAAAATCCATCGCATCGCGCTGGTCGACAATGATCCGCGCGCGTTGGAATCATTGAGCTATCTCATCGAAGCCAAGGTACCCACCGCCTACGTGGTGTGGACGGCCACATCCGGCAATGAAGCAATCGAACGGTGCCAGGAGACTGGCAACAATCTCAGTTTGCTTATTCTCGACATGTCCATGGAAGGATTGCAGGGGCCAGCCACATGCCGTCGTATCCGTCTGGTGGACAGGCATCTGCCAATCCTCGGCGTCACCAGCTTCTCCATCAGAAGCTACCGCGACAAGCTGATGGAGGCCGGAGCGCAAGGGCTCATCAGCAAAGAGGACTCAGACCAGCTGGCCCAAGCCATCGAACGACTCTGCGGCGGCAGTGTGATGGAAGGCTTCGAATCCCCCGCCTTGGCCAATCTGCGCATCAGCCGTGAGGACGAGACCTCACCGCAGCTCACTGTGCGCGAGGAGCAAATCATCTCCCTGTGCGCGGACGGTCTGTTGGATAGGGAGATTGCCGAGCAACTGGACATTTCTGAAAGCACTGTCCGCAAGCATATGCAAAGCATCCTCAAAAAGCTCAACTGCAAGACGGCCCGTCAAGCGGTGGCATTGTGGGTGAGGTCCCATGCTGTCTGAACTCGGCGCGAGATTCCGTTCCTGGCGCATACGCATGCGCACTGACCACCCGAATCTGTGGCATCCGATTCGCACGGGTCTTATGATCATCACCACATGCTGGATATTGGCGTGCATGGCGTACACTCCACCGCGCACCCCACTCATGCTGGCTTGGGACATCGTGGCGATAGTGCTGCTACTGCTTTCCACGTTGTTCCCGAAGTCCGCGTCGGCATTGTTCCTGATGATTGCCGAATTCGGCTCATACTGCATACCCGGAACCAACGCCAACTCGTTGCCGGGCATCCTGTACGCGCTGGGTCTGCTGTCGTTCGAAACCAGCAATCTCGTCGCGTTGCTGCTGTTCGCGTTCTTCACGCTGGATGAGCTGTTCAATGCTCTTGTGCGCAATCAGACCAACACCAACCCCGTGTCCATCATCGCCATGCTGGGCATGGTGGCCCTGTTCGGCTGCGCATTGCGTTGGAATGAAACAACCACGAACAGCCGTATGGAGGCCGAGCAGACCAAGGCAAGACTGCGGGAGATGGAAAGCCGCAACCGCATTGCCGAAGCCATCCATGACGCCGTGACCGGAGACCTGTCCGCGGCGGTGTTCGTGGCGCAACGGCACGCCGGCGCGGATATCAACACAAACGAATCGGACGCAAGGATTGGAACCAAATCAATGACTATGTCCGTTCCGCTTTGACCAATGTGCACCGCGTCATCGATGAATTGGATATGGATGTCACATCGCTCGACGAGGACGATGATGGCAGAGCCCTCGCCGACCTGCTCGACACCACCATGAATAACGGCGATCGGCGTCTGCGCACGCTTGGATTCGACATCACCTCCGTCAACCATGTGGCAGGCGGCAAACCAAGCGCTTCACCAACCATGGCCAAACTCGCCAACGATCTGCTCCGGGAGATTTACGCCAACATCGCACGGCATGCCCAACCTGGCAGCAAAGTCGACCTGTCGGTGATGCTCAAGCCGAACGCCATTGAAATCACGCAAATCAATCTCACGCAAACCAAGCAGAACGGCGGCTCGCTCTCGGGAGGCCATGGCCTCGCATACTTCGGCAAGCAGCTTGAATCATATGGCGGCACGCTCACCACAACGCTTCATGATGGCGATTGGACGCTATTCGCCTATCTGCCGATGCCGATGCCCGACACCGCTCCCGCAGTCACCGAACGGTTCCAAGCGTGATGACATCCCGTATAGGGGGACTACACAAATGTGGTACCCCCTGACTTGCAAGGGTGTCTGGCACCGTTTTATCTTCCCTACTGAGAAGGGCATGCGTTTCCTTGTGGTCCCGCGGATACTTGGCAATCCACGGTCTCGCAGGGAAACGCGTTTTTATTTTGTAAAGGCTGGCGACCGCAATCGACGCGGCCGCCAGCACCGCATGCTCGCTCAACGCAACGCGTCGGCAAGGAAATCGCGTTGCAGCAGCAACAGGTTGCGCGCCACCGACTCGTCGTTGGTCATGTGCGTGATGCCGTTGAGCGGCAGGAACGTGTGCTTGCGTCCCGCGGCCATCAACGCCTGGCTCAAGCGCAGACTGTTGGCGATCGTCACATTGTCGTCGGCGAAACCATGGATGAGCATGAGCGGACGGCTGAGTTTCGGCGCGTCCGCGATGATGCTGTTGCGCTCGTACGTGGCCGGGTCGAGTCCCAGATACCGCTCGGTGTAATGCGTGTCGTACAGCGTCCAGTCGGTCGGCGGAGCGCCCGCGCAGGCCGCGGCGAACGTGTCGGGCGCGTCCAGCACGGCGAGCGCGGACAGGAAGCCGCCGTAGGACCAGCCGATCATCGCCACCTTGTCCAGGTCGGGTTTCGGCATGGAGACACCGGTTTCGGCGGCGAGCGAGGCGATCGCGTCCGGCAGCGCATGCACGGCGTCGACCTGGTCCTCAAGCGTCACGGCTTTCATGTTTTCGTAGATCGCGCGATCCCACTCCGGTCCGCGGCCGGTGGTGCCGCGACCGTCGGCGGTGACCACGATGTAGCCTTGGTCGGCCCACCACTGCGCGTCCCAGTAGAACGACTGGCTTTCCACGACCTGCTGGAAACCGGGGCCGCCGTAAGGCTTCATAAGGACCGGCAACTGGTCGGCATGCGCGTATGCGCTGTCGGCCGACGGCAGGATGACAGCCGCGTACAGGCCACGTTCGCCGAGTCGGGTGAATCGCACGTTCGGTGTGAAACCGGGGATTTCAGAGTGGTTTTCGATTGGCGAGACCACCATCGACATCATTTCCGCGCCGTCCGCAACACCGTCCGCAACGTCGCCTTCCGTCGTGCGCACGTTCATGCAATGCTGCATCTGCGACCGCGCGTCGTCCATGCCGCGCCCGGTCACCACGCAACCGTCGCCGGAACGGGACATCGTCCATTGGCCGGGCGTGCAGGTGAGCGGCTCCCAGTCGCCGTCGTAACGGATCGAGACCACGTCGAAGCTGCGCGCGTCATGCTCGTCCGCGTTGGACTGCCACAGGAACGGCAGATCGGCGGCCGGCAGCAGTTCCGGCGTGCGCTGCACCACGCACAGCACGTCGTCGTCGGTCACGTCGAGCACTTCGCGCACCTGCAGGCCCTTGGGTGTGAATGGCGTGCCGTCCACGGTCAGACGGTTCGTGTCGGCGTCCATGTCGTTCATCGCGCACACGAGACGGCCGTCAGGCGTGTATGCGGGGGTGCCGGCGATCAGGTCGAGCCAGCAGTCGTTGCTATGTTCCTCAAGCACGCGCGTGGTGCCGGGTTCTTCGCCGGGCGCGTATTCGGGGATGGCGATGGAGAAGGTCTCCACTTCGCTGCCGCCCTCGTCGGTGAAGCCGTTTTCCGGCGCGCTCATGGTCACGATAGGCTCGCCCACGTGGACGGCGAGCACCTGGTCGTGCTGCTGAAGCCGGTCCTGCACAAGTAGCAGCGGCTCGTGGCCTTCGGTCCAGCTGACGGCGGCCAGGTATTCGTACGATTCGCGGTCCCATTCCACGTTGTGTGCGATGCCGCCGTAGTAGCAGCCGTCCGTATCGTAGCCGAGTTCCAGCAGCGTCAGATGCACGTCGGCGTTGGCCGTCATCGCCTGCGGATAGCGGCGGGCCTGCGCGGGTTTCGTCGGATCGGCCGGGTCAGCGATGTACCAGGTCTGCTCGTGGGATGCGTCGAAGGTTTCGAAGAGCACATACTTGGAATCAGGCGACCACCAGAAGCGTCGTAACGGTCCATTTCCTCACCTGCGGCGAATTCGGCGAGACCGATTTTCCATTCGCCTGCTTGCGATTCGGCCGCGTCGCTTTGCGCGTCATCTTGCGTGCCGTCCTGCGTATCGGCAACGTCGTCAGCGTCGTCTTGCGGAACGGACGCGACGATGGACACCGCATCGCCCGCGTCTTCGGCTGCGTCCGTCGTGTCCGACACGTCCGCAAGATCGACGTCCACCAAATACGTGCCGGTCGTATACATGATATGTCGTCCGTCGGGGCTGATGCGCGGGTTCAGCACCGGCTTGAATTCCGGTTCGTCGATGGCGATGCCGCGCGTCACGCCGGCCGCGATATCCGTCAGGAACAGCTGGCCGTTGATGGTGAACGCCACGCGGTTGCGGCCGCATCGACCGAATAGCCGACGATGCCGGAACCACCTTCACGCGCACGTTCGCGGCGCGCCTTTTCCTCAGCCGGCACATCCTCGCGTCGGCGTCAGCCAGCAGCGTACGCGGATCGGCAAGCAGAATCTCGTCGGTATCGCCATCGCTGCCGATCACGCTCATCCACAGGGAGGTGACGGTGTCCTCCGGACCGTCCGAACGCAGGAACAGCGCACGCGAACCGTCGCCGATCGCGCGGGCGGAACGTGGCGCGCCGCAGGTGAATCGCAAGGTACGGGCCTTCAGCCAGGAAACTCATCAATCGCATCATTCATACCTTCCAATCTACCGACCGTCACGCACCACTCGCCGCCAATACCCCGGACGCAACCCCCCTTCACATGAAATTTTTGCAAGCAAGTAGCCTTCGAATTGGCGCTCGGCAGGCTACAGCGTAGGATAGTCAAGGACAGAAAGGGACAAGTATGAGTGTTCTCGACCGATTTGAGAAGAGCGTGGAAGGCGCCGTCAACGGGGTTTTCGCGAAGTTCGGGTCTAAAGACCTGAAGCCCGTCGACCTTTCCAGCGCTCTGGAACGCGAGATCGACAAAGAAGCCATGCCCGTCACGCGCGATCGCACCGTAGCCCCGAACGAGTACCGTTTCAAGCTCAGCACTCCGGATTTCAACAACATCGTCGAGTGGGGCGCCGAAACGCTCGCCAATGAACTTGCCGACAACCTCACCCAGTATGCGAAGAGCCAGAACTACGCGTTCGTCGGCCCGGTCGTGGTGATCTTCGAAGAGGATCTTGAACTTTCCAAGGGCGATTACCGGCTTTCCAGCGAATCCGTGCAGGGCAACACCGTGCCGGTCACGACCGACGCGCAGACCGAGGATTGCCCGATGCTGGAGATCGGCGAGCACCAGTATCTGCTCACCGAGGAAAAGACCATCATCGGCCGTGGTTCCGATTGCGACATCGTCATCGACGACCCCGGCATCTCCCGTCGTCACATGGAGATCGACGTCACCGACAACGGCAACACCGTCATCGCCCGCGACCTGAACTCCACCAACGGCATGTACGTCGAAGGCCATCATGTTGAGGCGGCAACGCTGCTCGACGGCAACACGATCACCATCGGCCGAACCCGCATCCTGTACTGGGCCTCCTCGCAGGAGCAGGAGTAATCAGCCCCAACCTGGAGAGCCGCCTTTTATGCTCACTGAATTAACGTTTGCGATCCTCAAGTACGGGTTTCTCGTACTGCTCTGGATCTTCGTGGCCTGTACGGTACGTTCGCTGTACAGGGATATCGAAACGCTCAGCCCGCGCAAGTCGCGGGCTCATCGTCGTAAGGAGCGCGCCGCGCGCAAGGCCGTCGAATCGCCTGCGCCCGTAGCCGCCGCAGCCCCTTCAGCAAGCGCCGCAACCAATGCCAAACCAACCCTGCTGGTCATTATCGATGGCCCCCTTGCCGGCAGTTCCGTCCCTCTGGCCGGCAACACCATCACACTTGGCCGTTCCGCTTCGAACACCGTGGTGCTGGATGATGAATTCGTTTCCTCCCACCATGCGCGCGTCTACACCGATCCCGCCACCGGCCGTTGGGCCATCGAGGATCTGGGATCCACCAACGGCACCGTCGTCAATCATCAGCGTCTGAACGCGCCGATGATTCTTGGCGCGCGCGTGCCTGTGCGCATCGGTGCGACCACCTTCGAATTGAGGTGACGTTTTTGCCGACTTCCACCGCTTCGCAACAATTGTTCATGTATTCCACCGTCGTCTCCGACGTGGGCACCGTGCGTTCCAACAACCAGGATTCCGCGTTCGCCGGCGAGCATCTCATCGCCATCTGCGACGGCATGGGCGGGCATGCCGGCGGCGACACCGCCTCCACCATCGCCATCCGGTCGCTGGCGCACATCGAACAGGACAATGTTGACGGCGACGTGCAGGTCGTCTCCCATATGATGGCGACTTCCGTCATGGCCGCGCACGACGCGATCGTCGGCAAAGCCAAACGTGAGCGTCGTCTTGCCGGCATGGGCACCACCGTCACGTCCGTGGCGCTGGTCGCCGGCTGCTGGGTATTGGCGCATATCGGCGATTCCCGCGCGTATCTGCTGCACGACGGCCATCTGGTCCGCATGACCAGCGACCACAGCTACGTGCAGCATCTCATCGACACCGGCCGTATCAGCGAGGCCGAGGCGCGCAACCATCCGCAACGCAATGTGGTGATGCGCGTGCTGGGCGATTTCGACATCGATTCGCGCCCTGACATCGCCATCCGCAAGGCGCATCCGGGCGACCGTTGGCTGCTGTGCTCCGACGGCCTGTGCGGCGTGCTGGAGGATTCCACGCTTGAAGAAGTGCTGTCCACCTGCGCCGATCAGGAGGAGTGCGCGCAGCGGCTCGTATCGATGGCGTTGCGTGCGGGCAGCACCGACAACGTCACCGCGGTGATCGCCGACGCGACGCTCGCGCTCGACGCGGACGCGTTCGATCTGCCGCATCAGACGCCATTGGTTGGCGGCGCGGCCAGCGCAAGCTTGGAAACCATCGCGGACATCGTCAACGAACCGGTCGCTTCCGCCCCGCCTCTGCGCGAAGGCAAACAGTCGCCGGCGGCGCGTGCCGCGGCCCTGCGCAGCGGCAAGGATCCCAACGAGGAGCCGAAACAGCCGGAACAGCGCGTCGCGCAGCCGTCGTCGGTCCGCGAAGACAATGGCGACCGCGTCAATACCGATACCGGGGAAATTCCGATTGTGCAGAAGCGCAACGGGCGTATTTCCGCCGATCCGAACGATCCGGAAGTCGCCAAGGCGATTCGCAACGAACATATCGAGGAACGTAAGACGAAACGGTCGCGCAAATTCCGCAACCGCATCATCACCATACTCATCATCATTCTGGTGCTGCTTGGCGTTGCCGGCGTGGGCGTGGGCACCTACCGTTGGAGCCAAACCAAGTACTACATCGGCGACAACAACGGCAAAGTGGCGATTTTCCAAGGCGTGCCGACGAGCATCTTCGGTGCCAAACTGTCACATGCCGTCACCGACACCAATATGAAGACCAGCGATTTGCCGCCAAGCTGGCGCGAACAGCTTGACCAGGGCATCTCCTTCGACACGTACGGCGAAGCGAAAAGCCATACCCGTCTGATCAAAAAGCAGCTGAACGATGCGAAGCGCAAGCAAGAGGCGAGGCAGCAGGAGAAGGCCGAAGCCGAGCAGAAGGCGAAGGACGAAGCAGCCGCCAAGCAGAAGCAGCAGGACGAAGCGGCGAAAAAGGCCGCCGATCAGGCCGCGCAGACCAACAAGTCGGGCGGTGACAAGTCATGATCGCAACACGCTTGAGACAGCTTGGCATGCTGCTGTTCAGCATGCTGCTGTGCACGGTGGCGTTCTTCCAGATGTTTGAACGCACCACGAACGGCTTCCCGCAAAACTATGTGTGGATGCTCGCGTTCGTAAGCGCGCTGTTCCTGACCGCCTGGGGTCTGCTGCTGCGATTCCAGCCGCACGCCGACCAATCGGTCATGTGCTGCGTGCTGGTATTGACGGGCATCGGCGTCACGATGATCGCACGCCTCGACCAAGACACCAAAACCACAGTGGCGTTCCGACAGTTGCTTTGGTTGGCGATCGCACTGGTGTTTGCCAACCTGCTGGTGGTGTTCATGAGGGATTACCGCGTATTGCGGCGATTCTCGTACGTCAGCATGGTGATCGGCATCGTGCTGTTGCTGTCGCCAATGCTGCCGGTGGTCGGTTCCGAACAGTACGGCGCACGCATCTGGGTGAAGATTCCCGGCTTGGGATCGTTCCAGCCGAGCGAATTCGCCAAACTGTTCCTGGCGTTCTTCTTCGCTTCGTATCTGTTCGACCATCGCGACCAGCTTGCCGTCGGCGGAAAGAAGATTCTCGGCATCCAACTGCCACGCATCAAGGATATGGGACCGATCATCGTGGTGTGGATCGTCTCCATGGGCGTTCTGGTCCTGCAGCATGATCTGGGCACGTCACTGATGTTCTTCGCCATGTTCGTGTCCATGCTGTACGTGGCCACCGGGCGTAAAAGCTGGATCGTCATCGGATTCATCGCCTTCGCCGCCGGCGCGGTGGCGGCGGCAAGCATCTTCAGCCACGTCGGCTCGCGTGTGGACGCCTGGCTCCACCCGTTCTCCGCGGCTCAATACAACAAGGAATACGGCGGCTCATACCAGCTCGTCACCGGCATTTTCGGCTTGGCTTCCGGCGGTCTGATGGGCACCGGCCTCGGTCAGGGCCACCCGTCGATCACCCCGATCGCAAATTCCGACTACATTTACGCGGCATTGGGCGAGGAGCTGGGATTGACCGGCCTGATGGCCATTCTCATGCTGTATCTGCTGATCATCGCAGCCGGCATGATCACCGCGATGAAAATCAAGGACGGCTTCGGCAAGCTGCTTGCGTCCGGCTTGGTGTTCACCATGGCCTTCCAGGTGTTCACCGTGGTCGGCGGTATCACGCTGGTCATTCCGCTGACCGGTCTGACGCTTCCCTACATGGCGGCCGGCGGTTCGTCGCTGATCGCAAACTACATGCTGGCCGCGCTGCTGATCGTCATCTCCAATTCCGCGAACAGGCCGGAATCCGAGATCGACAGCGACACATTCCAGCAGGAAGCCGTCAGGGTGTTGCGCGAACGCGAGCGGAACCGTCGTACCGAAATCGCCGGCAATACGCGTTCGGGTGCGGCGAAGGCTTCGGCCATCCCGGCCGTGCGGGCAAGCCATGCGGGCGCAGCCGGGCAAGCAGGTCATGCCGTGCCCGCCAATCGAACCAGCCAAGCCGGCCAGACCGATCAATCCAATCCGACGATTCCGATAACCGGAGTCCTGCCGACGATCGACCAGCAAGGAGCATCGCATGAATAAGTCGCTCCGCCAGCTGTTCACCATCGTGGTGGCCTTGTTCGTCATTCTGGCATGTCCACCACCATCATCATGGCCATCCGAGCCAACCAGCTCACCAACGACGCACGTAACGTCCGCGCGCTGTACCACGAATACGGCGCACCGCGCGGGTCCATTCTCGCCGCGGACGGATCGGTCATCGCAAAATCCGATCCTTCCAACGATTCGTTCTCGTACCAGCGTTCCTATTCCGCCGGCGAACTGTATGCGCCGGTCACCGGATTCTTCTCCATCAGCAGCGTGGCTGGAGCGGTGTCGAAGCGTCCCGCAGCTCGCTGCTGTCGGGCCAGTCGGAGCAGCTGCTCTGGCAGCGGTTCAAGTCACTGTTCACCGGGCAGGAGAACAAGGGCGCCAATATCGAAACGTCCATCGATCCGAAGATTCAGCAGGCCGCATACAACAGCCTCGGCAGCACGGATGGCGCCGCAGTGGCCATCGAGCCGAAAACCGGCCGTATCCTCGCCATGGTCAGTACGCCCAGCTACGACCCGAACCAGCTGGCCAGCCATGACATGAGCCAGGCGAACAGCAACTACGGCGTGCTGTCCCAGGACGCCACCAATCCGATGCTCAACCGAGCCACTTCGCAGCTGTATCCTCCGGGGTCCACGTTCAAAACGGTGGTGGCCGCCGCGGCTTTGGAAACCGGCCAATACCAGCCGGATACGCAGATTCCGGCAGGAGCAAGCTACACGCTCCCCGGCACCGTCACACAACTGACCAACGCCGTACCGCAGGCCGACGGCGCTGACGGCAAGATCTCCATGGAGGACGCGCTGGCATATTCGTCGAACACCGCGTTCGCCCAGTTGGGCGTGTCGTTGGGCGACAACGCCGTCTCGTCCATGGCCAAGAAACTTGGTTTTGACAGCCCGATTACCGTGGACGGTTCCGATTACACCGGAACCCCGTGGGTGTCGGTCACGTCGAAGTTCCCCACCGACATCAACGACGACAAGCTCGCATTGGCGTCTATCGGCCAGGGAGACACCGTGGTGACACCGTTGCAGAATGCTATGGTGGCCGCCGCCATAGCCAATGATGGCAAGCTTATGCAGCCCACGCTGGTCGACCGCGTGCGTTCCGCCGACTTGTCGGTCATTTCGCAGACCAAGCCCACGGTCATGTCCCATGCGTTCAGTGCGGATACGGCCAACAAGCTCACCCAGATGATGGAGGCCGTGGTCACCAAGGAGAACACGAATCTGGCCATCAACGGCGTGCAGGTGGCCGTCAAGACGGGTACCGCGCAGATTGGAAACGGCAATACGTCCATCGACGGCTGGGTGATCGGATTCGCACCGGCGGACGATCCGAAGATCGCGGTGGCGGTCGTGGTGCATAACGTGGACCTGTACGGCTCGTTCGCGGCAGGACCGATTATGAAAGCAATGATGCAGGAGGCGCTGGCAGAATGAAACTGGTTGAAGGACAGCTCATCCACCGACGCTACAGGTTGGATTCCCGCCTGGCCCAAGGTGGCATGGGCGAGGTGTGGAAAGGCTATGACATCCAACTTGGACGTCCGGTGGCCATCAAGGCGCTACGTGGCGATTTGGGCGTCACCCAGGAGGCCAAACTGCTTCGTCTGCGCGCGGAAGCCCATAATTCCGCCAATCTTGCGCATCCGAACATCGCTGCGCTGTTCGAATATTACGAGCATGACGCATCGGATTCCTCATCATGGAATACGTGCCGAGCAAGTCGCTTGCAGACCTGTACCACGAGCAGAACGGCCCGATGGACCCGATCAAGCTGCTGCCGATTCTCATTCAGACCGCACGCGGCCTGTTCGTCGCGCATTCCCATGGCGTGATCCACCGTGACGTGAAGCCGGCGAACATCATGGTGTCCGATTCCGGCGAGGTGAAGATCACCGACTTCGGCGTCTCCTACTCCACCAACCAGGAGCAGATCACGCAGGACGGCATGGTCGTGGGCACCGCGCAGTACATTTCCCCGGAGCAGGCGCAGGGCAAGCATGCCACGCCGCAATCCGATATCTATTCGCTTGGCGTCGTCGCCTATGAGGGCCTGTGCGGACACCGTCCGTTCACGGGCGCCACACCGGTCGACATCGCCGCAGCACATGTCAATAATCCGGTTCCGCCGCTGCCCGACACCGTCGATGTGCAGTTGCGTGAATTCGTCATGTCGATGTTGGCCAAGGACCCGCTGGACCGTCCGAAGGACGCGCTGGTGGTGTCACGCACCCTGTCCCGCATCGAACGCCGTCTGCTCGACCAGCAGACGCAGCTGGCCGACACGATGGTCGTCTCTTCGGGAGGAAGGCTTCCCCGACGTGTGGTCAGCAAACCCCATATCTCCGTGAGCAATGATTGGAAGGAACAGGGATGAACATCAACATGCCTACCTCTCTGGCCGGGGGCCGTTATCAGCTCGGCCAACTCGTCGGCCGTGGCGGCATGGCCGAAGTGCATGTGGCGACCGACACGCGTCTGGGGCGTACCGTCGCCGTCAAGATCATGCGCGCCGATTTCGCCACTGACAGCATCTTCCTTGAGCGTTTCCGCCGTGAAGCCCATTCCGTCGCGCAGATGAACAACCCGAACATCGTGAACATCTACGATTCGGGCGAGGAAACCGTCACCACGGAAACCGGCGAGATCGAGCATCTGCCGTATCTGGTGATGGAGTACGTCAAGGGTCAGACCCTGCGTGACATCCTCAAGGTGAATGGCGCGCTGAGCCAGCGCGACGCCGAGCAGGTGATGATGGGCGTGCTCAACGCGCTCGAATACTCGCACCGCATGGGCATCATCCACCGCGACATCAAGCCCGGCAACATCATGATTTCCGAGCAGGGCGTGGTCAAGGTCATGGACTTCGGCATCGCCCGCGCGATCGACGATTCCGCGGCCACGATGACGCAGTCGCAGGGCGTCGTCGGCACCGCGCAATACCTGTCTCCGGAGCAGGCGCGCGGCGAAAGCGTCGACATGCGTTCCGACCTGTATTCCGCCGGCTGCGTGCTGTACGAAATGCTCACCGGCCGGCCGCCGTTCACCGGTGATTCGGCGGTGGCGATCGCCTACCAGCATGTGTCGGAAGTCGCCACTCCCCCAAGCACGATCGTGCCGGGCCTGCCGAAGATGTGGGATTCGATCTGCGCGAAGGCGATGGCCAAGGATCGGCAGAACCGTTACGCCACCGCTTCCGAGTTCAAGAACGATCTGCTGACGTTCATGAACGGCGGTGTGCCGATGGCTGCCGCGTTCAACCCGTTGACCGACCTGACCAACATGAAGGCCCGCAAGCAGGCCGAAATGGATGCCGCCACCGTGCCCATGGCGCCGGCGACGGATGCGCCGACGCAGGCGTTCAATCCGGTCACCGGCCAGTTCGAGGCCGTGCCGAATCCGAATGGCGGAGTCGAAACGAAGACCCGTGCGGAACAGCGTGCCAAGGCCGCGCAGGAGCGTAAGAAGAAGCAGATCATCATCGCTTCCGTGGTCGGCAGCATCGTTGTTTTGCTGGCCGTCATCGGTATTTTCTTCGCGTTGAACGGGCATAAGAACACTGCGGATCTGGTGTCCGTGCCGGACTTCACCGACACGTCGAACATTTCCCAGGCGCGTGTGGAAGAACAGCTTAAGGCCCTTGGTCTGAAGCTTGACGCCCGTGACGATTCCACGTCCAGCCAACCGAAGGGCACCATCACCAAACAGAACCCGAAGGGCGGCAAGAAGGTGGCGAAGGGCTCCACCGTCTCCGTATGGTTCTCCACCGGCCCGCAGGCGGTCAGCGTGCCTGACGTGTCCGGCAAGACGCAGGAGGAAGCGAAGGGCATTCTTGAGGCGGCAGGCTTCAAGATCGGCAATGTCATGACCGTGGACAGTGCCTCCATCGAGAAAGACAAGGTGGTGAACACCAATCCGGCCGCGCATTCGAAGCAGACCAAGGGCACCATCATCACGCTGTATATTTCGTCCGGTATGACCAAGATTCCGGATGGTCTGGTAGGCCAGGCCAAGGATTCGGTCATCGCGCAGCTCAAGCAGGCTGGTCTGACGCAGATCACCATCGAAAGCGAGTATTCCGATTCGGTGCAGTCCGGTGCAGTCACCCGCATCGATCCGGGTTCCGGCAGCACCGTCGAGGCGGGAACGGCCGTGACCATCTGGGTGTCCACCGGCAAGCAGCAGGTGAGCGTGCCGTTCGTTGCCAACTCCACACTTGCCGAAGCAAAGAGCATTTTGGAGGCCGCCGGATTCCAGGTAAGCGTCAACGGGCCACAGGACGACGATGCGACCGTCGTGTCGATGTCTCCGAATGGCGGCAGCCAGGCCGACAGCGGATCGACCATCACGCTGACCACCAAGAAGTCATCCAGCGACACCCCCAGCACCGACACAAGTAACGGCAACAACAGCAACAACCAACAAGGCAACTAACAAAATCAGGGGAGGGAGCGGCTCAAAGCCGCTCCCTCCCCTTTCTCTTTCCCTCAAAAAACAAAAGCAGCCGAAGGCAGCTCCATAAAGCCAAAGGAGCTTTGCTTCCCGCAGGTCTGTTCACGACCGTAAGCTTGGCCGAACGGCCTTGAGTGTGTCGTGAACAGGACCTGCGGGAAGCAAAGCGGCACCGCAAGCAAACAAAAGCAAGCAACAGCCATCGCCGTCACTCACCACTCTTCATCACTCACTCATTCATCGCAAAAAATCGCAATTCAGCAAGCTCAAAAAAAGAAAACTACTCGCTCACCTTAGGCTGCAATCCAATCGACTTCTCAACCGCGGAATCCTGCCCGCACACCTTCAGCCAGTTGGCCAGCAGACGGTAGCCGTCCTGCGTCATCACGGACTCCGGATGGAACTGCACCGCGTACATCGGCTTGATGCGATGCTTGATGCCCTGCACGATGTGGTCGCCCTGCGTCCACGCGGTCACCACCAGATCGTCCGGCACGGAATCCGGTTCGACAGCCAGGGAATGGTACCGTGTGGCGACCATCGGGTTGGCGACGCCTTCGAAAATCTCATCGTCGATATGCTCCACCAAACTGGTCTTGCCGTGCATGATGGTCGGCGCGTGGCTCACTGTGGCGCCGAACACTTCGGCCAATGCCTGCATGCCGAGGCACACGCCGAACATCGGCTTGTTCTGCGCCGCGCACAGGCGAATCATGTCCTCACTAGCGCCGGATTCCGATGGAGCGCCAGGACCGGGGGAAATCAGCACACCGTCGTAGTCGTCGATCACGCCCGGGGCGGACGGGTCGATCGCATCGTTACGTACCACGGTCACTGTGGCACCAAGCGTCTTCACATAGCCGACAATCGTGTAAACGAACGAATCGTAGTTGTCCACGACCAGAATGCGTGCGGAATCGGTCATCATGCTCCAATCAACGTTTGAACAGCAGTGTACGTGCGTTCCGTGCCGCAGCAACGTCCGCGTCTCACGCAGCGGCAGCCTTTAGATGGCCGTGTAGTTCGACATCTCCTGCAGCATCGGAATAGTCGACGCGGCCCACGGGAACAGCCATTCGAAGCACGATGCGGCCGCTGCGAAAACCAGCAGCAGCACCAGCAGCAGGCGGATCGGCAGCACGCCCGGCTGCAGTCGCACCAGGCTGCCGTACAGGCTGAAATCGGCCTTCTTTCGTCTTCCTGCGCGCACGTCGGCGAGATACGGCCATCGCCAGGCGACGGCGGCGGAAATAAATATGATCACGTATGCGGCGAGCGCGCCGAAGATCCACGGTTTCAGCGTATCGATCGACGACAGGAACGACGACTGTTCGTTGTTGACGAATTTGACTGTGCCGTTGGCGTTTTGGGAGGCCAGTTCCTGTGGGATGCCGTCGGCGACCTTCGCCCAGTAGGAGAATTCGGCGTAGCTGATCCAGCGGTGCGTCGGCGTGGAGTATTTCGGTTCGCAGGTGGTCATGGTCAGCATGCGTTTGGTCGGTGCTGCGCCGGGGTTTTCGGGGTTGGCCGCCACCACTTCGGTCTGTGTCGGCAGCACGATTTTGTAGCTGGTGTAGTGGTACACGTACCAGTAATCCTGCGTGCGGACGATGATCGGGTCGCCTTCCTGCAGTTTGTCGACGTCGCCGAGCGGCTGCCCGTAGCCGTTGCGGTGGCCGGCGAAGGCGAAGTTGCCGACCTGGCCAGGCATCTGCGAATCCGTGTAGTGGCCGAGGCCGTGCTTGTTGAGCTGTGTCAGGTCCGTGCCTTCCACCAGGTTGCGCTGCCATTGGCTGCCGAATCGCGGTATGTAGATTTGGGCGATGAGTTCGCCTTCCGTGGCGCTTTGCGGCTGTACAGGCGGGTCACCCTGCTGTGCCTTCGCCACGGTGACGTTGCCGGACTTTCCTGGATCAGACCAGGATACGGATTGGCGGGTTTCGATCTGGTTATGCTCCGACTGCACGCCCGTCCACCACATCTGCCATGCGATGTACAGCGCGCAGATGGCGGCGGCGGTCAGCATGAGTTCGGCGAGGATGCCGAGTATCGTCCACAGCGCGCTTTTGGTGCGTCCGCCACGGCTTGCCACATGTTTCATCGATTGTTATTTCCCCTCTTGCGAGTCGCCGTTCTTGTCGTTTTCGAGCGCTTTCGCATACTGCAACGGCTGCTGCAACGCGTCGGTCGCGTCGAAATGCAGTTTCGTTTTCTCGTCGACCTGCCATCCAGGCCGAACGCGCTCACGTACTGCTTGTAAATGGACACTTCCTCGGAATCGTCGAGCGCTTTTCTCATGCCCTCCACTGATCCGATCGCCGAGATTTTGAACGGCGGCGAATACTTCTTGCCTTGCAGCAGCAGCACGTTGCCGGAGCAGCGCACGGCGGAGTTGAACAATACGCGCTGGTCCATGATCTGCATGGATTCGGCGCCTCCCGCCCACAGCGCGTTGACCACGGCTTCGATGTCCTGCTGGTGCACCACGTAATCGTTGATGTTGGCGCTGGATCCGTTGGCGTCGACCATGTTCTCCCATAGCGGCGAATCGTCGAGCGTCACCACCAGTCCCGGGCCTTCCACGGCGGGGAGCATGGTGCCGTTGCCGGCGCTTTCGCTGTCTTGCGATCCGTCGGCGTTCTGGCTGTCGAGTGTTTTGCTCAGATCGTTGACTCTGGTGCTCAGCGCATCGATTTCGGACCGTAGCGAGTTCACTTTTTTCACGCGCTGTTCCACGAGTTCGGCGGTATCGTTGCTCACCACCACGGAACGGTTGACGCGCAGGTTGGTGGACAGCAGGAATCCGGAGAACAGCAGCACGAGGAACGCCGCGACGCCGGCCGCCTTCGACCGTTTCGCGCTGTGCTTTCCGGTATGCTTCGCCATACGCGCCTTTCCAAACCTGCCTGAATCCGCCGGGTTTCACTGAACAATTGTCCTGATTTTGAACAGTTTTACGCCGTGAGTTCGCCACTTTCGAGTCTACCCACTATTATGACTTTTAGCCTATTAAAGGAGACTATGCTGATGGCTGACGAAGAGCTGCACGAAACCACCGCGGATGACCAGAAGGATCTGCAGTCCGCCGACGACACCGCTGCCGTCGAGGAAACCACCGAAGATGTCGTCGACAAGACTTCCGTCGACGAGGACCAGTCCGACGATGACGATCTCGATATTCCTATGGACCGTGTCGAAGCGGTGCTGAACGCCACCGTTGATAAGGATTCGCTGTCACCGCAGATGCAACGCATGATGAACCGTCAGGCGGAGAACACCCGCCGTGTGGAGGAAAGCATCAAGGCACCAAGTCCAACCCGCGCTGGTTCGTGCCGCTGTTCTGCGCGCTGATGATCATCGGTCTGGTGTGGGCCGTGGTCTACTACCTGACCACCGATTATCCGATTCCGCACATCGGCGCTTGGAACCTGGCCATCGCGTTCGCAATCATCATGGTCGGTTTCATTATGACCATGTGGTGGCGCTGAGTCGGTTTTCTCCGTTTCGCTATCCCATCGAAGCTTATGTAAGAGACGCCGGGTCCATTGCGATCCGGCGTCTCTTTTATCCGCTTCAACCACTTTACTTACCGCGTCTGCATCGCCCCGCTTCAGCTTTAGGAAAAGCAGTTTCCTGTCGAGTGGAAAGCCGCCGCTTACCCGCCGATTATCTGCTGATTTTTTGCCGTCCGAATCAGCACGTGGTCGCCGCCTTGCATGGTGGTGCCGAACAGGTAGGCGTCGCCGCCGTCGGCGAGCTTGAGTTTCTTGCGCAATTGCGGCGCGGTGAGTGGGAAATTACGCACGGCGATGTTGGCACAGTCCAAGCCGGACAGCAATCGCTTCAGCTCCTTCTTACCCATACCGCCGATCGTTTCAATCGCAAAACCGCGCCCCGGAAAACCATCGACCGGCTCGTCCGATACGAACAGGTGGCTGCTCGGGCCGATCTGCACCGCCCCGAATCGCGCTTCCACCACGTCGAAGCAGCCGGCCTTCATGATCGACGCGTTCGGCTCGTACAGGTAGCGCAGCTCGTGCGGCAGCGGCGCGTCCCCGATGCGCAGGCCGCGCGTATAGGCGGCCGCATCGTAGTCGAGCCGCTGATCGTCGTTCACGCAGTACACGTGCGGCGCACGCGTGTCTGCCGCTGCGACATCGGACGTTGCCCCGGCAGCCTTGCCGTCCAGCACCAGAAGCAGTTCCTTGCATTCGTTACCGGTGGAAACGATGTGCACTTCGGCCACAGTGCCCGCGAAATCGTCGACCGCCTTGCGCCAGTCAAGCATCGGCGACAGTTTGATCATCACATATCGTGCCTTAGCCAGCAGCAGATCGCGCAGCGCCAGCACGTCGGGCGTGCAGTCCTCGATCGCGTAGGTGCGGGCGCCGTGCTCGTCGCGGCGGGCCGGGTCGATGTAGATCAGCTGCGCCGGCTCCATCGCACGTAGGTATTCGACGCCGTCGCCGCACACCACCTGTGCTTGCGTGAGGCCCAGCGCCGCCATATTGTGCGCGGCCAGTTCGCATAGATGCGATTGGCGTTCCACGTACGTGGCGTGACCGAATCCGCGGGCGAGATATGAGAAATCGACGCCGAATCCGCCTGTCAGGTCCGTCATGGTCACGTCGTTGGCCGTCTGTCCCGCCGATTGCGGCAGAGATCGCAACAGACGCCGGGCGATTTCGGCCTTGTATTGCGCTGTGAACTGCGATGAGCACTGTTCCATGGAAATATGCGCGGGATAGACGATATCCGCGCAGGCGGCCCATTGCGGCAGTTTGTTGCGGGCGATTTGCCAGCCCGCGATCTGGTCGAGCGCGGCCGGCAGGTCGAGGTCCGCCGTCCGTTTGGTTTTGAGCGCCAGGTCACGCACGTCTTCATTGCGATGCGCCTCGGCGAAGGCGCGCGTCACGTCGTTGAGCAGTGGTCCGTCACTCATGGTTCCTCTCCCCTTCTTCGCAAGTATCTGCCATGTCGCACGCATATCGTCGCACGCGTATCCTGCGTCCGTGGCGCATCGGTATTGCGTCCTTGTCGATTGCCTTCGTCATCTTATCTTTCCTGTGGATAACAAGTGGACAAATGTGGATGAATGTGGATAACGCCCATATTTTGTGCCTGAGTCAACGTCGCACCACGAAATATCGGCGGCGATTTTCCCCATTTTTGTGGGGTGTGGATATCGGTTATCCACAATTTTCACATAGGAAATTCCTTATGTTCCGCCATTTTGTGAATATCCTTGTGGATAATCCGCCACGTTATCCCCGACTTACCCACAGGTTTGACCTCACTTATCCACAAAGTTATCCACGGATGTGGAAAACTACATGTGTGTAGTTCCCGCATTACTGGTACAGAAGTGACATATGCATCAGCGGATTGCCAGCGTTGCATCCCACGATGATCGCCACGACCACCACGAACACCATGATGCCGTACACCGTGGTGCGCCACATCAGGCTTTTGCCGCGGAACGCATGCAGACCGGTGACCAGCAGCCACGCAAGCACGCCGCCGACGATGAATCCGCCGACATGCGCCTGCCATGCAATGCCCGGCGTGATCACCGGCATCAGGAAGTTGATCAGCATCCAAATCAGCATCGAACGAATATCGATGCCTATTCTCCTGTACACCACCAGAATCGCGGCGAACAGGCCGAACAGCGCGCCGGACGCGCCATATGCGGCGGTCATCCATCCCGACGGCGAGCACACGGCCCACACCATCAGTCCGGCGCCGCCGCCCAATCCGGACAGCACGTACAGCGCGAGGTACGGCCAATGCCCCATCATGCGTTCCAGCACGGGCCCCACGCACCACAAAGTAAGCATGTTGAACAGGATGTGCCACAGCGAGGTCGGCTGGTGCAGGAACATCGAGGTGATGAAGGTCCACGGGTGCCGGACGGCCGTGGCGGGCAGCAGCATGCCGGCGTTCACGAACGCGTTGCCGCCTTCGGGCCAGACGAGGAAGAGAACCGCTTCGATGGCCCACACCACGATGCAGATCGCCATGATGGCGGTGGTGATGACCGGGTCGCCGTTGCGCCACCGGTATCGCAGCGATCGGGCGGAGAACAGATCCTTGAACGATGGGGAATCGGGAAACAGACTGAATCGTTGGTATGCCATAGCTCAACACTACCGGCACATGCGGTATTTTCCGGCGCGTAAATCCACCCAATCGACACATTCCACGAATTAAGATAGGGAACAGAGCTGGCTTGAACGAGCAGGTCAGCCAGTGTTTGGAAACCTTGAAAGGAGCCGTCATGGAGAACAAGTCTTCTAACGGTTGGAAGTTCTTCGCACTGCTCTTCGGAGCTTTGCTTGCTGGCGTCGTCGGTCTGTACATCTACAAGCAGCAGAATCCCGACTATGACCCGTGGGAGGAACCGTGGGAGAACAGCTCCTCGCCGGTCGACCTGGGCCTGACCAAGGACGCCGAGCCGGAGGCCGACGCCACTGCCGCCGCTCCTGCCGCTGAGCCGGAAGCCGCCTGATTTCGCCTTTTCCGGCGCACCTATGCCGCGTTGGGTTTGTTGCTTCGCCCTGTATCTTGCGATACAGGGTTTTTCTTTTGCTTTTTCGATTGCGATTGACTTGCGGCCTTCCGTCGTACTGTCGCTGTATTGCCACGTACGTTCGGCACGTACGTTCGGGCACTACCGGCATACGCAATCGGACATGCGAAAAACATACGAAAAGGCCCTTGGAAAATCCCAAGGGCCTTCGTCGTCATCACTTATCCGCCCATTGCGAAACGGACGGAACGGAAGCGATCATGCGTACGTCGGCGATGCCGGCGACGTTTCATGACCGCTTCATAATCACTTGAGCGGACCGGTGTGCCAGATGCGCTCGAGGTAATCCTCGATGGAGCGGTCGGAGCTGAAGTAGCCGGAGTTGGCCACGTTGAGCACGGCCATGCGGCTCCACTTCATCGGATCGCGGTAGGTTTCCTCGATCTGGGCCTGGATGTCCATGTACGCGCGGAAGTCGGCGAGCGTCATGAAGTAATCCTTGTTCAGCCAATCGTTGACGAGGTCCTTGTAGGTGTCCTTGTCGCCGTCGGAGAAGGTGCCGTCGGCAACCATATCGATGGCGGCCTTGAGCTGCGGGTCCTTCTCGTAGTACTCGCGGGACAGACCCTTGGTGTCGTAGCCCTTGGCGTACAGCGCGGAGACTTCCGGCTCGGTCATGCCGAACAGGAAGAAGTTCTCGCGCCCACGCGCTCACGGATCTCGACGTTGGCGCCATCGAGGGTGCCGACGGTCAGAGCGCCGTTGAGGCGAACTTCATGTTGCCGGTGCCGGAGGCTTCCTTGCCGGCCTGGGAGATCTGCTCGTCGAGGTCGGTGGCCGGGATGAGGTTCATGGCCAGCTCGATGTTGTAGTTCCACGGGAAGTAGACGTTCAGCTTGCCCTTGACGTCCGGGTCGTTGTTGATGACGCGGGCGACGTTGTTGATCAGCTGGATGGTCTGCTTGGCAGGTAGTAGCCCGGAGCGGCCTTGGCGCCGAACACGATGGTGCGCGGCATGATGTCGTCGGCGGAGACCTTGCCGGACTTGATGTCGGCGTAGTCGGCGATGACGGACAGGATCTTCAGGGCCTGGCGCTTGTACTCGTGCAGACGCTTGACCATGGTGTTGATCATGGTGTTCGGGTCGATGTCGAAGCCGTACTTGCGCTTGGCGAAGTTGGAGAAGTCGACCTTGTTGGCCTGCTTGACGGCGGCGAACTTCTTGACGAACTCGTCATCGTCGGCCAGCGGGATGAGGCCCTTGAGCAGCTCGAGGTCGGACAGCCACTTGTCGGTGCCGAGGCCCTCGGTGATGACGTCGGACAGACGCGGGTTGGCCAGCTTGATGAAGCGGCGAGGGGTCACGCCGTTGGTCACGTTGGTGAACTTGTCCGGGTAGACGTCGGAGAAGTTCTTCAGGGTGACGTCCTTGAGCAGCTGGGAGTGCAGCTCGGCCACGCCGTTGACGTGGGAGCCGCCGTAGGAGCCAGGAACGCCATGCGCACGGAGTCGCCGGTGTAGATGGCCATGTCCTTGATGGTCTCCTCGGCAACGCCCTTGGCCTTGAGCTCGGCCTCGAACTGGTCGTTGATCTTCTCGATGATCTCGAGATGACGCGGCAGCAGTTCGCCGATGAGCTTGGACGGCCACACTTCCAGAGCTTCCGGAAGCAGGGTGTGGCAGGTGTAGTTGAAGGTCTTGTTGGTAATCGTCCAGGCGGTGTCCCAATCGTAGCCATACTCGTCCATGAGCACGCGCATGAGCTCCGGAATGCCGATGACCGGGTGGGTGTCGTTGAGCTGGAAGTTGATCTTGTCCGGGAAGGTGGTCAGATCCGGCTTGTCCTGGCCCGGGTAGAAGACGCGGATGGCGTCGTGGATGGAGGCGGACACGAAGAAGTACTGCTGCTCGAGACGCAGCGCCTTGCCCTGCGGGGTGGAGTCTTCCGGATACAGGATCTTGGAGATGTTCTCGGCCTCGACCTGCGGCTTGACGGCGTCGAGATACTCGGACTTGTTGAAGGTGAGCAGATCGAACTCGTCGTAGCTCTTGGCGGTCCACAGACGCAGGGTGTTCACGCGGCCGGAGGCGTAGCCCGGAACCATGTAGTCGACCGGGACGGCGCGCACGGACCAAGCCGGCTTCCAGACCTTCTTGCCGTTCTCCTCGACGACTTCGCCGCCGAAGGAGACCTTCTGATCGCGGTTGTAGTCGATGTGGCCCCACGGCTCCTCGTTGGCCAGCCAGTAATCCGGGGTTTCGATCTGCTTGCCGTTCTCGTCGAATTCCTGCTTGAAGATGCCGTACTTGTACTGGATGCCGTAACCGAACGCCGGCACGCCAAGGGAGGCGAGGGAGTCGATGAAGCAGGCGGCCAGACGACCCAGACCACCATTGCCGAGGCCCGGCTCGTATTCGGCGTCGATGATTTCCTGGGCGGAGAATCCGAGGTCCTTGACGGCCTTGTTGAACTGGTCGGTCAGGCCGGCGTTGAGCAGCGCGTTCTCGAGCTGCTTGCCCATGAGGAACTCAGCGGACAGGTAGCCCACGGCCTTGGTGTTGCCGTTGACCATGTCGGCCTGGGTCTTCATCCAGGAATCCACGAGATGGCGACGCACTGCGGCGGACGCGGCAACGTACACGTCGGCCGGCTTGGCCTGCTCGACGGTGACGCCCTGGGTGTACTTCAGCTGCTCACGAATCTCGTCAGCGAACTGTTCCGCGGTGACCGCGGACTTCGGTGCGGTAATTTCAGTCATTGATTGACTCCCTTTGACGGATACTCTCCAGGAACATTATGCCTTACTTCAGCGTCCTTGCATTTGCGGCCGCATGAACACTAAGTAACATCATGCATACGTTCTCATGTACAGCATACTACGTAATCATAAAAAGACGAAATTCCCAGCAATCGTAAGCCGGCATTCGTTTGCAAAAAAACATTGCAAAAACTGCAAACGCAACGCATGGCGCCCATTAAGCGAGGGCACCACAATCGCAGGAAAATCGCCCCTCAAACCCCTATTTAGTTACGACTACATCGTTTGCAAAGTTCCATCATAGTCGTTTGCGGGCTACACAATACCGGTATGGCTGTCATACGAGAACAAGACTTGGGCAAAGGACGCGGCGCCTTCGAACAGTGGCAGGACGCGGCGCACAACATTTTCAGCGAGCAGCTGCCGGCCGATGACGACGCCGCTTTCGATTTCCGGCTCAACTTCTCGCCGCGTCTGCCGCGCCAGCTGTGGGCGATGGCGGTGCGCTACTCGCTATACCTGCTGGAAAAGAAGGCGCCGGGCGAAGGCGTGGAGGTGCGCGTGGCACCGTGGGGCGCCATCAAGATCCTCGACGGGCCGGCGTCCGATCCGCACAATCTCACGCCGCCGGACGTCATCGAACTGGACCCCGACGTATGGATGAGGCTCGCCACCGGCATCACCAGCTGGGACGAGGAAAAGGACGCCGGGCGCATCACCGCCGTCGGCGAACGCGACGATCTGAGCGGGTTGCTGCCGCTGGCATAGGAATAGATCGCGGCGCGGCGCGACCGGCGATGGTTTGCGGGACGAGCACGACAATCGCCCGACAATCGCAATCGAAATAATAAAAAATGGCCCGCGGTCGAAACCACGGGCCATTCGTTGAAAAAATCTGTGCAGTCAGTCCTGCTTCTTCGGCTTCAGCGCGCTGGGCACCGGCATCGGGATGGGCTTGTGCGGCTTCGACGCGGCCTTTGCCGCCGGAAACTCGCCACTCGTGGCCTTCGCCGCGGCTTCCGCGGCCCACTTGGCGTATTCGTCAAGGTCATCGGCGGAATCGGAAGACGTTTGGCCGTCCCCAACGGTCTCATCTTCGGCGTCCACATCGTGAGAATACTTGGCTTCGATATCGGCAAACGGGTCGAAGGAACCAGAACCGGGCTCCTGCGCACCGAGCTCCTTGGCAAGCTCATCGTAATCGGTGTCGGTGGTCAGGTACTTGAGCTTTCGGGCTATTTTCTGCTGTTTGGCTTTCTGACGTCCGCGGCCCATCTGACCCCCTGAAATTACTGTGCTATCAATTCATCAAACAAGAGAGTACCACTTATTGCGCATTATTTCGTTGTCGGCTCAGACTTTTACGATAAAATCGTTGATTTTCTTAAGAAAAGGACACGTATGACGGACGAAACCCAGGAGCAGCAGATCACTGCTGTCGGCAATGAAATGAGCGCCAGCTTCCTCGCCGCAAAGAAGCGTTCCGACGAAACCCTCGCCGCAATCGAAAAGAATCCGGGCAAGTTCACCATGCTCACCGGCGACCGTCCGACCGGCCGTCTGCACCTCGGCCACTACTTCGGCTCCATCCGCGAGCGCGTGGCCATGCAGAACCGTGGCGTGAACTCGAACATCATCATCGCCGACTACCAGGTGATCACCGACCGCGACACCACCGAGCACATCGAGGACAATGTGCTCAACCTGGTGCTCGACTACATGGCCGCCGGCATCGACCCGAACAAGACCATGATCTTTACCCATTCCGCCGTTCCGGCCGAGAACCAGCTCATGCTGCCGTTCCTATCCCTGGTCACGGAGGCCGAGCTGCACCGCAACCCGACCGTGAAGTCCGAAATGGAGGCTTCCGGCCATGCGCTGACCGGCCTGCTGCTCACCTACCCGGTGCATCAGGCTTGCGACATCCTGTTCTGCAAGGCCAACGTGGTGCCGATCGGCAAGGACAACCTGCCGCACGTCGAAATCACCCGCACCATCGCACGCCGCTTCAACGAGCGCTACGCGAAGAAGAACCCGGTGTTCCCGGAGCCGAGCGCCATCCTGTCCGAAGCGCCGGAGATCCCGGGTCTTGACGGCCGCAAGATGAGCAAGTCCTACGGCAACTCCATCATGCTGGGCGCCACCGCGGAGGAGACCGCCAAGCTCATCAAGAAGAGCCCGACCGATTCCGAGCGCCGCATCACCTTCGACCCGATTGCCCGCCCGCAGGTCTCCGCGCTACTGACCACCGCCGGTCTGGTGACCGGCCGCGATCCGAAGGACATCGCCGAGGAAATCGGCGACTCCGGTGCAGGCGCGCTGAAGAAGTACGTGATCGAATCCGTGAACGAGTTCCTGGCCCCGCACCGCGAGCGCCGCGCCGAATTGGCCAAGGATATGGATTCCATCCGCGACATCCTGCATGACGGCAACAAGCGCGCGAACGAAATCGCCAATGAGACGCTGCAGCAGGTGCGCGACGCCATGGGCATGCGCTACTAAGTTTGCAATCGGCATCCTGACGCGTTAGCGGATTGGCCGTGTTCCTCCGGGAGCACGGCAATCCGCTTATTCATGGCAGATTCAGAGGCTACCGTTCTGCTAGGTGGCTTATTTGTGGCATGGAAAACGGGAAACCCCGTGTATGTCCGTCGGAATTCCAATGGACATACAGGGGTTTCCTGAATCAGGTGCCACAAACAAGCCACTTGACATTTCCCTGTTGTCGGAATCTGCATAAACAAGCGACATGGTACCAAAGGCCGACCTTCGGCGTTGCAGGAGGTGCAACACCCACCGCGGGGCGATT
>ENA-OPZM01000165-OPZM01000165.1-human-gut-metagenome-genome-assembly--contig:-NODE-165-length-28500-cov-2.467874_pt1 | contig 28500 bp, 33 predicted proteins | sample MGYA00242478_ERZ504493 | MGnify/ENA primary metagenome ERZ504493 (study PRJEB26092, sample SAMD00036227) | human gut metagenome | host: Homo sapiens | study: EMG produced TPA metagenomics assembly of... | reverse complement strand
GCAAAAAATTTTCGGAGTGTGGCCACACCCGAATTGCTTGCCAAAACGCGCAACCCGCAACATGGCGCAAAAAACGGAGGTTACGCTTTCTTTTACGTTTCCTCCGTTTCTTTCGATGCTTTCATCGCTTGGATTGTAGCTTCAACGATTTTCAATTCTCTTTCGTCCAAGGCGTTCAACATGGCATCAATCCGCTTTCTGCACTCGCTCCCGCTATTCTGGGACGGGTAAAAGTATTGATCCACCGATATATCAAACATTGTGACCATCTGATAAAAGGTGTTGAAGCTTGGATGCTGACCATCATTTTCATTATACATAATGGTACGCGGAGCGCGGTCAACAATATAGGCCAGTTGTTCCTGTGTCATGCCGCTGGCTTCTCTTGCACGCTTGATGGCGAGCCCTATATCGTGAAAATCAAAGCGTCTTTCATCTCGTTCTATCTTCATAACATCACCTGATATGATTTTACATTTCATGTGATATTATTTGAACGACTTTGTATTTCATACTACTGACTATTTAATTTCACCACATTTTATAATTCAACATAAAATCAGACGAGCGCCAGAGTTAAACTCTGGCGCTCATTTTACTTTCGTTGTGCGTTTTTTCTGTACTCTAATGGTAACAATCCAGTGCTTTTGCGGAATAATTCTGCAAATCGGCTTGAAGTGGAATAACCTACTGTTTGGGCAACTTGCCTACTGTCAACTCTGTGTATGCCAGCAGATATTCTGCTTGCTCATACGCCTCTGCTGAACATACTCTGTGATGGTGCAGTCGTAGTATTTCTTAAAACAGCTTTTGAGCTTTGTTGTTCCCATGCAGGCAATCTGTGTTAGCCGTTCCAGGGGAATATCAAAAGCATAGTGGTCGCTAAGATAAGCGGCAACTATTTGAAGATTTTCAATATCCTGTTGAGAGAGCTTATGGGCTGGTTTATCAGGATGTTTCTTCTGATATTCAACCACCATTGAAACAGCTTCTGCAACTTTACCCTCATAAAAAAAGTTTTGCGGCAATCCCATCCCCGCGATAGTCTTTGATTTCTGTGAGTAACCGTGACATTTCTGGAAAGTCGGAAGTTTGGTCGATCTTCCGAAATGCATCCACAGGATTGATCTGCGCCTCTGGGTACAGTTTTTTCAGGTAGTCTTCATAATATGCCGGTGCAATCTCAATTCCAACCGAACGGATTGGAATATTTTTATGTATCAAAGCCTTGTATGGAGCGTAGCCTCCAATAAATGTTTTGATACAACCGGCAGACAGTCTACGGTATGGAGATAATTCCTCCCCGGAAATAGAGTCATACCGAGTGATACTCAGACATTCCGGCAGGGAGCATTCCAACATGAAATCTTCGTGGAAGGAAAAGTTGTGGATTTTAATATCATATAGGTCTTTCTGTCCATAAGTCCAGTAGGAGCCTTCTCCAACTTCGGGAGAAAGTTTCCAGCAGTCACCTAATGCCCCATATTGCTGGTTGTCTGGGTCATGGATAAAACCGTGTTCAATCAGCAACGGTGTATAAAACTGGTCGATAATTTCAGACATGAAAACAGACCGCCTCCTTTTTGCAACGATTAGACGAACTTTTGAAAGGAACAGACGAACATCGCCGGGACCTATTGAATGTTGTTCGATAAATGCGTATTGTATTAGACAGTGGTTAGAGCTATCTAACCGAAGAATATCACAAACCACTTGTCGAGTCAAGACAATGAAAGGTAGGAGGTCAAAATGAGTAATCAAGTAAATTCTATGAACAAAGGTCTGACAGTGAAAGACCTTGTAACAACAGGTATTTTTACTGCACTGTTATTTGTTTTTGTATTGGTGGGCGGTGTCTTTTTTGCAACGAATCCTGTACTTACTTTTTTCATGCCGGCAGGAGGTGGGCTGCTTGCTGGCCCCATTTATCTTTTGCTGATTGCAAAGTACATAAGCGTTGGAGCCTTTCTATAATGGGCGTTATCATGGGTATTATTTGGTTCGTGACCGGTATGCACTGGGCTTTTGCATTGGGCTATCTGATCATGGCGATTGTCGCGGACTTTGTTGCTGGTGCAGGGCAGTACAAAAGCAAAAAAACTCAACAGCCTGTCTTATATCCTGTTCTCTCTCGGTGGCACTGGTTCATATATCGTGTTCTTTGTTGATCCCAACGGCTGGGCGCAGACCATGCTGGGTAATGGAACCGAACAGAGCTACATCGACACCATGCAGGCAACTGCAAATACCGGCATCCTGATTGCCATGTTCGCTGCTGTTATCATTACATCTGCAATCAGCGCTTTTGTAGGCTGCAAAATGCTGAAAAAGCAGTTTGAAAAAGCAGGTATTACAGCATGAGCGGTAAACGCCACAAGAAAGAGCTTTGGCTCGACCCACGGGCCAAGCTCTTTCTTATTCTTATGTGTGTTTTATCGTCCATGTTTGCTCCTTCACTTGCATATCAATTTGTCCTTGTTATGCTGATTGCGATATTGGGTGCTTTCTTTGGAAAGTGGAAATATGTCATTAAGGCTGTATGCTTTTATGCGGTCATCTGTGTCCTGACAGTTTGGATCATGGCAGAAATGACAGGCACGCTGCGGACAATGTTTATTGCCTTTTTAGGATTGTTTCATAAGGTCTATGCGTGCGGAACCTTGGCTGGGATTGTTCTGACTACTACAAAAAGTCAATGAGTTCCTGTCTGCTATGAACCGTGTCCACGCACCCAAAAAGTTAGTAATTCCTATGGCAGTTATGCTGCGGTACATTCCAACTATTCAAGAGGACTGGCGATATATCAAGGACGCTATGCGGATGAGAGATGTTTCACCTTCTCTGGCGGGCTTTTTAGCACATCCGGGCATGACGGTTGAGTGTATTTATGTGCCTTTGTTGATGGCAGCTTCAAAAGCAGCGGATGATCTTTCTGTTGCTTCTGTCACTCGTGGAATTGAAAATCCCAATCCACGCACCTGTCTTGTCCAGATAAAATGCGGAGTTGCCGATTGGGGTGTTATGGCCGTTGCCGTAGCTTATCTGATTTTTGAATTATGTGTGCGGGGAGGTGTGATTGGTTGATTGAGTTTGAAAATGTATCGTTTTCCTATACGGGGCAGGAACATGGTGGGCTGCATGACATCAATTTGAAAATTTCGGACGGAGAATGCGTCCTGTTCTGTGGCCGCAGCGGGTGCGGAAAAACAACGATTACAAGGCTGGTGAATGGCCTGATCCCTCAGTTTTATCAGGGAGAGCTTCATGGCCGTGTGCTGGTAGATGGTCAGGAAATCAGCAATATCCCTATGTATCAGATTGCCGCTAAAGTTGGCTCCGTTTTCCAAAATCCACGGACGCAGTTTTTCAATGTTGATACAGACAGCGAGATTGCCTTTGGAATTGAAAATGAAGCTCGCCCTCCTAAGAAATTGGCTGAGCGAGTAGAGCAGACAACTGAAGATTTGCGTATTCAAAAGCTACGGAACAGGAATATTTTTGAGTTGTCCGGCGGAGAAAAGCAGAAAATCGCCTTTGCTTCTGTTTATGCCATGAACCCACAGATTTATCTACTGGATGAACCATCATCTAATCTGGATATGACTTCGATCCAGGAACTAAAGGAACATTTGCGGCTGATAAAAAAACAGGGCAAAACAATTTTGATAGCGGAACATCGTCTGTACTACCTGATGGAGTTGGCTGACCGAATTGTTTATCTGGAAAAAGGAGAAATCAAGGGAATATACACCCCGGAAGAATTTCGGCAGCTATCTGAACCTGACCGTGAACACATGGGGCTGCGGGCTGTTGATCTACAGGCGGTGTTCCCACCTAAACCCCACTCGATTGCCCCTATCCCGGTATTAGAGCTGCGGAATGTGACGCTCAGTTACAAGAAGCGAACCATTTTGCATGACATTGGACTATCCGCCGGAAAGGGCGAAGTGATTGGCGTAGTTGGACATAACGGAGCTGGAAAAACTACATTTTCCCGCGCTCTCTGTGGGCTTCACAAAGACTGTGATGGACAATTCTTGTGGGAAAGAAAGCCGATTGAGCGTAAGGAAAGGCTAAAACGCTCCTACATGGTTATGCAGGATGTGAATTATGAACTTTTCGCTGACAGCGTGGAGGCAGAGTGTTCCTTTGGTATACGCAATCCAGATCAAACACTGGTAAATGCAACTTTGGAGGAATTGGGCCTTACCCCATACCGGGAGCGCCATCCAAACACGCTTTCCGGCGGTCAAAAGCAACGAGTAGCAGTAGCTGTCAGCATGATTTGTGGGAAAGACTTGCTTGTATTTGATGAACCGACCAGCGGTCTTGACTTTGACAGTATGACGCAGGTGGCGGGACTGATCCGGCGATTATCCGATATGGGAAAAGTCATTTTTCAATTGTCACCCATGATTTTGAGTTTGTCTGCCGTACCTGTTCTCGTGTCTTGCATTTTGACGAAGGCGAAATGCCCGATGACGTATCAGTTACAATGGAGGCCCTCCCGAAATTGAGAGAGCTTTTCTCTGTTTCAGATGGAAAGGAGAGGTAGTCTATGAAGCAGAAAAAAGAAAACAGTATGGCATTGCTGCTCCATTGGGCCGGAGAACAGAAATTTTGGTTGTTTCTGGCAATCCTGCTGTCCATGTGCAGCGGGCTGTGTATTATTGTCCCATACATTGGGATTTACAGGTTGATGGATGCCACATTCAACAATGCCTGCACAAAAGAACTTGTGGTGCAGACTGTGGCAATGATTGCCGCTGCTGTCACCCTGCGTTTTGCATTATTCGGCTGTTCCGGCGTGGCAGCCATAAAGGCGCGTATGGCGCGCTGTTCAAAGTGCGCTGTATGGTGGCGGAACACATGGCCAGAGCGCCTTTAGGGGCCTTGAATGAACGGCGCACCGGGACATAAAAACGGTTCTGAATGAAGATATTGAAAAACTGGAGTTGTTCCTGGCCCATAACCTTCCTGACCTTGTGTGCTATCTGGTTGGGCCGGTAGTCATCTTTATTTACCTGATGACCGTCAATATTCCTCTGGCATTGATCTTCCTGTTCCGCTGATCCTTGCTGTTGTTGTAATGGGGATGATGTTCCGCAACACGGATGACCTGATGGAACGGGCCAATCGCTCCATTACCACACTGAACTCGGTTATGATTGAGTACATCAGCGGTATGAAATTGATTAAAGCCTATAACATGGGGAGCAAATCGTTTCAAAAGTTTTCAGATGCTATCCAGGAAGAAAACGCCATGTGGAATGAAACTTCCCGGCGCATGGGGCCACCTTATGCGGCCTTTGTTGTTATCATCGAATGTGGGATGTTGCTGATGGTTCCAATCGGCGGAATGTTTTTCCTCAAAGGCTCACTGGCGGCCAGCGCATTTTTGCTGTTCGTCTATGTAGGTTCCATGTATCTGACGGAAATCCGCCCCCTGCAAGAACTGGGGACTAATTTTGCTAATGTACTGAACGCTGTTACCAAGACCAAAGAAATCCTGGATATTCCGATTTATGAGGGTGGAACGGACTTTCCCCAAAATCACGATATTGAACTTCGCAATGTCCGATTTTCCTATGACGGCAAGACCGATGTACTGCAAGGTGTCAACCTCAAAATCAATGACGGGGAACGCGTGGCTCTTGTGGGACAGTCTGGTGCCGGTAAAAGCACTGTGATTGAACTGATCTCCCGCTTCTATGATGTGCAGGAGGGCGAAGTGCTGATTGGCGGAAAAAATGTCAAGGAGCTTGACTACGATACCATTCTGAAAAATGTAGCCATCGTATTTCAAAAGACATTCCTGACCCGTGACAGCGTTTTAGAAAATATCCGAATGGGCAGCAACGCCACTCTGGAAGAAGTGCGGGCTGCTGCAAAAGAGGCGCAGATTGACGATTTTATCATGTCCTTGCCAGATGGATATGACACGAAAGTGGGTAGCTTTGGCTCTCGCTTCTCCGGCGGTGAAAAACAGCGGATCGCGATTGCCCGCGCAATTCTGAAAAATGCACCTATCTTAATTTTGGACGAGGCCACAAGTGCCTCTGACCCGGAAAATCAGATGGAGATTGATAAAGCTATTCAAAATCTATGCAAAGGCAAAACAGTCATTGTAGTAGCACACCGTTTGAGTGCTTTGAAAATGTGCAACCGGGTGGCTGTGGTGGAAAATCATACAATTACCAGCGTTGGCACCCATGAGGAAGTTCGGAAGAACAACGCCTACTATCGAAATGCGTGGAAAGACTACGAGACAGCCCGGAATATCACTTATCAGTGGAGGGAGGCGAGCAGCATGAATGAGCATGATGTATTGAAAAAAAACCGCAATTTCTATATTGGTGTCGGCGGAACCGTTCTGGAAGGACTTCTCTCCGGCAGCCTGTTTATGCTGCTTTACTCTGTTATGCAGTTTTTGTGGTCGGGTCAATTTGACATGAACCGCGTTCTGGCTCTGACCGGTATTATTGCAGTGGTTTTTCTTCTCCGTATCCTGATTTACAGCTACGGTTATACCAAAGCGCAGATTGGCGGTGCGGAGGTCAGTAAGAATATTCGGCTTTTTATGGGTGACCATTTGAAGCGCATCCCACTGTCCCGCTTTACGCAGGGGCAGACCGGCGATTATATCAACACCATTACAAGCGACGTAAACAACTACGAAAAAATCCTGACCCATAAAGTCGGAGATTTCGCAAAGAATTTTGCCCTGTCATTGATGTTGATTGTCTTTGTTATGACGCTCTATGTTCCGGCAGGAATTATCCTGCTGATAGCCGATCTTCTTTTAATCCCCGGCCTATGGCTTTCTTTCCGCATGGTACGGAAATATGGAAAAGAAAAGAACGATATTTGTGCGGAGAACGTCAGCAGCATTGTTGAGTATGTTTCTGGTATTCAGACTTTCCGAGCTTATGGTGTAGGCGGTATGAAGAACAAAACTGTTATCAACGCCATGCGGGAGTTTTCCCGGATCAGCTTTGTGTACGAATCAAAAGTGCTTCCTATTGGTGCGGTCTTTGGTATTTTGAGTTGGCTGTCCTGCCCGCTGGTTATCTTGCTGGCTATGCACCCTGGGTCGCAGGGACACTGAACACGGTGGACTACCTTTTGATTTGTATGCTGCCCCTGTTCTGTGCAAAGCTGGCTAACTCGATTTTTGTAGACCTTACCAGTTATAAGAACCTGATGATCTCGAAAAACAAAATCTTGAGTGTAATGAATGAGCCGGAGGAAACTGGCAGCATGGAGCCGCTTCACACAGCTACCCATGAAATCACATTTGACAATGTAGATTTTGCATATGTTCCCGGTGAACCGGTACTAAAACACGCCACCTTTACGGTGCCAGATCAAAAGCTCACGGCCATTGTCGGAGACTCTGGCTCCGGCAAATCTACTATTTTGAACCTAATTGCAAAATATTATGAAGCAACGGGCGGGACGATTTCTATTGGCGGTAAACCCATTAACCATGTTGCCGCAGAGCGTGTACTGGAGCAAGTTTCTATGGTAGACCAGGACATATTTCTTTTTGACGATACCATCCGGGATAATATCCGACACGCTCGTCCTAATGCTATGGACACGGAAATCGAGGCTGCCTGCCGGGAGGCTAACTGTGACAGCTTCATCCGTAAGATGGAAAAGGGATACGATACGCCGACTGGCGAGAATGGAAATCTTCTCTCTGGCGGTGAGCGTCAGCGAATTTCAATAGCCCGCGCTATCCTGAAAAACAGTCCTATCCTGCTGCTGGATGAAGCAACGGCGTCTCTTGATATTGAAAATGAGCTGGCTGTAAAGCATGCAATCGCTAATCTTCTGAAAGAGAAAAAAGACCGTAGTTATGATTGCTCACACATTGTCCATCGTGAAAAATGCAGATCGGATACTTGTTGTGGCGGACGGCAGAATTGCAGAATCTGGCACACATGACGAGCTTTTGACGAAAGGCGGGAAATATGCTGCCATGTGGAATGCAGAGCAAAAAATTTCCGCATGAACTTGTGATTACTGGTAATGATTGGGAAACGGCGAAGCAGGATGCTTGCCGGATAGAACATGCAATCAGTGATACAGCTTTTCAGAAGTTGAAGAAAAAAGTACAGGGAACCGAATAGCGCACGTCGGCCCTGCACTGCATAATGAATTATCTGCCCCCGAACGTGGAAAGAAAAAAACCGTTGGTCTGGGCAGATAATTTCGTGTGCCCACTTTGGGAATACCATGCTTACCGGCGGTTCTGTAAATTGGGATACTGTTCCGTATACAACAGAGGATCCAGAAACATTTTGCTGCAGAAATCAGGGTTTGCAAATCTTCTTTTTCATCTGTAATGAGAGTAATTGCATCGTTCATTACAATGTCAACATTTCCATAATCCAGTCGTAAACACTTTTTACATAACTATATTCGTCAACTGGAACACTATATGATTCTTTGGATTAGTTTATTCTTAATTGCACTCAATCTAAGAATCCATTGTGTCTTAGCTTCTTTGCCTCCTGCAATCCTTGTTTCCTCCGGTCTAACTAAAGCTGACTGCGTCGGTAGGACAGGCACTTATGCACTTTCCGCATCGGATACATTCGGTGCTGTTAGGCGTTTTTTGTAACATCAACATCCATTTTGCACACCTTTGCACATTTTCCGCACGAAACGCATTTGTGCTCGTCTACCTTCATCCCAAACAGCGAAACCTTATTGAACAGTGCATAGAATGCACCGAGTGGGCAAATCCATTTGCAGAACGGTCTGTAAAACAGCACGCTCAAAACGACTACCGAAATCAGCACAACAAGTTTCCACGAAAACAGTTTCCCAATGCCGAACGGATTCCTGTTCGATCTTTTCTGTGTCCAGATAATTGTAGATCTTTGCAGTTTCTCCATCTTCAGTTACTGCGACTTTCCCTATGAATCGAGCAGGATCATTCGGATTTCCACGTTCCTTCTTTATCGTACCAGCGCTCCTTAAATCCCTCGCAATTATGAAACTGCACCTCACTTATTAGATAGTATACCATACTGTCTAACAAATGAGGTGCAGTTCCTCTTTCTTAATACTTATTCAAATCAATATTTCCCATTTTCCATATCTTTTTCCGTTCACTCTACGGATATATTCCTTTTTCTGCAAGGACTCCATAATTCGTTTTACGGTGCTGAGCGATTTTCCGGTCTCAGCAACAAGATCCTTCTGCTTAATTGACGGATTCTTGTAAATCAACTCCAAGAACGCCAGCTCCTCTAAAGTACATTCCAAAGTGTCAAATTGAGACTTTGGAGCTTTTGGAGTGACACTTTGGGAATTATCATCCACATATCTCACGTGCATATATCTGTTTTTCAGCTCATATTCCGTTCCCAAAATTAAATTGCTGAAGAACATTTCCAAAAACTTTGTTGTGGCATGAACGCTGTTTTGCAGATCGTTATAATTTGCTCTTACCAAAGCGTTGCGGAAATACCAAGAGTTCTTCTCAAAAGCATCATTGTTTACTTTGAACCCTAATGTTTCATGTACTTAATTATAAAAACAGCCGTAGCTCTGGTGTTGCCTTCACAGAACGGATGAATCTGCCAGATATCCGAAGCAAACTTGGCAAGATGTTTTACGCAACGCTCTACGGATAAGCCTTCATAAGAATACTGTTTTTCCGTTGCAAAATCATAATCAAGCGTGTCTTTGATACTGTTCCACGCTGCGTAGGTGACGGTATCGCCTTTTAATACCCATTCCTTTTTTGTAATATTATACTGGCGAATCTGACCGGCATGGGTAAACACGCCCTCAAACAGTCTGCGATGAATCGTCAGCCATTCAGCCGGAGAAAACTGAAATGCTTTCTCGCCCAACAGCTTCGCTATCCTTGCGGACACAATATCCGCTTCCTTGGTATTGTTCTCAACTTCTGTACGATCAGTACGCTGCTCATAATAGCTCTGAATGCGTTTCTGCGCTTCATCAATACTGATTTTTCCCTCGATATGTTCCTTGGCAGTATCTAACAAATACGCAGAGGTCTTCAAACCATCTACCGCCTGCAAGCCGATTGCAGTCTGCCACGCTTCACTCTTTTCGATTTGATCAGGCTCGCCTTGTTTGATATATTCTTCAAGTTCAAATTGCCAGTTCTTTTCTGCCGACATAGCTGCACCTCACTTCTTGCTTAATACCCAATCCTAAAATAATCCAAATACGCTTTATACTTGTCCTGTGCGTTCAGGCAGGTATCGGTCAGATAGCCTTTTTCGTTATCCCATTCCTTCAATCCACGGTAATAGAACATCTTCAGATTGTCCTCAATGATGAACGGAACGATATTGTATTTCAGGCACTCCTTAAACATGATCAACCTGCCCACACGGCCGTTGCCGTCCTGGAACGGATGAATCCGCTCAAACTTCACATGGAAGTCTAGAATATCCTCAAATATCTTTTCTTCCTTAGTGCTATATTCCGTCAGCAGGGCCTTCATTTTATCAGCAACTTCTTCCGGAAGGGCGGTATCCATGCCGCCGACTTCATTCGGAAGTTTTTTATAATCGCCAACAGCAAACCAATCTTTTCTGGAATCGCTGGTGCTGTTCTTCAAAACCAAGTGAAGCTCTTTGATAAACTTTTCCGTCAGAGCTGCTTTTGCATGATCAATGATCATATCAATGCAGCGGAAATGATTTGCTGTTTCAATCACATCATCCACGTTCAGCACTTCTTTTTCTACACCGATGGTGTTGGTTTCAAAGATATATCTGGTCTGATCGTGGGTCAGTCGGCTTCCTTCTATATGGTTGGAATTGTATGTCAAATCAATCTGTGTTTTGTGGTAGATCCCGCCGGAGTATTTACTTGCCTTCTGATCTTGCAGGATATCCAATAGAGTAATCGGTTCTTCTTTTCTTTTGTTGGTACGCTCCGGTTTTTCAGCATTTTCGGGAATATTCCAAGTCTTTCCGGTAAGAAACGCACCGTTCACACGCCCCTGCGCACAATAATTTCTGACACTGCGCTCGGACACATCCCACTTTTTTCGCTATTTCAGCAACTGAAAGATATCGCATCTATGATCCTCCACCATAAAATCCATCAAAATACTACGTTAATCTATTACATAGTATACCATATCATCGGCAAAAATATCAATGGGTTCAGGTTTAATTATTATACTTTTTGCCGACACGGGAAATACACCTTCTGGATGCAGAAAGGGGCTATCCTGAAAACGTAGTTCAGCGATAACCTATAAACAAGCATTCTAAATCAGCTCCTCTCTCCGGCTTATCTTTTCCCTGTTTTTCTCAGATGATTCTCTTATTGATTTCCAAGCGTTCATGAATCAATGGTTTATTCTCTTTTCCTGCCATTGCCTGCTTCTACTGTTCCGATTTTCTATCTGCTCTTCCTGCATCCTTAACCACTACATTTGTTTTGGTGCTTGTTCCCCACTCATTTAATTCTCGTATGCAGATAACCCAATGCCGACGGAATCAACAATCAAATACTTATAATCATTCCCGATGCTTTTTCTCCCGCTCAAATAGCCTATATTATTTTTATAAAACTTCGGATAAGCTAGTGCAAAACTGCCGCAGATAGCAACATAAATCCAACAATAGATAACATCGTATATACTGAGATCGCAGATGAATAAAATTCCTTTTTCTCTGTTTCTTCAATATACAACGGCAGCACAAATGGCGGCGGCAGAATCATCATAATAACTGCCGAGATCAAGGTCAGCTGCTCCGAAAAAATGCCACCCAGCGCATGGAACAAAGAAAATACAACTACAGCCATGAGCACCTGTTGTACCAGACGCAAAACAATTCAGCCTCATATCCTGTCAGTGTAAAGGGAAAATAGACATCCTTTTCTTTTACAAGTTTACAAAGCAGCCTTCCTTACCTGTTTCTCAGCATTCCACTGCTACTTTAATCACGCCATCTCTCTTATTTTCGAACAATTCATATGCCTCTTCAATCCTGTTTAACGGATATGTATGCGTAATCAGCGGTTCCGTGTTGATCTTACCTTCTGATATCAGCTTCAGAGTTTCTTCGCAATCGCAGCCATCCACTCCACCTGTTTTAAAAGTGAGATTTTTACCATACATATCTGGGAGTGGCAACATCTGTGCTTTATCGTAAAGCGCAACCACTGTCACGATTGCATTTGGTCGGGCACATTCCCACGCCAGTTTAAATGTCGATTCTGCTCCGGCAACTTCAAGGACTGCATCAGCTCCACCATGCTCACTATTAGTCTTAACAAACTCTTTACAGTCTTCCGGTGAAACAGTAAGAGTCTCCGGATAATGCTCCTTAATAAAGCGAATACGTGTTTCGTCCTTTTCACATATAATGATCTTCGCTGGATTTTTCAGCATAACACTAAGTAAAGTACATATTCCTGTTGGACCGGCTCCAATGATCAGTACAGTATCTTCCTCTGTGATTTCAGAAATACGTGCTGCCCAATAACCAGTAGCAAGAACATCTCCTACCAGTAAAGCCTGTCTGTCCGTAACACCTTCCGGGATTTTATTCAATCCCTGATCTGCAAAAGGAACCCGGACATATTCTGCCTGTCCCCCATCGATACGACAGCCAAGTGCCCAGCCACCATTCTTGTCGGTACAATTGTTTACATATCCTTTCTTACAGAAAAAACACTCTCCGCAAAAAGTTTCTACATTTACAGTCACCCGGTCTCCCGGTTTTACATGCGTCACCTTAGAACCGACTGCCTCAACAATACCTACCATCTCATGGCCAACTGTAATTCCCGGGACTGCACGCGGTACACTTCCGTGTTTAATATGCAGGTCACTGGAACAGATGCTGGCCAGTGTCACCTTTACAATGGCATCTCGTTCATGCATGAGCACTGGTTTCGGTTTTTCCATTAGTTCAAATTTTCCCTTTGAAACACATGTATAAGTCAGCATTATTTTGCCCCCATCTATTAGAATATATGCTAATAAAATATCCGGTACGGAACACTTCTGTTCTTATACCGGATATTTCTGATTCTATCTTGTATACACTGTTTTACCTCTTGCTATTACCTCAACAAGCTGCAGGTCCTGATCCAGGATACAAAGATCCGCATCATAGCCCTCTTCAATCTTTCCTTTTCCATTAAGGCGAAGGATTTCTGCCGGATTGGATGTTATTGTTGAAAGTGCAATTTCCAGCGGGATATCCGCTTTAAACACACACTCTTTTACTTCCTTCAGAAGGCAGCTGGACTGTCCAACACCCATTCCAAGGAATTCGCCATCACTGCTGTACATCGGAAGGCTTCCCTGTCCATCAGAAGAAATTGTCATGCGGTCAGGATTTACTCCTGCATCTAACATCCGTTTGATACCATTACATACACGTACCTCATCACAGATAGTTTCCCAATAGTCAATATCTTCATTTCCGGTAAAGTCTACTGCTCCGCCTTTCAGCGCATACTCAATCGACTTGCCAAAAAGCATCTCATTTCGATTGATATGTGTTGGCAGTATTTGAGAAGCCGGTATCTCTGTCTCATCTACCACTCGTTCAATAAGATCTAAGCATCTCGGACTGTCGCCAAGATGAACATTTACAATACCAGCTTTCCCGGAAAGAACACCGCCAAGTCTTGTATCCGCAACGACACGCGCAAATTCCTCAAAAGTCGGCTGTGAAGAACGATGATCAGAAATCGCGATTTCCCCGGTTCCAATGATTTCCTGAATCATCATAATATCTTTGACAATACTGTCCGTCAACGTGTGAACCGGAATCTGATAACTGCTGTATAACAGTATGCAGACATTCCCTGCTCATTCAATCCTTTTGTCTTTGCAACCAGTGCACACATATCACGACCGATTCCATCCGTTCCAAGGCAGCCAACAACTGTTGTTACTCCAAACTTCGTAAGTCCTTCCATAGTTGCTTCCGGAGTACGATTGGCGAATCCACCTTCGCCACCGCCTCCTAGTACATGAACATGACTATCAATGAATCCCGGAGTTAAAAGTAGCCCCTCTCCATTGATCATTTCTGACTCCGCAAGAAATCCATCTGCAGATATAGAACCTGAATCTTTAATCTTAACAATCTTATCATTGATTATAAGTACGTCTTTTTTCCCCAGATGCTGTGAGCATAAATATCAATATTCTGAATTAATTTCATCATAAATCACTCCAAATTATACAATGCATGTTTTAGAATCCAATTCCAACTGCAATAAGAATTGTAATGATTGCACCAATCATTAATACACCAAGGAATTTCCACATGAATTTAATCCAGTTAGACCACTCAATCTTTGCAATTGCAAGAGATCCGATCAGACATCCGGATGTAGGGACAATCAGGTTTGTAAATGCATCACCAAGCTGGAATGCAACTACAGCTGTCTGACGTGAAACGCCTAACAGGTCTGACAGTGGAGCCATGATCGGCATTGTGATTGCAGCCTGTCCTGTTCCGGATACAACGAAGAAGTTGAATACAGACTGGAACAGATACATAAGTACTGCTGCAACTGCTCCGGAAACTCCAGACAGTGCATTTGAAATATTATACATAATTGTATTAATAACCGTAGGTGTTGTCGGATCAGATCCACCAAGAACCTGCATGATACCCTGTGCCATAGCAACAACAAGTGCAGCACCTATCAGGTCTTTTGCTCCATCTTTAAATGATGTTGCGATATCATTCAGTTTCATATCGTTCAGTTTAAAGATAACTCCAATCACACCGGAAACAATTCCCATAATGAAGAACTGTGTAGCAATCTCCGGCATGTAGTATCCTTGAGTCATAACTCCCCAAACTACCCATACTACTGTAGCAGCCAGTGTCAGAAGAACTAAAATATGTCCAAGACCAAATGAATGTCCTTCGTCAATTCCTGTTTTTTCATTCTGCTCACGGAAATATGCATCGGTCTTATATGCGATTGAGATTGTCGGAGTCTTTTTGATCTTTGATGCATAGAACATAGTCATTCCACAGCCGAGTGCTGTAAATACTACCCACATTACCATACGGAATCCTGCTCCGGAGAATACGTCAATACCTGCAATACCCTGTGCAATACCTACAGAGAATGGATTCATCCAGGATGAACCGAAACCAATCTGTGTTGCAACATAAGTAACAAGAACTGCAATAACTGAATCGTATCCAACTGCTACAAACAACGGACAAAGAATCATAGTAAACGGAAGTGCTTCTTCTCCCATTCCAAAAACTGCTCCACCAAGAGAAAACAGTACGAAAAGTATCGGAATCAGCAGTTTTTCTGCTCCCTTTGCCTTACGGATCAATCCAATCAATCCGGATTCAATCGCTCCTGTACGGATCATGATACCGAATGCACCGCCTACTACCATAAGAAATGCGATAATCTCGATTGCAGAACTGCTTACGATTCCGTTATACATATAGTTGAAGAATCCTGTTCCACCATCTCCACTAAAGAGTGCTACTCCTTCTGTTACTACATTTCCTGCATCATCTGTCAGATACTGGAAACTTCCGTCTTTGATTACTGTACGGGTTTTCTCAACACCATTGATCATATACGAAATATCCTGTGTTTCGTAAAATCCCTTTGGTACAAGGAAAGTCAGAAGTGCAGCGACAACAACTACTAAAAAGATAATAATGTAGGTGTCAGGCACTTGAAACCCCTTGTTAAAAGACTTTAACCCTTTTCCTTCTTTTTTGCTCATTTTCGAGTTTCCCTCCCATTTTTGATATACTATATCAGTGTACCATAGAATGCCTAAAATATAACTAAAAATTTACATATTTTATCAATTTTTGTCATTTCCCTGTATTTTTATACATCAAAAGATAGGTGTTTTATTCAATCGATCACATCATTCTGAAATCTTGACAAATGTTCATAAGGTAAGATCAGTCTTCCCCTGAACAGTCCGCACCCATCATTGATCAGACTGTTATCTACTGCGGAAAACATATTTACATCCAGATCTGCCAGTTCCAGCTGCAAAAGACGCATGCCCCGTTCATAGGCTTCATCGAAATAAACGCACTCGCCTTCTGGAATAGCATCACGTCTTGCACGCTCATCCTGCTGTTTCTTCTCATATCCCAGATGATTCGCCGGACCAATTTCCGCAATGTCATCCATTTTCTGGGTACGCAGCTGCACTTCCATGAAAGAACGGGAACTGTTATCATAAACTGTGATATGCAATGACTGATATCCTTCCCCACTGGTTCCACAGATATAATCCCGGTAATACGTCTTCACATCTTCATTAAGAAGCGGCGACGTACTTTTCTTTACTCCATAGGCAGACTCCACCGTAAACCCTCGTTCTTCCAGGAACCCGGAAGAACATTGGCAATCTCATAAAGATAGCGGATCGACGCCGTTTCCTGATCTTCTCCTGGTTTCAGATGACACTTGGGCATACACAACACAATTCTGTATGCAATAAAATCCCGAAAACAACTGAGTTTATTTTTCAGTTCCGACACAGGAGGATAGGTTCCATGTTTTGTATAATAATCGTAAATATATTCCACAATATAGCCGTTAAATTTCTCTTCTGCCCGGATCAGCGATTTGATCCTTCCTTTAAATGTAAACGCAAGAAACGGATATTCATGAGCCATATATTTATAAAATTCCCGGATCTTCTGGGACTGGGCCGTAAGGAAATCATTGTGTTCTAAAAGCTCTGTGATCTGAATCAGGAAATTCACATGCATCATATCAATCTCATTATGAGTAAGTTTCGCTTCTTTTCTCAGATCCCGGGTATATTTCTGTAAAATTTTTAAAACCGTATCTCCTGAATACAGATAATCATTTAATGTAATCATAAGTTTTTCCTCTTTTGGAGTTATAGCGTGTTTGAAGATTGTAGAAATGATTTTTCAAACACGCTATAATCTATAACCGAAATTTAGTTTTTCATTAATTTTAATGTTTTGTCAATATATCTACTGTTCTGTCAGCCTTTAACCAAACTGCTTCTTTTTCTTCATGAGTAACAAAGATCAACGTCTTTCCCTCCGTCTTTTTCAAAATATAATCAATTGTTTTTGCTCTGGTTTTTTCATCAAGACCTCTGAGAGGTTCATCCATGATCACACAGTCTGATTCAGCCAGCAATGCCCTCAGGATAGATACTCTCCTGCGCATTCCTCCACTCAGTTCACGAACCGGTTTCTGCCATATCTCAGTAAGCGCAACTGCTTTATACGCCTCCTCCAGTTCTCTGTCTGTTATTGTTTCTGTACATACCAGTCTTATATTAGAAGCAGCGCTCAGATTTTCACACAGACGATCTTCCTGAAATACTGCACTGAGTTTCCTGTCACTTACCCCTTCTATTTTCCCCTTATCCGGAACATCCAGTCTCAGAAGAAGCCGTATCAGTGTTGTTTTGCCACATCCGGATCTTCCTCTGATACAAGTGGTTTTCCCTTCCGGAAAAACACAGGACAAATCTTGCAGTACCTGCTGTTCTCCGTATGCTTTACTAATATGATCTACCTTTATATCCATATCTCTTCTCCGCCTGTAACAGACCTCATAAATAATGCATTTAAGAGGATTATCATAAATCAAAATTTCCGTTATCTATGTTCTATCATATAAACTACTCTGCTTACAATTCCAAGAAAACACTTTTCAAATACAAAACTGATCACAATTATCACAATTGTCCACGCAAAAAGATCCGGAGTATTCAGATATATTTTTGCATTATACAGTTTCTCACCAATAGAACCTGAAGGTACTCCGATAACCTCTGCTGCCACTCCTGCTTTCCAGCACATTCCAAGAGAAAGCCTGCATGCTGAGAGAAAATAAGGCAGTACCTGCGATACATAAATATACCTGATCTGTCTTCTGAGATTCACACGAAATACTTTTGCCATTTCCAGTATCTTCCTGTCCGTCTGTCGTATTCCCTCAAGGATATTTGTATATATCACCGGCAGAACCATAAGAAAGGAAATAAAAACTGACAGATTTTTCGAAGGAATCCATATCAGGCACAAAATAATAAAAGATGCCACAGGTGTAGATTTGACCACTGCGATCACAGGTGCTGTCAGGATTTCCACTGTTTTTGACCAATATGCCCACACTGCCAGAAAGATTCCCAGAAGCACAGCCAGAAGAAATCCTGTCACAATGCGTACAAAACTAAATCCGACAGACTGCCAGAAATTTCCGCTGAAAATCAGTTCAAAAAGCTTTCGGACAACAGAAACAGGAGATGCCAGAAGGATCTCCTGTTTCAGATACATACTCGCAAACTGCCAGATTGCGATCCAGAAAAACACTGCTAATATGCGAATTCCTGTATATTTCGTTCCATTGTCAGTTTTTGCTCTATCGTTTGTAATAGAATGCATCATCCGGCAACTGTCCTCCTATAATCTCAGGATTCTGATCATCCAGGGTTGCCAGATATCCCGAAAGCATGGTTTTCATCTCATCACCTTCAATAAACACAATACTGCAGTCAGGGATTGCTTTCTGTGCAACTTCTTTTGCAATAATATCATGATCTCCTATGATCTGGGCCGCAGCTTCTGTGTCACTGTTGACAAAATCTACAGATTCTTTATAAGCATCCATAAAATCATTTACTTTATCTGCATGATCCTGAACAAACTCATTGTTTGCGATCACAACTCCTGTCACAAGTTTACTTCCGTCATCCATGGAATCTTCCCACAGTTTGTTCAGATCCAGGGCAACCTTCAGCTTATCGTTTTTCATCAGCGCTGTAGTTACAAAAGGCTGCGGAAGAAGTCCGACTGCTGTCTGATCCTGCACAAGTGCGGAAACTACCTCTGCGTGCTCAGATTTAAATTCAACAGTCACATCTTTTTCAGGGTCGATTCCATTCGCTTTAAGAACAGAGTTCAGGGCATATTCCGGAGTTGCACCCTTCCCACTGGCATAAATAGTCTTTCCCTTAAGATCCTCCACAGATTTTACACTGTCTCCATTCTCCACAAGATAGAGAACACCCAACGTATTGACCGCCAGAACACTGACATCCTTATCTGTCTTCTGATACAACGTTGCTGCCAGATTTGCCGGAACAGCTGCAATATCAAGCTTGTCCTGTACTACCATCGGAACAATCTCATCCGGAGATGCAGCAATCGTAAAATCGTATCCGTCTTCATCAAGAAGCTGCGCCATTCCCATTGCTGTCGGACCTTTCAGGGCGCCTATCCGGACAGCATCCGAAGATGATCCTTCGGATGCCCATACGCTGACCTCTCCAGTGTTACCGGTCAATCCTGCACAGATACACAAAGCCATTGCACAAATCATCAATTTTCTTTTCATTTTACTCAACATCCTTTCTTTATTTAAGAATTTAAAAATCATTTACAGCAGTTCAGAAAAATAATACAAATAAGGCGCAAAACTCTGTCTTTATGTCCCTGATTTCAAATCTGCCAGTATTTTTCTTAATTTACTTCCATAATCTTTTCCTGCTGCCCAGCCGCCGCCATAAGGATTTTCCTGGATTCCCAGCCATTCCACGTAAGGCGCCGTCTCTCTTGTCACGTAATCGAAGCGTTCATCTACACATTCCTGATTCAGGGAATCTGTGGAGGCGTAGGCTTTGAGATGCTGAACCTGAGCACGTATTCCTGTTCTTACATCCGGAAATGCGATTCCTTTGACTCCACCTCCGGTTGTTCCAAGACCTGCGAAATTGAACTGGTCGATTCCCGCATCACCACCGAAACTCAGCCATCCGGTTTCCAGCATTGCCTGCGCAAAAACTACTTCACCACGTACATTCTCGGCATTTGCTCCTCTACAATAATATTGCAAAAGGTATCTATATCAGATGCTCCGCCGCCACTGAGTTCTTCAGATGGGTAAGTGCATCCCTGACTGTTGTATAATGAACACATTTCATCGACGGAAACAGTTGTTCCACCCATAATCGTGTAGTATCCATAAGTATTATCTGTCGGGTCTTCATCGGAGATAATTTCTTCTCCGTTATTTTCTGCATTTTCGAGATATTTAGGTTTGGAGATCTGTCCCTCTCCTGAATGATCAGTTTCCTGACTGTTTTTTTCTGCACTATCAGTTGTTTTAGCTATCGTGTCGTCATCTGGGGTATCTGCAGCATTGTCTGCTGCGCTGTTTTCTGTATCAGTGGACGCTGTCCCTTCACTAGCACTTACCAAAGCAGGTGCCCCGAACATCAGGGCACCTGTTATTGTCATAAGTAGCCTAGAAATATTTTCCCGGCACTTTTTTTCATCTTATGCGTTTACCTTTCTCATTGCAGCTTCTACCACATGACCAACCAGTACAGAAGTTGTTACACTTCCAACACCGCCAGGTACAGGTGTAATAGCATCTACGATAGGCTCTACTGCTGCGTAATCAACATCACCGCAGAGTTTGCCTTCTGCATTTACGTTGATACCTACATCGATGATTGTCTGCCTTCTTTTACATATTCGGCACCAACAACACCGGCGCGGCCTGCTGCTACAATAATGATATCTGCTTCACGTGCTACAGACGGCATATCTACAGTTCTTGTGTGGCAGATCGTAACAGTTGCGTTCTTTTTAACCAACATCATTGCTGCAGGTTTACCAACAACAAGGCTTCTTCCGATTACTACTGCCTTTTTGCCTGTGCAGTCGATTCCGTAATGATCAAGGATTTCCATACAAGCCTGTGGTGTACATGGCGGGAAACCAATCTTCTTGCCTGTGAATACACCGGACATGGAAAGGTCTGTCATACAGTCAACGTCTTTTTCAGGAGCAAGTGCATTCTCGATCACTGCCTGATCCAGATGTTTTGGAAGCGGACGGAATAATAATACGCCGTGAATGCTGTCATCTTTGTTTACTTTATCGATTGTTGCAAGAAGTTCTTCCTGGGAAACATCTTCCGGAAGTAAGATTTTCTCACATGCAACGCCTAAAGTTTCGCAGCGTTTTGTTGCTCCTCTTTCATAGGAGATATCGCTTGGGTTTTCACCAACACGGATGATGCAGAGGGTAGGATTTACTCCTTTTCCCTGAAGCTCTGCTACGTTTGCTTTGATTTTCTCGTTTAATGCTGCTGTTACTTCTTTACCTAATAACTGCTTAGCCATTTGTCGTTCCCTCCGAAATTATACGTTATTATTCTATACTGTATCTGAATGATTTCAGCATAACCGCCTCATAAATCATATGCACTCTGTAAAAAAATACATCTCAATAAATAATGTTACACTTTATTAAAAGAGACGGAAAACAATACAGAAATTTCTATTTTATTTACTATTATTTCAGTCTGCCAAGTAGCTGTTGAATGTGTCATCTGCGATCTTTGTATATTTCTCAAGCATGGCATCTGCTTTTCTGTTTAATTCTTCTGCATACTCTCTGTCAGCCATGGATTTTGTGTTGATGTATACGTTCAGGCTGGCACCCTGTAATGCTGCTTTACAGAAAGCTGCACCAACGCCTGCATCACTGATGGCAAGCTTAGAGCCTTTTGCACCGAATTCTACGATCAGTTCAATTGCTTCACAGCATTTCTCCATGATCTCCATTGGTACAGAGCAGGCATCTTTTAATACGATCTCCATTACTCTTGCTTTCTCAGCTTTTTCTTCCTCTGTCTCTTTTGGCATTCCATATGCTTTGGATAATGGCTCGAATACTTCTGCATCACGCTCAATCAGACGAAGGAAATCCTTCTGTAACTGATCGCATTTTGCTTTTAATTCGTACATTTCGTCTTCAACATCCGCATATTTCTTTTTTCCTACAGTAAGGCTTCCTACCATATTTCCAAGAGCAGTTCCTACTGCACCAACTAATGCAGACGCACCGCCGCCGCCCGGAACCGGAGCCTTAGATGCCAGAACTTCAACGAATTCTGTACATGTACTTGTTGAAAATCCCATTTTTTCTCCCTCTTTCTTTCTGTTTATATTTACTTATCTGACTCTGATATCCGCAGATTATTCTGGAATCTCTATAATCCTGATATCATTTATCATTTCTGAACGCATTTCAGGTATGCTTTCAGAGAACCAATAATCACATCTCCCATAACTGCCATATCCTCTGCCTGGAAAGAAACAGGGAAGTTGTCAGAAAAGAGAATCTGTGAAGACGGTGGAAATTCCTCATCGCCCTCCCAGAGGATCATCTGTATTTTATATTCCGGAAAAATTTCTACTTCATAGGCAATATCTCCATGCTTTACAGGTATGGCACTGATATGCTCCATGATCGCCCTGAAATCTCCCGGACGGTTACCATAGGAAAATGCCAGACGTTTGATACATCTGCCGTCAAACTGTCTTAAATATACTTCTCCCCATGGCATCTCACGGTATGTCTTAAATTTTCCGGAACTCTCAGACTTCACACCGTTTAAAAGAAAACGAATCGTCAGGATCCTTGCATAGATCATGTTCTCCAGTGGATAAAAACCTTTATCATCCGGAGTATGTGTTACTTCAAAATCCGGCCATGTAATCTGATACTGTGTTCCAAGAAAAGTTAAAGTAAGTTTTTTTGCTTCTTCATCGTAAGGAATAGACAGTCTGGAAGCAATTTCCTTCGGATCTGCAGTTGCAAACTCCTGAGTATAATGCTCCCAGGGCATTCTTTCCTTACTGTCTTTTTCATAATTTAAATCACTTAGCTAAACGCCATATAAATCTCCATAAACAGGACAGATCAAAGGGATCTAAAGATCCGTCCTGTTATTTTTATTTCTCTAGATATTCATAATTTCTCATATAGAAATTACTGAAATTCATCAGCGGTTCTGAATCTCTTCCATTACAGTTGGGAACATACTTGTATCTGTATGAGGAATGAAACATGCACCTACAAATTCATCCATATAGATCGGCACTGTAGAAAGTTCCATATATGTCATATTGGAAGCAAGTTCATAAGTCTTCTTCTCTGCAGGTGTTGACAGAAGCATCAGATAGGCACCTGTCAGAGATGAGTTACCAATGTAGTGGAATTTCTCGATGGGGATATCCGGGAACATACCGATGTTGACTGCATTCTGCATGTTGATACCGCTTCCGATACCACCTGCAACATACACATCATCGATCATGCTCACATCGAAGTCCAGAGAAGTCAGCATTGTGCGGATTGCTGAGAAGATTGCACCTTTTGCACGAATAAAGTTGTCAATATCAACTTCTGTGATCTCAACATCCTTTACAGAACCTGCCTCTTCCTCAAATGCAAGGATATAACTGCCCATTCCATATTTGTCATGTTTGATTCTCTTTCCTTCGCGAATAAATTTACCTTCGGGTTGATAATTCCGCAGATATAAAGTTCACTGATCACATCGATGATACCGGAACCACACAAACCTACAGGTTTGGTTCCCGGATCACCTACGATCTTGTAGGTCGGCTCCATAGTCTCTTTGTCAATGGTACATGCTTCGATGGCTCCGTCTGTGGCACGCATACCACAGCTGATGTCACCACCCTCAAAGGCAGGACCTGCTGAACATGCACAGCTCATCATAAAGTCTGAGTTTCCAAATACAAGCTCTCCATTTGTACCAAGGTCGATAAACAGTGAGAATTCGGGCCTGTTCCAAATCTGGCTGACCAGAGTTCCGGCTGTGATATCGCCGCCTACATACTTCCGATATTCGGCGCCATAATAATATGAGCATCTTTATTGATATCAACTCCCACATCGGAAGCAAAAAGGGAATTGGTCTTAAAGAATGCAAGGGATATAAGGCTCTGTACGCAACGGATCCGCATTGATTCCTGCAAACAGATGATTCATAGTTGTATTGGATGCCACACACATCCTGTAGATATGGTCTTTGGGAAATTTTGCACTCTTGCACATTTCGTGGATCATTGGATTGATAGTCTCCTTGATCACCGCATCCTGCAATTTTTTCTGACCTCCGGGTTTCTGTGATTCCACGATTCGGTTTATTACATCTGCACCAAAACGGATCTGTCCGTTTCCGGCAGAACTTTTTGCCAGAATTTCTCCATTTTCCATATTAATCAGTACAGCAGAAACTGTAGTTGTACCGATATCAATTGCCAGACCTCCGATGACCACATCCTCGTCTTTGCCAAATATATCATAGACATACATATCGTCAGAAGTAGCGCGGATCACACATTTCACTGCAAAATTGTTCTCTCTCAGTACATCAGGGAGTTTTTTCAGGACTACATATGGTATCCGTACTCTGTTGATATTTAAATATTTCCGCAATGCACGTGTCAATCTCTCATTGTCCGGCATAGTATCATCCAGAGAGGGAACGTCCATCAGCACATCCACAACCTCCAGACTATTTTTCAGTTCAATGCCTGCCAGCTGTATATCACTCTTGGCATTTTCAAAAATGGCTATTTCCTCTTTCGAACTTAAATCAGCTACTTTCATTCTGCTCTTATAGGCAGATGCAATATCAGGTACCAGTACATTGACGTCCGCACTGATCTTGCTGCAGCAGGACAGACGCCATCCCGCCTGATATTCTTCGTCAGAAATATGTAATGTCTTTTTGCTTTCCAGTTCTCCGCTCTTTAACTGGACACGACATTTTCCGCAGGCTCCGTTTCCGGAACATGGTGCATCAATAGCCACATTGGCACTTCGTGCAACCTCCAGTAAATTATCCCCCGCATTGGCAAAAGTTTCTACCATACTGCCATCTTCGAATGAAAATGTTACCTTAAACATTCGGCAACCACCTTTCTCATAGTCGTAATAGCCTGTAATAAAACAGGGACCGAAGACCGAAGCCTTCAGCCCCCATAATTATGTATTCATTTATGTCGGTCAAATATTTTATTAAATTTCTCAGCTATACTGATTAGATTTCCAGATAGGAATCTGCATACAGTGTATTGCCTTTGAATACATCACAGGATTTAATAGTTTCCATCAGACGAAGGTCGTTAGGGTTAACGATTGCAGATGTAAGACCGTTCATCATAGCCATTGCTACAAGAGCAGAGTCCATGATCGGACGGATATGTTTCGGCATACCGTTACTGTTATTGGAAAGACCACCTGTGGAGTTCAGTCCCATATCAGAGAACATTTTGATTGCTTCAAGAACTTCCATCTGTTTGTCCTGCATTCCTTTTACAACCAGGAATAACGGGTCAAACCAGAGATCTTCAGCTTCCATACCAAGAGACATACCTCTTTCAAGCATGTTCTGGCAGTGCATCATACGTTCATCATTGTCTGCTGCTACCATACCGGAAGAGCAAAGTGCGATACAGATGGCATCGTTTGCTGCTGCAAGGTCGATGTTTGTGATTCTGTCACCAGCATCAGCAGAGTTAACGATCGGTTTTCCTTTTGCTCTGTTATATACAGAGATACCAGCTTCAATAGCTTTCTTGTTTGTTGTATCCAGTGCAAGCGGAACATTGTCAAACTCTGACTGAAGGAGCTGTACTGCCCATTTCATCAGATCTTCTCCATCGTTCTCAGCAGGTCCGATGTTTACATCAAGGTAAGTAGCACCAGCGTCAAGCTGCTGTTTTGCTCTTTTGATGATCGGCTCTGGATCTCTTTCTGTAAATGCTTTGTTTACTGCAGGTGCAGTAGTGGAAAGTCTTTCTCCGATTGTTACAAATTTTGCCATAACCGTGTTCTCCTTTTTATTTATTTACACAGGAATAAAACCTGTATGCTTCTTATTAAGAGCCAGACCGGTCAGATGACCGGTCCGGCATGTCATTCCGATCAGATCTGACCGTCAGCCTGCATATCTTTTAAGAATTTAACAAGCTGTACAGCTTCTCTTGGTCCAACGATGATTTCCCATCCAGGAAGTTTTGCTTCAAGGTCACCCTTAAGAACTGCTACCTTACCTGGGATAATAAGCTTTCTGGATTTTACCTTAGGCTCAACATTTTCTTTGATGTAAGCGGAAATGCTGTTGCCGGAGAATTTACCAGCTGCCCAGGATGTCAGTACGGAAAGTCCGCCTGCATCATTGATTACCAGGTTAAGCGGAACACCGGAACGCTCCAGCTCGCCGGATACTACGAAATATGTAAGAGCGAAGTCTACAGTAGTAACTACTACTGCATTCTCATCAGCACCATTTAATGGATAGATGCCTGGCTCAACTTTCATTGGTTTCTGCGGGTCAGTGAAAACGTTCTGACGCAGACCATATAATGGAAGAGCTTCTGCATATGTCATCTGCTCCATAACGATGATGGAACCATATTTCATTGTAAACATAGATGCTAAAGCTGCCTGTAAGTGAAGGTCACCTTTTGCAATCTTAACAAGGTTTACGATAGATGGATAACCAAATGTTCTGTCCTGATCTTTCAGAGCTGCACGACGAACCTGTACAGTGTTTGCAAAGGTTTCTTTGATGTCAGCACCTGTTGTATCAAGAACAAGGTTCTTGTTTCCAAGTTTTTCAAGAGCTGCTGTTGTATCATATAATTCATTTAAGTCTTTACCGGATACACCGAGAACAACACCTGCTTCTGTAGCAACTGCGTTCATTGCTTCATAGTTGGAAGCATCTGCACCGTTTAAGACCGGTTTGCTGTCTTTGCATACTGCAAGAGCTGCTTTTGCGATTTCAGGATCTTTACATTCAAGAACTAAAGTTCTGCCAAGACCTGCAGCTTTTTCTACAAGTGCAGTATATTTAGCTGCATCTGCGCCTTCGCCACAGTTTACATATACAAGTTCAGCGTACATTCTTTCACCGATACGGTCATAATCTACCTTCGGGATTTCTGCAAGCTTTGCCTCTACTGCAGCATCATCCATATCTGTGCACAGAGCTACTGCATATCTTGGCTTGCTTACAAATGTTTTTTCATGTCTGAATAATACTGTTTCTCCACCCAGAGTGTGCTCTTCTGCACCAGTACCAATTTTGATTGTCTTCATTGGCGGAGCAGTTGCCTCGGAAAGAGATGCTAAAGCTTCATCAGACATATGCGGACATTGTTCGATTTTCATAGCGCCCTGAGCAACTTTCATAGAGAAAGCCATACATGTTGGGCATCCGCATTCCTTACAGTTTTTCTTTGGTGTTAATTTAAAGATCTGAATACCATTCAGTGCCATTTTATTTGTTCCTCCTATTCAATTACGCAAGTGCTTTGATCATTCTGGAAATAGTTGCAACAGCTTCCGGATGTCTTAAGATGACTGCATCAGATCCGGCTGCAAGGTCAGCAGCAGCTGTCATAACTTCCATATCGATTCCACGCTCTTCTTCCGGTCCCCATTCAGGCATGTCAGCTTCAGAAGCTGTAGCTTCTTTTACGCCCCATGTCTCAGCGGATACCGGTGTAATGATAGGCATCTGCAGCATGTTATCATTCTGAGATAAAGCTGCACCTTTGATACGGTCCATTGTAGATACAACGTACTCATATCCATATCCGGCAGCAGCACTGCCGATATTCATAACGATCTTCTGTGCGTTAACGCCTAACTGAGTAGTTACAACGTTAAGCTGTTTAGCAAGGTTGATATCTACGGCAGATTCTGCACCTACGATCTGATCGTAAGCAAGTCCTGCTGCAGCACCGATTGCTTTGTAGTTTTCTTCTTTTTCAGAAGGATCAATACATTTCTTCCCTGAAGAGCTTCAGCTACTTTTGGAAGAAGTTCAGCGTCTTTTTCTACGTTTTTGCATCCTTCTACTACTAATGGTGTATCAATGGAATCTGCAACGTCTTTTACAACTGCAATAAGTTCATCAACAGATTTGTTTACACCGTTCGGATCTCCGCCTTCAAGGATAAGCGCTACAAAATCAGCACCTTCCATAGCTGCTGCTTTTTTAGCCATTTCTCCGATTGTGGAAGCTCCGTCATAGTATGCTTTGATACCTTCGGATACAACATTCTCAAGACCCATATCAGAGATCTCCACACCGATCTTAGGTGTGTTTTCTGATGGTGCATCAAAAGAATAAAATGGATAAGTAGAGTCTCCGCCGATTGTTACAGTCTTATCTCCGCTGCCAATGGTGACTGTATTAATCTTTGCATTGAATTTCTGAAGTTTCTGATTAAACGGCATTTTTTTGGCCTCCTTAAAAAAATTACTATGTGTATGTATCTTTTCGCAGACTTACACACTATGTCATGTGTAGTATACAACATTATCCTGCCCGTTGACAAGTACAGTCTGTCATATTTTGTTAAAAAAACAACAATTTCACAGCTTTCCTTTATTTTCCATAACAAAGTGAAAAAATTCGGCAAATTGCCATATCTGAACTTTGCTGATTCTTCATACACTCCGCATATATTTTTTATCAGCAAATCATTACGGCAGCCACATTCCGTCCTTACGAAACAGAACGATTGTACTTTCACACGATCACATTCTGTATGTCCTTGAAATATAATATACTATGGTTTTATCTATACGCTTTTGAGCGTTAAACCCGGAG
>ENA-OPZM01000164-OPZM01000164.1-human-gut-metagenome-genome-assembly--contig:-NODE-164-length-28534-cov-2.032140_pt1 | contig 28534 bp, 39 predicted proteins | sample MGYA00242478_ERZ504493 | MGnify/ENA primary metagenome ERZ504493 (study PRJEB26092, sample SAMD00036227) | human gut metagenome | host: Homo sapiens | study: EMG produced TPA metagenomics assembly of... | reverse complement strand
CTTCTTGATTCATTTTCCCTCCTATTTTAAAAGGGCTGAGAGTTTTTCTCAGCCCTTTGCGTTAATCTAGGACCAAGGCTCGTTGGTCTCTTTCTTGTGGAATACCTTCCAATACAGTAGTCACGTAGTGTTGTAAGAATTGACTTTTCTGGTCTAGTAAATCTTTTTGCAAGGCAAGGTGAACCAGATCTCCAAAATAATCCTGACTGGAAATGGCCAAGTCCTGTTGAATCATGGCCTGTAGGGTTTCAAGGCTAAGTGGTGAATAATCGTCACTATCCAAAACCTCGTACTGTTCCAAGGTGTCTGAAAGACTATTTGAGGACATTAAATCCATAATAAAACTAGAGCCTTCACCTGTTCGGTACAATTTTTCCAGAATATCAGTCATATCTGCCTGGACTTCATCCAGATAGCCATCCACTTTAACTCGTAGCTCATCACTAATCAAGGATAGGTCATCTTCATCCATATAATCTTGATAAACTTGATTGAGAATTGTTCTATCAGAAATAACTTAATTCCAAAGAGAGAAAGGCTTTGATAAACTCTTGGTAATCGTCCTTCTCCATTTCAGACAAAGCCTCTTTCATGGTGTCAAAGTTCCAAGCCATCACACAACTCCTTTTGTGGAACTAGTGGTGAATGTCCAGATTGTAGCTCTTCTAAATCAGCTTGACCATCACCATCTGTGTCAATAGTATATGGATTGTTCTTAAAGCCAGTTCCTGAGCATCTGTCAAACCATCATGGTCTGAATCCTTTTCATAAATGGTTTTCGGATTCATCTACTTCTCCTCCTTTTTCTTTAGTCCATAAGCTGTACCGAGCAAAATCCCAGCCCCAATCAAGCCCAAAAGGGATTCCTGTTCCCCGGTATTTGGCAAAACGCTTGCTGGAACAGGCGGTTCAATAGTCTCAATTGGTGGTTGAGGTGGGGTGGGTTGATTTGGACTTGGTTCTTCAGGTTCAGGTGTACGTGTTACAACTGTATTTGAGCTGATGACATAGCCATTCACTGTATGGAGATAGGTATTCTCCACTTGACCAGTCGCAATCCGTTTCATCTGAAGGTAAACATCTGCCTGAAAGGCTGAATCATCAGAGATAGTCTCTAAGAAGGATTTATCAAATGAAATTGACACGAGTCCATTTTCTGTATCTACTTGTTGCAAGGTGTATTTCGTGACTTCTGTCCCCTCTTTTAAGACAGAACCGTCTTTGAGGATGACATCCGTCATCAGATAGCTGCGATAAACACCATTATACTCATCATGCTTTTCATCATAGTTATCTTCAAAACCATATTCAAATAAATCAGTCGCACGATTGCTTGGAATCATCGCTCCAACCAAGCGATAGTTAAAGGTTTGATGCAAGGCCACTTCTTTCCCGTCAAGGCTGGCATCTTTATGAGACAAGTCAATCACCACATCTTTTTGTGGGTCTAATTTTGGAACATTATTAACCACTGTTTCCGTGACATAGGCCAAGCCAAAATCAATCTGATAGGCTGTATTTTCATACTGACACCTGTTTTGGTCAACTCATTTTTTACCGTCATCGGAAGCGTGACAACTAAGGTTTGACCAGTCTTCACATAGGTATCATAAAAGGCTTTTGGATCATCGCTACTAAGAACTTGAATGGCTCCTTTAGGTGTAAACTGACGTTTAGCCATGGCATCTTGAACAACTTTCGGAGCTTCTGACAAACTAGCGTAGGTGCTGACAGAGATACCCGATACAAGATTGCCAGCCTTATCCAAAACTTGAATGCCATCAGGATTTAGGGTAAGGGCTTCTTCTGGGTAATCGTCTACCATGTAAAATCTCTTGGCAAGAACATCATCCGTCACGACCATGTCCTTGTATTGACTGTAATCCAAGACAATTTTGTAATAATTGACCGTATTCGGAAGAACAGTCTTTCCATCAATTGAAATACCTTCTTGATTGGTATTAGACTTATGCGGAGTTACTTTAGGGACAAAATTGGTCACCGTGTTGGTTTCATAGGCTTGCCCAAAGTCCACCTGATAAGCCACGTTTTCATAAGACTTCCCTGAATTAAGCATGGTTTCCAAAACCATCATCGGAGTGACAATGGTAATATTCTCCCCCTTGGTCACATAAGATTCAAAAAAGGCTTGTGGGTCTTCAGGCATGAAAACTTGAAAAGCTCCTTTAGGCTGAATTTTTTGTTTCGAAAGGGCTGCTTGTAGCGTTTTAGGAGCTTCTGATAATTGAGAATAAGCCTTCACCGTGATTCCTGAAACTGTTTTGCCATCAGATGTGACAAACTGAACAGCTGTTTCATCTGGTAAAAGGGCTTCTTCTGGATAATCATCCACAAAGTAAAAACCTTGTGCAATCTGAGAGCTGTCTGCTTTAATGCCTCTGTATTGGTCCAAATCCCATGAAAGAGTATAGTAATTTTGAGTTCCCACAAGCATGGGCTTCCCATTGATATCCACTTTGTCTTTATTGAGGTTTTGTTTCTTTAGTTCTGGAGAAACAAGGGTGTTGGTCACTTCTTTGGTCTCATAGCCATTTCCAAAATCAACTTGGTAAGCCTTATTTGTATAGGTCTTTGTTTGACCATAGAGACTATCTTTCACCGTCATTTTGGTCAAAAGAGCCAAGGATGTACCTGTTTTGACATACTGGTCATAAAAGGCTTGGTCGTCATCCGGCATAAAGACTTGAAAGGCACCTGTCGGTGTAATCTTGCACGAGCCAACTTATCTTGAAGGTCTTTAGGAGCATCATTTAGTGAAACATAGGTTTTAACCGTTATCCCTGATACCTTCTGACCATCAAGAGTTGTGATAGCAGTCCCATTTTCCACCACATCAAGCACTTCCTCTGGGTAATCATCCACAAAGAAGAAGCCACGTGCAATGGTCTCTTTAGCAGAACGATCTCCCTGATACTGGTCCAAATCCCATGTCAAACGGTAGTGGTTGGTTGTGCCAAGGGCTACGACCGTATCGTTAATGAGAACACCATCCGCATTTTCATTGTTCTTGTCAGGTGTAATAAGTGTAGTTGTCTCCCCATCACCTGGCGTACGAACCGTCACAACATTTGAAGTGACCGTATAGCTATTTCTTGTGCCCTTATTCAAAAGCAACTTGTAACTATTGGAATAGGTTGCCCCATCATTTTGAACAGTTCCATAAAGTTTGGGAGCGGTCAATTGATAAATCTTGGTTAAATCTTTATTCAACTCCTGCAACAAGTTTTCCTTTGCGGTTAAGGTCACAAAGTTTTAGATACATCAAAAGTCACTTCGTAGTCCCCGTTTTCAGCCTGTGTTTTTCCAAATCAAAGAGATACCCTGCAGGCAAATAGTCCTCAAAAATGAGACTAGTCGTTTGAGCACGATTGGATGAAAAGGCATCAACTGTTAAGGATAAATCACTGTAGAATCTTTTGCGACAGTTTTCTCATGAAGATTAGCTTGGTCACTATTGACCACTTCTTTCATAATCTCTGGAGTTGTCGTCAAACGGTAAGCATGATAATGGACAGTGGGTACTTGTGGCGGCGTTGGAAGTTCTTTTAGAATAGGTTTGACAGGTAAGGTTACATTGGTCAAAGTTAGACTAGGCTGAATCACTTCTTCCAAAGGCTTTGGCGTGAAGGTTACAGGCTTTTCTGGTGTAAATGTTTTAGGAGTAAAGACATCTGGTGTTACCGTAATAGGTTCTGGAACGGGTTCAAGTTCCACCGTTACATGAGGTTTGGGAGTATAAGGTGTTACTGTACGAGCACTGGTAGGGTATTTAAGGCAAACCAGTAAGACAAGCAACATTCTGTGGCATATCGCCTTGGCCAAAGGTGACGGTATAGGTATTGCCTGATGTGACCGTTGAGACAATTGCTCCTTTATAAGCATAACGACTTGATGTGGTATCCCATTCCTCAGGTAAATTCAAATCACTTGCACGGTTGGAACCCAAAGAACGGGCTAGACCTTCATTAGTCACTTGAACGGTTGAACCATTTATAGGTACAAATTTCCCAGATGAATCTTTAACATATTCTAGACCAATGTCATTATGATTGAGGGACGAGTGTGTGAAGACACCTGGTTTTTCTTTTGAAAAGGTTAACTTGTGAACCGTCTTCCAAAAAATACTTAGCAACTACACGAAACTCCATCTTATCTGTTCGCCAGTCACCATTTCCATCATTTCGATAGGCAATAAAGCCTTCGGTAGGATCATTTGGTACAACCAATTTCACGGCATCAGTTCCAGCTGGTGATACAAGGTTGGTAATATCGTAAGTCACACGGCTAATCTTTTTGCCATCAAATCGTGCATGTTGAAGATTTTGATAGTTAAAACTAAAGGGTCTCACCTGTTTTGAAGCTATCATAGACAAAGAATCCTGTTGAATCCAAAATTCTTGAGTAGCCACCCAGCATGGCATCGCCAGTTGAAATAATCTGATCAGGATTTCGGGTAATGGCCCCATGTTGTGCTTGTGGCTCACCGTTATTGAGATTGAGGGCTTGAGCAAGTGCTTCAGAAATATAACCTTCTTCACCTTTTGAGATCTCGGCCAAGTCACGTTGATAGCGTTCCATTTCTTTTGCATTGTAGGCATCAATCGCTTCATTTTCTTTTCTAGCTGAGGCTTCTTTTTCCTGATTGCGTTTAGTAATGGCTTGAATCTCAGCTGCTCGATCTGAAACTAATTGTTGTTTCTCCTGATTAGCCTGATCAACTGCGGCTTGGCCTGCACGGTTTTCAGAATCTACAGCTGCTTGACCTGCCTGATTACACCTTTCAATGGCTTCATTATCTGCTTTTGCCTTAGCAAGTCCAGCTTCATTTTCTTTTTGAATGACCTGATTTTTCGCAACAATATCATCTGCCTTGGTTTTCTTTGTTAGATAATCCGCTACAGCTTGTTCGTTAGTTGATTGAATGGTTTCAACAGCCTTGCCATAGTTTGTATAGTCAAGTACAGATGTCCCATTTCCTGATGAGACTACTTGTTCTTTTACTGTCACATCAGCATCTGCATACTGGGATTTTAGGTCATTAACTTTGGTATCAACCCAAGCATTTGCCTCTTTACCAGTTTGGTTGGCCCCTTCATAGGCCTGTGACAGCTCCTTATTTTCTTGTTCGACGCGAGCTTTTTCATCCACATAAGCTGCTTTGTCAGCTTTGTAGGTTTTAGTGACTTCATTGATAGCCTCAACTTGGTTTTGGGCATCTGCTTCAGCTTTTGAAATTTGTTGGTTGGTCTCTGACGCAGAGCTTGTATTTCCCAAATCCATTGGACTATCTTCAACTGTAGAAACACCTTCAGCCTTGGCTTCTTCAACTGCTTGTGTTACCGTATCATGCGGTACGGTGACAGCAATGGCACCATTAGATTGTCCAGTTAACGCTAAACTTTCAGTTTGTTCAGATACAGGGATTGGCTGTGCTTCTGGTAAATTCGTAACTGGATTCTCCGTTCGTTGAATGGTGGTATCAACTGAAGATGTGACTTCATCAGCATGTGCAACTGTTCCACCCCAAGCAACAACAGCAGTCACCATGGTTCCAAGGGCAACAGAGCAAAGGGTTCGGTATTTTTTACTCTTAACGAAAGACGTGTTTCTCGCTTTTTTCCTGATTGACAAGAAAGTGAGTGATTACATATTTTGGTCATAAACGTTGTCCTTCTTTTCTTTTTCTGTAGCAACAAACTGTCACTCTTTCCTCATCATAAAAAAGAAGACTTGATTTTGTTATCACATTAAGTTCAGTGAAAAGAAAAAAGCTATCGGAAGCACAACCAATAACCTCTGAAGAATACTTAAAAATAAAAAAAGAGGAGGACTGACGCATCAGACCCTCCCAGACGTGACTAGCACGCCCCAATTCGATACAACTATGATACCACTAATTTTCGTTTTTCGTCAATGAATTTACTTAGTTGTTGATTGATGTTTTTCTATTTGTACTGATAATCTTAAAGAGAATGTCACGATTATTGAGCGAAACATCAAATCGTTCAACAATTTCATTTGAATTGATTGATGTAGTTATTGAGGACTACTGTATCAAAGTTTAAAATGTTCAAAGTCCAAATTAGTAGAATGAAATAATCTTCAATGAAAACACAAGTGAATGTCGATAATCCTAAATCTTGTTTTATCTGTTTTTTGAGTGCTTTAGATACACCGCTTGAAAAATTAGCATCAAAAATCGCACTGTTGTGCATGGTAGCATTTCTTAACTCAATAAGAGCATTGACAACTAACTCGAGAGAATTTGACCTATTAGGAATGATCGTGAAATCTTGATTTAATTTTTCACGACTTGACTTAGTTAAACTTCCTAAAAATCTACTAAACTGTCCCAAAGTAATAACTTCAAAATAAGCCCAGAGAGGAATTTGATAATCACTTTTTAAATAATGCTTAATGACCTCATTTTTATCCGAGTAATAGTCAATTGTATCCAGTATATTTTGCCTAGTTTCATTATACTGATCGAGTTTATAACTATATTTTTCGTGGTCTTCAGGATAGTCCATGTAACAAGCTAATTGATGTTCTAATATATCCTCTATCCCACTACTAGATTCTGCTACAATCGAATCGATAGTCCGATTTTTTAATGCTGTCTCTACAAGCATCACTATTGGATAAAAAAAGTCCTTTTAACTCCATATCAAAATTGTAGATTGCTACAATTTCTTTAAATGAAGAAACGGGCAGAATCCCATCTGAATTAGATTTTTTAACAAATCTATATCGTTTATACCCATGATAATATCCCATATTTAAGAGTGTGACAGAGTCATCATCTTGAATGTCAATTTTATGATTTTTAAAGATATGGTCAACTAGATTCCCAGAAGTTAAACCAGTTTTTCGACTCTTTTTTTCATTCTTTCAATAATTGTCTCCATTTAAAATATTCAGTAACCTCTCCTTAGTATTATACCATATCACTAAACTTTTCAAAGTAACTAAAAGGTAGAATTTCTAACGAAATATTTACAAAATAATATGCTAACAAATCCAATTATTGTTAGCATATCCATTTTTATTTCGTCGTATAAGCAAAACTCAAACTACTATCCACTCCAGATAATTTACGGAAGGTGTAGTTGGGATTACCGTTGTAGTTGGTTTCGGAGATAAGGAATGAGCCATCTGGGTAGACTTTCTCCACAAAAGCCACATGTCCGTATTCTGTTGGTGTGCCATGTCCTCCACCCGCAAATGAGAGTATGGCTCCTGCTTGCGGACTTGTTCCAGTTTCCCCACCGAGACTTGCGGCTGTACGCACCCAATCTTGGCCATTGCCCATGGTACTGATAATTGGAATCTTTTCACCATTTCGGCCTTTGAGTTTCAGCCCCAGTTGGTTGATACGGGCTGCGACTCCCCACGTACATTGACCGTAAGCATAACCCATACCGTCACCACCTCCTGGAATAGAGTTCTCAAAGAGGTCTCCTCGGACAGCTTCAAGCGATTTGGGATCACTTTGTGCTGTCCCACCGTTGGGTTGACTAAAGCCTTTTTCAATTTGGTAATACCACTCACTGGCTCGTGTCTGACGCTCAAGTAGCTTATCTCCTGAGTTACCTTCCAGTAAATGAGAAAGAGTTGGGCAAGACTAGCTGGACTTCCTGAATTGTTAAAGAACTCTTTCAACCAACTTGTGTAGTAAGGACTATCCCCATGCAACATGAAGTCCAGTTGTAACCCCAAATCATACCACTTCTGATGTTTTCCTTTGGCATATTCTAGCAATAAAGTATGTCTGCGTGACCCATCTGCAGTGTCTGTCCACTGGCTAATCCTAAACCACGTTTGAGGATATTAGGGTAACGTCCATTGTATATTGTTGGACCATTAAGTGAAAGCCAACCCTCATCATCCCACGAACTGTCTGTCGCACCAATAGGTGGAGATAGATAGTCGCCCTCTGCACGCTTCGGATTAATGGAAGATTCTACCGACCAATTTCCTAGAATCGCTGCGATAGCTTGATTGGTCGCACCTTTGCTTTTGAGATAGTCATAAATCGCCTTGGCCCTTTCGAACTCATTGCCACCAAACTGACCGATAGTTGGAAGAATGGTGGTCTGAACCTGAATCACTTTTGGAAAGTAGAATGCTGGATTGACATAGACCAACTTATCCATATCATCATCAACCTTTTGATAGGTGACTTTTAGACCCGTTCCGTCTTTGGTCTGACCAATAATGTCTCCTGCCAAGACTTTTTGATGTTCACTCACTCGACCTGAATGAATGCCGAACAAGGTTAGTTTAGTCCTATTCACTCCCTTACCTGATGTCAAAACAATGTTTTCTCCATCAATAGAAACCTTGCCATCCATCGGAGCCACAATGACTTGGCCTTCTTTTGCTTCTAAGATGATATGGTGATGGAGCGTTGGTTTCTCATCAATAACCTCATAACCATATCGGTAGGTCATGTTTAAGCTATCCTCATCGGTCTGTCCCTGAAAGGGATTATCCAATTCTTGAAGGGCTAAATAGTTGCCTTCTTCGGTCAACTCCTTTAGTTCTTCTTGGTCCTCATCTGACAGCTTGTAAGGAGGTTTCTGGAATAAGTCAGACATGGATCTAATAGAGTCACCACCGTTTAAGTTCGTCCACACTTGACTGAGAAATTCTTTGTAGGTCGCACCACCTGTTTCCATGAAATCGTCAAGCTTGTAGTCTTGGTATTGATGATTCATGTAAACCATGACCTCATCAATTTTGGTGTAGTAGGTAATCCCTTTTTCGTTGGTTCTCGTATGTTCGCATCTTCCACGTCATGTGGGTATAAGCCTTGGTCAACTCGATCTCATCTTGTTGAATGACACTGCTTCCTGAGACACTCATGAAAAGCTCATCATCAAAAGGAGTATCAAGAGAAGACCTGAGACAATCCAAGTCAAAGGATTTCCCGCAATAGCAGAAAAGAAGGTCAGGCTTCCCTTAATGGCTTGAACAATCCCCTTAACTCCTGCTAGACTGTGCTTTCTGGCATGCTTTAAAAAGGTTTGGTAGCGTCTTCTTGGTTTAAGAGGTTTCTGGCGTATGAATCCTTTTCCCATTTTGAAGTTCTGGAATCGTTCCTTTCCATGAGCCACTCTCGTCTTTGTAAAACGCACACCAGTCTGACCACTTTTCACCGCCACTTTACCTGCTTGATAGGTAAACCTGCCATAGCGTCTGGCTTTCAGGCTAGTATCCTTTAGGGTTCTAAGTCCATCTAAATCATCATCCTGTGCCACCAAGTCAAGCGATTCAGATGCAGCTAAGCTTAATCCAGCTTTGACTTTGGTAGAGTTTTTCTTAGACTTTTGGGCTTTCTTGAGTTGTTTGACCTCACGTTTGGCAGAACTGACTTCTTTTTCAGCACTTAGTCGATCAAATGATTTTTCTTGGTGAAACTGAAAGCGAGACTTCAAGGAAGATTTATCTTTTTGGAAGGTAAACTTAGGATTAACCGATTTTGACTTTTCACTTAGTTTCACTTCTGACAAATGTTTTCTTGCCGTCCTCAAACGCTCTTGAGCTTGCGGAAGTCGATAGTTCTTGATTTCCTTTCCCCTTAACAGTCTAGGAGACACATAGGTAATTTCCTTTAGGAACTTCTCTTCTGCTTCCTTTTGGCTACTGAGTAGATTTTCTTTGAACTCTGTTTTCTTTTCCTGAAACAGAGAATTTTGAGCTGGTTTTCGAAATCGTCCTATTTTAGGAACAGTCTGTTTTAAGGTCCTAACTTCTTTCCGATAATGCATGCGGACTGATTTTAAATTGCTTCGAAACTTTTTCCTGACCTGTTTGACTAGCCTTTTATCCTCTTTCATCTCATGTCCTCATTTTTTCAGGGTCCGTACTCATGATGTCAAAGAGCTTGGTGTGTTGTGGAATCTTATTTTTGAAAGGAACAACGGTGGATCCGGCCTTAATTAAGCCTGCCCCTTTTTCAGGATTGACCAAGTATTTCTCCAGTTCCTTGGAAAGCCCAAGCATAGGCACCAATTCTTCGCGATCGCTCTTAGCCTGTTTTAATAGAATCATAAACTCGCTATTGGCAATAATACGTCTACCATTTGCGTCCAAAAGAAGCGTTTCTACATTCTGAGTAATGCCTGTCGGTATCGCCCCATACTTACGGACACGACTCCAGAGTTTAAAGAAGAAATCAGAGGCGTATTTGTCCAATAAAAGAAGCTGCATTTCATCAAAATAAATCCATGTTTTCTTCCCTAGTTTTTGGTTTTTCACCACCCGATTCCAAATTTGGTCAAAGATAACCATGAGGGCAATTTGCTTCAATTCATCACCTAACTTTTTGACATTGTAAATCAGGAAATGACTATCAGTTTTGATATTGGTCCGATGTGAAAATATATCCAGAGACCCTTCCACATAAAGTTCCATATCCAGTGCCAAGTCCTTAGCTTCCTGTTCAGGTTGTTGAGATAAGACAAAGACCCATTCGACCAATGATGGTGTGTCAAAATGCTTATAGGTGAGTCGTGTCACACGGTCTATCAACGACTTTTCGCGACCAGCCATTTTGCGGTCCAAGAGCTTTCCAATCCAGGACAAGAGAAATTCGGACTTGACCTTGACTGGATCCTCATCCATATTCTCATCTGATAGATCGAGAACATTTAAAAACGTTGTGGAATCTGGGGCAATATCAATACTTTCCCCACCAAAGGCTTGACCGATAATACTGTACTCATTTTCTGGGTCAACAATAATAATTTCGGTATCGCTATCTGCTTCCTTGAGCTTAGTAGAGATGATTTCATGTTTTGTCGCCATCCCTTTGCCAGCTCCAGAAGTCCCTAAAATCAAACCTGACGGAGTATTTAACTTGCCACGGTCAATACTGATGATATTACTTGAGATTTGATTGATGCCATAAAATTTCCCACCCTTGTCCTGAATATCTACGGAAGTCCAAGGTGCATTCACGGCAATGTTTGAAGTCAATAGAGACCGAGAGACACCTTCAAGATAGTTTTTTCCAAATGGCATGAGACTATTAAAAGCAGCTTCTTGCATGTAGCTCAAGTTGTCAATGATCATATCATTAGACCCTGCCACTTGCTTGATAATATCAAGAGATTGTTTGAGTTGGTCTTCAGTATCTGCCAGCACACCAATCAGAAATACGGTGTCAAACAGTTTATCTCCTGTTTGGGTCATGGTTTGAAGAAGAGCTTCTGCTTCATCGATGTTATTTTCAAGAACATGGCCCACCTTCTCCAAATAGATGCCAGTCCGAGCCATCTTTTGTTGTTCCCCAATTTTTTGTGATTCCATCAAGGTCTTCTTGGTTCGCAGCTTGGTCATGGTTTCAGATTGGTAGAGCCTTTCGCATGTAGGCTAATCATCACTTCCAAATCTGACTGCATGAGGTCACGAATAAATTTATCCCCTAGCTCCATACCGTAATCACGAACATAGACAATCTGTAATAATCTATCGTCCAATTCAATATGATTCTTATGTTTAAAGGAAAGGTAAGTTGGGGCAATAAAGTGTTTGGTGGATTGACCTGACAGGGTTAAATCCTTGTAAGAGAACGGTAAATGATTTTCACCTCGCAACATATCCGCAAGGACATTCACTCGCTCCTCTCCACCAAGCAGACCAAGAGACACATCAATCTCTGAGAAGCCACTCTTGAAATATTCCCCAATCTGTGACAGAGAACGAAAAGCTAGTTTTGGTGTTTGGTCGCTCTTGCCAAATGAAAGAAACTTGACAGCCGAAAAGTTGTTCTCACCCGCCTCTAAGTTGGCATCCATCATGCGATTTAATTCATCACGATAAGCATCAAACCCATCTTCCTGTAAGGGATAGAGAATACTCTTACGGAATTTTTCCAAATTGACCTTTTGATTGAAAATGGTCAGTTGGAAATTGGTCTTATCATCCAGTGAATTGATTAAATCGGAATATTTCTCAACAATAGCTCCTTTATCATCTAAGCCAACTGTTTGATAATTGACATCTCCTAAGAGATAGGTTTGTGAGAAATAACTTGGACTGACCTGCATGAGGCCATTCTGAAAAAGTCCTTGATAGGCTAACGTATTTACGGTAGAAGGTCTAATCTCCTGCTTCTGTGTTTTCGTCTTTTGCTTTTTGTCATTAGAAGAGGTCTTTGGTTTCATTGAGTGTTTTAATTTTTTCACGTTGGTTCTCCTTTTCTTCCAGTAAATGTGCGGTCTGGCACCGTTAGTTCATAATGAAAACGGTACTTGAGGTAGGTTTCAAATGGTAAATCATTAGGGCGATAGACCCCAAATAACATGAGTGGAATGGTAAAGCTAAAAACAAAACCATAGACAAACCAATCCCCAAATTGCCAGTAAAATAGGTTCAAGCCCAATACCAAAATAGTTATGGCGATAGCAGGAAATACAAAAATAACCTGTCTGGTTGTAAATCCTAACCATGCCCTGTGTTGAACCTTTGAGATGTCCTTAAAGACACGAGTGTTCATAAATGTTCTCCAATCTAAGTAAGCTATAAAAAGAGGAGGCGAGACAATGATTCCCTTCCTCCTACATCCCCAAAATACTTCGGGCAGTCCGTTGACTACCAACTAAGGCAATGATTAACAAAATAGCCTGTACCAACCACCAAACATAATGGCGAGTGATTCCATAACACCAGCTCCATTTGATACGGCAATCTTTCCAGCCGACTCAAACAAGGGAACAAGAGAGACAATTAGAAAAATCAAAATACCTTGGACGGCATAGACCATGATGTTCTTAAGGTAGCCAATCCCAACACTTCTCCAGTCATCACTAAGGAAGGTCGGAATGGTAACAGGGGCAAAAGGAATCATCAGATAGAGTTGGATAAAGCGAATGGTAATCAAGATATTGACAACCATGATACTGGCCATTCGTACCAACCAGATGAGAATCGCAAAAAAGCCAATAATCATTTTTCCTACAATTCCAGATCCCTTGATGCCTGAGATGGTATCGTAATTAGCACCACCATTCGTGACAAGCCCTGCCACTTGTTCAATAACATAAGAGGCAAGGGCAATAATGGCTTCCACAATAACCGTTGTATTGGTAATCACGACCGCGACCATGATGTAGCTGACAATCATAGGTGCCATAGCTTCAAAGGTCATCGCACCACCTGAGTTTGCGATTTTCTTGGCCATTTTTGAAAATTCGAGTACGAGAACAACCGCAAGAATAGCTACTCCTAAGGGCTGCATAATCCCCTTGGTAATAGCCGTCATGTAAGACCACACCGTCGGATTAAAGTCCGCTAGTGACTTAATCAAGTTGGCAGTTGATTCTAAATCCACTTGAAACCCTTCAAAAAGGCTATCGCTAGATACTTTTTCAGAGGCTAGAAATACAAAAGGTGACGTAAAATTCATCATCATGTCATGTTCTGACCTCCTCTAAATGGTAATCTGTGTTACAAAAGCACCAGCGGCACCCACCATTACCCCACCAACAATTTCTAGAATGGCATTTCGGACACCTGGACCTCCATCTTTTATGTTGGTTGAAAGGTTGATAATACCCATGACAACAAGAAAGGCTCCTACTGCAATTAAGCCTTTTTGTAATAGAGACATGGCTTGGGAGAACATGGAGCTAGCGTCCACTCCGTAAACAAAGCCTGTTAGTTTTTGATTCATATAGTTCCTCATTTCTATTAATGTAGTGACGTTTCTGTGCTTAAATCCCTTATTTTATGGCCTGACAAATCTAGCTCTTCCTCAGCGGTTAGGGGATTGATCTGATAGTGCCACCAGCGTTCATCGGTTTCCTTATCCGCAAGCCATTTCCAATTCTTATGTTTTAGTGGAAAATATTTCTTAGATCTAAATACAGGCACTCCTGCAATTCTTACTAGGCACTCATCTCGTTTCATATTCCCGACTTCATCAGCCGTCATCAAGTCACGAGCAATTTTCTGGTGAGAGGTAGAACTTGAGCCATTCTGCCCAAAAGAACGACTGGTACTTCTGACATCAATGGTTTGTTTACCTAGAAGACCACTCATGAACTTAAAGGTTTCCTCATCATTCCCACCCAAATAGAGGAGACTGTCACAGTTCCCCAAAATGGTTTTCCAAGCTTCTTTTTCCTTATAAAGTCCTTGGAGTTGCGCGATATTTTGGAGAATAGGCACAAGACTCATGTTCCTAGAGCGAACTGTTGAGGTTTGTTCGGCGAAGTCTGGAATTTCTCCGACATTCGCAAACTCATCCAGATAGCTTCTCACATGAATAGGCAGTTGCCCTTTGAAGTCCACATCAGCCTGTCTGGTCAAAGTAGAGAAAACCGTAGAGAAAAATAAAGCAGATAGGAAACGAAAGGTCGTATCATTGTCTGGAATAACAAGATAGACCATGGTCTTTTGAGTGCCCCACGTTTTCAAATTCATAGTGTCTCTTTGCGTCAAATCAATCACCGATTGAATATTAAAAAGGGCAAATTTAGCTGTTGTGACCGCAATCACCGAATCCAATGTCTTATCCTTATAGTTTTGAAAATCTGCCAGTTTCGCATGGTAAAGTTTTCGTGACCGTATTTTTTAGCGTAATTTTCAAACAGGACTTCAAGTACACTTTTGTCCTGATTGTCTCCCTTTGATAAGAGTTTGATGAGTTTCCCAATCTCAGAAAAGGCTGGATAACGGCCACGCTTACGTCTTGCTTCCTGCTCTTGCTTGGAACTTCCTGGAGGATTGTAAAAATCCACCAAATAAGAGGCAATAGCTCTCACCAATGTCATGGAAGCCTCATCCCAAAATGGATCACTGCGAGAACCATTTCCCTTGGTATTGTTAAAATAGACCGTTAACATACGGTTCAAATCATTCTCTGTCTCAACATAACGAAAGGGATTAAAACCATCTGAATTGGTCATATTAACCAAATCTAAAACTTTGACCTGATAACCGTTTTCCAAAAAGAGTTACCTGTCTTCTCAGCCAAATGGTCTTTAGGATCTACGACAATATTGGAACAGTTGAGTTGGATAAGGTTGGGTTTCACAAAGCGAAAGGTCTTACCTGCACCAGACCCCCCAATAACAATCAAATTTTTATTTCGGTCAAACTGGGGCTTCTTCTTTTCCAACAAGGTTAGACGAACATCACGAGCCAAAATCGTGTCATTGAAAGAATTCTTACTGTAAAAGTTCCGCTTTTCCTTACTGGTTCCAAATCGTGCAGAACCGTATTCTTCCCCTTCTCGATAGACCTTCTGTCCTGTCGATACATAAATATAGACTAGCGTCATCGTTAGAATCCCAAGGATAAAGGCAAGAAGAGATTTTTGAGTAAAGGAAAATAGCCATAAAGGGGTTAGGACTTGATTTGACCCCTCTCCTAAGAGGTAGGCAAATCGTTCCATAGGTGGAGCATTGGTTAAACTATCATAGAGTAGGGTTAGACGATGGCAGAAATAGCCAAAGGCGAGACCCAAGAGGCCAAAGACTAAAGCTTTTTGCCTGGAATACATTACAAGGTCACCTCCTTGGTTTTGACTGCCGAAGGTTCTGTCACTTTTATTTTCTCTTTGGCCAATTCTATTTCTTGATCCAAGGTTTTATCAAAGGTTAAACCTTCTAGCTTCTCTGGATTAGACATCAGTTTCTTCAACAATTCATCAAGTGATGATCGAGCAAGGTCTTATCCTTGGCATAAAAGTAGAGATAGTCTTTTTGCCAACTAATAGCAATCGGCAGTTTTTCCGACTCCATTAACTCCTTGAATTTCTCCACATCAATTGGCTTATCTAAAATGTCTTTACTAACATCTATCGCTTCAATGGCGTAAGGCTTTGAAGGAGTTCTTCCAGTTTTTGAACGCCCAATCTTATAAGCTGAATCTTGAGCTAAGGCTTGCCTAGCCGACCATTCTAAGAGCTTTAAGAGGGTTCTAACTGTCAATAAACCACTTCTTTCTACGTATTGCATTGCTTGACGCTCTTGTTGTTCAGATGACATGGTGACCTCCTCTTCTTTGGATTCCCTAACAAACATAAGGTGCTTCCATAATACGGAAGCACTCTTGATTTTGGTATCACAAGAAGGTCAAGACATAAACCAAACTATTCCAAAGTAAATGTAAGGCGATTGCCGTCATACAATCTGTTTTCAATCGAACAACAGCCAAGGTCAACCCAAGACAGCTATACATGAGCCAACTACTGAGCTGATTGGGACCATGGGCTAGAGCAAAGAGAAAACTGGTCACTCCTATTTGTACAAAAGGGAATGTCAATTTTTCCCACAGCAATTGCCTATAAACAATCTCTTCAAGGACACTTGCATTGACCAAAAACAATAAAAAGATAAGATGTGGAACCTGCTTTCCTACTTCAACTAGTACCGATTGATTCCTAGTCTGAACTGGAAAAAGAACACTGATGAAGACTGCAAAAGCAACCATAACCACAAAACCAAGAAGCAACCATCTTAGGCGATTTCTCAAGGTCATAATTATTGCTTGAACAGTTTTATGACGGGCAATCTCAAAGCAAGTCACACATAATAGGACCAATTGTAGCAAGATTAAGACCTCGATTGTCAGATACTCTTGCAGCAATAAACTCACCAGAAGACCGTTAAGCTGTATGGCTAGATAAAACAACACTATCCTTATCATGTTCACCTCCTAAATAAATCTTCATAATCAATATCTAAGACTAGAACAATACGCTCAACCCATCTTGTCTGTGGCATTAGACGATTGGATTTGTAATGCCGTAATTTTTGATAGAGGCGATTAAACTCACTTGGATAAACATATTGACCTGTGAATACTTTGCGAGCTAGTTCTGCCCAAGTGAGGTCTCTTTCTGCCAGAATGATTTCTAAATTGTCCCAAAATCGTTCATTCATCTTCACACCTACCTGTCACTTGTTTCATCAGACTGGCCTGAAACAGTTCTTCTTTTACCTGTCTGGGAAGAAAGGTTCGAGCTTCGTCTAGCCCAATAGCTGGATAGATATGATTCTGACAGACAATGAGAGGCAGACGAAGGTTTTGGTCTGGCTTTTGGAGAATAAGCTGAATCATTTCATTCAAACTTATCGAATATTGACGCTTAAAGCGAAGAAATCGTGGCGACAGTAACTCAACAAAACAATCCGTGGTTTTGGCAAAGAGTGACAGTATGATTTCACGGTTTACATCACATGCTTTTGTACAACGGTAAGTCACACCATAGGTCGTCAAAATGGTTAGTAAGTCTTGATTTGTATTGGCATTATTTCCTAGATATACCTCAAGCATAGGCTCCTCCTTATAGGGTTAGGCTATTTTCAACTGTTGGTTCTGGAGTTGAGAAATAGCAACTCATATCAATGGGCATCCGTCCTTCACCAAAGCACTTGACCGTCACTAAAGTCGTTAAAATGCCCTCCTTTCCTCTAGCAGTATAATTTTGACCAAAGGCACGAAAGGCCAGGTGATTGTCTTTCGTCAATAGTGTATCTACACCATTTTTAATATTCCTCGTTTCCAAAAAATCCGAAATCCGATGAAGATTGGATTCGTAGAATAGGGCATCATTCATCTCTTTATGGTAATCATCTTCAAAAGTCACCTCAAATTCACAATCAAAATTGGGGAGTGATAGTATCCTTTCCAATAGTTGATTGGTTTCAGCTTGGTGAATACGTTCTTCTAATTCAGTACAATCTAGAATACTTTTCTTATGTAGTAGGTTCATGTTTTTCTTCCTCTTCCATTCTTCTAAATTCTCTCGCAATGGTTTCAATAACTGTGACAGTCACGCTATTGCCGGCTTGTTTATAGAGCTGACTTTTACTTGATACGCTTTCTGCTCTTTCATAAGCCCAGTCAGGAAATCCTTGAATCCTGAAACACTCTCTTGGTGTTAGTCGTCTAATTCTTAGCCGATAGAGTTTTCCGTCTAAAACAATGCCTGTAACTTCGTACCACTTATCCTGTCGATATTCCATAGCAGCAACTACCACTCCCATATTGTCAGAAGTCGTTAGGGTATTGGCTATTCCCTTGCCCACTCGTCCTCTCCGTTTGGTTGAGTCTGGATAAGCCAGGTTGACAGAGTCTCCAAGAGTTGCCTTTGCGTACCCTCTTTTTGTGGCTTCCTTGATTTTCAGAAATGGCAGCTCCTCCCTCAGCAGTATCTTTGGCACCTTATCTCCACCTTGCATGGTGGTCAAGGTCGGTGACAAGCCAGAAATGTCAAATACTCTTCCGGTCTGGTCAAAGCTAGTCGGCAGATTTCCTGCGACAAGAACCCCGTGTCTATTTTGACTGGTCAACGTAAACATAGGGTCTTGATTTTCTTTAAAGCGTCGTCCATGTTGCCGTTTTTCTAATCTATCTGGTGTTAAGACTGGAATGGCGATTTTTACCCCCTCTCCTTTACCTCTTGTTAGTGTAGGAGCAAGTCCACTCGTCAGATAGACTTCACCATTCAAACCATGTTTAGAGGGATTGATGTTGCCTAGCCTTTCAAGATGAGCTGGGCTGTTTTCTCCTCTGAGAGGAAATAGGAATCTGGAACGGTATCTTCTAGAATGTCCGATAATAAAAACCCGTTCTCTGTTTTGCGGGACTTGGAAGTCCTTACTGTTAAGCACCTGCCATTCGACATCATACCCCAATTCATCCAGCGTGGAGAGGATTGTGGAGAACGTCCGTCCCTCGTCGTGATTGAGTAGGCCTTTGACGTTTTCCAAAAATAGAAAACGTGGTTGGATTTGTTTGGCCGCTCGAGTAATCTCAAAAAAGAGAGTCCCTCGAGTATCTTCAAATCCCAGTCGTCTTCCTGCGAGTGAAAAAGCTTGACAAGGAAATCCCCCGCAGATAACCTCCACTTGCCCTCTAAATTGTCTAAAGTCATGGTCTGTGATCTCTTTAATGTCATGGTATTCTATTTCTCCTTCTGTGTTAAACATGGCTTTGTAGGATGTTCTAGCGAATTTATCAATTTCGCAAAAGCCCAAACACTCATGGCCCTGTGCTTCCATTCCTAGCCTAAAACCGCCTATCCCAGCAAATAAATCTAAAAATTTCATTTTTCCTCTCTTTCCAAATAAAAAAGAGCCTTACACTTGTAAAACTCTTGCCTAAATATGATCATCCATTTCTGGTGCACGGATGATTTCAGCAATCAACATGATGATAGAAATCAGATAGATTCCACCTAGTATCCACCAAATCATCTTAATCACCTCCCTTTACTTCTTGTCGTCTCAGTTGCTTGGTCCATTCTGACAAGACCCCATTAAACACATATTCAGCTATCACTTCCGCTGACCGAGCAAATCTCATATGTTCCAAAGCATACTGATAACGATCACTAAAATAAATCATGGCAACATCACTAACCGACTGAGATAGACCTGTCTGTCTTAACTGGTCATGAACCAAACCCCAAATATAGTCTCGATCGTACTTAGTCACGGCATCTACTTTTGGAGTAAAGTTTTCTTCTTGTTTGTCATCTACTAGCTGCCTCTCCTCCTCGTCCTCAATAAGGAAATCACTCCCTTCAGTTTCACTACATTTAGTCTCACTTCCTTCAGTCTCACTAGGGGCTGAATTTAAGACCGGCCCCGTCTTTCTTTGAGACCCCCCTAGTGTTTTTTTAAGACTAGCCCCGTTTGAATCTAAGACTGGGGTAGGTTCATGTTCTAATTCCCCCAAGTAAATTTTATTTGCCATACGACCTTTTTCACTGGATGATTGTTGGACTTCATCAATTAAGCCATATTCACGTAAGGTTTTCTTAATAGAAAGTAATTTAGACTTTGAACAACCTAAAAGTGCCATCAGATTTGAATTGGAATAAATCAAATAAATAGCACCATCTTCATCAATCCATCCCTTACTCAAAGACAACTCCAACCGATCTTTTAAAACCGCGTAGGCTACCTTAACCTCCAGCTTCATATTCTTATAGCGTCCACTCTCAAACAAAACTTTAGGGAGTTTATAATATCGCTCTGATGTCTGATATTGATTAGCAGTAATACGTTTCATGATTGTCCCTCCAAGACTAAAAGTCCAACATTTCCGAATTCATCAAATCGGATTAAACCTACTTGTTCCATTTCATCTACTAGCTGAGTTGCTTTCGCAATATCAACTCCCAAAATAGTCACGAGATGAGACATCACCATTTGACGTGATGATTGTTCCTTCTTTTGCATGAATTCCTCCTGAAAATAAAAAAAGCGAGAACACTTATTAAAATGTTCTCGCTGAACTAATATAGTTTATGACGTATCTATTTTTTGTCTACGCAGTCGACATCCAAACAGACGTTCACATCAATGTACTTTTTTTGCACCTTTTTTATGTCAAAATCACTCTTTTCAGTAAAGACAAAATGCTTGAAAAAAGTGCTTAAAATAAAGGATTTTTACCCTTTGCTTCGTTGTAGCAACACTACGCACTCCACGTGATGCGTATTCGGGAACAAATCAACTGGTTGTACTTTTATGAGTTTGTAGCCGAGTTCTTGATAGAGCTTGATGTCACGCGCCATAGTTGCTGGGTTACCATGAGATTATAAGTGATTTTTTCTGGCTGCATGGCAACGCTGGCTTTTCGATAAATGTTTTCTGGTCAAGCCTTTGCGTGGTGGATCAACCAAAATCACACTTGGTTTGATACCGTCTTTGCTCCAAGTTGCCATAGCATGTTCTGCCGAATCAGCAAGATAATGCGCATTGATAATACTGTTTAGCGCAGCATTTCTTTTAGCATCCTCCACAGCTTCTTCAATCACTTCGACGCCGTAAACGCTTTAACATTTTTGGCAAATGAAAGCCCAATTGTTCCAATACCAGAGTAAGCATCAATGACAATATCTTTAGGTGTCAAGTCTGAAAAATCAATGGCAGTTTGGTAAAGCTTTTCAGCCATTTCAGTATTGACTTGATAGAATGAACGAGCAGAAATTTCATATTGATTGCCAAGCATGCTGTCAACAATCGTATCTTTGCCATACAATGTCTTAAACTCTTTACCGAAAATCGCATTGGTATTTTTATCGTTAATATTTTGAACGATTGACTTAACCGCTGGAAACTCTGCCACAATTTTCTCAATGATTTGCTCAATACGGAAGATTTTTGGGCGTGTTGTCACAAAGACCAGCATCATTTCACCAGAATAATGCCCACGACGAACAACCAAATTACGAATCAATCCAGTTTGCTCTTTTTCATCATAAGGTTTAAGGTCAAAACGGCGAAGCAAATCACGTGTAAAATTAATCAAACGGTCAATTTCTTTATTTTGAATATAATAATCAGAAATCGGCATCAAATCATGAGAATGTTTACGGAAAAATCCTGTCTCCAACTGACCATTAACACGACGAACAGGCACTTGTGCTTTATTGCGATAAGCGTATGGGTGCGCCATACCAAGTGTTTCTGACACCTCGACATCTGAAATACCAGCTGTTTTATAGAGATTATCCATTACTTGTTTGCGTTTAAATTTTAACTGTTCAGCATACGCAAGATGCCCAAAATCCGCAATTCCTGTACGCAAATAATCCACATTCAAATCTTGATTGCGGTGTTCAGAGATTGTCACATACTCCTCAACTTTACCAAATCCGATGTTCTTTTTCACTTTCAAGACGCGCATTTTGATTTTCTCACCTGGAAGTGCATTTTCAACAAAAAAAGACGAAACCGTCAACCTTGGCAACACCTGCTCCTTCGTGTGATAAATCCGTGATTTCAGCATCTACAATAGCATTTTTACTTAACATAATTTCCTTTCAGCCAATTCTAAATTGGCAATGTTCTATTTCTCGGTCGCTTTTCTCCATAATAAAAATAGAGAAGCTTAACTGCCTCTCTATTATATCATATCTCTTCCTACCGCAAACCAAGTTCTTTTAACTCTTCTTGATATTTATCAAAATCAATGGTAATTCCTAAGCCGCCATACATATCATAGTCATCTGTCCAGTCACCTTCGGCTGGAATGGTTGTTTGCTCGATGCCTTCTTGACCACTCGTGATAACAGATAAACCTTCTTTCAAAAGGAATGAATAAGAAACGTTCGTTGAGGTCAAAGCATAGATTTTACCAATTGCAGCTGAACCTGTAAAAAGTTTTGTTGGATCTTTAATCTGGTTGATAATGGCAGAAATAACTTGTTGCTGGCGTTGAGTACGTCCATAATCACCGTCATCATCTTTACGGAAACGAGCATAATTGAGCAAAGTCCGACCATCCATTTTTTGTGTTCTAACTTCAATCGTTTGATTTGGAACAGTACCGTCAGCCTGCATATTGAGATCATCAGGAACTTCAACAGACGAAACTGCTTGACCATCAACCGTACCAAATTTGGCGTCTATTTCAACGCCATTTGGAAATAAGGTATCAATGGCTTCTGCAAAGGTTGCAAAGTCAACCATGACATAATATTTGATGTTAATATCAAAATTATCTTTCAACGTCTGTCGCATGAGTTCTGCACCTTGGTTATTATCCTGCTCTCCTATATTAAAAGCAACATTTAATTTTTGGTCATTTGAATAGTCATTGTAGCTAACACCATCAATATTAACTAAGGTATCGCGCATAAAGCTGACTAACTTAATTTTTCCGTCGCTGTTGCCAATATTCATCACCATAATCGTATCGGTTCTGGCATCCGAAGATCCTTGTGTAACCCGCTGGTCACTTCCTAATATGAGAATATTAGTACCGTCATCGCTATCTTCACCATTGAATGTTTCTGTCACAGCCGCCGTGTAATTTGTCTCACCACTTGAAACATCATTAACACCTTTGAAAAACATGTAAATCATCCCTGCCATGACAAGAATCACCAAGAAACTAAGAAGTTTCAACAGACGCTTAATACGAATTTTGCGACGCTTCTTTTTGGCTTTCTTTGCTTTTTTAGGCGTTACAGGTTCGGGTTCTTGATAAAATGCCTCATTATAATTCTCATAATTGTTTTGATAAGTTGGAAGAATCTCTGCCTGCTGCTCGCTCGTTCTTCTAAAGGAACGTTTCGACTGCTTTTTTTTCTTCTGGGTATTTGGGAAGCCCTTGAGATGTCCAGTTATCGTCATCATAATAATCCACTTGATTATCATAAGCATCGTCATAATAATCATCGTAGTAATTGTCATTATAGGCAGACGACGGCTGAGAGCGTGGTGGCTCGTTGACCTCACCAGCTTGTTTTTTATTGTAAAGATAGTTAAATTCTTGCTTTTCACGCAAACTTAAATACTCAAGATTCTTTAAAAGATACTCATATCTTAACTCTTCATGCCGACTTAAATTATTTCTTGCCATATCTCATACCATATCTTTCCCATTTTCATCAGACTAGAGCCAGCACAAGCGCTTAACAATTCCTAAATATCAAAAATCAGAGGATTTTACAGTTTGTAAACATCATAACGTCCGAGGATTTTATAGTCAATGCCAAGAACGTTCAATTCTTCTAGCGCAAATGACACTAGTGTATCATTTTTATTTTCAACATCAACGATGAAAAAATATTCTCCCAAAGCTGTTTTTAGAGGCGACTTTCAATTTTAGTCAAATCAATGCCACGCCAAGCAAAAACAGATAATGCTTTATAAAGCGCACCAGGCAAGTTATCTGGCAAGGTCAATGCCAATGAAACTTTTTGATTGAGTTTTGCCCAATCAAACGACCCGTTTTTGATGCCCTAGTACCCAAAAGCGCGTGTAGTTTTCATCCATTTCTTGAATATCTTGGGCAATAATTTCCAAACCATATTCTTTTGCGGCAGCTACTGGCGCAATGGCAGCAAAGTTTTCCTCTGGATGTTCAGCAATGAAACGTGCGGCGTAGGCCGTACTAGCCGTCATCTCAATTTTTGCTGCTGGATAATGTGCTTTAATGTATTTTTTTCCCTTGAGCAATAGCTTGCGGGTGTGAAAAAATCTTTTCAATTTTCTTTGTTTGTGTTGTTGCTAAAAGCTGTTGTTTAATCGGTTGAATGATTTCTGCAATCGCCTCAATTTCAGCTTGATGAAAAAGGTAATCCAACGTTTCATGCACTGAACCTCGATTGAATTTTCAACAGGGATAATGGCATAATCCACAAAACCTTCTTTATAAGATTTGATAACTTCGGTGATATTTGCAAAAGGTATGCGATTAGCTTCCGGAAATGCCTTAACAGCAACATTATGTGTAAAAGAACCACTTGGTCCTAAATAGCCAACTTTCATCCGATTTCCTCAACAATTTCTTCAGGTGTTTTATCAGCCACTTCAATAATACGATTAGCTGCTGCTTCATACATTTCTTGGCGACCGTCAAAGATTTCTTTGAAAGCTTCCTTGCTATTGTTGACAAACAAAGGACGAACATTTTCCGTATCATGCTCAATGCGGTCATAAAGCGTTTCAAAGTCTGATTTTAGGTAAATCGTTTCTGGATTTCTTGCTAAAATCTCTCTGTTAATCGGATTGATGACAACGCCGCCACCAGTTGAAATGACTTGGTCAGAATCAGCCAATTCCGCAAGCACTTGTGACTCAATTTCACGGAATTTAGCTTCACCCTCTTTAGCGAAAAAGTCTGCGATTGACATGCCGATATGCTCTATAATCAAAGCATCCATATCAATGTAATTTTCATCTAACAATGATGAAATCGTTGATTTCCCAGACCCCATAAAACCAATAATAATTCTAGCCACGTGAGAGTACCTCCAAATCATTAAAGAAGCTTGGGTAGCTTGTATTAATCGCTTCTGCTCGTTCTAGTTCAACGTCTCCGTCGGACACCAAAAGCGCAGCAACAGCAGTCATCATACCGATACGGTGGTCACCGAAAGTACTGACTTTAGAGCCATGGAGAGGTGTTTTTCCTTTGACAATCATACCGTCATCTGTTGGCGTAATGTCAGCACCCATTGCATTAAGCGCATCCGCAACCACCTGAATACGGTCTGTTTCCTTCACTTTCAACTCTTCTGCATCACGAATAATCGTTGTACCATTAGCTTGTGTGGCAAGAAGAGCGATAATTGGTAATTCATCAATCAAACGCGGAATGATTTCGCCACCAATTTCAACGCCGTGAAGTTCAGATGTTTCAACGGTAATCGTTGCTGATTTAGCAATCTCATCAACGTTTGAAATGGTCATTTTGCCCCCCATTTCCTTGATAACATCAATGATACCAGTACGTGTTTCATTGATACCGACATTTTCAAGGGTTACTTTAGCATTTGGAACAATGAGCCTGCGACTAACCAGAAAGCCGCTGATGAAATATCACCTGGGACAACCACATCTTGACCAGTAAATTCTTGACCACCTTTGATGCGAATTTCTTTGCCATTAACGTCAATTGCGCCACCAAACTGAACAATCATATCTTCTGTGTGATTGCGTGTTTTTTCTTTTTCAATGATGACAGACTCACCGTCAGCTTGCAAAGCTGCAAAAATAAGTGCTGACTTCACTTGAGCAGACGCCACAGGAAGTTGATAATGAATCGGTTTAAGCGCTTTGCTACCACGCATCGTAAGCGGTGGCAAATCACGGTCTGTTTGCCCTGACACTTCAACTCCCATTTGACGAAGCGGAATGGTCACGCGGTCCATTGGGCGTTTTGACAAACTGTCATCACCAAACATTTCAACCGTAAAATCTTGCCCTGCTAACACGCCAGAAATCAAGCGGATTGATGTTCCTGAATTTCCCATATCTAGTTTGTTTTTTGGAGCTTTAAGCCCGTCAAAGCCAACACCTGTAATGGTTACGATGTTACCGTCGTCTTGGATATCAACCCCTAAATCACGAAATACTTGCATTGTTGACAGCACATCTTCACCACGCAAAATATCATGAACAGTTGTTGTTCCCTTGGCAAGACTGCCGAACATAATTGAACGGTGACTGATTGACTTATCTCCAGGAACTCGCAAAGTTCCTTTTAATTGTGACACATTTGTCAGTAATTTCATACAACTCTCCCATGGTATAGTTTTAATTCTATTGTACCATAAAATAACTGAAAATTTGAACAGTTCTCTAAAATTACTCTTAACAAAAGCTTGCAAATTCATTATGAAACTATCTCAAAACAAAGACATTTCGCCCCCAAACCTCTTTCTCACTTTAGCTCGAAGCATTAAAATTTCTCAAAAAAACAACTGAAAGAAAAGGTTTCAGCTGTCTAATCATTTTATTTTTTACTGTTATCGTCATCCATTGAAAGTACTGACAAGAAGGCTTCTTGTGGCACTTCAACAGAACCGATAGCTTTCATACGTTTTTTACCTGCTTTTTGTTTTTCAAGCAATTTACGTTTACGAGAAACGTCACCACCGTAACACTTAGCAAGCACATTTTTACGAAGAGCTTTAATATCTGAGCGTGCAACGATTTTTTGACCGATAGCTGCTTGAATTGGCACTTCGAATTGTTGACGTGGAATGATTTTCTTGAGTTTTTCAACGATTAATTTACCACGTTCATAAGCAAATTCGTTGTGAACAATGAAGCTGAGCGCATCAACTTTATCACCGTTAAGGAGAATATCCATTTTAACCAATTTTGATTTACGGTATTCTGAAATTTCGTAATCAAAACTTGCATAACCACGTGTTGATGATTTCAATTTATCAAAGAAATCAAAGACAATTTCAGCAAGCGGAATCTGGTAAATGACATTGACACGATTTTCATCAATGTAATCCATTGTCACGAAGTCGCCACGTTTGCGTTGGGCAAGTTCCATGACTGCTCCGACAAATTCTTGCGGAACCATGATTTGTGCTTTCACATATGGTTCTTCGATACTTGCAACCTTAGTTGGGTCTGGGAATTCAGACGGATTTGACACCTCAAGCATTTCGCCATCAGTCGTGTTAACATGGTAAACAACGGATGGTGCTGTCATAATCAAATCAATGTTGAATTCACGTTCCAAACGTTCTTGGATAACGTCCATGTGAAGCAAACCAAGGAAACCACAACGGAAACCAAAGCCAAGGGCTTGTGATGTTTCAGGCTCGAATTGGAGACTAGCATCGTTCAATTGTAATTTTTCAAGTGCTTCACGGAGGTCATTGTATTTATTTGATTCAATTGGGTAAAGACCAGCAAATACCATTGGGTTCATTTGTTTGTAACCATGAAGCGGTGCTTCTGCTGGATTTTCAGCAAGAGTTACTGTATCACCCACACGGGTATCAGCAACTGTCTTGATTGATGCTGCGATATAACCAACATCACCAGTTGCTAAGAAATCACGTCCAACAGCTTTCGGCGTGAAGATACCAACTTCTGTAACATCAAACGTTTTACCATTTGACATCAATTGAATCTTATCACCAGGTTTTACCATACCATTAACGATACGAACTTGCAGAATAACCCCGCGGTAAGCATCATAAACAGAGTCAAAGATAAGCGCTTGAAGCGGTGCTTCAACATCTCCTGCTGGCGCTGGCACGTACTCAACAATTTGTTCAAGGATTTCTTCAATCCCGATACCTGCTTTTGCTGAAGCAAGCACAGCCTCTGAAGCATCAAGACCAATCACATCTTCGATTTCTTGACGCACACGCTCCGGGTCTGCTGCTGGCAAATCAATTTTATTGATAACTGGCAGAATTTCCAAATCATTATCAAGGGCTAGGTAAACATTGGCAAGCGTTTGAGCTCGATACCTTGTGCCGCATCAACAACCAAAATTGCCCCCTCACAAGCCGCCAAAGAACGTGACACTTCATATGAAAAGTCAACGTGTCCTGGGGTGTCAATCAAGTGGAAAATGTAGGTTTCACCGTCTTTAGCCGTGTAGTTCAACTCAATCGCATTAAGCTTAATCGTGATACCACGCTCACGCTCCAAATCCATGCTATCCAAGAGTTGAGCTTGCATTTCACGACTAGAAACCGTCTCAGTTTTTTCCAAAATACGGTCAGCCAAAGTTGACTTCCCGTGGTCAATGTGTGCAATGATAGAGAAATTACGAATCTTCTCTTGTCGTTTTTTTAATTCTTGAATATCCATCTTACAATCCTATACAATTAATCATTATTTCTATTATAACAGATAAACAGAAACGTTGCTATAAAAAGTTTTAGAAGTCATTTCAAGAAAAAAGCATCATAAGATGGTAAAATAAACAGCACAGCTATAAAACTACACGGTCTACCTCTAATTAGGAGGAATGAGTTTTGGAACCATTCGAAACAACACAGCTCTAAAACGTAATCAACATGCAATTCTTGAAAAGTAAAGTTTTGGAACCATTCGAAACAACACAGCTCTAAAACAAAAAGTCAGCAAGCTTTTCTGCCTTATCTGTTTTGGAACCATTCGAAACAACACAGCTCTAAAACAACCGTTTTGACGTTCGTAAGTATCTGCTTGTTTTGGAACCATTCGAAACAACACAGCTCTAAAACCACTGCTTGGCGCTTACGTACAGCTATCGATGGAGTTTGGTAACGACTTCGAAACAACAC
>ENA-OPZM01000162-OPZM01000162.1-human-gut-metagenome-genome-assembly--contig:-NODE-162-length-28722-cov-3.149677_pt1 | contig 28722 bp, 32 predicted proteins | sample MGYA00242478_ERZ504493 | MGnify/ENA primary metagenome ERZ504493 (study PRJEB26092, sample SAMD00036227) | human gut metagenome | host: Homo sapiens | study: EMG produced TPA metagenomics assembly of... | reverse complement strand
CAAATCCTGCTCCCGCAATAGAAGGCTCGGTAGCTCAGTTGGTAGAGCAATGGATTGAAGCTCCATGTGTCGGCGGTTCGATTCCGTCTCGCGCCATTAGTTTTATATTTTTTTATGCGGGTGTAGTTTAGTGGTAAAACTACAGCCTTCCAAGCTGTTGTCGCGAGTTCGATTCTCGTCACCCGCTTTTATTTATATTGGTTATTCCAACTTTCATGGGCGCATAGCTCAGCTGGTTAGAGCGCACGCCTGATAAGCGTGAGGTCGGTGGTTCGAGTCCACTTGTGCCCATACATGGAATGGAGAATTACTCAAGAGGCTGAAGAGGACGGTTTGCTAAATCGTTAGGTCGGGTAACTGGCGCAAGGGTTCGAATCCCTTATTCTCCGTGCTATTTTAAAGCGAGATTATCTTTGGATATCTCGTTTTATTTTTTATATTTTAGGATAGTTGGTGCAAAATCTTGAAAAAATTAAGAATCTCTCGTTTTGTTTTTTTCGCGGTATTGATTTTATTGTTTCTAGGCATGTCTTTAGCTTTTTTATTTAGAAATTTTGGGATAGTTTCTGCAATTTCCTCTCCTATAAGGAGTGTTATTGCTCGTGTGGATTCCGTAGTTTCAACTCCTTTTCGCTTCTTAGATTCTGCTAATGAGGAAATTAGAGATCTTTTTAATACGTATTCTGAGAACAAGGAATTAAAGCAAAAAGTTGCAGAGTTAGAGGATCAAAGTGAATTAATTGATTCTTTAAAAGAAGAAAATGAGGAGCTTAATAGTGAGATTGGAGCTTTATCATCAATTACTTCTCAATTTTCAGCTACTGGAAAGGTTATTGTCCGAAGCCCTGTTTCTTGGTATAATTCGTTAACTGTTAAGCTAGGAAAGAAGAATAATATAACGAAAAAAATGTTAGCCTTGTCAGGTGGTGGTCTAATTGGTACAGTGTCTGATGTAGATTCTACGACTTCGAGTATAACACTTTTATCAAATGGTTCAGATTTTAATATTCCAATTAAGATTACGACCTCTTCAGCAGAAGTTTATGGTTTATTGGAATCTTATGATTCGGATAAAAAATGTTTTGTAATTACAAATTTGAATTCTTCTGTGGATATTGAAGAAGGAGATAGTGTGGTAACGAGTGGTCTAGATGGTGATACTGTTGCCAATATTGCTGTCGGTACGGTTTCTAGTGTAAAAAATAGTTCAGAAAGTTTGGAGCGTGTTGTCTATGTGACTCCGACAGCAGACTTCTCTGATATTTCTTATGTAACAATTGTTGGTGATTAAAGTGAAATTTTATAAAAATAAGTATTTTTTACTATTGTTACTTTTGCTATTAATGTTAATTGATGGACAACTATCTTTTTTAGCGAGTTCAATATTTTCTTATCATTTGATGATTTCTAGTCATTTATTACTATTAGCTGTTTTGTACTTTTATCACGATAAGCATAAGTATTTTATGTTTATCAGTTCGCTTGTTTTGGGGTGGGATATTTGATATTTACTATTTAAACCGAATTGGTTTAGTTATCTTTTTACTACCAATTCTAGTCATTTTTACTAGTAAATTAGTAAAAGTTTCTTTATGCGCAATTTTCAAACATTAATTTTTTATATTATTATTTTGTTTTTGTTTGAAATTGTTGGGGAATTAGGAGCAATTCTGCTTGGAATGACAACGATGTCAATGACCTATTTTATAGCTTATTGCTTTGCACCAACTCTTATTTACAATATTCTTATGTACTTAATCTTCCAAAAAGTGTTTAAAAAAGTATTTTTGGAGAGATAAATTACCTGAACAAAATACAAATGTAACAATCACGTAATATTAATTGCGTGATTTTTTGGTAAAATAATAATGTCTTATCAAAAAGGAGTAGTTTAATTTATATGAAAAAAAGAATTTTATCAGCTGTTCTTGTTAGTGGTGTAACACTTGGAACCGCAGCTGCCACAGTAAATGCGGATGATTATGATACACAAATCGCTGCACAGGATGCAGTCATCAGTAATCTTACATCTGAGCAAGCAGCTGCTCAAAGTCAAGTTGCTGTTCTTCAAGAACAAGTGACTTCACTTCAATCACAACAAGCTGACTTGGAAGCGCAAAATGCTCAACTCGAAGCAGAATCTCAAAAATTGAGTGAGGAGATTCAAGCTCTTTCAAGCAAGATTGTTGCTCGTAATGAATCTTTGAAAAAACAAGCCCGTAGCGCTCAAAAAACTAACACAGCTACAAGCTACATTAATACTATCTTGAATTCTAAATCAATTTCAGATGCTATTAATCGTGTAGCTGCTGTTCGTGAAGTTGTTTCTGCAAACGAAAAAATGTTGGAACAACAAGAAGCAGATAAAGCTGTTATCGAACAAAAACAAGCTGAAAACCAAGCAGCTATCAATACAGTAGCTGCTAATAAAGCAACTATTGAACAAAACCAAGCAGCTTTGGCAACTCAACAAGCTGAATTGGAAGCAGCTCAATTGAATTTGTCGGCTCAATTGGCAACTGCAGAAGATGTAAAAGCAAGCTTAGTGGCTCAAAAAGAAGCAGCTGAACAAGCAGCAGAAGAAGCAGCTGCAGCACAGGCAGCTGCAGAAGCACAGGCAGCTGCAGAAGCACAGGCACAAGCTGCATCTGTAACACAAGCACAACAATCAGTTGAAAATGGTACAGCTACCGTTGATACTACAACGGATACTTCATCACAAGATTCGACTGCTGCATCTACAACAACTGAAGATACCTCTTCAACTCAACAAGCTGCTACAGTTACTCCAACTACTACAACAAATACATCAAGTAGCTCATCATCTTCAGGTTCTTCATCATCAAGCAGTTCAAGTAACTCATCTTCAGGTTCTTCGTCATCAAGCAGTTCAAGTAACTCATCTTCAAGTTCTTCGTCATCAAGCAGTTCAAGTAACTCATCTTCAAGTTCTTCATCATCAAGCTCAGTGAACACTTATCCTGTTGGTCAATGTACTTGGGGTGTTAAATCACTTGCTTCATGGGTTGGAAACAACTGGGGTAATGCAAATCAATGGATTGCTAGTGCACAGGCTGCAGGTCATTCTGTAGGTACTACACCACAAGTTGGTGCGGTTGCTGTATGGCCTTATGATGGTGGTGGATATGGACACGTTGCATATGTAACTGCAGTTCAAAGTTCTACGAATATCCAAGTTATGGAAGCTAACTATGCTGGTAACTCATCTATTGGTAACTACCGTGGATGGTTTAACCCAGCTTCATCAACTTGGGGTGGCGGTACTGTTTACTACATCTATCAATAATAACTAATTGAGAAGGAATTCCCTTCTCTTTTTGTTTTTATTCGGATTTCCTTGTATTTATAGGGATTTAACGGATTTGTCATTGAAAAATACTGGAAAAAACGATAAAATGGTATAGGATAAAAACTTTGGAGGAAATCATGTCTTATTCTGATTTAAAATTGTTTGCCTTGTCGTCAAACAAAGAATTAGCAGAAAAAGTTGCTTCGGCTATGGGTATTGAACTTGGAAAATCGACTGTTCGTCAATTTTCTGATGGTGAAATCCAAGTCAACATTGAAGAATCAATTCGTGGACACCATGTCTTTATTTTGCAGTCAACTAGCTCACCAGTTAATGATAATTTGATGGAAATCTTGATTATGGTTGATGCGCTTAAACGTGCTAGTGCTGAAAAAATTAGTGTGGTTATCCCTTACTATGGTTACGCTCGTCAGGACCGTAAAGCTCGTTCGCGTGAACCGATTACTTCTAAATTAGTAGCTAATATGCTTGAAGTTGCAGGAGTTGATCGTCTTTTGACTGTTGATTTGCATGCCGCTCAAATTCAAGGGTTCTTTGATATTCCAGTCGATCATTTGATGGGTGCTCCATTGATCGCTGATTACTTTGATCGTCATGGATTGGTTGGAGACGATGTTGTTGTCGTTAGTCCTGACCATGGTGGTGTGACACGTGCTCGTAAATTGGCACAATTCCTCCAAACACCGATTGCTATCATTGATAAACGTCGTAGTGTTACTAAAATGAATACCAGTGAAGTTATGAACATCATTGGTAATGTTAAAGGTAAAAAATGTATCTTGATTGATGATATGATTGATACAGCAGGTACTATTTGTCATGCAGCGGATGCTCTTGCTGAAGCTGGTGCAACAGCAGTATATGCATCATGTACTCACCCTGTTCTTTCTGGTCCTGCACTTGAAAATATTGAAAAATCAGCTATTCAAAAGTTGGTTGTTTTGGATACTATCTATCTTTCAGAAGAACGTTTGATTGATAAAATTGAACAAATCTCAATTGCTGAATTAATCGCTGAAGCAATTACTCGTATTCACGAAAAACGTCCTTTGTCACCATTATTTGAAATGGGGACTGCTAAATAAGACGACTTTTATTAGCTTTCATGTTAAAAACCGTTGGATTTTTGTCTGACGGTTTTTCTGTTTAAATTATTTTGGAAAATCTTAACATGTGGATAATTTAATAAAATCTTTTTAAAGATAGAGCTGTGGATAAGTCTAAAAAGGCTATTTAATTATCTGAATTTTATGTATAATAGATGTAATTAGATTTTGAGGTGAGACTATGAGTTTAACAAACCGTTTTAATAAAAACTTAGATAAAATCGAAGTATCATTGATTCGTCAATTTGACCAATCAATTTCAGATGTGCCAGGGATTATGAAGTTAACTTTGGGTGAGCCTGATTTTACAACTCCTAATCATGTAAAAGAAGCTGCCAAAGCGGCTATTGATGCGAATCAATCACATTATACTGGTATGGCAGGGTTGTCAACGCTTCGCCAAGCTGCTGCAGATTTTGTGAAGTCAAAATATAATTTGTCTTACAATCCTGACAATGAAATTTTGGTTACGATTGGTGCAACGGAAGCTTTGTCAGCAACTTTAACAGCGATTTTGGAACCAGGAGATACGGTTCTTTTGCCAGCACCAGCTTACCCTGGGTATGAGCCAATTGCAAATCTTGTTGGTGCTGAAATTGTTGAAATTGATACAACGGCAAATGATTTTGTATTGACACCAGAAATGCTTGAAAAAGCGATTTTGGAACAAGGTGATAACTTAAAAGCAGTTTTGCTTAATTATCCAACTAATCCAACTGGTGTGACTTATTCACGTGAGCAAATTAAGGATTTGGCCGATGTTCTTAAAAAATATGATGTTTTTGTCATCTCAGATGAAGTGTATTCCGAATTGACTTATAATGATGAATCGCATGTGTCAATTGCTGAATATCTTCCAGAGCAAACGATTTTGATTAATGGGCTTTCAAAATCTCATGCTATGACTGGTTGGCGAATTGGTTTGATTTTTGCACCAGCTATTTTCACAGCACAGTTGATTAAGAGTCACCAATATTTGGTAACAGCTGCTGCGACAATGGCTCAATTTGCTGCGATTGAAGCTCTTTCTGTTGGTAAAGATGATGCACTACCAATGAAAGTTGAATATACCAAACGTCGCGATTATATCATTGATAAGATGTCTGCTCTTGGCTTTAAGATTATTAAACCAGACGGTGCTTTTTACATTTTTGCGAAAATTCCTGCTGGTTATGAACAAGATTCGTTTAAGTTCTGTCAAGATTTTGCGCGTGAAAAAGCAGTTGCTTTCATTCCTGGTGTGGCTTTTGGTAAGTATGGTGAGGGTTATCTACGTCTTTCTTATGCGGCTAGCATGGAAACAATCACAACAGCGATGGAACGCTTGAAAGAATTTATGGAAGAACATGCAAACTAAGGAAACTTATGGTCTTGTCCTCTATAATCGTAATTATCGTGAGGATGATAAGCTAGTCAAAATTTTTACAGAAACTAATGGGAAGCATATGTTTTTTGTTAAACATGCTGGTAAATCTCGGTTTAATTCTGTTATTCAGCCGTTAACGGCGGCAAAATTTATTCTAAAAATTAATGATACGGGTCTGTCCTTCATTGAAGATTATAAGGAAGTTGAGTCTTTTAAGGAAATTAATGCAGATTTGTTTAGATTGTCCTATGCTTCTTATGTGACAGCATTGGCAGATGCAGCTGTGCCAGACGGTGTGGCAGACCCCCAGTTGTTTACATTTTTTAATAAGACGCTTTCCTTAATGGAAGAGGGACTTGACTACGAAATTTTGACTAATATTTTTGAGATTCAACTTTTAGAACGATTTGGTGTTAGTCTTAATTTTCATGAATGTGCTTTTTGTCATCGGATTGGATTGCCCTTTGATTTTTCGCATAAATATTCTGTCTACTTTGTCCAGAGCATTATGGTAAAGATGATTATCGTAGTCATCTTGATCCGAATGTGCTGTACCTGGTGGACCGATTTCAAGCCATTCATTTTGATGAATTAAAGACGATTTCAGTTAAGCCTGAGATGAAACGAAAATTGCGTTTATTTATTGATGATATTTATGATAATTATGTCGGTCTTCGTTTGAAAAGTAAAAAATTCATTGATGATTTAGGGACTTGGGGAAATATTATGAAATAATGGTTGTTAGTGCTGTTTGATTTGTAGAGTGAGCACTAACAGCTTTTTATTTAGAGGTGTGTCATTGAGAAGATATCTTTTTGAAAAGGTATTGTGATATTTTCTGGAACTGAAAAAAATTGGGAATCATGCTATAATGAAGTGATAATGTTTTGTGAGGAAAAAATTGATATGAAAAAAATTGCTGTTGATGCTATGGGTGGCGACAATGCCCCTAAAGCTATTATCGAAGGAGTTAATCGTGCGTTAGCAGAATTCTCAGATATTGAAATTCAACTTTATGGAGATGAATCTAAGATAAAAGAGTATTTGACTGCAACAGAGCGTGTTTCAATTATTCATACAGAAGAAAAAATTAATTCAGATGATGAACCAGCTAAAGCTATTCGTCGTAAGAAGAAAGCTAGCATGGTACTTGGGGCTAATGCTGTAAAAGAAGGGACAGCAGACGCTGTCATTTCAGCAGGGAATACAGGTGCGCTCCTTGCGGCAGGATTGTTCGTTGTTGGGCGTATTAAAGGTATTGACCGTCCAGGGCTTATGTCCACTTTGCCAACACTTGATGGTAGAGGGTATGATATGTTGGACCTTGGGGCTAATGCTGAGAATACCCCTAAACATTTACATCAGTATGCTATTTTAGGGTCGTTTTATGCAAAGAATGTTCGTGATATTGCTAAGCCACGTGTTGGTTTGCTTAATAATGGAACTGAGGCAACGAAAGGTGATCCACTTCATAAAGAAGCTTATGCGCTATTAGCAGAAGATGCTTCTTTGAACTTTGTCGGAAATGTTGAAGCGCGTGATTTGATGAATGGTGTTGCAGACGTTGTGGTATCGGATGGTTTCACGGGAAACGCTGTCTTAAAAACAATGGAAGGAACTGCCCTTAACATCATGGGAGGTTTGAAATCTTCTATTAAATCAGGTGGTTTGAAAGCAAAATTGGGAGCCCTTCTTTTGAAGGATAGTTTATATCAATTAAAAGATACCATGGACTATTCAAGTGCAGGTGGTGCAGTTCTTTTTGGGCTTAAAGCGCCTATTGTGAAATGTCATGGTTCAAGCGATGCGCAAGCTGTTTACTATACAATCAGACAAGTTCGTACAATGTTAGAAACGAATGTGGTTGGTCAATTAGTAGAAACTTTCACACCAAAGGATTAAATAAGGGGAGTAAGAGATGACAAAAGAGGCTATTTTTGAAAGGATTTGTTTCATCATTAAGGAGCAATTGCATAAACCAGAGTTAAACATTACTCAAACGACAACTTTACATGATGATTTGGGAGTTGATTCGATTACCCTAACGGAATTTATTATCAATTTAGAAGATGAGTTTCATTTGGAAATTCCTGACGAAGATGTTGAAAATATGAAATGTATGGGAGAAATGATGGAATATTTCTATAATCGCGTAAATTAAGCAAAAACGTTCGCTAATTTTCGAACGTTTTATTTTTATTTCGTTTTAAAAGTCTGCTAAATGTTGAAATTGGTAACATCATGTGTTAAAATTTAGTAGAATAAAAGCGAAAGGCGAACAAAATATGTCACGACAACTTATTTATACGGGAAAAGCAAAAGATATTTACACTACATCAGAAGATGAGAATTTGATTATTTCAGTCTATAAAGACCAAGCGACAATGCTTAATGGTGCTCGTAAAGAGACTATTAAAGGTAAAGGCATTCTTAATAATCAAATCTCATCTTTAATTTTTACGAAATTGAATGAAGCAGGTGTGGCGACTCACTTTGTTAAACAATTGTCAGAAACCGAACAATTAAATAAAAAAGTTGATATTGTTCCACTTGAAGTTGTTTTGCGTAATGTTACTGCTGGTTCATTCTCAAAACGCTTTGGTGTTGAAGAAGGAATCAAATTAGATACTCCAATCGTTGAATTTTACTACAAAAATGATGATTTGGATGACCCATTTATCAATGATGAACACGTAAAATTCCTTGGTATTGCAAGTGATGAAGATATTGCTTATATTAAAGCAGAAACACGTCGTATTAATGACCTTTTGAAAGATTGGTTCATCCAAATTGGTCTTAATTTGATTGATTTCAAATTGGAATTTGGTAAAGACAAAGATGGCAAAATTATTCTTGCAGATGAATTTTCACCAGATAACTGTCGTCTTTGGGATGCTGAAGGTCATCACATGGATAAAGATGTTTTCCGTCGTGATTTAGGTAGTTTGACAGATGTTTACGAAGTTGTCCTTGAAAAACTCAAAGGGCTTAACTAAAAACTGTGATTTCTAATTAAGTAGAAAGAAGAATTCTAAAAAGGGTAAAAAATGAATAAACGAATTTTCGTTGAGAAAAAATCAAATTTTAACATTAAGGCTCAGGCGCTTGTTAAAGAACTCAAACACAATCTTCAATTAACAAGTTTGACTGATTTACGCATTATTCAAGTTTACGATGTTTTTAATTTGGCAGATTCGCTTTTCGAACGTGCTGAAAAACACATTTTTTCTGAACAAGTAACGGATAATATTTTGGCTGAGAGTGATGTGGTTGCTGAACTTTCTAACTATGCTTTCTTTGCTATTGAATCACTTCCAGGTCAATTTGACCAACGTGCAGCGTCATCACAAGAAGCATTGCTTCTTCTTGGCAGCAGTAATGATGTAACAGTTAATACGGCTCAACTTTATCTTGTTAACAAGGATATTGATACTGCTGAACTTGATGCGGTTAAGAACTATCTTCTTAATCCAGTAGATTCTCGTTTTAAAGATATTACAACAGGAATTGCGCCACAAGCATTTTCAGAATCAGACAAAACGATTCCAAATCTTGATTTCTTCAAGACTTATACAGCGGCTGAATTTGCTGATTATAAAGCTGAACAAGGTTTGGCGATGGAAGTTGATGACCTTGTCTTTATCCAAGAGTACTTCAAATCAATTGGACGCGTGCCAACGGAAACAGAATTGAAAGTTTTGGATACTTATTGGTCAGACCACTGCCGCCACACAACTTTCGAAACTGAGCTTAAACATATTGATTTCTCAGCGTCTAAATTTCAAAAACAATTACAGGCAACTTATGATAAATATATTGCTATGCGTGATGAACTTGGACGTTCTGAAAAGCCACAAACATTGATGGACATGGCGACAATCTTTGGTCGTTATGAACGTGCGAATGGTCGCTTGGACGATATGGAAGTATCAGACGAAATTAACGCATGTTCTGTTGAAATTGAAGTTGATGTGAACGGTGTTAAAGAACCATGGCTTTTGATGTTCAAGAATGAAACACACAATCACCCAACGGAAATTGAACCATTTGGTGGTGCCGCAACGTGTATCGGTGGTGCAATCCGCGACCCATTGTCAGGACGTTCTTATGTTTATCAAGCAATGCGTATTTCAGGTGCTGGTGATATTACAACACCAATTTCAGAAACACGTCTTGGTAAATTGCCACAACAAGTGATTTCTAAAACAGCGGCACATGGTTATTCTTCATATGGTAACCAAATCGGTCTTGCCACAACTTATGTTAAAGAATATTTCCACCCAGGATTTGTCGCTAAACGTATGGAACTCGGTGCCGTTGTCGGTGCAGCTCCTAAAGGAAATGTTGTTCGTGAGAAACCAGAAGCTGGTGACGTGGTTATTCTTCTCGGTGGTAAAACTGGTCGTGACGGTGTCGGTGGTGCAACTGGTTCATCTAAAGTTCAAACGGTTGAATCTGTTGAAACAGCTGGTGCAGAAGTACAAAAAGGGAATGCCATTGAAGAACGTAAAATTCAACGTCTTTTCCGTAATGGTAATGTGACTCGCCTCATTAAAAAATCAAACGACTTTGGTGCTGGTGGTGTCTGTGTGGCAATTGGTGAATTAGCTGACGGTCTCGAAATTGACCTTAACAAAGTGCCTTTGAAATACCAAGGACTTAATGGAACTGAAATTGCCATTTCTGAATCACAAGAACGTATGGCTGTTGTGGTTCGTCCGAAAGATGTTGAGGTTTTCGTGGCAGAATGTCATAAAGAAAATATTGACGCGGTAGTGGTTGCCACAGTTACTGAAAAACCAAATCTTGTTATGACTTGGAATGGTCAAACAATCGTTGATATTGAACGTCGTTTCCTTGATACAAACGGTGTGCGCGTGGTGGTTGATGCTAATGTTGTTGACAGTCAAGTTGACATGCCAGAACAACGTACCACTTCAGCTGCGACACTTGAATCTGATACTGTAAATGTTCTTTCTGACCTTAATCACGCTAGTCAAAAAGGTTTACAAACTATCTTTGATAGCTCTGTTGGTCGTTCAACGGTTAATCATCCGATTGGTGGTCGTTATCAAATCACACCAACAGAAAGTTCAGTTCAAAAACTTCCTGTTCAAAACGGTGTAACAACAACAACGTCAGTTATGGCACAAGGGTTCAACCTTATATTGCTGAATGGTCACCATATCATGGTGCAGCTTATGCTGTTATCGAAGCAACAGCACGTTTGGTGGCAACAGGTGCGAATTGGTCTAAAGCACGCTTCTCTTATCAAGAATATTTCCAACGTATGGATAAACAAGCTGAACGCTTTGGACAACCAGTCTCAGCCCTTCTTGGGTCAATCGAAGCGCAATTGCAACTTGGTCTACCATCAATCGGTGGTAAAGACTCAATGTCTGGTACATTTGAAGAATTGACAGTACCACCAACATTGGTTGCTTTTGGTGTGACAACAGCTGAAAGTCGTAAGGTTCTTTCGCCAGAATTTAAAGCAGCTGATGAATACATTTACTACATTCCAGGGCAAGCTATTTCACAAGAGATTGATTTTGATTTGATTAAAGCTAATTTTGCTAAATTTGAAACAATTCAAAAAGCACACCATATCACATCAGCTTCAGCTGTTAAATATGGTGGTGTGATTGAAAGCTTGGCACTTGCAGCTTTTGGTAACCATATCGGAGCTAAAGTAGAATTGGCAGAGCTTGCAACTAGCTTGACAGCACAACTCGGTGGTTTTATCTTTACATCTACTGAAGAAATTGCTGAAGTTAGCAAAATCGGTGAAACAACAGCTGACTTTACACTTGCTGTCAATGGTGTCAACCTTGCAGGAGATAAACTTTTGTCAGCCTTTGAGGGCAAACTTGAAGATGTTTATCCAACTGAATTTGAACAAAGTACAAAACTTGAAGATGTTCCAGCAGTTGTTTCAGATGCAGTGATTAAAGCAAGTAAAAAAGTTGTTGAACCATTGGTTTACATCCCAGTATTCCCTGGTACAAACTCAGAGTACGATTCAGCTAAAGCCTTTGAACAAGCAGGTGCAAAAGTTAACTTGGTACCATTTGTGACACTTGATGAAGCAGCAATTGAAGCATCTGTTGACACAATGGTTGATAATATCAGTCAAGCTAACATCATCTTCTTTGCAGGTGGTTTCTCAGCTGCTGATGAACCAGACGGTTCGGCTAAATTCATTGTCAATATCTTGTTGAACCAAAAAGTCCGCGCAGCTATTGACAGCTTTATTGAAAAAGGAGGTCTTATCATCGGTATCTGTAATGGATTCCAAGCCCTTGTGAAATCAGGTCTTCTTCCATATGGTAACTTTGAAGATGCGACTGAAACAAGTCCAACTCTTTTCTACAATGATGCTAACCAACACGTGGCGAAAATGGTTGAAACACGTATTGCCAATACGAATTCACCTTGGCTAGCAGGTGTTGAAGTGGGTGACATTCATGCTATTCCAGTATCACATGGTGAAGGTAAATTCGTCGTAACAGATGAAGAATTTGCAGAACTTCGTGATAATGGACAAATCTTCAGCCAATACGTTGACTTTGACGGTAAACCAAGTATGGATTCTAAATACAATCCAAATGGCTCAGTAAATGCGATTGAAGGTATCACAAGCAAGAACGGTCAAATCATTGGTAAAATGGGACATTCAGAACGTTACGAAGACGGTCTTTTCCAAAATATTCCAGGAAATAAAGACCAACACTTGTTCCGTAGCGCTGTTGAATATTTTACTAAAGGGTAATACTATTTTTAAAAATATATTTTATAGAAATGACATGACTGCGATTGCGTCTTGAAATTCTAAATACAAATACATAGGCAAGAGAGCTGAGCTTGTCTCACCCTCTTTTGTCAACTTATCAAAAGGAGAAAAAATTCCTTATAATTTAGTTCTAGGTAATAAAAATAATGACATACGAAGTTAAATCTCTAAATGAAGAATGTGGTGTTTTTGGGATTTGGGGACACCCTCAAGCAGCTCAAGTGACTTATTTTGGACTCCACAGTCTTCAACACCGCGGTCAAGAAGGTGCTGGTATCGTCACAAACGATAACGGCAAACTTCTTCAGCACCGTAATACTGGTCTTCTTTCAGAAGTCTTTAAAAATCCTGCTGATTTGGAAAAATTAACAGGAACTGCAGCTATTGGTCACGTTCGCTATGCGACTGCTGGCTCTGCGTCTATTAATAATATTCAACCATTTCTTTACAACTTTACAGACGAGCAATTTGGGCTTTGTCATAATGGTAATTTGACAAATGCAGTATCATTGAAAAAAGAATTGGAAGACCAAGGGGCGATTTTTAATGCCTCATCTGATACTGAAATTCTAATGCATTTGATTCGCCGTAGCCATAATCCTGAGTTTATCGGTAAAGTCAAAGAAGCGTTGAACACTGTCAAAGGTGGCTTTGCTTATCTTTTGATGACAGAAGATAAATTGATTGCTGCGCTTGACCCAAATGGTTTTCGTCCGTTATCAATTGGGCAAATGGCAAATGGTGCTTGGGTAGTATCAAGCGAAACGTGTGCCTTTGAAGTGGTTGGTGCTAAATGGTTCGTGATGTAAAACCAGGAGAACTTGTTATCATTGATGACAATGGTATTCAGTATGACACTTACACAAATGATACACAGCTTGCTATCTGTTCAATGGAATATATCTATTTTGCACGTCCTGACAGTGATATTTATGGTGTCAATGTTCACACGGCTCGTAAAAATATGGGGAAACGTTTGGCACAGGAATTTCAACATGAAGCTGATATTGTTGTTGGTGTACCGAATTCATCACTTTCAGCAGCGATGGGATTTGCTGAAGAATCAGGTCTCCCAAATGAAATGGGCTTGGTGAAAATCAGTACACACAACGTACTTTCATTCAACCGACACAAGAGTTGCGTGAGCAAGGTGTTCGCATGAAGCTCTCAGCCGTATCTGGTGTTGTTAAAGGTAAGCGCGTGGTCATGGTTGATGATTCTATCGTGCGTGGAACTACATCACGCCGTATCGTTCGTTTGCTTCGTGAAGCTGGTGCTACAGAAGTTCATGTGGCAATCGGTAGTCCAGAATTGAAATACCCATGTTTCTACGGTATCGATATTCAAAATCGTCGTGAATTGATTTCAGCTAACCACACTAAAGATGAAGTTTGTGAGATTATCGGTGCTGATAGCTTGACTTACTTGTCAATTGACGGTTTGATTGAATCAATCGGTCTTGATACAGATGCGCCTAATGGTGGTTTGTGTGTGGCTTACTTTGACGGTAAGTATCCAACACCACTTTACGATTACGAAGAACCTTACCTCAAGAGCTTAGAAGAAAAAACAAGCTTCTATATTCATGAAGTTAATGAAAATAAATAGAACTTTTAATAGCTCTGCTATTTCCCAAAAGGAGAAAAATATTATGACAAAAAATGCTTATGCTCAATCTGGTGTTGATGTTGAAGCGGGTTATGAAGTTGTTGCACGTATCAAAAAACATGTTTGCGCGTACTGAACGTGCAGGTGTTATGGGAGCTCTTGGTGGCTTTGGTGGTATGTTCGACCTTACAAAAACTGGTGTGAAAGAACCTGTTTTGATTTCAGGAACTGATGGTGTGGGAACAAAACTTATGCTTGCCATTAAATACGATAAACACGATACAATCGGTCAAGACTGTGTTGCCATGTGTGTTAATGACATCATTGCAGCTGGTGCGGAACCACTTTACTTCCTAGATTACATTGCAACTGGTAAAAATGAACCTGCAAAACTTGAACAAGTCGTTGCAGGTGTTGCTGAAGGTTGTGTTCAATCTGGCGCAGCTCTTATCGGTGGTGAAACTGCTGAGATGCCTGGTATGTATGGTGAAGATGATTATGATTTGGCTGGTTTTGCAGTAGGTGTTGCTGAAAAATCACAAATCATTGATGGTTCAAAAGTTTCTGATGGTGATCTTCTTCTTGGACTTGCTTCAAGTGGGATTCACTCAAATGGTTATTCACTTGTCCGTCGTGTTTTTGCTGATTACACAGGTGAAGAAGTGCTTCCTGAACTTGAAGGCAAAAAATTAAAAGAAGTTCTTCTTGAACCAACACGTATCTACGTTAAAGCGGTGCTTCCACTTATCAAAGAAGAATTGGTTAACGGTATTGCTCACATTACTGGTGGTGGTTTTATTGAAAATGTCCCACGTATGTTTGCGGATGATTTAGCTGCTGAAATCGAAGAAGATAAAGTTCCTGTTCTTCCAATTTTCAAAGCTCTTGAAAAATACGGTAACATCAACCACGAAGAAATGTTTGAAATCTTCAACATGGGTATTGGTTTGATGTTGGCAGTTAGCCCTGATAAGGTCGAGCGCGTGAAAGAATTGCTTGACGAACCAGTTTACGAACTTGGTCGTATTGTTAAAAAAGCTGATGCAAGTGTGGTGATTAAATAATGAAAAAAATCGCAGTTTTTGCGAGTGGTAATGGGTCAAATTTTCAAGTCATTGCGGAGCAATTTCCAGTTGAATTTGTCTTTTCAGATCACCGAGATGCATATGTCTTAGAACGTGCAGAAAAACTCGGTGTGACAGCTCATGCTTTTGAGCTCAAAGAATTTGACAATAAAGTAGCTTACGAAGAGGCTATTGTTACTTTGCTTGAAAAATATGATATTGATTTGATTTGCCTAGCTGGTTATATGAAGATTGTTGGTCCGACTTTACTAGCAGCTTACGAAGGTCGTATCATTAATATTCACCCAGCTTATCTGCCAGAATTTCCAGGTGCTCATGGTATTGATGATGCTTGGGAAGCAGGTGTTGACCAGTCTGGTGTTACTATTCACTGGGTTGACAATGGCGTTGACACGGGAAAAGTGATTAAACAAGTCCGTGTGCCTCGTCTGGCTGATGATACCATTGACAGTTTTGAAGCTCGTATTCATGAAAATGAGTATAAACTCTACCCAGAAGTTTTAGAGAGCTTAGGAGTTGAGAAAAAGTAGTCAGCGCATTTGATAGCATATCTATTGGCATGCTAGTTTATTAGGAGGTTATGATGAAAAAGATTTTGGTGTTTATATTAACTTTTATTGTCGTTGCCTTTATAGTAAATGTACTATTTGATAATCTTGAAAATCCATGCGTCTTAGTTTAGCTATGCTATCAGGCTTATTGCTGGCATTATGATTGACTGGTTTATTTTTTATAGAAAGTAGGACTGAAATGACAAAACGTGCACTAATTAGTGTTTCTGATAAAGCGGGCATTGTTGAATTTGCTCAAGAATTGAAAAAACTTGGTTGGGATATTATCTCGACTGGTGGAACAAAAGTTGCGCTTGATAAAGCAGGTGTTGACACTATCGCGATTGATGATGTGACTGGCTTCCCAGAAATGATGGACGGTCGTGTGAAAACACTTCATCCAAATATTCATGGTGGTCTTTTGGCTCGTCGTGACCTTGACAGCCACCTTCAAGCTGCAAAAGATAACCACATTGAATTGATTGATCTTGTTGTGGTTAACCTTTACCCATTCAAAGAAACAATCTTGAAACCAGAAGTGACTTACGCTGATGCGGTTGAAAATATTGATATCGGTGGTCCTTCAATGCTTCGCTCTGCTGCTAAAAACCATGCTAGTGTAACAGTTGTCGTTGATCCAGCTGACTACGCTGTTGTTTTAGATGAATTGTCAGCTAATGGTGACACAAGCTTTGAAATTCGTCAACGTTTGGCAGCAAAAGTTTTCCGTCATACAGCAGCTTATGATGCTTTAATTGCAGAATATTTCACAAAACAAGTTGGTGAAACAAAACCTGAAAAACTCACAATCACTTACGATTTGAAACAACCAATGCGTTATGGTGAAAATCCTCAACAAGACGCTGATTTCTATCAAAAAGCTTTGCCAACAGATTATTCAATTGCTTCTGCTAAGCAATTGAATGGTAAAGAATTGTCATTTAACAACATCCGCGACGCTGACGCTGCAATCCGCATTATCCGTGACTTCAAAGACCGTCCGACTGTTGTTGCCCTTAAACACATGAACCCGTGTGGTATCGGACAAGCTGATGATATTGAAACAGCTTGGGACTATGCTTATGAATCAGACCCAGTTTCAATCTTTGGTGGAATTGTTGTACTTAACCGTGAAGTTGACGCCGCAACAGCTAAGAAAATGCACGCTATCTTCCTTGAAATCATCATTGCACCAAGTTATTCAGAAGAAGCCCTTGAAATCTTGACAACTAAGAAGAAAAACTTGCGTATTCTTCAATTGCCATTTGAAGCTCAAGAGCTAGCCAAGTTGAAAAAGAATACACTGGTGTTGTCGGTGGGCTTTTGGTTCAAAACCAAGATGTTGTCGAAGAAAATCCAGCTGATTGGAAAGTTGTAACAAAACGTCAACCAAACGACCAAGAAAAAACAGCGCTTGAATTTGCTTGGAAAGCTATCAAATACGTGAAATCTAACGGTATCATTGTGACAAATGACCACATGACACTTGGGGTTGGTCCTGGTCAAACAAACCGTGTAGCTTCTGTTCGTATCGCTCTTGACCAAGCCAAAGACCGTCTTGACGGTGCTGTTCTTGCTAGTGATGCCTTCTTCCCATTTGCGGATAACGTTGAAGAAATTGCTGCAGCAGGCGTGAAAGCAATTATCCAACCTGGCGGTTCAGTCCGTGATCAAGAATCTATCGATATGGCTGATAAATACGGCATTTCCATGGTATTTACAGGTGTTCGTCACTTCCGTCATTAAGATTAAGAGGTATTAATATAATAGCAAGTACCTTAGCCAAATTGGTTGAGGTGCTTTTTAAGTTTTTCTGAAAGAAAATTTTCAGTCTCTCTTAAGCAAACAAACCTATACTAGAGACACTCCTAAATAAACTTTTTTTCATACCCCTGCAAATCCTAATCTATTTTAGATTGGGATTTTTTTCTACCAATGAAGTAAGTGAAAATATAACAGATATTCCTGTGTAAGCATGACCAAAAGGAATGATTTGTGCCTAAAATATTTGAAGACAGCAAGAATAGACACCTGTAACCTTGAAAAAGTGATTAAAGTATAACCATGAATTTGAATTTTTTATCCGTTAATAGGAATGGCTACCCAGAGTTTATTGTATTGATATCAATTTCAAAAATTGTCCTTTAATATTTAATATCATTCTCTGTCATGAATGATTCCTAGTTTTAGTGATTTCATTTTCAATCCTTGACATATAGCATCATACAGCACTAAGATTTTACAAGATGTCACTACTTTATCATTTTTGAAAATGAAAAAGTAGTGCAGAGTAGCTCTGTCGAACTTTTCCTCACTAAGCCAAAAACATCTTGTTTGATGTCATTAACGAGTTTGTTGGTTGCTTCTAGCTTATACAAATTCGCAAAAGAAGAGATTATTTTGAAATAATTAAAAAACAAGGATTTGATTGTGGTTCTTTCACAAAATAGTTTCCTGTTTTTTATAAAATTTTACAAACTTGTTATATGGGTTTTGATAATTTCCGAACAAATATGTTATAATGTTTTTATATAATTCGTAAAATATATTTTGCGTACTTTGTTGAGTTTGGAGCTTAGGCTCTTGTGATGTTTGTATTGAGGTATTTTTACTTATGAAACTTTTAGTTGTTGGCTCTGGTGGGCGCGAGCACGCTATTGCTAAGAAGCTGTTGGAATCTCCTCAAGTGAATCAGGTTTTTGTAGCACCTGGTAATGATGGCATGACACTTGATGGACTTGATTTGGTAAATATCGGTATTACCGAACATTCTAAGCTGATTGATTTTGCGAAAGCTAATGATATTGCTTGGACATTTATCGGACCTGATGATGCTTTGGCTACAGGAATCGTTGATGATTTTAATGCTGCTGGTTTGAAAGCATTTGGACCAAGTAAAGCAGCTGCAGAGCTTGAATGGTCTAAAGATTTTGCTAAATCAATCATGGCTAAATACCATGTTCCAACAGCTGCTTACGGCACTTTCTCAGATTTTGAGCAAGCAAAGAGCTATATTGAAGAACACGGTGCACCAATTGTTGTTAAGGCTGACGGTTTGGCGCTTGGTAAAGGTGTTGTCGTTGCCGAAACAGTAGAACAAGCGATCGAAGCGGCGCATGAAATGTTGCTTGATAATAAATTTGGTGATTCTGGTGCGCGTGTGGTCATTGAAGAATTTCTTGATGGTGAAGAATTTTCATTATTTGCCTTTGTTAATGGTGATAAATTCTATATCATGCCAACTGCACAAGACCACAAACGTGCTTTTGATGACGATAAAGGTCCTAATACTGGTGGTATGGGAGCTTATGCACCAGTTCCACATTTGCCACAAAGTGTTGTTGACACAGCTGTAGAAACAATTGTGAAGCCAGTTCTTAATGGTATGATTGCGGAAGGGCGTCCATATCTTGGTGTTCTTTATGCAGGACTTATTTTGACAGCTGATGGTCCAAAAGTTATCGAATTTAACTCACGTTTTGGTGACCCTGAAACCCAAGTTATCTTACCACGTTTGACATCTGATTTTGCTCAAAATATCACTGACATTTTAGATGGCAAAGCTCCAGAAATCACTTGGACAGACAAAGGGGTCACTCTTGGTGTTGTTGTGGCTTCAGAAGGTTATCCAGTTGCTTATGAAAAAGGTGTCCGCCTTCCAGAGAAAACGTCAGGTGATATTATCACTTATTATGCAGGTGCTAAATTTGCTGATGATAAAGCACTTCTTTCAAATGGTGGTCGGGTTTACATGTTGGTAACAACTAAGGAAGATGTTAAATCAGCACAAGATGCTATCTATGCTGAACTTGCAACTCAAGACACAACAGGTCTTTTCTATCGAAACGATATCGGAAGCAAAGCTATTGGACGTTAAACCAAAATGTATTTTAGTCAGCGCTTGTCTTTTGGGCGAAAGATGTAAGTATAACGGAGGTCATAATTACAATCAAGCCCTTGTAGATTATGTTGTTGACAAAGATGTGATAGCTGTTTGTCCAGAAGTGTTAGCAGGTTTGCCTACACCACGAGAACCAGTTGAATTGCGTGACGGTCGTGTTGTTGATGTTGCTGGTAATTGTTATGATGAGATGTTTGAAAAGGGCATTAAGCGTTGTCTAGATGAAATGGCTGGAAAGTCAATTGATTTAGCAATTTTACAATCACGCAGTCCGTCATGTGGTGTTAATCAAGTCTATGATGGAAACTTTTCTGGACAAAAAAGTGGCAGGTAGTGGGCTCTTTGCTCAAAAATTAAAAGAACTTGGCTATCATGTTGTTGATGTTGAAGATATAAAACAATTGGAAGGAAAATAATGAAACCATTAATTTCAGTTATCATGGGTAGTAAATCTGATTGGGCTACCATGAAAAAAACAGCAGAGGTACTTGATCAATTTGGTGTGGCGTATGAAAAGAAAGTTGTTTCTGCGCACCGTACACCAGATTTGATGTTTAAACACGCCGAAGAAGCACGAGGGCGTGGTATTAAGGTGATTATTGCTGGTGCTGGTGGTGCTGCTCATTTGCCTGGTATGGTCGCAGCTAAAACAACACTTCCAGTTATTGGTGTTCCTGTGAAATCACGCGCGCTTAGCGACTGGATTCGCTTTATTCAATCGTTCAAATGCCTGGCGGAGTGCCTGTGGCAACTATGGCTATCGGAGAGTCAGGAGCAACTAATGCTGCCCTAACAGCTCTTCGTATTTTGGCAATTGAAGATACTGAATTGGCAGAAAAACTAGAAAACTATGCACTTGAACAAGGTAAAGTTGCGGAGGCTTCAACAGATGAACTCGACTAAAACAATCGGTATTATCGGTGGTGGACAACTTGGGCAAATGATGCTATTTCAGCTATCTATATGGGGCATAAAGTGGTTACTTTGGACCCCGCAGCAGATTGCCCAGCTTCACGTGTGAGTGATATGATTGTGGCACCTTACGATGATGTTGAAGCTATGCGTGAACTAGCAAAACGCTGCGATGTGCTCACTTATGAGTTTGAAAATGTTGATGCGGATGCTTTGGATGTGGTTGTCAAGGAAGGGCAATTACCGCAAGGAACTGATTTGCTTCGTATTTCGCAAAACCGTATCTTTGAAAAAGACTTTCTAGCTAAAACAGCAGGTGTGAAAGTAGCACCGTACAAGGTCGTCACATCAAGTCTTGACCTTGAGGATATTGATTTATCTAAGAAATACGTTTTAAAAACAGCAACTGGCGGTTATGATGGTCATGGTCAAATCGTGATTAAATCAGTTGAAAACTTAGCTGACGCTAACAAATTAGCCAATTCTTGCGAATGTGTTTTGGAAGAATTTGTGAATTTTGACCTTGAAATTTTCAGTGATTGTTTCAGGAAATGGCAAGGATATGACCGTTTTTCCAGTACAAGAAAATATTCATCGCAATAATATCTTATCTAAAACAATTGTACCAGCTCGCATTTCTGATGAACTTGCTCAAAAAGCGCAGGCTATGGCTGTTCAAATCGCTGAAAAACTGGAATTATCTGGTACACTTTGTGTCGAAATGTTTGCGACACCTGATGATATCATCATCAATGAAATTGCACCACGTCCCCATAATTCAGGACACTATTCAATTGAAGCCTGTGATTTTTCACAATTTGACACACATATTTTGGGAATTCTCGGCTTGCCACTTCCAAGAATTTACCTCCATCAACCAGCTGTTATGCTGAATGTTCTTGGGCAACACATGGAAAAAGCACAAGCTTATGTGCAAGAAAATCCTAGCGCTCACCTCCACCTTTATGGTAAACTAGAGGCAAAACATAACCGCAAAATGGGACACATTACTTTGTTTAGTGATGAACCAGATACCATTGCGGAAATGGGGGAAGGAATGGATTTTTAAAGTGTTAATCGGAGGAAATATGCTGAAAATCATTGTTCATGCTTATATTGATAATGCTGAGAAAGCTATCGTTGAAGACGTTTTTGCTTCTTCTGATAAGTCTCGTATTTCTGAAAAAATGGCAGAGCTGACAAATAAGTACCTCAATGATTACCTTGCTGTTTATGATTTACCACTTGATACAGATTTAACAACTTTACCTCACTATCCATCTGTTGAAATTGGTAAGGAAGATTTTAATTAATTGTGTTAGTTATTTTATTGATATAACTAAAAAAAGGAAAGGAGCTAGGGTGTTAACCGTATTCACTTAACGCCCTTAATATCTTAAACATGATCGATCGTTATTCACGCCCTGAGATGGCGGCAATTTGGAGTGAAGAAAACAAATACAAAGCTTGGCTTGAAGTTGAAATTTTGGCTGACGAAGCCTGGGCTGAATTGGGAGAAATTCCTAAAGAGGATGTCGCTAAAATCCGTGCCAATGCAAGCTTTGACGTTGACCGTATTTTAGAAATTGAACAACAAACACGTCACGACGTTGTGGCATTCACTCGTGCAGTTTCTGAAGTCTTGGGCAAGAACGTAAATGGGTGCACTATGGCTTGACATCAACTGACGTTGTTGATACAGCTTATGGTTACCTTTACAAACAAGCTAATGAAATCATCCGCAAAGATTTGCATAATTTCCTTGAAATCATTGCTAACAAAGCTAAAGAACATAAATTTACAATCATGATGGGACGTACTCACGGTGTCCATGCTGAGCCAACTACCTTTGGTTTGAAATTGGCAACTTGGTACAGTGAAATGAAACGTAACATCGAACGTTTTGAACACGCTGCTGCTGGTGTTGAAGCTGGTAAAATCTCAGGTGCTGTTGGTAACTTCGCTAACATTCCACCATTTGTTGAAGCTTATGTGTGTGAAAAACTTGGTATTCGTGCACAAGAAATTTCAACACAAGTTCTTCCGCGTGACCTTCATGCAGAATACTTTGCAGTTCTTGCTAGCATTGCAACATCAATTGAACGTATGGCAACTGAAATCCGTGGTCTGCAAAAATCTGAACAACGTGAAGTTGAAGAATTTTTCGCTAAGGGGCAAAAAGGTAGCTCAGCTATGCCTCACAAACGCAATCCAATCGGTTCAGAAAATATGACAGGTCTTGCACGTGTTGTTCGTGGTCATATGGTAACAGCTTACGAAAATGTGTCACTTTGGCATGAACGTGATATCTCTCACTCATCTGCTGAACGTATTATCTCACCAGATACTACAATCCTTATTGATTACATGCTTAACCGTTTTGGCAATATCGTGAAAAATTTGACTGTTTTCCCAGAAAACATGATTCGCAACATGGGGTCTACTTTTGGTCTTATTTTCAGCCAACGTGTAATGCTTAAATTGATTGAAAAAGGAATGACACGTGAACAAGCTTATGACCTTGTTCAACCTAAGACAGCTTATTCTTGGGATAACCAAGTTGACTTCAAACCACTTCTTGAAGCTGATGAAGAAGTTACTTCACGTTTAACACAAGAAGAAATCGATGAATTGTTCAATCCATCATACTACACTAAACGTGTTGATGAGATCTTTAACCGTATCGGTTTAGGAGATTAAAGTAATAGAATGTCTGAGACTATTTGTCTCAGACATTTTTTATGTATTTTTGTCAGAAAATTCGATATTTTTAAAGAAATTATTTTGTCAAGGGCTGAGGATATATGCTAAAATATGAAGTGTATACTTTTTTTGCTGATAGGAGATTAAGTTGGAAAAGTTTGGGATTAAGTACGTGCATTAAGAGAGAAAAAGGGAATTTCACGTGAGGAATTCTGTGGTGATGAAACAGAATTGTCTGTGAGACAGCTAGCTAGAATTGAAAAAGGACAATCTGTCCCGACTCTTAATAAGGTGGGATATATTGCAAAAGTATTGGGAGTAACCATTGGTGAGTTAACTGATGGTAAAAATTTAGAACTTTCCACTAGGTATAAGGAGTTAAAGTATTTATTATTACGAACACCGACCTATGGGGATGAGGAACGTCTTAAGAGACAAACTTCATATTTTGATGAAATTTCGGAAAAGTACTATGAAGTTATACCTGAAGAAGAACGTTTAATTATTGATTGTTTACAATCGAAGCTTGATGTTCATTTCAGTGATGATGTTAATTTTGGTGAAGGAATTTTAAATGATTACTTTGACCAAGTTATACGAAAGAAGAACTTTCAAATTAATGATTTAGTTTTGATAGATTTATATTTTGCTTGCCTTGCTTCTGCTAAATCGTTTGTGGGAATCTATAGTTTAGATTTGTATGATAAATTAATGGAGTGTTTACTAGATCAAGAAAATCTTTCACCAGAAACTTCTTTGATTTTAAATAATGTTTTGTTAAATAATGTAGATTTGGTTTTACGATTCCATAGAGAATCTTTTATGAAACGAATTATTATAAAAAGTGACACTATCATGACAAGTGTTCATGATTTTCAAAGACGTCCAGTTTTAAGTTTAGTTGAGTGGAAATATTATTTACAATTTAAAAAAAGATTTTTTAGCGGCACAAAAATCTTACTCCAATGCTATTTTATTTGCTAACTTAATTGGAGATACTTATTTGGAAAATAAGTTAATAGAAGAATGGAATAATGACACAACATGACATTTTTGTCATGTTGTTTTCTTGTAAGTTTCGTTAAAATAAACTCATAAATTATCAGAAAGGTTGGAATGGATAAATGCTAAATATTTTCTCAATTGTCCTAACTGGTTGGTGGGGGGTATAATTTCTTAGCTAAACAGTTCGTTAAAAGTTTTGGTTTTGTCCTCATAATATAAACAGAACTTATATTATGAGGATGAAGAGTTTGCAGAAGGAATTCGTCATCCTTAGGTTTTAACTGCCATAGGAAATTAGTTTACTCGGCAGACTGAAAATGATGAATGTCACCGAACTACCCAATGATATTTGAAGCCATTATTCTGGGAATGGGGCTAGATTAAGTATTTCGTATGGCTTATCTACATTTAGAAGCCTAATATAAAAGAGATTACAAAAATCGGCAAGCAATATTTTGTAGCAAAAGATGAATATAAACAATTTAGGTGTAGTGACAAAATTATTGAAATATATTCAAGTCAGGAAGTTAAAAATTGTTTCGTAGAATTTGAGGTGCCCCTGAATAACACCAACGCCTTTATAGCGGGTCGTAAATTGGAATATAATGAATAGTCTGGATAACATTCGTTGGATTTAGAGCAGTTCATTAGGGCTGATATTGGGACTCAGTAAAATAAAGAGTTATTAAATCTTCTGTATCAGTTAGTTTAATCAGGAAACAAATTGAAGACACTTGAAATATCTATGAAAACTGTGTTTGGGAGATGTCAAAGCCAATCTATACTAAAGATACTCCTAGATAAACTTTTTTCTATCTCCTTGCAATCCTGATCTATTTCAGATTGTTTTTTTGTGAAACGATTTTAGAGATAAAAAAAGAAAGAACCCCGCTAGCGGAGCACTTTCAGGAGATTATGAAAAAGAAAAGTTTTAGGATTGATTATATTGTAAATCGGGTGTCTTAATTTTTTCTTAAAAATAAAAATAGAAGTTAGAGTATTTGTCGTGTGATAAGGCTCTATTTTTTGTTATAATGTATAAAAGAAGTTTTTAATAAATGAGTTATTGACTACGTAGGGAGAGAAAATGAAAAAAGTATGTTTTGTTTGTCTAGGAAATATTTGTCGTAGTCCAATGGCTGAATTTGTGATGAAAGATTTATCTGGTACTGAAAGTTGCTTATTGAAAGCCGTGCAACTTCTGGCTGGGAACATGGTAATCCCATTCATCATGGAACGCAAAGTATTTTTAAAAAGCATAACATTAGTTATGACAGGTACAAGTCATCTCAACAGATTTCGCGCAAAGATTTTTATGATTTTGATGTTATTATTGGTATGGATGCGGAAAATGTTGCAGATTTGAAACATATGTCACAAGGAAAGTATGATGACAAAATCTTTCTTTTTGTAAAAGGTGGTGTACCAGATCCTTGGTTTACAGGTGATTTTGATGCGACCTATGATTTGGTTAAGACGTGGTTGTGAACAAATGGCTAACGACGGCTAAAAAATTCTTAAAAAAGAGAAAGTTGAAGAACAAAAAATGAAAAAAATAAAATAACCGACGCATAGAGCTCTTAACGGTTTGATTCTTATCATCTGTGGTTTATCCGTTTTTACGCTATCAATGAAATCTAAAACAACGTTAACCTACGACAATGGTAAAATAACCTACACAGGCTATGTTGTTAATCATCGTATGAATGGTCAGGGAAAATTGACTTATGAGAATGGTGATACCTATGAAGGTAATTTTGTGGATGGTATTTTTGAAGGTCAAGGGACTTTTACCTCAAATTCCGGTTGGACATATCAAGGAGAATTTAAAAATGGTCAGCCAGACGGTCAAGGAACTTTGACAGCGCAAAATGGAGAGGTATATACAGGAACCTTTAAACAGGGGATTTTTCAAAAATGAGAATAAAATGGTTTTCAATGGTTAGGGTGACGGGGCTCTTGCTCGTTTTACTCTATCATTCTTTAAAACGGCTTTTCCAGGCGGTTTTATTGGTGTTGATATTTTCTTTACATTTTCAGGATATTTGATTACGGCTTTACTGATTGATGAATATGCGAAAAACAAGAAAATTGATCTTTTAGGCTTTTACAAGAGGCGTTTTTATCGTATTGTGCCTCCGTTGGTGTTGATGATTCTTATCATTATGCTGTTTACTTACTTGGTACGCAAAGACTACGTGGCAAGTATTGGTAGTCAAATTGCGGCAGCGGTAGGATTTACAACGAATTTTTATGAAATTATCACAGGCGGTAATTACGAAACGCAATTTATCCCACATCTCTTTGTTCATACATGGAGTTTGGCAATTGAGATGCATTTTTATTTGATTTGGGGATTTTTGGTTTGGTTTTTAGGAAAACATCGCGATAATGTAGCAAAATTCCGTAGTTTGATTTTTGCAGTTTCTGCAGCATTTTTTACTGGAAGTTTCCTATCAATGTTTATTCGAGCGTTTTTTTGTTGACAACGTTTCGACAATTTACTTTTCATCTTTGTCCCACAGTTTCCCGTTTTTCTTAGGAGCCATGATGGCAACGATGACAGGAATTCGAGAAACAACGGCACGTTTCAAAAAGAATGTTCGTCTCTGGTCAACAAAACGCAGTATTTTGACAATGCTGCTCAGCTTTGTTTTGTTGCTACTGTTGACATTTGCTTTGAAATTTGACCAACGAATCACGTATTTGTTTGGCTTTGTATTAGCAAGTTTATTTACAACGGTGATGATTTATGCGGCGCGTGTGCTAAATGACCAAACGCCTAATGTCACAGAGCCCGCTATTATCAACTATTTGGCAGATGTTAGTTATGGTGTTTATCTTTTCCATTGGCCATTTTACATTATCTTCACGCAACTAATGTCAAATGGTTTAGCGGTATTTGTAACGGTTATCTTTTCATTGATATTTTCAACGCTGTCTTATTATGTGTTGGAGCCGTTTCTTGCTGGCAAGCCTGTCAAATTGCTTGGCTTAAATTTGGATTTACATCCTTATCAAAAATGGCTTTATGGTGGAGGAGTTTTGTTTGGTTTGGTGACAATTGTGACCATTATCATTTCTCCAGCTGTTGGTGATTTTGAGACAAGTCTTTTGGTGAATTCGCTCCAGCAAGCACAGACTAATTTGAATCGGACACATACTGTAACTGCTGGGGATGCAACGGCTTTAAGTGATGTTACTGTCATTGGAGATTCCGTAGCTCTTCGCTCAAGTGCTTCATTTTCAAGCTTACTTCCAGATGCTCAAGTGGATGCTGCGGTTAGCCGAAGCTTTGATGATGCTTTTGAGATTTTCCAAAATGAAATTTCAAGCGGAACATTATCGCAAACAACAGTTCTTGCGGTGGGGGTTAATTCGCTAGATAATTACCAAGAAGATTTGCAGCAGTTTATTGATGCTCTGCCAGATGGCTATCGTTTGATTATTGTGACACCTTACAATGCTAATAATGAAGCTCAAGTCAAAGAAGTTCGTGATTATGAGCTGACTTTGGCTGATACTTATAATTATGTTACGGTGGCAGATTGGTATAAAGCAGCAACTAAACACCCAGAAATCTGGAGTGGTACTGATGGCGTACATTACAGTGATAGTGATACGACTGGTGCAGACCTTTATGTAAAAACGATTCAAAAAGCAATTGAAAAATCCGCTAAAAATCCAGCCAAAGGAGAATCGGATTCTTAGTTTGTTTCAGAAACCAACTTCGGTTGGTTTTTTTGTTCAAAATGTCAATTTTTTATCATTTCATGTAAGAAATAATAACATCAAAACAGTTTTAAAAATACCTTTACAGCATAGGTTTGAAGCGTTATAATACAGGTGACATAAAACGTGAGAAGAAAGGAGAAAGAAAAGGTGGCTGATTTATTCTACGACGTCTTGGCAAGCGTCTGGATTTCTATTGCTGGTGTTGATTCACGTTGGGGAAGATAAGAAATTAGAGAGGCTGAGACAAAATTCTCAGCTTTTTTATATAGTTATTATTTACAAGATGCAGTAGTTGAGTGGGTTCTAATAAGCTTTTACAACCCTTTTGAAGTCGAGCTATGCTTGGCTTCATTTCCAACCTCAAAAGGTTCCCCAAACCTTTTTGATGTCAAGCTTCACTTGACTCTATTTCCTACCTCAAAGATTCCCCAAATCTTTCGAGCCATGCGGAGGTGAGTTATCAAGGTTCGGGGAACCTTTATAATCAATCGGGAAATAAAACTTACGAAGTAAGTGTCAAAAACGGTCTGGGGATAGACCGTTTTAGATCAGCAACAAGAAATTAAGACTTGCTGAAAATCAAGTTTCTTTGAAACTACTGATTCGCTTTTTAATTTTTAGGCTCA
>ENA-OPZM01000161-OPZM01000161.1-human-gut-metagenome-genome-assembly--contig:-NODE-161-length-28905-cov-4.133331_pt1 | contig 28905 bp, 25 predicted proteins | sample MGYA00242478_ERZ504493 | MGnify/ENA primary metagenome ERZ504493 (study PRJEB26092, sample SAMD00036227) | human gut metagenome | host: Homo sapiens | study: EMG produced TPA metagenomics assembly of... | reverse complement strand
CTGTTAATGAATCGTAACAGAATGTTTTTTTAGCTTCCTTAAGGAGCTTGTTTCTGATGCCGTAATACAGGACTGAATTAAAAATCCTATGTATTTCTATCTGTACACGCTATCCTATTATAAATAGAGTGTCAGAATTAAAAGTCCATATAGAGTTGACGCGCTTTGTTCAACCAGAAAAAATCGAAATTGATGCAAACGAAAGGGCAGTTAATGAAAAGTCTCAATACTGCTTTTTCGTTTGCACCACCTTCGATTCTTTCCTTAACGATTTACCTTCACTTTATTTTACCATAGTGCTTTCTAAAGTGCTATTCTAATATATACAAAAGTGTAAAAGAACGATCTCACACATATACCGTGTTTTTCAATATAATCTCTTCTGCACTAACTTTTATATTATTCATTAACCTAACCCACTTCATCTGATCCTGTACCTTTAATTCTTCAGTTACACCCTTTTTTTCTGCCATCTGTTTCATAATCATTTCCACCTGTTCTCTGGCTTCCTGATCAATCTGATTCAGATGTTCATTCAATTTTCCGGTCAATAACATGTATTGATATCTTGCTGATCTGTATTCTTTTAAGAACTGCTTTCGTAACATTCCATATTTTCCATATGTCGGTTCTTCTTCTCTTAAAACCAGATCCGGCAAATAGTAATCTCCATGCAACGTATAGCTCATTCCATTTTTTTTCATCATAAATTTGTTTTTTCATAGTCTAAATCTCCAATCCTTTGTATTTTGTTCTATTTTTCTTACGTTGTTGGTTTTCAATCTGACTCTTTTGAGTCGCCCATTCCAACTGTTTCAGAACGCTTCCCTTTGGCATTTGCTCCGTTCGCCGTTTTTCTTCCAGTGCCCTTTGTTCTTTAATATCCTGCTGCACCACATCCTCTACAGTTTCCATTCCCAGAATACGCACCACTCTGTCATATCTGTCCGAAGTCTCCTGTAAACGTTGATTATCATTTGATAATTTTCCATTTTCCTTACGTACATCGTCTAACTGTTTCTGGATATTATCACATTCCTCAACAGATTTTTGATATTTATTTTTCCAGCTTTCTACCATTTTGTTAAGCTCTACAACCTTTCCAGCTAATGCAGCAATCTGATTCTTCATCTTGATAAACAATGGCTTGATTTTATTCTCCCTGTAAGGTACTGCACGTTCAAATGTTCCTGCCTCCGGTAAAAACGTCTTAATCATTCCATATTCTTTTATTTCCTTACTGGCATTATCCATGATTGGTTGTAGCACATTCCGACGATCTTCCAGACTTTTTAGTTCTTTTTCTGCGTCCTCTGCCTTTGTTCTGCTTCTTGCTTCTCCCTAATTGCCTGTTCCTTATCGTCTTTTAAAATCTGGATATCTGCTCTGGATTCCGCAATTTGTGCTGTCAGTTCTTCGTTTTCTGCAGTTAGATACTCTTTCTCCTGCTCTAATTTCTTGTACTTTCCTTTTTTCCGTTCTTTTTTCTTGAAGTTATAGACATCCAGATGTTCCTCATGACTGCCTTTCTGTTCCCATTCAATACCATGCTCTTTTGCAATCCCTGCCAGAACTTCTTTTTCATGGTTCATCCACTGGTTTAACTCAGTATCATGCTTATTCCCACCTTGAAATCCAAGACTTTTTTAATGCCTGTTTCAGCGAAACTCTGGTGTCCATTCCTTTTCCTTTCCAATCAGTTACATAAGGAATAAAATCAATATGTAGATGTGGCGTAGCTTCATCCTGATGTAGATAACAACCAAATACCCGTAGCGTTGGATTCCGTTTCTGGAAGTCCTTTACATACTCATCCAGTACTTTTACAGCCTGACCTCCTTCTGCTGTTCCGACAGCCATATCTTCTCGATTTCCAATCTGGAAAATCACTTCATGGAACAATTTTTCCTGTTTGCCCTGCCGGATTTTTTCATAGTAATTTGTAATCTGTCGATCTTTTCTTTTCCCGATATTATATCGTTCTACAGCTTCATCAAACAGTTCTTTATAAACTTCTTTTAAATTCTCATTCTGATAGCAAATATTTAATTGCACTCTGTCTGAATCAACATTTTCTGCTATAAATTCCCTTCTGTTATGAGCCAGAGAACCTGTCCCGATCATACCACTAATTGTTCGTTTCAGCGTCATGTTCGTCACCCCACTTTCTAAAACCAGTGCCAGACATGGCACATAAATTTGTATCTTTACCAGCTATAGTATAAAAAGAAATCTTCGCCGGATACGGCGGTTTTGTTACTTTTGTCAAAAGTAACGCAAAAGCACTTTCGACAGCCGTTCCGTCCATCAAAAGTACCCTTGCGCTGCCGGGGCGTATTTTATTCTCTTCTGTTACTCTCTCGATTAAATTATTCCGTTATTCTTGCCTGCACATATTCCAGATCTCCACAGTATGGCGTTCCAACCAGATACCATTCTCTTGCTGGATTCATCTCCATTCTTGTCCTTACCCACTTATCATCGACCAGCACCTCAAGACCTTCTCCACAGTGAAATCCCGTATCAATCCATAAGTCTGATGCCAACAACCCATATCTGTTATTGCTACTGTTATATCCTAATCTTCCCTGTTTCATTGTATCTTTCTCCCTTCTTCACAACTATCAAATTTACAGCCGTCTCACATTCCAGCCACAGTTTTCCGTCTGCACCTTACCAACTTTCTCCTTGTTTACTTCTCACAGGTGCGTGACACGCTCCTGTAAAAAGATAATCAATAAGAACTGTTACCATCGAAAGCTCTCTTGCATTCCTTTTCTGTCCAGATACTCCTGCCGGAACTTTTCCCGTTCTTCTTCTGTTGGTGCAGTTTTGAATTTACTGTATACCTCACGATTTACCATTGCATCCAGCTTTTTCTCCAGACCTTTTCTTATATCATCTGCTTCCTGTTCCTGATCCAGTAAATGATATTTTATAATCTTTCCAAATAACTCCTCTGGAATCATAACGTTTTTCAAGCTCTCACCTTCTTACAATTTATGTAAGGACGCAACACTGCAATGTCTTTACAGATTGCAACCTTGCATTTTAATTCCGCATTTTCTATATACTCTGCAATGTTGCACCCTTAATTTATTCCGGCTTAACTTTATCTAAATCCCAATACCAGGAATTACCGATTCGTCTTGCCTTAATTCCAAGTTCCTTTTTTGCATTTTCCAGTGTTCTTTTAGAAATATTCAAATCTTCTGCCATATCAAAGATTTCACTGCTTTGCACAGAAGTTGATGTTTCTGCCAGTTCCCTCAGCATCTTCTTTGCCTGTTCCAGTTTATTTACCTTTGGCGCAATTCCACCAAGCACCTCATCTGCTGTGATTTCATAGTCACCTATCCACTCAAATCCTGTTTCTGTCAGGCGAAATGCTTTGGAATGCCCAAATGCAGCCAGATTATTTTTAATCTGAACCACTGCTCTTAAATCCGGTTCTCCCTCTATTCTTCCTACCAGTAATACGCTTCTGGCTACTGCAAAAAAAGTCAATCGAACCCATTCCTCTATATGCAGCTTTGTTTCCACCAGCTTTATTCATGTGTCCGATTAATAAAATTGCACATTTGTATTTTTCTGCCAACAAACTCAATCTTTTCGTCATATCCCTTGCTTCATTTGCACGGTTCATATCCATTGTTCCTCCAAGGTATGCCTGAATCGGATCTAAAATAAGCACTCTCGCACCAGTCTGTTTGATAGCAGTTTCCAGTCTTTCATCAATCATGGAAAGTGATTTTTCTGTTTCATCTATAACCATAATTCTTTCACAGACCGCTTCTGCCAGCTCCAGTCTGGGTTTTACTGTATCTGCCAGTCCATCTTCCGCTGTCTGATAGATAATATTCACGGGTTCTGTTACTTTCATATCGTTATCCAGACCTTCTCCTTTAGACAATCTTGCAGCAATATTTAATACCAGCGTAGTTTTTCCATCACCGGGATCTCCCTGAATAATCGTTAATTTTCCATAAGGGATAAACGGATACCAGAGCCAGTCCACTGTCTGAGACTGGACATCTGACATCTTTATCATTTTCAATTCTGTTTTATTCTCATTTCTCTGTTCCATAAATTCCTCCATTTTCCCAACTGTTCTCGCCAGTTATCTGTTGTTCTCTGGAAGAATCTCTGCTATAATCAACTTGTCTAGGGTTGACATTTGTGGATTCGTCCTCATTTGTCACATTGCTCCGGTTGTTCGTACTTCCGGAGCTTTTTATATTTTCATCATCCAGCATATCTGCCACCACTTTCTGCTGATCTGGATATAAGTGCCCATAAGTATTCAATGTAATGCGAATGTCCGTATGTCCAAACCTTTCTTTAATCATCAATGGTTGCACTCCCTTATTGATCAGAAATGCCGCATGACTGTGACGAATGTCGTGTACTCTTATCTTTTTTACTCCGGTCTTTTGAACCACCTGTTTTAACTTATGCTGTACCGCTTCATGAACCATTGGAAAAATCCGTTCATCTTCGGGCAACTCATACAGTCTGCTAATATAGTCCTGAATCTCTTTTTTCAGAAATTCCGGTATGGAAATCGTACGGTTCGATTCTTCTGTTTTGGGAGATGTAATCACGTCCTCTCCATGCATACGGTAGTAAGTTTTATTGATATGAAGTAGATTCCTTTCAAAATCAATGTCAGCAGGTGTAATGCTGAGTGCTTCGCCTTCTCTCGCTCCTGTCCAGAATAATAATTCAAACAGCACATAATATTTGCTTCCCGGTTCTATTCCGGTCATAAACTGCCGATATTCTTCAATTGTCCAAAACTTCATTTTCTTTTTTGAAGTCTTTCCCATACGTTTTACTTTGTCACAGGGATTATCTGCCAGATTGTAGATATTCTTCGCATGATTGAATAATGCCGTCATCTGATTCTGTATTGTTTTCAGATAATCATCTGAATATCCTTTTTCAATAATCGTATTCTGCCACTGGATAATCTCTGCTGGTGTAATACTGTTCATTGGTCTGTCCTTAAAATACGGTAACAGTTGAGCCTTCATCGTATCTCTTTTATTCTTGATACTCCTGTCCTTCAATGACTGAGACTTGTCTCGGAAGTAGACTTCTACAAACTCTCCCATTGTCATATCCATGTCTGCTTTCGCTGTTCTTTTATACTCCGCTTCAAAATTTAATGCTTCTTTCTTAGTGCGGAATCCTCTTTTTACTTTTCGCTTTTTGGCTCCTGTCCAGTCCTCATAATAAAATGAGACATACCAGGTTCCTCTTTCTTCATCTTTGTATGCTGCCATACTTTCTCACCCCCTTACATTGCAATCTGGGAATATCCATAAAATTTCTTTTCCCAGAATGCTCTCGGTATCTTGCCCGCAACGGTCACATATCCCTGATCTGCAAGCTCTTTGTTCAGTTTGCGAAGTAGCTTGTAAGCATATCCAAGTGAAATCCCCATGCTCTCTGCAACTTCTTCCGCTGTAATCATATAGTTTTGTCTCTGCATATCATTTCCTCCTTGTCTATAATTATCATTTTCACTGATACTATATCATTTAAAGTAATCATTGTCAATGGTTTTTATCTGTGTGAATGATATTTTTCTATATTGTTGATTTTTATCATTTGTGATATACTAATCATAGCTTTTAAGGAGGTGGATAATATGCAGGAATCATCTATTTCAGAAAAAAATAAAAGAGCTACGAACTGATCTGAAGATGAATCAAAAAAAACTTTTCCGCAGCTATTGGTATACGTCAGTCAACTTTATCCAGTTATGAAAATGGTGTGGTTACTCCCTCCAATGATGTGTTATTGACTATTGCTCAGAAATTTCATGTCTCACTGGACTGGTTATTTGGATTATCTGAAAATAAAGTACAGATTTCTACTCTCAGCGATATTCTTTGGGTTTTACTGCAGATGAATGAATCCAATGAACTCCGGTATGAACTGGATATAAATAATAAACTTCCCGGTGATATAGAAACAGAAACACAGAAATGGTATGCCGGACTTCGCTTTTATGGAAATGATCCGGAACATTCTTTAAACGCAGATATGTGTAATTTTCTTGCTGATCTGCAGGAGAACAGAGAAAGCCTGGAATCTTATTTCACAGGCAAAGATATGTTTGATATGTGGAAAAAGCAGACGTTGGAATACTACACTTCCAAACCTGTCACCCATAAAGAAATTGAAGAACTGGATTTTGAGACACGAATCCGTAAACGAGATGAACTTTTAACACAGAAATTTTCCAATAACGAACAGAAATAGTATCATAACAGTATCACAGGCAGATATGCGAAGATTTTCATTTTCTTCCCATACCTGCCTGTTTTTAATTTATTCGCTATTCTTTACAGCCTTATTTTAAACTTTTTACACAACAGAAAAACCCCGGAAACCTTACGGTTCCGGGGTATCTTACGTTTGGACACATGTACCTTGCGGTACTCAATATATATTAGTCAGTGATTACTCGATGATTGTAGCAACACGTCCTGATCCTACAGTACGTCCACCTTCACGGATAGCGAAAGTAAGACCCTGGCTCATAGCGATTGGGTGGATCAGTTCGATTGTCATTTCGATGTTATCTCCAGGCATACACATTTCTGTTCCTTCTGGAAGGTTGCAAACACCTGTTACGTCTGTTGTTCTGAAGTAGAACTGTGGACGATAGTTGTTGAAGAATGGAGTATGACGTCCACCTTCATCTTTTGTCAGAACGTAAACCTGAGCTGTGAATTTTGTATGGCATGTAAGTGTTCCTGGTTTAGCAAGAACCTGTCCACGCTCGATTTCGTTTCTCTGAACACCACGAAGAAGTGCACCGATGTTATCACCAGCCTGAGCTTCATCAAGAAGTTTACGGAACATCTCGATACCAGTTACAACTACTTTACGTGTTTCTTCTTTGATACCAACGATTTCAACTTCGTCAGATACATGAAGTACACCAGCCTCTACTCTACCAGTAGCAACTGTACCACGACCTGTGATAGAGAATACATCCTCTACAGGCATTACGAATGGTTTATCTGTGTCACGCTGTGGGTCTGGAATGTAGCTGTCAACAGCATCCATAAGTTCCATGATCTTGTCTCCCCACTCACCGTTCGGATCTTCAAGAGCTTTAAGAGCAGAACCTTTGATTACCGGGATATCATCTCCTGGGAAATCATACTCGGAAAGAAGTTCACGAATCTCCATCTCAACCAGTTCAAGAAGTTCTTCGTCATCAACCATATCACATTTGTTCATGAATACAACGATGTAAGGAACACCTACCTGACGAGCAAGAAGAACGTGCTCTTTTGTCTGAGCCATAACACCATCTGTAGCTGCTACAACAAGGATAGCACCATCCATCTGAGCTGCACCTGTGATCATGTTCTTAACGTAGTCAGCATGTCCTGGGCAGTCAACATGTGCATAATGTCTCTTCTCTGTCTGATACTCAACGTGAGCTGTAGAAATTGTGATACCACGCTCTCTTTCTTCTGGAGCTTTATCGATATCTTCAAAGTTTTCTACTACGTTTCCAGCAACTCTCTCAGCCAGAACTTTTGTGATTGCAGCTGTTAAAGTTGTTTTACCATGGTCAACGTGTCCAATGGTACCAATGTTACAATGCGGTTTTGTTCTCTCAAACTTAGCTTTTGCCATTTTAAAACGTCCTCCTTAAAACAATTGGCTCTTATATTATTATAGAGCATCTTTTCGGTTTTAAACTTGCTATCCTTGATTATATTGCATAATCAGAATATTTGCAAGCATTTTATACAATTTGATAACTTGCATTACCAATTGTTATATCATTACAGCTCACCCACGCCGCTATCACACGAGGTGTTTTGGCATGTATATGCCAAAATTCCATTGCAGAAAACAATCTGGAATGAATTTTTGGCAACGTTACTGAGAACGAAGTGAACAATAACGTTATATCTCCTGCAGTCCGTTGGCTTTAAACACCAACAGACTGCAGATGATCAAAATTATCAGTCTTTCTTAGCAAGAATCTTTTCCTGTACAGACTTCGGAACCTGCTCATATTTCTCAAAGAACATAGAGTAGTTACCACGTCCCTGTGTTCTGGAACGAAGGTCTGTAGCATATCCGAACATTTCGGAAAGTGGAACGTATCCACGGATCATCTTACCACCGCCGATATCTTCCATACCTTCGATACGACCACGGCGGGAGTTGATATCACCGATAACATCACCCATGTAATCCTCTGGTGTAGTAACTTCGACTTTCATGATAGGCTCAAGAAGAACCGGAGCTGCTTTCTGCATAGCATCTTTGAATGCAAGAGAACCTGCAATGTGGAATGCCATTTCAGAGGAGTCGACTTCATGGTAGGAACCATCGTATACGTTAGCATATACACCGACTACAGGGAATCCGCCAAGGATACCAGCTTTCATAGCTTCTTCGATACCTTCGCCGACTGCCGGAATGTATTCCTTCGGAATAGCACCACCAACAACTGTGGATTCGAACTTGTACAGTTCTTCTCCGTTGGCATCCATAGGCTCGAATTTAACTTTACAGTGACCATACTGTCCACGACCACCAGACTGTTTTGCATACTTACTGTCTACATCAACAGCTTTGGTGATTGTCTCTTTGTAAGCAACCTGAGGAGCACCTACGTTAGCCTCAACCTTAAATTCACGAAGGAGACGGTCAACGATGATATCCAGATGAAGCTCACCCATACCAGCGATAATAGTCTGTCCAGTTTCCTGATCTGTATGTGCACGGAATGTCGGGTCTTCCTCTGCAAGTTTTGCAAGAGCTTCACCAAGTTTACCCTGTCCAGCTTTAGTCTTAGGCTCGATAGCCAGCTCGATAACTGGTTCTGGGAATTCCATGGACTCCAGGATTACCGGATGCTGCTCGTCACAGATTGTATCACCAGTTGTTGTGAATTTGAATCCGATAGCTGCAGCGATATCACCGGAATATACTTTATCAAGTTCCATACGTTTGTTAGCATGCATCTGAAGAATACGTCCAACACGTTCTTTCTTGTCCTTAGTAGCATTAAGTACATAAGAACCAGAATTCATTGTACCGGAGTATACACGGAAATATGCCAGTTTACCAACAAATGGGTCTGTCATAATCTTGAATGCAAGTGCTGCAAACGGTTCTTCATCAGAAGAATGTCTTACTACCGGGTTGCCGTCCAGGTCAGTTCCCTCGATTGGAGGAATATCTGTTGGAGCAGGCATATACTCAAGGATAGCATCAAGAAGTTTCTGAACACCTTTGTTTCTGTAAGCAGAACCACAGCAAACCGGAACAGCTGTACACTCGCATGTCGCTTTTCTTAATGTTGCTTTCAGTCTCTCAACAGTTGGTTCTTCACCTTCAAGATATTCCATCATTAAGTCGTCATCAAGCTCACAGATTTTCTCAATGAGCTCTGTATGATAAAGCTCAGCATCTTCCTTCATGTCTTCAGGAATGTCAACGATGGAGATGTCATCACCTTTTTCATCGTTGTAGATGTAAGCTTTCATTTCGAATAAGTCAATGATTCCTTTGAAATCATCTTCTTTTCCGATTGGCAGCTGTAAGCAGATTGCGTTTTTACCAAGACGAGTCTTGATCTGCTCTACTGCACCGTAGAAGTTTGCACCAAGGATATCCATCTTGTTGATGAATGCCATACGTGGTACATTGTAAGTGTCGGCCTGACGCCATACGTTTTCAGACTGCGGTTCAACACCACCCTTAGCACAGAAAACGCCGACAGCACCGTCAAGTACACGAAGAGAACGCTCAACTTCTACTGTGAAGTCAACGTGACCTGGGGTATCAATGATGTTGATACGATGTTCCAGAGCACCTGGCTTCGGTTTGCAGTTCTCTTCCAGAGTCCAGTGACATGTTGTAGCCGCTGAAGTGATTGTGATACCTCTCTCCTGCTCCTGTTCCATCCAGTCCATGGTAGCAGTACCTTCATGAGTATCACCAATCTTATAGTTGACACCTGTATAATACAGGATACGTTCTGTAAGAGTTGTTTTACCCGCATCGATATGAGCCATAATACCAATATTTCTGGTACGCTCTAATGGATATTCTCTTCCCTCTTTAGCCAATGGATTTTCCTCCTATATTAGAAGCGATAGTGAGCAAATGCTTTATTTGCCTCAGCCATCTTGTGCATGTCTTCTTTTCTCTTAACGGATGCACCTGTGTTGTTCATTGCATCTAAAAGCTCATTTGCAAGTCTTTCTTCCATTGTTTTCTCGCCTCTTTTACGAGAGAACATTGTTAACCAGCGAAGAGCCAGTGCCTGACGTCTGTCTGCTCTTACCTCGATCGGAACCTGATAAGTAGCACCACCGATACGTCTAGCTTTTACTTCAAGAAGTGGCATGATGTTGTTCATAGCCTCTTCGAAAACTTCAAGTGCTGGTTTACCAGCTTTTTCTTCGATTCTGGCGAATGCACCGTAAACAATTTTCTGTGCTACACCTTTCTTACCGTCTAACATGATGTTATTGATAAGTTTGGTAACCACTTTATTGTTGTACATTGGATCTGCCAGAACGTCTCTTTTCTGAGTATGTCCTTTACGTGGCACGTTACTTCCCTCCTTAATCATTGTGATTAAATCATCGGTACTCACGCAGATAACTATTGCATGTTCGCACTGGTAAGGTCCTATATTTAACCCGCAACCGGCAGTATATGGAATACCGTACAAATTCATAGTTCTAGTCTTCCGTGAATTTTCGATTGATTAATTCCTGCTGTCCCAAACAATAGGATCAGCTCTTAAAATTCTTATGAAACCTTTTTAGAATTATTTCTTTTTCGGTCTCTTAGCGCCGTATTTAGAACGGGCCTGTTTTCTGTTAGCAACACCTGCAGTATCAAGAGTACCTCTGATGATGTGGTATCTTGTACCAGGTAAGTCCTTAACCCTTCCACCACGGATAAGAACAACGCTATGCTCCTGAAGGTTGTGACCTTCTCCTGGGATGTAGCTTGTTACTTCGATTCCGTTGGAAAGACGAACTCTGGCGATTTTTCTAAGAGCTGAGTTAGGCTTCTTAGGAGTTGCAGTCTTAACTGCTGTACAAACGCCACGTTTCTGTGGTGCAGACTGTTCAACTGCTTTCTTTCTTAAAGAGTTGAATGTTTTCTGGAGAGCCGGAGCTGTAGATTTCTTTACAGATGTCTGGCGTCCTTTTCTTACTAACTGGTTGAATGTTGGCATTCCATTTCACCTCCCGATTTATTTCTCCATAGATTTTTCTATGGGGCCTTGCGGTTGCTATTCGTGTAATTACGCACAAAAAAATTAAACGTTCCTTTTGCACGCTTGCTCATTATATCCCGTAAAACTCACACTGTCAAGGCATTTCTCCTGAATTTTACAGTATTTTTTCATATTTTTATCATAACCAAAAAATCCTTTCCTCATACACTACATCACCATATTAAACTTATCTGACAATATGCTCCCCCTCCAACCACTTTACTGCCACTTCCCCACTGCGAATCCCAGCGCCGGATAATATTTATTTTGTGTGCATTTGCAGGATGCTTAGAGATACTTAATCTGCAGAAATCTGCGTTATGAGCAGACCGTCTCACGTGTTTGAGCGAAGTTTGCAACGTAGCGAGTTTGAGAGGGCTGCTCATGCTTTTAGCAGATTTCTGCAGATTTATAGCAGTCCTAGTAAATAATGCATTTAAGACAGTTCAGCAGAGTGCGAAAGACAAGGAAGATATCTGCAGGCGTGCTAACGCACGGCAAAGATATCTGACGCAGGATTTCACACTCTGATGGGCTGGATTAAGATGCATTATTTACTAGGACTGCTATAATATCTCTTAGCGTCCGAAACCGCACACAAAATAAATATTATCCGGCGCGTCCCCTTCACTAACAATTGCATTTCCCCCTCCCTTTTATTATAATAACAACCAAAGCAGGCAAATCAACTTGCAGACACACTATAACATTCTATAAACTCAGGAAAGGACACTATAATATATGAAGAAACCCAGCATGATCAGCATCCTTCTGTTTCTGACAGGACTCCTGTGCATCATAGCCTGATCTTCTTTAACAGGACCACACTGCACCAGATCCTCACCACTGAAAAAGAAGTCGATACAATCTCCGAACAGATCACTGCAAAACACGACGAAGTCAAACAGGCAGTAGACAAGTACACTACCGCCATAGACACAGTCCAGTCAAATATCAATCGCATGAAACAAAAACAACAGACAGCCACACAGAAGAAAACCAAAGAAAAAGCTGAAATCCCGGAAGAAGCTTCATCAAAGCCTTCTGTATTCAGCCAGAACAGCACCAGTGCCTCTTCTGATTCCAGTGCCGGCGTTTCTCCTCCGAAGCAGAAACAGACGGACATATAATAGGAATCGATCCAGGGCATCAGAGTGAGTCCGTGGATATGAGTGCCCCGGAGCCCAACGGTCCCGGTTCTTCTGAAATGAAAGCAAAATGTACCAGCGGAACTCAGGGAACCTACAGCGGTGTTCCCGAATACCAGCTCAATCTGGAGGTCTCTCTTCAACTAAAGGATGAACTGGAACAGAGAGGCTATCAGGTAGTCATGACACGAACAGACAATGAAACAGCCATCAGCAACATGGAACGCGCACAATATGCTGCCGCACAGGGCGCAGAGATCTATGTCCGCATCCATGCAAACGGCGATGATTCCCATACTGCATCAGGAGCACTGACCATGTCGCCCTCTCAGAATAACCCTTATATCCCACAACTGTTTGAACAGTCTGATCGATTATCCCGATGCATCATCGATTCCTACTGTGCTGCAACAGGTTTTCAGAACCTTGGAATCCAGTACACTGACACGATGACAGGAATTAACTGGAGCACTGTTCCTGTTACGATCCTTGAAATGGGATTTATGACAAGCCAGAATGACGATCTGAAAATGAATGACGCAGAATTCCAGAAAACAATGGTACAGGGAATCGCAAATGGCATTGACAGCTACTTTGCATCATGATGATGTAAGTGTCAAAAAGCATTTTGCCCCTGACTTGATATCTGCGGATTGCTACGCAGCTTCGCAGTTCCCACAATCCTGATTACAATAATAATTACGAAAGGAAAACCGCAATGAATAAAAAGCCAAATGAAAAACCTATTTTTCTCTATATAGTGATCGGCATACTGACTGTTGCAGTGATTGCACTGGCAGCTGTTTCATTTTTATCACTGAACCATCTCGTCACACTACAGCAAAAAGTACAGACACTCTCCAAAACCGTAGAGGAGATTTCCACTGATGCAAATACCCTTATCAGTCAGGCAAATCAGTTAGATGAATTAAGAGAACAGGAAAGTTCTGTCAAGGCAGCCACCGGAGAAACATCTCCTGCGCAGTCAGAATCCGCTGAACCCTCTTCAGAATCCGAACAGCAGAACGGAACACTTTCCCCTTCCTCCAACAACACATTTACCGACAACACTGATTCCAGCATGGACAATCTCCTGAAACAGGTACAGTCCCTGCTGCCGGCTGATAACGGAACCTGGTCCGTCTATGTCTGCAACCTGCCGAAAGATTCTGAAGGCATGATCAACGATACTCCCATGCAGCAGCAAGCCTGATCAAACTGTATATTATGGGAGCTGTATACGAAAACTACGATACCCTCTCCCAGTCTCACAACGGAGACGAAATTGACAGTAATATTTCAGCCATGATCACTGTCAGTGATAATGATGCTGCCAACACTCTGGTAAACTGGCTTGGAAACGGCGATGACTCTGCAGGCATGGCAAAAGTAAATGGCTTCTGCCAGGAACATGGTTTCACCAGCACCCAGATGAACCGCCTGCTTCTCGCAAGTAAAGAAAACGGCGACAACTATACATCCGTCAAAGACTGTGGAACCTTTTTAAAGCAGATATACCAGACTGTCAATGGAACCCTTCCCGCTTCTACTCTTCCAAACGCAGATGCAATGTATTATCACTTAAAAATGCAGCAGCGTAAAAACAAGATCCCTGCACAACTTCCAGAAGGCGTCGGTACTGCCAATAAGACCGGCGAACTTGACACTGTAGAAAATGATGCAGCGATCATCTATGATACAGCCAAAGGAATTGATCTTGTAGTATGCTTTATGTCACAGGATCTTACTGATACCGGTGCAGCCCAAAGCACCATTGCTGCAGATGCACGTGCTATCTACGGATATTATAATGAATAAACACACTCTTCTGAATCTACAGTCTATCCAGATAATTGTCATAAATCAGACAGATATTCGCAACCTCCGCAGGGGACTTACTTGATTCGGTTAAAAGAAGGAGGCACGTCCTTAACGGGTTGTGCCTCCTTCTGCAAATTCAACAGGAAGAATCGTCAATGTCTCAATCTCTTCCCCTTTTATTTTCTTTAATAAAAGTTCCACAGCCTTTCGTGCCATATCCGGCACCGGCTGTACAATTGTTTATACCATTATGCCTCTTCAGCTTCCCCCTCTTCATAGGACTTCTCCCATATCTCCGAAAATACTGCCAGCGGACAGTCTGTGAGAAGGCACATGAGAAGGAAACATTCGTATGGATTTACTATGTATATCTCTCCCATTCCACATCGAAGCAGAATATCCTGAATCTCATCCAGAAAATGCTTGTATCTGTTAAAAGGATCATCATCCTCCATTTCCTGGGATACGATAAAGAATTCCAGTGTGATCAGGTCAAAGCGCTCCACCGGGAGTTTGTGGCTTAAAATATTTGTAATCCTCTGCCTGCTGAAACGCTTCTGGCTGAAATGCTTTGCCAGAATGGAGCAGACATTTTCTTCAGATTGCCCATTTTGTTGATGGGGATTCCGCTGCAGATTACTTTTTCCACATCAGAAGGTGTAATTCTTTCTGCTGTCCACACCTTATCCCCACCTTTTTCCTCTTCATCATGCTGATACAGTCCGGCAATAATCTGCTTCGCATGATATAAAAGCTTTGTAAACTCCTGAAATGCCTGACTTTTCTCAGATATGGGATCTACTCTTTTTGATTTCAGTCGGGCAAGATAATCGATCAGTTTCTCCTCCGTATCAAGGCACAGGTTGCTTCCGTATAAAACCTGAGTATTTTCCACTTCCACAGGAGCGAGTATCTCATATTTTTTCTTCAATTCCTCTGCTTTATGATAACCCTGCTGCGTACTGTAACAATACCAGTAGATCACCTCGTCCGGATTGTAAAAATCAAAATCCTGTTCTTTCAGTACTCTTGTCAGGAAATCCGACACATCCTCTGTGGTCATTTTCAACCCAAACCCCAGAAGAAAAACAGTTTCTCTTTTTACAGATGCCTGATTCAGCCAGTTATTCACCAGTGCCGACAACTTGGTAGAGGTAGGATTCATGGATTTGGGCGTATAGGTTTCCTTAAAGGAATCTACTACAATCTCCTTATACACTTCCTGTGGAACCTCCGAGAAGGGTTCTTCCAGCTCTGCCCTTTCATAAATATATCTCTTCAGATGGTCGCCAAAGGACACCAGTTCCATCTCTTTATATAAATAGTGGAAAATAACATCCGCATCTTCGTCTTCAAAACTGTCCAGGCTTACCACCTGCCGAAATCTCTGTGCCGCCCTTCTGGTAAATTCATACTCCTGTACTTTATCAAACGCAACATTCTGTTCAAAATCCAGATCCTGCATACGGTTCTTCATGCTGCCCCACCTCTCATTTTTTATCTTTCAGATTTTTCATCCATTCTTTCATTCTGCGGACTGTATCCAGCTTCTGTACTTCACAGAGCACGATCGTCACATTATCTCTCCCACCTTTTTGGAGAGCATTTTTAAGAAGATCATTTACGATCTCCGGGATTTCCATATCCTGTGACAGAATCGCCTCTATCTCACTGTCCGAAAGCATATCTGTTACTCCATCTGAACACAGAAGATATCTGTATCCCTCCTTATGCTCGATTTCTGTCACAGAAGGTTCCAGTCTCTGCAGCTCTTCAGGAAGTCCAAGATACTGGGTTAACGGGGCTTTCCCAACTGCCGTACCACCAAAAACATGGTCTGTGGAAATCTGCTGAAGCTTACCACCATCCATAAAATAAATCCTGCTGTCCCCAAGATTGCAGGCAAACATAGACTCTGGTGTAAAGAGGAGCATCGCCATTGTGCTTCCCATGCTCCAAATATGATGCTCTGTTCCATATCTGCATACTGCCTGATTCATCTTCTCACATACATCGTCTATAAAATCTTCCGGCATATCCCTCAGCATTCTTTTATTCGCATTATAAAATTTTCCAAATTCTTCTGATGCAAGAAAGGCTGCAATCTCGCCGCAGCTTTCTCCTCCCATACCGTCAAATACCGCCATTGCCGGTACTCTGTTACCCGAAATAATCTTTGAGCAGATACCCTTTGTTCCTTCATTGTTCACCGGAAGGGATTCCCCAAAACACCAGAAATTATCTTCATTATTTGCCCGGATATTTCCTGTATGGCAGGTATATGCACATTCAATCTGATACATTGCCATTATCTGTCTTTGTTCCTTCTCCCTTCAATGCTTTCAATGAATTGTTCCAGTATTTCTCGCCACGTTTCACGAATTCCTCATTATCTTTTTCGTTATCGTGACACTTTCCATTGGAATCGATCCATCTTATCAGTTCGCCGTCGTTATAATAATAATATTCTGAAGTTTCATCATACCAGATATATGCAAAGAATAACTTCTCTCCCCAGTAGAAATATTCTTCATAAACTCCATCTCCGGATTCTGCCGGATAGACCAGAGCTTTCATGCATTCACTCTCAATATCCAGATTTCCATCTGCCTGCTGAGTGGTCTTTACCCTTCTCAGATATCGCAGAACAGTTCCTTCTGTTCCAACCCAGTCGTAACTGTTCAGATTATCTGTGATAGTTGTTGCCTGCTCCTTGATCGTATCCAGAGCTTTGGAGAAATCTTTGGATCCGGATTTTGTGGAGCTGTATTTCTCATCATCCAGAATTGCGATCGGATTATCCTCCTGTCCTTCCTGAGCATGATCTTTACTTACTCTGTAATAGACGGCGGCCATCATAAGTATCGCTGTACCTGCCACAATTGCAAGCAATGCCCTGCGCAGCAGCTGTTTCTTCCTGCGTCTTCGCTTTCTGGCTTCCACAGCACGCGCAGATCTTATCGCAACTGTTTCTGATGGCGTTTCCTGTGGCTGTATTTTCTGTTCTGCTACAACTGACATTGTTTCTTTATCTGTAAAGCTGCTCGCCGGAACATTGTTTACAGCACGTTTTCTTTTTGCAGCATTCTGAAAATCTGATGTTTTTTTATTTCCCCGGGTATTCTGTACTGACGTATTCTGCACTGTACTTTTTCGTACATTTTCGGCATCTGATGTAACATTCTGTGCTGCTCTGCCGTTCTGTGCAATTGCACTATATGATTCTGTTTTATCCGTTCCTGCTTTCTGAACACCGTTTTGTAACTGCCGGATTCTGCCAGATCTTCCATTTTTCAGATCATCCAGCGCACTATAAAGCTCCTCCGGTGTCTGATATCTCTGTGCAGGATCATAAGCACAGGCCTTCATGATAATACGGGCAAACTGTGTTCCTGCATCCACAGGTGCATTCATCTGCTCTCCTGCAACACGCTTATTTAATGCATTTTCCTTATCCCTGTAAGTGATAAACTGTTTTTCCAGACTCATAAATGGCAGTCTGTTATGATTCATCAGCCTGTACAGCACAATCCCAAGAGAATAAATATCTACCCTGCTGTCATATTTCTCACCTTTATACATCTCAGGCGCCATATAAGAGTAAGTACCTTTCTTGGAAAATCCGCTCATGGTTCGCTCAAGTTCACGTGCAATTCCGAAATCTCCAAGCTTAAAATCGCCAAATCTGGATACAAAAATATTCTCCGGCTTGATGTCCCTGTGAATGATCTTAAGTTTCCGGCAATATTCCAGTGCCTTACTCAAATCCATTCCCAGCTTTATTACCTCTTTCTCAGTAAGCTGCTTTTCCGCACAGTAATCCATAAAACTTGTCAGATATTCCATCCTTATGGAAATCTCCCATCCAATGACATCCAGATATTCCATAACCTTAAAATCTTCTACAGAGACAATGTAAGAGTTTCCTCGAAAGTACTCCATGGTACTGATTTCCTGAATACATTCCTCAACCAGATTCTGAAAATACTGTCTTGTGGACTGCTCATCCCCTGTTTCAGAACGTACGCTGTTCAACTCGCTCTGGCTTCCGGGTATATTGATGATCTTGATAGCAGAATAGAAAGATTTTCCACGTTCTGTTCTCTGTGCCTTATACACCTTTCCAAAAGAGCCTTCGCCGATTTTCTCTATGATTTTCCATTCCGGCCATGCTGAAACCGGAAGTTCTTTATCCATATTGCACCTCCATTTCTGTTCAATTTCTATTTCCTTCCCTGTCCCGGTCAATGCTTTTTACAAGCTGTTACCGAAAACAAAAATGTATATTTATCATAACTGTAAAAATACTTCACAGTTCATTACCTGCTCATAATGTACTGGTATTATAACACAAAAAGCAGTTTCTTTGTATTTTTCTCTTTTTTCGGCAATGGAATGTTCCGGAAATAAAAGAGAACTACCTCGCCGACAAAATCTGTCGGCACAGATAGTTCTCTTGTGAATTCATATCAAATCAGTCCGGATAAGTTATCTACTCCGTTGGATCATTCGTTGTCTTCTGCATCGTCTGAAGCCTGATCATCAGCTTCGTCTTCAGCAGCCTCTTCTTCATCAGATTCTTCAACATCGAATTCTTCGTCTTCCGGAAGTTCTTCATCCATTGTGACCATCTCATCATCTTTGATTTCTTCATCTTCCGTAAGTTCTTCGGCTATATCTTCAACCTTTACTTCCGGTTCAGGCATTGTGCTGTTGAGCCTTACATCTCTGTAGCGTTTCATACCGGTACCTGCAGGAATCAGTTTACCGATGATTACATTCTCTTTCAGACCGATCAGCGGGTCAACTTTACCCTTGATAGCGGCTTCAGTCAGAACTTTAGTTGTTTCCTGGAAGGAAGCGGCTGACAGGAAGGAGTTTGTAGCAAGAGATGCCTTGGTAATACCAAGCATAACCTGTTTTCCATCTGCAGGCTGTTTGCCTTCTTTTTCCATCTGCTCGTTAACGTCCTCGTATTCAAGGAAGTCAACCAGTGTTCCAGGAAGGAATTCTGTATCTCCGTTATCTTCGATACGGATTTTCTTCAACATCTGACGAACGATAACTTCGATATGCTTATCGCTGATCTCAACACCCTGGAGACGATATACACGCTGTACTTCACGGATCATATAATCCTGAACTGCACGTACACCCTTAATTCTCAGGATATCATGCGGATTTACGCTACCTTCTGTAAGTTCATCACCTGCTTCAAGGATCTGTCCGTCTGTGATCTTGATACGGGATCCGTATGGAATAAGGTAAGTCTTGGATTCACCTGTTTCCTGATCTGTAACGATAACTTCACGTTTCTTCTTAGTGTCATTGATAACAGCAACACCAGGAATCTCTGTGATGATGGCAAGACCTTTCGGCTTTCTTGCCTCAAAAAGCTCCTCGACACGAGGAAGACCCTGTGTGATATCTCCACCGGCAACACCACCACTGTGGAAAGTACGCATGGTAAGCTGTGTACCTGGCTCACCGATAGACTGAGCAGCGATGATACCGACAGATTCACCAACCTGTACCGGCTCGCCGGTTGCAAGGTTCGCACCGTAACATTTCGCACAGATACCAACTTTACATTTACATGTAAGGATTGTACGGATCTTAACTTTCTCGATAGATCCGCCTGTCTGGTTGTCCACGCCTTCTTTCATGATGCGGGCAGCACGTTTCGGTGTGATCATATGGTTGGCTTTTACGATAACTTCGCCATCTTTATTCTTAATTGTCTCACAGGAGAAACGACCTGTGATACGCTCCTGAAGTCCTTCGATCTCTTCTTTACCATCTACAAAAGATTCTACATACATACCTGAGATCTCATCTCTGTTTTCACAGCAGTCTGTCTCACGTACGATCAGATCCTGAGAAACGTCAACCATACGTCTTGTCAGGTAACCTGAATCGGCTGTACGAAGAGCTGTATCGGACATACCTTTACGTGCTCCATGTGCAGACATGAAGTATTCCAGTACGTCAAGACCTTCACGGAAGTTTGACTTGATAGGCAGCTCGATGGTGTGACCGGTTGTATCGGCCATCAGTCCTCGCATACCTGCAAGCTGTTTGATCTGTTTATCGGAACCACGGGCACCGGAGTCGGCCATCATGAAGATGTTGTTGTATTTATCAAGTCCGGACAACAGAGCATGTGTCAGCTCATCATCAGTCTTCTTCCATGTATCAACAACTTCTTTGTAACGCTCTTCTTCAGTGATAAGACCACGTTTGTAGTTCTTTGTGATAAGGTCTACTGTATCCTGAGCCTGTTTGATCATCTCCGGTTTCTGCGGCGGAACGGTCATATCGGCAATGGCAACAGTCATGGCTGCACGTGTGGAATACTTGTAACCTGTAGCTTTGATCGCATCAAGAACCTCAGCAGTCTTTGTAGCACCGTGAGTATTGATAACTTTTTCAAGAATCTGTTTCAACTGTTTCTTGGCTACCAGGAAGTCAACCTCAAGAAGAAGTTCATTTCCCGGAACACTTCTGTCTACGAAACCAAGATCCTGTGGAAGGATTTCGTTAAACAGGAAACGTCCAAGTGTAGATTCTACTGTACCGGTCAGAACGGATCCGTCCGGCATTGTCTTGCTGCAGCGAACATGGATTCTGGACTGCAGTGTGATTACTTTATTCTCATAAGCAAGGATTGCTTCGTTTACGCTCTTGAAGAACTTGCCTTCACCCTTGTTTCCAGGTCTTTCCTGAGTCAGATAGTAGATACCAAGTACCATATCCTGTGAAGGAACGGCTACAGGACCACCATCAGAAGGTTTCAACAGGTTGTTCGGTGATAACAGAAGGAAACGGCACTCTGCCTGTGCTTCCTGTGAAAGCGGAAGATGTACGGCCATCTGGTCACCATCGAAGTCAGCGTTGAATGCGGTACAAACCAGCGGATGCAGTTTGATCGCTTTACCTTCTACAAGGATCGGTTCGAATGCCTGGATACCAAGACGATGCAGTGTAGGTGCTCGGTTCAGCATAACCGGATGTTCTTTGATAACATCCTCCAGAACATCCCATACAGCAGGCTCCAGCTTCTCAACCATTTTCTTGGCGTTCTTAATGTTGTGCGAAGTTCCGTTGGCAACAAGCTCTTTCATAACGAAAGGTTTGAACAGCTCAATGGCCATCTCTTTCGGAAGACCACACTGATAAATCTTAAGTTCCGGTCCTACAACGATAACGGAACGTCCGGAATAGTCAACTCGTTTACCGAGAAGGTTCTGACGGAAACGTCCGGATTTACCTTTCAGCATATCAGAAAGGGATTTCAGGGCTCTGTTTCCAGGACCTGTTACAGGACGTCCGCGACGACCGTTGTCGATCAGGGCATCAACAGCTTCCTGAAGCATACGTTTCTCGTTACGAACGATAATATCCGGTGCACCTAATTCCAGAAGTCTCTTCAGACGGTTGTTACGGTTGATGATTCTTCTGTAAAGATCATTTAAGTCAGATGTAGCAAAACGTCCTCCATCCAGCTGAACCATAGGACGAAGATCCGGCGGGATTACAGGAATCACTGTCATGATCATCCACTCAGGACGGTTTCCTGACTCACGGAAAGATTCTACAACTTCCAGACGTTTGATGATTCTGGCACGTTTCTGGCCTGTAGCATCTTTTAATTCTTTTTTCAGTTCAACAGAATCTTTCTCAAGATCAATTGCCTCAAGAAGCTCTTTGATGGATTCTGCACCCATACCTACACGGAAATCATACCCATAAGCCTCACGTGCATCCTGATATTCTCTCTCTGTAAGTACCTGTTTGTACTGGAGTCCGGAATTAGCCGGATCCAGTACGATATAGTTAGCAAAGTAAAGAACTTTCTCCAGAGTTCTCGGAGAAATGTCAAGGATCAGTCCCATACGGGACGGAATTCCTTTGAAATACCAGATGTGGGATACCGGAGCAGCCAGCTCGATATGTCCCATACGCTCTCTACGTACAGAGGATTTGGTAACTTCTACACCACATCTGTCGCAGACAACACCTTTATAGCGAATCTTTTTGTACTTTCCACAGTGGCACTCCCAGTCCTTGCTCGGTCCAAAGATTCTTTCACAGAAAAGTCCGTCTTTCTCCGGCTTTAAGGTACGGTAGTTGATGGTCTCAGGTTTTAAAACCTCGCCTCTTGACCACTCTCTGATTTTCTCAGGGGACGCCAGTCCGATTTTGATGGCATCGAAAGTCATTGGCTGATATGTTTCATTGGCGTTAGTTGTTTCTGCCATGTATTCTTTCCCCTTTCTTACTCTTCGTCATTGTCTTCAAGAGCCTCATCCAGCTCAATGAAGTCATCCTCATCTTCATCCTCGTCAATGTCAACGAGTTCTTCTCCGTCAAACTCCTGCTTTGTATAGCCATGTTTGCCGTAGTCTTCTTCTCTGTCATGATGTCTTCTGGAATCTCCCTCGATGACAGAACGAAGGTCTGTGTCACCGTAATCTACAGATTCAAGAAGATGTACTTCTGTATTGTCATCCTTGAGTACCTTCACATCCAGACCAAGAGACTGAAGTTCTTTTAAGAGAACCTTGAAGGATTCCGGAATACCCGGCTCAGGAATATTGTCACCCTTGATGATTGCTTCGTATGTCTTAACACGTCCAACAACATCATCGGATTTTACTGTCAGGATTTCCTGCAGTGTGTAGGATGCACCGTATGCTTCCAGTGCCCAAACCTCCATCTCACCAAAACGCTGTCCACCGAACTGTGCTTTACCACCCAGTGGCTGCTGTGTTACCAGAGAGTAAGGACCTGTAGAACGTGCATGGATCTTATCATCAACCAGATGGTGCAGTTTCAGATAATGCATGTGACCAATTGTTACAGGACTGTCGAAATACTCTCCTGTACGGCCGTCACGCAGACGCACTTTACCGTCTCTGGAAATCGGAACACCCTTCCACAGTGCTCTGTGGGCTTTGTTCTCATCCAGATACTGCATTACATCCGGTGCTAAAATGTCTTTGTATTTCTCGCGGAACTCTTCAAAGTCTTCTGTGTTTACATAGTCGTTTGCAAGTTCCAGTGTATCCTGGATATCATGCTCGTTTGCACCCTGGAAAATAGGAGTTGCAACGTTGAATCCAAGTGCTTTCGCAGCAAGGCTTAAGTGAATCTCCAGGACCTGTCCGATATTCATTCGGGAAGGCACACCCAGAGGATTCAGCACGATATCAAGAGGACGTCCGTTCGGAAGGAATGGCATATCTTCAACAGGAAGTACACGGGAAACAACACCCTTGTTACCATGACGTCCGGCCATCTTATCACCAACGGAAATCTTTCTCTTCTGTGCGATGTAGATACGTACGGACTGGTTAACGCCAGGTGACATCTCATCGCCGTTCTCTCTTGTAAATACCTTGGCATCTACGATAATACCGTATTCACCGTGAGGTACTTTCAGAGAAGTATCACGTACTTCACGTGCTTTCTCACCAAAGATTGCACGAAGAAGTCTCTCTTCTGCCGTAAGCTCTGTCTCTCCCTTAGGAGTAACTTTACCAACAAGGATATCGCCGGCACGTACTTCAGCACCGATGCGGATAATACCACGCTCATCCAGATCTTTCAGTGCATCGTCGCCCACGCCAGGAACATCACGTGTGATCTCTTCCGGTCCCAGTTTGGTATCACGGGCTTCGCATTCATATTCTTCAATATGAACAGATGTATAAACATCGTCCATAACAAGTCTTTCACTGAGGAGTACCGCATCCTCGTAGTTATAACCTTCCCATGTCATGAATCCGATCAGCGGGTTCTTACCAAGAGCAAGTTCTCCGTTTGCTGTGGAAGGACCATCTGCGATAACCTGTCCTGCCTCTACGTGCTCACCCTGGAATACGATTGGTTTCTGGTTATAACAGTTACTCTGGTTACTTCTCAGATATTTAGTCAGATGGTAATCATCTTTTGTACCATCATCATTCTTAATGCTGATATCTGTAGATGTGGAACGAAGTACAGTACCAGATTTCTTTGCAACTACGCAGACACCGGAGTCAACTGCTGTCTTCACTTCCATACCAGTACCAACTACCGGAGCCTCTGTTGTCAGAAGCGGCACAGCCTGACGCTGCATGTTTGATCCCATCAGCGCACGGTTGGCATCGTCGTTCTGCAGGAACGGGATCAGGGCAGTAGCGACGGAGAATACCATACGAGGAGATACATCCATGTAATCAAACATATGACGCTCATACTCCTGAGTCTCTTCACGGAAACGACCGGATACATTCTTATGAATGAAATATCCTTCTTCGTCCAGAGGCTCATTCGCCTGTGCTACATGGTAATTATCCTCTTCATCAGCAGTCATATATACAACCTCATCTGTTACACGAGGATTCTTAGGATCTGATTTGTCGATCTTGCGGTATGGTGCCTCAATAAATCCGTACTGATTGATTCTTGCATAAGATGCAAGAGAGTTGATCAGACCGATGTTAGGACCTTCAGGTGTCTCGACAGGGCACATTCTTCCGTAATGGGAGTAATGGACATCTCGAACCTCGAATCCGGCTCTGTCTCGTGACAGACCACCAGGTCCCAGGGCGGAAAGACGTCTCTTGTGTGTCAGCTCACCAAGAGGGTTGTTCTGATCCATAAACTGTGACAGCTGGGAAGAACCGAAGAACTCTTTCACTGCTGCAGTTACAGGTTTAATATTGATCAGGGACTGTGGAGAAATATTCTCTGTATCCTGAGTTGTCATTCTCTCACGAACCACACGTTCCAGTCTGGAAAGACCGATTCTGTACTGGTTCTGAAGCAGCTCACCTACCGCACGTATACGACGGTTGCCAAGGTGATCGATATCATCGGCATTGCCAAGGCCATATTCCAGATGCATATTGTAGTTAATAGAAGCAAAGATGTCTTCTTTTGTGATATGCTTCGGAATCAGATCATGGATATCTCTGTGGATTGCTGCAATCCTGTCTTCTAATGTATCATTTTCTTCCAGAATGTTTTCGAGAACAGGGTAGTATACTGCTTCTGTAACACCGATGCTCTTTGGATCTTCGATTTCCGGAAGATAGTGGCGGATATCAACCATTAAGTTAGAAAGAACCTTGATTCTGCGGTCTTCCTCGCCAAGGATCCATACATATGGAACAGCGCTGTTCTGGATGGTATTTGCCATTTCTTTTGTCACAACAGTTCCTTCTTCTGCCAGGATTTCGCCTGTAGAAGCATCAACAACATCCTCAGCCAGTCTGTGACCAACGATTCTTCTGTTGAGGTGGAGCTTCTTGTTAAATTTATAACGTCCAACTTTCGCAAGGTCATATCTTCTCGGATCAAAGAACATTGCATTGATAAGGCTCTCCGCACTCTCAACTGCAAGCGGCTCACCCGGACGGATTTTCTTGTATAATTCAAGAAGACCTTCCTGATAGTTGGTGGATGTATCCTTTGTAAAACTTGCAAGGATCTTTGGCTCTTCACCGAAGAGATCAATAATCTCTGCATTGCTTCCTACACCAAGTGCTCGGATCAGAACAGTGATCGGAACCTTTCTTGTTCTGTCAACACGTACATAGAAAACATCATTAGAGTCTGTCTCATATTCCAGCCATGCACCTCTGTTCGGGATAACAGTACTGGAGAACAGTCTCTTACCAAGTTTATCATGCGCTATTGCGTAATAGATTCCAGGGGAACGTACTAACTGGCTGACAATTACTCGCTCTGCACCATTGATGACAAAGGTACCTGTAACAGTCATGATCGGTAAATCTCCCATGAAAATCTCGTGTTCGTTGATTTCCTCTGTTTCTTTGTTAATCAGTCTCACTCGAACCTTCAAAGGTGCGGCGTAAGTTGCGTCACGTTCTTTACACTGTTCGATAGTATATTTCGCATCCTTCTCGTCAAATGTAAAGTCGATGAATTCCAGGCTGAGCTTTCCGCTGTAGTCCGCGATCGGAGAAATATCATCAAAGACTTCCCTAAGTCCTTCATCAAGAAACCATTTATAAGAATCCCTCTGGACTTCGATCAGGTTTGGCATTTCCAGGACTTCTTCTTGTCTCTGGTAGCTCATACGCATGCTTTTTCCAGTTTTTACAGAACGAATTCTGTTTTTTTCCATTGACGTTTCACCCCTGTTTTTTCTTTAAATTTATTATAACTTGACCCTTTTTGTCAAAAGACATAAAGCACATCTTGCCATAATATAGCATTCTTCACTATAGCACAGCAAGTTGCGCCTGTCAATCACTTTTTTTGATTTTTTTATACTTTTTTAAAATTTGGATTACTGTTTTTTCTCTATATAAAATCTGCGATTCTTTATCAATAACGTCTTTGTTATTATTGTTCACAGTGTACATAATAACTATTCCTCAGAAATTTTGCTGTTCTTTGTGCGGATATTGTCGGAATGACCATTTTCATTGAATTCATTATCCTTATTGCTGTTAATGCGGGAGTTGATGAATTCGGCCGCATAGTCCTTATTGCTGTCAAATGTGTTTCCATCCACAGAAATCCCTTTTGAATCTGTAATGCACAAACCTGATTTGCTATTTGATCCACATATATTCCCCTGAATTCTGGAATTATCGCTTTCTGCATTGATTTCGATCCCATTGCTGCCATTTCTGGAAGAAAAATTATCCGTTATATCCGCTGACGGACATCCCTGTAAAAGTATTCCTTTTCCTTTATTTTTATAAGTATAGTTTCCATTAACAATACTATTTTCTGTATATTTAATAAGAATACCGTTTCTAAGATTTGAACTTACCCTGTTTCTCTCAATCCGGCCTCCTGCTGCAAATCGCAGCGCACAGATTCCATCTTTTGAAAATCCGGATATGGTATTTCTATAAACCAGGCAGATTTTCTTTGCTGCCTCTGTTCCATTTATATAGATTCCATAATCGTTTCCACCAGACATATCATTATATAAAATCCGGATATTGCTGCCTTTCGCAACTCTGATTCCCGTATTGCTGTACATCTGATTTTGTGAAAGCCTTATTGTGTTTCCCCGGCATATACAATCCTCGGCCAGGTAAGCTTAATTCCATCCCCATATCCACTGATCATATTGTTTTTGGCAGTAACGCCCCGGACAATATATCTCCCTGCCGGAACACCATTTGCCGCCGAGCTTGCAGTGTTTTCCGGATCATCATCTTCAGACGGTTTATTCTCTCCGGCTGACCCCTGAGATATTTCCCCGGTGATCCAGATACCATATCCATCCCACTGCTTATTATCTATCAGGGCCGGATCCGCAATTGCGATCTGGTTATTCTGATCAGAATATTCTCCGCATACTGGTTTCCGGCCGCTGAAAGTTCCTGACCTTCCAGAGTGTGCGAATTTCTGGTATAAACGGAACGCACATAGATTCCGCCACCAACATTACTCATGACGTTTCCGGTTATCACCGTATCCTGATAATTCAGACACCAGATTGCTCTCTTTCTCAGATTAGCAAACTGATTGTCACAGATCGTAATGTTCTTATATGGTCTGTCAAACACCATACTGTGACTGCCGATTCCTGCAAATACATCCTCAAAAGTGTTATCCTTTATCACGATATTCTCACAGACACTTCCATCATATGGAAGATATCCTGGAAAAATCTTCGGCATACAGGCATCCAGCTGAATACATTCCTGACCGCCGCCTTCATAATCTTTCCAGTAGCCTCTGAATGCACATCCTGTGATTTCTGCATCCTTTACGCCCGCAAGCTCCAGAAAATGGGATTTGAGATTGTTAAGAAATGTAGATTCTTTATTGTGACATTTGTAGCATGTCCTATTCTGAAACCTACAAAACCACCAGATTCTTCTTTGTTTTCCACCGATTCATAGTTTGCATCCCAGATACCGCCATCGATTGTTATATTGCGATATCCATCATACCCGCCTTCTGATGTCTGACTGTCTCCCAGACGAAGTAAAATCTCTTTTCTCGGTGAAGTTTTCGTTATCGTGGCACCTTCTGCGTACAGATAAATGTTGCTGTACATATGAAGGGTTCCTGTAAGTATGTAGTTCCCCGGCGGAATAATCACTTTGCATGGTTTTTCATCGGTTGCACGGTCTCTTGCCTGAGCCAGCAATGTATTTAATTTCACAGTGATGTCTTCTCCATCCTGCACATTCAGCACAAGCTCCTGCATCTCTTTCTGAGTCTGATCGTCATCTCCCGCGGAAAAGCTCTCCGTATTTCCGTCATCAAAGCCATCCACTTCAGATTCATTTTCTGTAAATTCATTCGCAGGATTCTCTGCTGATTGCACATCCGCGTCGGAAACATCTTCAAAAGATCCGTCACTTTCAGATGCGTCTTCAAATAACTGCTCTTCCTCTTGCTGGGCAGCCTGTACATTTACACCTGCGTATGGGGTCAGACAAAGCTGCGCCGCCATAATAATGCCAAATATCCCTGCTGCTGTCCTGTTCATCATAGTCTGTAAACCCTCCGGCTCTGTAAAAAAAAGCAGGAACACCACTGGCATTCCTGCTTGTAAATCTTCTATATATAATAGGAAGATAATTATTTAAGGTTAACCTTAGCACCTTCAGCTTCAAGTTTTGTCTTGATGTCTTCAGCTTCAGCTTTGGATGC
>ENA-OPZM01000160-OPZM01000160.1-human-gut-metagenome-genome-assembly--contig:-NODE-160-length-28938-cov-4.586929_pt1 | contig 28938 bp, 39 predicted proteins | sample MGYA00242478_ERZ504493 | MGnify/ENA primary metagenome ERZ504493 (study PRJEB26092, sample SAMD00036227) | human gut metagenome | host: Homo sapiens | study: EMG produced TPA metagenomics assembly of... | reverse complement strand
ATCATACACTCTATTGATTACTAGTAAACTTTATTTCATTTTAATTCAACAAACTGTTAAGGAAACAAATCGGAGTTGGTGTAAACGAAAAAGCAGCCTTGAGTCTGATAAAAACTGCCCTTTCGTTTACATCAATTTCGATTTTACCTTGGTGAACAAAGTCGCGTCCCTTTAGCCGATAGCTATGGGGATTCAATCGTTGCTCTTTTCCTTAAGTTTATCATACCGGATGTTTTGGTAAAAGTTTTTTTATTCAAGAAATCAATTTCAGGCATGACAAACAAACCTCCTATGCGGAAGTCATTTATTCTATGCAATTGTAGATTTTAACATCTCATATGTGCACAAAAAGAAGAACTGTATTTATCTTTGCGGGGTGATACCATATTCCCTCCGCAAGAAGAACATTTGCATACATCGATGTGATACAAAACCTTTATCATTTCTATTGCATTTAGATTTTTTAATGTAGAAATGTATTTCTTGCATCCAAGCAGATTTCTGCAGTGAGTTATCTTTTTTCTCTTGTTTCTACATGATAGCAGACCATAGTGACGGATTCTGACAAATTGTTTGGGAGGAACATGCATCAGGAATCGACGGATGAATTCTTCTCCTGAAATTGTTTTCTCTTTCCAACAGCCTTCGTTTTTATAGTCTTTTACTGCATATGTAACTGTCGTGTCTTTCATGGATTTAATTCGCTGATTACTGATTGCTATCCTGTGGGTATATTTTCCAAGATAATTGATAACCGACTGTGCACCATTGAAAGTTTCTTTACAGTAAGTGACCCAGTTCTTTTCATAACACTTATCAAGAAGTTCTTTAAAACGATAGCTGTTCTGATATTTCTCCGCTGTACCATGAAATTTAAGCTTAGAATCATTCCACAGGCTTTTTAACTCATCCAGATATTTTCCACGGAACACCTTTGAGATGACACCATATGGGAGAAAAAAATTTCCACCTGTTTCTTTCCATTTATTTTCATCATCAAGCCCACCTCCAAGAACAATGGTATGAATATGAGGATGATAATTCATTGCAGAACCCCAGGTATGAAGAATGCAGATATACCCTATATCAGCTCCCAGGTACTTTGCATCTTTTGACAATTCATTCAATGTGGCTGAAGCAGCATGATACAGTGCATCATATAACAGCTTCTGGTTGCTGTAAATAATGGAATTCAATTCCTCAGGAACTGTGAATACTACATGATAATAGGGTGCATCCAATACGTTCTCTTTTTGTGCATCAATCCATTTCTCTTTCGGAAACTCCTGGCACATGGGACAGCATCTGCTTCTGCAGGAGTTGTTGTGAACACTGATACATCCGCAGTCCTCACAAACACTGATGTTTACACCAAAAACTCCTGTTTTACAGTTTCTGATGTGATAAGCCGTTTTTCTGTGATGAGCAGGAGGGTTACTCCTCTTTTCATAAGAAGGATAGAACCGTTCAAATACATCCTGTATCGTACATGATTTATCCATAATCATTCACCACCCATCTCATCAAATGGGCTTTTAATACCAAGCAGAGTTTTATTGCTTACATGCAGATAAATTTCTGTTGATTTTGGATCACGATGTCCCAAAAGAGCCTGAATGTATTTTATATCGCAGCCTGACTCAAACAGATGACTTGCAAAACTATGACGCAAACAATGTGTGGAGACATGTTTCTGAATGCCTGCTCTTTCGGCGCTTTCACGAAAAAACTGAATGACACTATCTTTTGTAAGATAATCCCCTGTCCATGAACTTGGGAACAGAATCCCCCTTGGTCTGCCACATTGAAACCAGTATTCTGTCAATATTTCGAGCGTCCGGTCTGCAAGCAAAGTATAACGATCAGAGCGACTTTTCCCATCACGGATGTGTATGGTTTTGTTCGTGCGTGAAATATCATCATAATGAAGATGTGTGACTTCTGAAACACGAAGTCCGCCTGAATACATAGTAGCAATCATAGCTTTGTGCTTCAAATTTGGCGTAGCATCAAGAATAGCTGATATTTCTGCTTTTGTAAGCACCGTTGGTAACTTTCTGTCCCTTTTCATACGAGGTATGTCATCATCATCCCAATTCTTCTTCAATATTTTTTTGTAAAAGAAGCGGATTCCTGAATGGTAGTGATTGTATGTTTCTGGTGAAATCCCGGAAAGTTTCTTTTCAGTTAGGAATATATCAACATCGTCAGTTGTTAATGCATCTATATCCTTGGCTGTGCGGTTCAAAAAATGAGCAACACTGGTACAGTATGCATGAATCGTGGAATCCTTGAGATTCCGTTTATTTGCAGCAGATCGAATCTGATTAAAAATTTCTTCGTACATAATAAAATCCTCCATGTAAAATCAGTAGTTAATGAAAAACCCTGCTTACATGGAGGTGCATTAGCATAATAAAACCGCTTGTCAGAAAAGCGGTCAAATGGTATTCTTTTCATAGGCAGTGGTGTCTTTCTGTATTGAATTGTTTTGTGTGGTAACTTTACAATATCAAATACTGGTAAGAATTGCCATTGCCTATTTTATTATTGAGAAAAAGAAAGCTGCGCCACAGCCTTGGCAAGCCATCGCGCAGCGATTTTGTTCAACTAGAATTTGGCTATTTCGTTGCAACAATACTTATCCAATGATTTTTTGCATTTGAATACGTTTTGATCTCTGTAAAACCCGCTTCTTTCAAAGCGGCAACAAGTTGTTTAGATGTGTAAATCTTCATACCATTGATCATCTTTGTCCATTTTTCATCTGCGGCATTCGTTCCGTCACTCTCGTTACAAATCAGGAATATGCCTTCGCTTTTCAGCACACGGTTGACCTCGGAAAAGCATTTTACTAATCCTGGCCAAAAGTAAACTGTTTCGAAGGCAGAAACATAATCAAAAGTCGCGTCAGAAAAGGGTATAGCAGATACATCTCCTTGAACTACATTACATTTCCCTTGTTTAATGGCGAGGGCGTTCAATTTTTGAGATTCTGCCACACTAACCTCAGAATAATCCATTCCTGTCACGTGGCCATTTCTACATCTATCAACCAAACCGCAATATTTGCTCCGCCGCCACAGCCGACGTCAAGAACTTCAGCATCAGACTTCGCGGAGATATTTGAGAATCCCCATTGCGATAATTTGGCGTGACCGCTGTTCATCATCTTCGTCATCAATTTTCCGCCGAAGCCTTGTGGCTTACGGGTATTTTCAAAAAATCTCATTACAGAATTCCTCCTCCACAAATACCGGTTTTCTTAATTCGACAAACCGGTATTGCTCAATCGTTTTTCTCCGTTAGGAGAATATACAATCCATAAATAAAAAGAACAAGGAATAAAACCGTAGGAATCAATAATCCATTTTCTAAAATACTTACAATCATTCTTCCAGGTGGCGTTACCCATGCAGTTGCCGGATTTTGCATTGCCGCTATTATCATTCCTACAATACCAACAACACCACTTAATGTTAAAAAACCACCTTTTATATTTCTACTCATAATCATTACCTCCTCGTTAAATACCGATTTGTTACTCACATGATATCATATTTTTTCTTCAATTACATCCACCTAATTTTAATACACTGCCATTCGGCTTTATTCATCATTTTTTCCTTTTGGTTTCCCCGCAGGGGACTTACCTGATTCGCTTAAAGTGTATTTAAAAGAGCCAACCACCAGCATAGAAAAATAATTTATTTCATGTGCATTTGCAGGATATTTAGATATTCTTAGCTGGTCAAAATCTGCGTTATGAGAAAAATGACACACTGTCTGAGCGAAGCGAGTTTGTGGCATTTTTCTCATGCCTTTAGCAGATTTTTATCAGCTTAGAATATCTTAATGTCCGAAACCGCACATGAAATAAATTATTTTTCTATGCGTCCCTCCTTCAAATCTCTTCCTCAGATTCTTCCCACTATATCCTCCAAAAAACCATATCACAAGCAAAAAAAGACCGACAGTCTCCTCTCCCGGATCTCCTGTCAGTCTTTATCTTTAACACAATATCTTAATAACTCTTATTTTCTCAGCTCTTCACACTCAAACGCACCAACGCCCTCTGCAGTTTAGCCTCCACAATCTTATAATCATGATCAGTCAAACCACCTTTGGCGATCATCTCCTCAGCTCTTCTCTTAGCTTCCTGTGCACGCTGCTCATCGATATCCTCTTTCCACTCCCAGGTAGTTGCAAGGACACGGCACTTTCCGTTCATAACAGAAAGCATTCCGCCAATACAGGCTGCGGTCCGTCTGCTGCCGTCTTCCATTACCACACTGGCTTCGCCCATTCCCAGGGCAGTACAGTAATTACAGTGTCTGGCAAGAATGGCCAGATCACCGCTGACAGTTCTGCAGATCACACGCTCCACATTGCCTTCAAAGAGTAATCCGTCCGGTGTTCCGATTCTCAACGGGAAAGTACTCATAGGACATTTCCCCCTTTACTGATTCTTGGCTTTTTCAAACACTTCATCGATGGTTCCCACAAACAGGAAATAACTCTCAGGAATGTCATCACACTCACCGTTAAGGATCATCCTGAATCCTCTCAGCGTCTCCTTCAGCGGAACATATTTGCCAGGCATACCTGTAAACTGTTCTGCTACAGAGAAGCTCTGTGACAGGAATCTCTGAACCTTACGGGCACGGCTTACAGTACGTTTGTCTTCCTCTGACAACTCATCCATACCCATGATGGCAATGATGTCCTGAAGCTCTTTGTAGCGCTGAAGAACTCTCTGTACTGATCTGGCAATCTCATAATGCTCTGTTCCTACGATTTCAGGAGAAAGGATACGGCTTGTGGAATCCAGAGGATCAACAGCCGGATAAATACCCTGGCTGGAGATCTCACGGGAAAGTACAGTTGTTGCATCCAGATGTGAGAATGTAGTTGCAGGAGCCGGGTCAGTCAGGTCATCGGCAGGCACATATACAGCCTGTACAGATGTGATGGAACCCTTTCTTGTGGAAGTAATTCGTTCCTGCAGGTTACCCATTTCAGTTGCCAGTGTAGGCTGATAACCTACAGCTGAAGGCATACGTCCCAGAAGAGCAGACACCTCGGAACCTGCCTGTGTAAAACGGAAAATATTGTCAATAAAGAGGAGCACATCCTGATTCTTCTCATCACGGAAGTATTCCGCCATGGTAAGTCCGGAAAGTCCAACTCTCATACGTGCTCCGGGCGGCTCGTTCATCTGACCGTAAACCAGAGCAGTCTTGTCTATAACTCCACTTTCTTTCATTTCATTGTAAAGGTCATTTCCCTCACGTGTACGCTCTCCTACACCTGTAAATACGGAAAGTCCGCCGTGTGCAGTTGCTACATTGTGGATCAGCTCCATGATAAGAACTGTTTTTCCTACACCTGCACCACCGAAAAGACCGATCTTACCACCCTTTGCATAAGGACAGATCAGGTCAACGACCTTAATTCCTGTCTCCAGGATCTCTGTTGCAGGCATCTGTTCTTCATAAGAAGGAGCCTGACGATGGATAGACCAGCGTTCCTTTGCCTCCGGTGCCGGAAGATTGTCTACCGGGTCACCCAGAAGGTTAAATACTCGTCCCAGGCATTCCTCACCTACAGGAACGGAAATTGGACCGCCTGTATCCAGAGCTTTGGCACCGCGCACCAGACCGTCAGTAGAGTTCATGGCAATACATCTTACCACATCATCACCAACCTGCTGTGCAACCTCGGCAACCAGCTTTGCGCCATCATTATCAATCTCTATGGCATTGAGAAGAGGCGGCAGTTCATCGTGCGCAAAGCGGATATCCAGTACCGGACCGATAACCTGCACTACCTCGCCAATGTGTTTTTCACTCATGTTTATAATCTCCTATTTCTAAAGACCTTCCGCACCTGCAACAATCTCCGTGATCTCCTGCGTGATGCTGGCCTGACGTGCCTGTTGTAATACAGATTGAGCTGATCGATCATCTCTTCCGCATTACTTGTGGCTGCATCCATAGCCATACGTCTGGCTGCCAGTTCACTTGCAGTACTTTCGCAGATACCGCCATAAACCAGGCCTGCCAGATATTCCGGAACAATGGCATCAAATACTGTCTCTCCGTCCGGTTCATAGAGGATCAGATTCTTCGTCTCTATCTTACCTCCGCTTTCCTCTCTGATATCAGTCATAGGAAGCATGGAAAATACCTCCGGCTGCTGGGAAAGCATAGAATTAAAGACAGTATAACATAATTCAATATGGCCAAAGGTTCCTTTGCGAAATTCTGTACAGAGCATATTTGCCATCTCAAAACAATCCGCTACAGAAATACTTCCTGCCTCTGCAAACTGTTCTGTCAGAGCTTCTATCCCTCTCTGACGGAAATATTCCACTGCTTTCTTTCCAACCGGCAGAACCATGTAGTCCTTACCCTCAGCAGACGCCTCCAGACATTTAAAAAGATTGGTGTTATAACCACCTGCAAGTCCTCTGTCACCTGCGATCACTACATAGCAGGTTTTATTGTTGGAAGACTCTTTCGCATAAACGGATGAGAAATCTGTATTCTCCCTTGCAATCTCTTTCAATGTCTCATGAAGTTCTGTAAAGTACGGACGGCATACCTCTGCACGTTCCTTTGCCTTACGCAGTTTGGAGGATGCTACAAGCTCCATGGCCTTGGTAATCTGCATGGTACTCTGTACACTCTTGATACGCAGCTTTACCGCTTTCATATTCGAAGCCATACGATACCCTCCTAATCACTTTATTTCTCAGGTCTTGTATTCAGGAAGTTCTCTGTATACGCATCCAGTACGCTACGAAGCTTCTGCTCTGTTTCCTGCTCCAGCTTGCCTGTTGAGCGGATTTCCTGCATAACCTCTACGCCTGCTGCATCTGTATCCAGATAGGTATATAATCCTGATTCATATACATTTACGTCTTCCACTTTTACTGATTCCAGAACACCCTTTGTAACCGCATAAAGGATCGCAACCTGTTTCTCTACAGGAACCGGTGCATTCTGGTTCTGTTTCAGAACTTCCACAATACGTGCTCCCTGTTCCAGACGCGCCTTTGTATCAGCATCCAGATCAGAACCAAACTGTGCGAAGCTCTGCAGCTCACGGTACTGGGAATAAATCAGTTTCAGTGTTCCTGCTACCTTCTTCATTGCCTTGATCTGCGCATCACCACCAACTCGTGATACGGAGATACCCGGGTTTACAGCAGGCATGATTCCTGAATGGAATAACTCTGTCTCCAGGAATATCTGTCCGTCTGTAATAGAAATAACGTTAGTAGGAATATAGGCAGATACGTCACCTGCCTGTGTCTCGATGATCGGCAGTGCTGTCATGGAACCGCCGCCATGTTCATCGTCCAGCTTCGCTGCACGTTCCAGAAGTCTGGAATGCAGATAAAAAACATCACCCGGATATGCCTCACGTCCAGGCGGACGACGGATCAGCAGGGAAAGTGCACGATATGCAACTGCATGCTTACTTAAATCATCATAGATGATCAGCACATCTTTTCCCTTATTCATAAAGTATTCACCCATTGCACATCCGGAATACGGTGCGATATACTGCAGCGGGCTTGACTCAGACGCTGTAGCTGCCACAACGATAGTATAATCCATTGCGCCGTTTCTGGTCAGGTTCTCTACTAATGTAGCTACTGTGGAACGCTTCTGTCCAATGGCTACATAGATACAGATCACATCTTTTCCCTTCTGGTTAATGATGGTATCTGTAGCAATTGTAGTTTTACCGGTCTGACGGTCACCAATGATCAGTTCTCGCTGTCCACGTCCAATAGGATCATGGAGTCGATGGCTTTGATACCGGTCTGGAGAGGCTGATATACAGATCTTCTCTCACAGATTCCCGGTGCCTTACTCTCAATCGGCCGGAATTCTTTTGTATCAATCGGGCCTGCTCCGTCAATTGGCTGTCCCAGTGCATTTACAACACGCCCAACCATGGCGTCGCCTACAGGTACAGACACGACCTTGCCTGTACGCTTTACGGTCTGACCCTCACCAATGTTCTCATCTGAACCAAAGATTACGATGGAGACACTGTTCTCCTCCAGGTTCTGTGCCATACCAAAGCTTCCGTCCTCAAATTCCAGAAGCTCTCCTGACATACAGTTTACCAGTCCGCTGGCTCTGGCAATACCGTCACCAACCATAAGGATCGTACCTGTCTCGTTCTGTTGAATGGCATTTTCGTAATATTTTATCTGGCTTCGGATGACCTTGGATATTTCCTCAGGTTTTAATTGCATGTTTCCATTCCATCCTTTTATATTCTATTATTTTGCGCTGTCTGAATTCAGAAATTTAAAGATTTTTCATATCCATATGTCAAATACCCATACAGTACGATTCTCAAATCCGGAATCCAGTTCCTTATACTACCAATTCATTCAGTTTCTTCGAAATACCGGAAATACGGCTCTGTACTGTACCGTCGAGCTGTACGCCCTCCAGTTCTACGCGAAGTCCGCCAAGAACGGATGCATCTGTTTTCTGAACCAGATACACTTTCTTTCCACTTAGCTTCTCAAGCTTCGCTTTCAGAGCTTCCATCTGAGTCTCACTGAGCTTCACTGCACTGGTAACCACTGCCTCCGCAATTCCATGTGCACTGTTGTAGCGTCTGATAAACTCTTCACAGCATCCGGCAAACTCTCTCAGAATCTTGCGTTCACACAATAATTTCAGAAAATTCACCAGATATCTCTCTGCCTGCCCTCCGAAAGCCTCTTCAATCATCTTAAGTCTCTCATCTTCAGGAATTGCCGGTTCTCCCAGCAATTTCAGATATCCCGGATTCTCCCTGAAAATCTGTCTGACTGCGATCATCTGCTCCATAATCTGTCCATCGAGCTTTTCTTCAGCGGCAAGGTCATACAGACTTCCGCCGTAAACTCTGGCAGTTTTTGTCATGATGCCTCACCTACATTCTCAATAAACTCATCAATCAGTTTTGCATGATCCTCTTCACTAATTTCGCGCTCGATCACTTTTCCGGCAATCTCAACAGCCATACCGCCGATTTCTCCCTTGATCTCGTTGACTGCCTTACGTTTCTCCTGGGCAATGTCTTTCTCTGCCTTTTCTTTCATGGCAGTTACCTGACTGGAAGCCTCTTTAAGCATCTCTTCACTCTGGATAGCGGCTGTTTTCTGAGCTGTCATCACAATGTCATTTGCCCTATTCTTGGCTTCCTGCATATTCTTTTCATATTCTGCCTTCATTGCCTGAGCTTCTTCCTTTGCCTTCACTGCATCCTGGATCTGGGCATCCGCTTTCGCTTTGCGCTTTTCCAGCATCTCATTGATGGGCTTGAAGAGGAAACGTTTGATCAGATATACCTGAATAAAAAGGTTGCAAATCGTCGCTATAAAATTCCACGGCACAATTCCAACTAATTCCTGTACCTGCATGTTTGTAACCTCCTGTCTGTATTTATGCGGATCATTCTCCGGCTGTTGCCGGAATTATCCACAGGTTCCATATCAGATGCCGCTTAGTCTGTGATATTCGACATCTCAGCTGTTTTTATCAGCTCAGGAAGTTCATGAACATACCAGGTGCAACGAAGATAAGTAACAGACCGGTTACGAAACCGTAGATACCTGTTGTCTCTGCGATGGCACATCCAAGAAGCATGGTAGAAGTAACATCACCCTTGCACTCAGGCTGACGTCCGATTGCCTCCAGCGCCTTTGCTACTGCGTTACCTTCACCAATACCAGGTCCGATACCTGCGATCAGCGCACATCCTGCTCCAATTGCACATCCTGCTAATGCGATACCTTTTGCCAATAACTGAAAATCCATATTAAAACCCTCCTGTTAAATAATAATCGGCAGCTTTTTCCCCTTTGCTGCGGTATTAATTTTTCTGCTGTATTTCAGCATTCTTTGCGGTTACCACCGCTGCCGTTTTGCTCCGGCAAATCATGTTTCTGCTACTCTTCTGCTGCATTTGCAATGTACATTACGGTCAACATACAGAAGATAAACGCCTGCATAACTCCCGAAAACCAGTCAAAATAGACCGATGTTATCGCAGGTACACCGACATCAAGAATCGGTATCTTTGACAGTACATCTCCCAGTACACCCGGGATCAGCCCAGAAGTGCGGAACTTGCGACTGCCAGTGCCCATAGATCAGGCCATTGATTACCACACCGGAAAGGATATTTCCGAAATGACGACACGCCATACTGACAGGTGTAGCCAGCTCGGAAAGAATATTAAACGGTGTCATAACTGCGATCGGGGTTGTAAATCCTTTCAGATAACCGCCAAATCCGCTGGTCTTTATCTTCTGTGCTGTGATCATAATGAAAACACAACTGCCCAGCAGCCTCAGTAGAAAGGTCTGCTGTAGGGCTTCGAAGTCCGATCAGACTGATCAGGTTGGAAACCACACTGGTTGCAAAAAGTGCTGCAACAAATGGTATCAGGTATCTGAATTTCTCACCCATATTTCCGATTACAAAGCTGTTGGCCTTCTCTACAATGAGCTCTGCCACAGCCTGACGTTTGGAAATGTTCTCTTCTTTCAGATCATGTGTCAGCCAGATACACAAACCTGTTATGAGTATCATAACAATCCAGCTTACCACCATTGTCTCACTGATCCTTAATGGTCCGAGAACAGGCACATCAATGGTAATGTAAAGAATATCCTTGCCCCGCTGATATCCAATTCCATACTCTTTATTCACCTCCTGTCTCTCCCGGTACTGTTCCGGTTTGATATAGAAATACCTATTTGTTAGTATGAAAAATTCCTGCAATTTTAATTCCTGTTCCGGGAAATAAAAGAGGAACGATTCCTGCCACAAAATGAAAACAGGGTGCCACGATTGCCAAGATCACCCACAACATCTGGATCAGCATTCTCTGGGAGTAACTTGCTTTGATCCTCATTCTCGCTGTGTCCTCATCTGTTGCTGCAGCTGCTTTCTGCACTGCAAGTCCCATAAAAAAGAAATTAAGGACTGCCACACATCCTCCCACTGCCCCTCCAAAAAACACCGTATAATCAAACGGTACCTTCTGTGGCATGAAAGCATGCAGCACTCCAAACACGATCCACATCAAAATCAGCCCGATTCCGGTGATGGCAGCTACCTTCCCGGTTTCCTTCTTTACGGCAGGCTGAACATTATCCATAATACTCATATAAATCTCCCTTTCGTTTCTGTATCATTACAGGTGTCTGTTAAACGATACTTTATTTTTCTTCTTTTTGTTCTCTTTCTTCTGCTGTCTGTTAATAGAAAGATAAAATTTATATGCACTGTCCCGGAACCTCCAAGACCAAAGAAAAAACCGGGGATATATACCATCCGCCAGCTCCGGTCTTAGAAACAATCAGCCAGCATACTGCCAGACATATCAGGACAGGGGTTATGAGAGACAGTCCAAGCTGCGACAACATGGTGACATTTCTGATGATCTCTGACCATTGTTTCATCCTCTTCTCCTTTTTGCTTAATTTTTGTATATATTTTCAAGAATTTATAGTCAAATTTTACCATATATCCTTTAAAATTACAATCTCATTAAATAATTTTATCAAATATTTTTCATCCATCCAATATTTTTTTGTTATTTTTATATCGTGTATGTGATATATCATCAATATAAATCTTTTTATACAGTCAAAGCTTCTGATTTATTTATATTTTATTTCAAAGAAGAAGAGATATAAATAAGGAGCCTGCCCGGAGAGCTTTTTTGTGTTATAGAACATTACGGAGTAATATTCTATAACACAAAAAAGCACGAAAACAACTCATCACTGTTTTCATGCTTCTTCTTTCGTATATAATTCTGCTTTATATATAAGTTCTGTATTACCGGTCTGTCCCAGCAGACACATTCCTCTTATAGAAAATCCTCTTAATTAATGCATTTGAGACCCTGTACATCCTCCCGGAGCGTTTATCTTTAATTCTTATTCTGTATATAAATATCCACTGTAGTCCGGATCATCCAGACAGTCTGCATCGATCCATGCCGGATTGCTCAGTACATTTTTCTCGATCACAACAGATTTCTTCGGTGCCGTTGTTTCAACTGCTGCCCAGATCGTCTGGTATCCCATAGCATAAGGCTGCTGGGAAACACAGCCAATCTCTTCTCCATTACGGATTGCTTCCTGCTGCTTAGTAGTTGCATCAACCCTACCAGAGCCGGTGCATCATGCTCATCACTCTTCTCCAGATTCAGATACATCTCTGTAATATCTGCATTGGTGCAGAATACACCATCCAGTGTGGGATATTTTTCCAGAACTTCCTTCATGGAAGCCTCCATATCATCTACCTGATCAGAATAAATAGTTTCCACAACTTCAATGTCTCCGTACTTCCCGATATTATTCATGAATCCTTCTACACGATCCTGAACACTCTTTGTCTTCTGCTGTGCGGAAAAAACCGCAACCTTTCCCATCTTTCCGAGTGCACTGCCAAGCTGATAAGCAGCCATCTTTCCTACCTGCACATTATCTGTTCCCCGATATGCCTTCACCAGTTTTTTCTCGGCTACATTAGAATCAAATGCTATAACCGGAATTCCATTTTCCTTTGCAGCTTCAAGCTGTGCCTCACAGGAATCCATGTCACTTGCCGAAATACAAAGAACATCCGGATTCTCTGCAATAACAGCATCTATTGTATTAATCTGAGTTTCTACGTCCTCTTCATTATCAGGCCTTCAAAAGTCATGGTAATCTGGTCATCTTTTTTATAACCATATGCTTTATTAATTTCCTTTACCGCATCCTCCATGCCTTTCTTAACCATCTTCCAGTATTCGCCCTTGACACATTTGCTTACCACTGCGATCCTTGAACCGGCATGGATTTTTATATCTGTATCAATCTCCGGAATCAGCGGACTCTCATCCTCTTCCTTCACTGCTTCTGCCTCTGAATCGGATTCTTCGATAGCGTCTGCCACCAACGGCTGGATTGTCTCTTCCACCTCCGCTCTGCTGCATCCTGTCAGCATTGCCAGTCCTGTCATTAAACTTATCGCTGCTGCCGCCGCTCTTTTCATTTTAATTTCCTCTTCCTTTCAGTGCTATACTGCACATTACAGCAATTTCATAAAATAATGTATAATTTCTGTCAACTAAAAAATCGGTATCTGCTCAGTACTCTCACAGAATAATTAACATCGAACAATTACCTGTAGCGATCCTCTTAAATGCATTATTTACGAGAATTGCTATAAACCTTATAACTGCATATTACTTTCTACATTATACACACTTTACGAAATTCGTCCAGAGATTTTACACATTTTTCACTTTTATACATCAAAAATTGCGCTATATCAATGTCTTTTGAATGCCATACCTGCAGGCTGCACCTGAAACTCCAACTGTTTCTTTGTCACCGGATGCTGAAATCCCAGTTTTGCAGAACAGAGAGCCAGCGGTTCCTGACTATTCTGACCGGGATTATACTTTCTGTCACCAACCAAAGGCATTCCGGCATGCGCCATCTGCACACGAATCTGATGATGCCTGCCTGTATCCAGATCAATCCGAATCAGATTTCTTTCGCCACAATCCTGTGCATCTTCCTTATTTTTCCAGGTTTCCAGAACTTCATAAGACAATATCGCCTTTTTTGCTCCGGAAGTCCCTCCCTCAACCACTGCAGAGCTGTTGGTCCTGCCATCCTTCTTCAGCCAGTCCACCAGTTTTGCACTCTTCACTTTCACTGTTCCTTCTGTAACTGCAAGATAAGTCTTCTTTATTTTTCCCGCTGTCATCTGTCTGCTGAGATCTGCTGCTGCCTTCGGATTCAGGGCAAATACAAGAACCCCCTCCACCGGCTGATCCAGGCGATGGATAATACCCAGATACGGCATCTTACCCGGCACCTTCTGAGCAATATAATTCTTCAAGAGGCTCTCCATATCCATACTGCCAACCCGCGCATTCTGAACTGCAAGCCCTGCCGGTTTGTGACAGACCAGAATATCTTTATCTTCATATAAAATATAATCTCTGATATCTTTTATCCACATAAAAAAAACTCTCCTTTTCATGGAGAGTATATCCTAAAATTCCATTTCACGCAATAAACGAATATATAACGAATATATATGAATACAATTTGAAAACGGTCATCACTTTTTACTTTTCCTGATTTCAAAAATGATGACCGCTTCAATGTTCTTCGTTATTCAATTTATTTTCCTCTTAGTATTCTTTCTATAATAATAAAATAATATGTTATTTACAAACTACTTTATAAGTTCACTATTAAATTTTTCTATGTTTATTTAAAATTCCTATTCTGTTTCCTGCTCATAATCCATATGTACTGTTTATAATCTGATTCATTCCTGCTTTTATGCTTTTATGATATCAGTTATTCAGTTCATCGGAACTTACTTAGAAAGTTTTATAGATTTTAAATTATAATTTCACGTATTATAATTTATTTTTCATTTATGAAATATCGGATACACTTTTTCATTATTTTTCGTGCTAAGCAATCATAAACCTAACTTCTTAAATTCACAACTGTTTAATTTTCTTATGTGCTTTTCATATTTATCGAACATTAATGGCAGATGTTCTGAATTATGTAAAGTATCACTGAAAAAGTACCTTAATATTTCTCTCAATATCCTGTAATTTTATATACCGAATATTCTTCTGATGCAGGATTTCAAACCATATACTTAAACTTCTATATGCCTCTCAAAACATCGTTCTTACCTTCAGTTTATCTGTTACCTGAACCTCTGCTTTCAGGCTAACTACTGAGATAAGGGTTATGCTCTTCCGGTAAATATTTCTTTACACATTTACCAAAATCCCTGTATCAGGTCTGCAACAGATATTCAATATAAGTTATCGCTTCTATAATACCTTTGATACATTCCTTCCTTATTAATCAGACTGTGCGTATGCTCTTATATTATATAAGGAAAATACTTTTTTATAATCTCCGTATCAGGTCTTTCTTGCAGGAAATGCGATACCCGTCACTCTTATATTGATGAAGTTATAAATTCTTTCCCAATGGAATCACCCGAACCTTTCTTTTATTTTCATCCTTTTCATTGGAACATTTATATATGCTATGAATTGAATGAATTTCTTTGATTGTTTAATTCGTTTCCTTGTTTCTTTTGATGGTGTTATAATAACACTCTTGTTATTATTTGTCAATACATTTTTGCATTTTATTTCAATATTTTCTATTTATCTTTGTCTTATTTACACTAATTTTATAATATTTTTATTTATTTGATAATTTTCAGACTATTTCACTTTCTTTGATGTAGTACGTTGCTGCCCGGGGCTCTATTATATCCACGAATCGCTCCGCTGCAAAGCAGTTCCCGCAATTCTCATAATTTCATAAACAATAAAGATGCAGCTACTCCCAACCTAAAGAGAGGATAGCTGCATCTTCATCACTTCCTATTTTCGATTATAATTAATCAGGCATCCCTTAAGGATAATCTCACGCTCATCATCCGTAAGCTCCCCAAGAGCCACTTCAAACTCCTTCAGTCCCTCAGCACCGACAACATATCCCCGGATCACATCATCCTTTTCTTCCACTGCCTTACGAATCTGTGGGAAGAACAGATAATCTCCGTTTGCAAACGGAAGCTCCCCTTCTTTAATCAGGAATGGAAGCATACCCCAGTTGATCAGATTGGAACGGTACCTCTTTGTCGCATACTCATTGGCGATATTTGCCCATCCGCCAAGCACTTTCTGACAGGAAGCAGCCTGCTCACGCGCAGAACCATCACCTGGTTTCACTGCAAAGATCGTACTTCCCACACCAAGATTTTCCTTGCTTACATTCGGATAATCCTTTTTGATCACATCCATTACAGGTTTCATTTCCGGTAATGCCTCAACCGGACATTTTCCTTCCTGAATAGCCTTCTGAGCTTTCTGAACTTCTTTCGCACGTCCTACATAAGCAGGATCTTTTCTGGAAAGTGTAAACTCAGCCAGTCCAAGTGGATTGGAACGATAAGAAGATGTCTCACCGGACGGGATCAGTTCATCTGTTGTAGTAACCGGATCATGGATCTCAGAAACAACCTTCACGATCAGATTCTCCGGAAGTGCAGCCATCTCCGGCCAGTCCTTAATATTCGGACCAAACTGGATCTCTACACCCGGATCAGCTATACCCTTGCTGTCAAATACACGATTGTCATAAATTGTCTTATCAAAGAAATATTTCTGTCCTGTATAACCACCCGTATAATCCTCTGCTGAAGTCAGGAAACCTTTGTTTGCTGCAGTTGCCGCAATAGAACGTGCGTCCATAAGTGCAACAGAAGAAATCTGGCCATTCTGGATTTTGGAACCTTCGCGGTTCGGGAAGTTTCTGGTCGTATGACGGATACTGAATGCATTATTTGCAGGAGTATCCCCTGCACCAAAGCAAGGTCCGCAAAAAGCAGTCTTCACAACAGCTCCCGTTTCAAGAAGTCCTGCCAGAACGCCATTCTTAGCCAGTTCCATATAAATCGGAGTACTTGCCGGATATACACTCAATGTGAAGGCATCTGCACCAATGCTCTTGCCTTTAAGGATATCAGCTGCTGCACAGATATTTTCAAATCCACCACCTGCACATCCTGCGATGATTCCCTGTTCTACATAAAGTTTACCATCAATTACTTTGTCTCTTAATGTATATGGAACTTTTCCATCAAGGCTGATCTGTGCTTTTTTCTCAACATCTGCCAGAATATCATCCAGATTTGCTTTCAGTTCATCAATTGTATATGTATTGCTTGGATGGAATGGCATAGCGATCATTGGTCTGATCTCACTCAGATCAATCTCTACACAGCCATCATAGTATGCTGTTTCACCTGGTTTCAGTTCTTTGTAATCTTCACTTCTGCCATGGATCTCATAGAATTCCTGAATCTTCTCATCTGTCTGCCAGATAGAGGAAAGACAGGTGGTCTCTGTTGTCATTACATCTACGCCAATTCGGAAATCAGCACTTAAATTTGCAACACCAGGTCCTACAAATTCCATAACTTTATTCTTCACATATCCGTTTGCAAAAACCTTGCCGATAATCGCAAGCGCAACGTCCTGAGGACCTACGCCGGCGTGGAGAACCGGTAAGATAAATGGCAACTACACCTGGCATATTGATATCATAAGTCTGGGAAAGAAGCTGCTTTACAAGCTCCGGTCCGCCCTCACCCATTGCCATGGTTCCCAGTGCGCCATATCGTGTATGGCTGTCTGAACCGAGGATCATTTTACCGCCTGCCGCAAGCATTTCTCTTGCAAACTGATGGATAACCGCCTGATGGGGCGGTACATATACGCCGCCATATTTCTTGGCACAGGTAAGTCCAAACATATGATCATCTTCATTAATAGTTCCGCCTACTGCACAGAGTGAATTATGGCAGTTTGTCAGTACATATGGCACCGGAAATTTCTCAAGGCCTGAAGCACGTGCAGTCTGGATAATTCCGACAAAAGTGATATCATGAGAAGTCAGTTTATCAAATTTAATCTGGAGTTTCTCCATATTTCCGGAAGTATTGTGTGCTTTCAGAATTGAATAGGCAATTGTACTCTTTGCAGCTTCCTCTTTGGAAACAGGAAAATCTGCCTGATTCTCCGGAACAATCTTCTGACCATTCAGCAAATACACACCGGTATCGTATAATTTCATAATGTCTCCTCCATTCTGTTTTTTTGCATATCACAAATGCAGTTATGGAACTCACCTTATCCACACCAGTCTTCAAATTTCCAGATGAAAACTGATTTTCTCCTGAACCGGCACTTTGACACGCTAATTTATGGAAATTTAGGTTTTATTATAGAATATTCCACCGGAATAATCAAGCCTAAGACTATAAGTATTTTAGTTACTACAAGCAGTAGCATTTTTTTACTTTCTTTACTTTCCTACCAAAATCCGCTATACTGGGAATCACTTAGAAAATGAGATTTCTGCCGCCTGTGGCAGTTCTGACAGGGAGGTATTACCGATATGTTCCGCTTATGGGGAAAATTATGGAAAGATAATCATTTACTGAAAGATACTGTAATCTGCGATGACTCCGAAGATACGCGGACCCACAAGATTTTTCGTGGTCTGGAAGTATCTGTTATGAAATGGATCTGGGAAACCCAATCTGGCTGGAATCTACAGTCAGACATTTTAAGAAACATGGAAAAGCCAGATTTTATCAGGATAATTTTATAGAGCAGATTGATTTGATTATCTGGAGATCCAGGTAATTGAAGAGGATGACGAATAATAAATTATTCTGTCTTAAAATGTGTACAGGATCAGAAACTTTACATTGCCATATTGTTTCTGATCCTGTGTATCTCATTTGCAGTGAATTTTCATGTCTTTATTTCATAAATTCTCTTATGATTTCTCTCATAATCTCATCTTCCTCGGGTGTAAGCATTCCGCTGAAATGGCTTCCTGCTGCTGCAGTCTGGCGGATACTGTCCGCAATATGTTCAACGATTTCCTCTTTTACAGCTTCGTCAGCCTTCTCCGGCACCGGCACTTCTTCTACATGTGCGGGCATGTTCCACATAATCAGAAAAAGAATTCATCAGAAGTTCTTCTCTGTATGTAAAATCCAGCGCCTGTCTCAGCAAAAGCAATGCTGTCGGAATGATCGCAGCCACATAAAGATATGCCAGCGGCATTCCGTCCCATCGTGCATCTTTGGAATACAGGAAAAAAGCCAGTCCAAGAAAAGCGATACAGAAAAGTGACGGATACCAGACAAACCGGTTCATACGGTTCAACAGCCTGTCTCTTGTTTTCCAAAGATTTGTCCATTTCTCTTTGAGATTTGATTTAACCTCTGTATTTTTTCTGATCATTCTTCGGTAGGTAAGATGTGTGGTCAGCATCCCCAGTGCTCCCAGTCCGCCCATTAACATCATGGCATACAGCAGGAAATGCAGTTCCATAACTTTCTCCAGCATAACATCCTCCTCACTTGAACAGATAAGACTATCTGCTTCGCTGCCTGCTCATAAACTGACAGGATTATTATACTGCTGTTTCCGGTATCATGGAACTAAAATCGCTCATCAAATTCTCTCATAAAAAGACAAAAATGTCTCGAAGTGTTTACATATTTTCCAGTTTCGTAACTACCTCTTCAAACTTCATAAAATGGGAAGCTTTCACAAGAATAGTGTCACCATCCTGTACATAACCTTCCAGATGCTCCAGCAGACTTTCTCTGTCCGGCTCATAGATTACTTTCAGGTCCGGATTTGTCCGCTGTGCTCTCTCTGCCATATTTCTGCACAGTTTACCTGTACAGATAAGAACATCAATATCACATTTTCCGGCATGCTCTCCTACCTCCTCATGAAGCTGAACTTCATTCTCTCCAAGTTCACCCATATCGCCAAGGACTGCTATTCTGCGTCCTGCACCATCCTGCAGAACATCCAGAGAGGCTTTCATGGACATGGGATTTGCATTATAGCAGTCATCTACGATCAGAAATTTATCTGTTTCGATCATTCTGAAACGACCGCTGATCGGCTCCAGGCTCTCGATTCCGGCTTTAATCTGCTCAGTTGTAAGTCCATAAATATTTCCAACTGCAGCTGCTGCCAGCGCATTATATACCATATGGCGCCCCGGCATCGGGATATCAACTGTAAATGCAGTATCCCCCAGATGAATGGTGCAGGTCATTCCCTTTAAACCTCTGCTTACAATCTTATCACCGTAAACCTGACATTCATTACTCATTCCGAAAAATACAGGTTTTATCTTTTCATATTCTTTTACTGTGATAAGCTTGTCATCATCGCCATTTAATACAATATGTCCCTCCGGTCTGAGGAATTTAAAAATCTCTGTCTTTGCTTTCAGAACACCATTTCTGTCTCCCAGATTTTCCAGATGGCAGGTACCGATATTCGTGATCACGCAGGTGTCCGGTCTTGCAATCTGCGCAAGTCTGGTCATCTCACCGAAATCACTGATCCCCATTTCCAGAACTGCAATTTCATCTCCATCACGCAAACGGAAAACTGTGAGAGGCAGACCAAGTTCATTGTTAAAGTTGCCCTGTGTTTTCAGAGTATGGTATTTCTGGTTTCAGAACAGATGCGATCACTTCTTTTGTACTTGTCTTACCAACACTTCCTGTAATTCCCACAACCGGGATCTGAAGCTGCTTTAAATAAAACTCTGCAATATCTTTCACTGCCTGAAGAGAAGATTCTACTGCGATATAAGGAAAATCAGCGTTATCAAGCACCCGTTCCGACAAGGTTGCCAGTGCCCCTGCTTCCATTACCTGTGGGATAAATTTATGGGCATCTACACGTTCCCCCACAATAGGTACAAACAGACATCCTTCTTCTGCTTTTCTGCTGTCTGTGATAACAGACATTACTTCTTCCTGTAATTTATCAGCCGGACCATAATAAGTACCGCCGCATACGCGGGCGATATTTTCAAGAGTTAAGTTTTTCATAGTATTTTTTATATCTTCTTTCCTGTTATAGCAATTCTCTTAATAATGCATCTATAACAATTCTATAAATTACTGCAGACACGCTCTATAGCGTGAAATCCTGCGCCGGATATTTTTTCATGGAAACTTCAATCAGTTTCTCACATAAAGTCGGATAGTCGATTCCCAGAACTTTTGCCTCCTGCGGAATCAGACTGGTTGGTGTCATTCCGGGAAGAGTATTTGCTTCCAGACAATACATATCTCCATTCTCCTTCATCATGAAATCAAGACGGCAGTATCCTTCCATAAACAGAGCTTTGGCTCCTGCTTCCGCATAATGCTGCATTTTCTCTGTGAGTTCCGGTGAAATTTCGGCAGGACAGGTCTCAATCGTAGAGCCGGCCTGATATTTATTTTTATAATCATAGAATCCCTGAAGCGGAGCAATTTCGATGATCGGATAAGCTTTTCCGTCCACAACCGCTACTGAAAATTCACGTCCTTTTATATATTCTTCGACCACGACTTCATTTTCATAAGAATAAGCGTCTTTGAGAGCCTGCTCATATTCGGCTGATCATTCACAATATAAACACCTACACTGGAACCGCCACAGCAGGTTTTTACAACTACAGGAAATTCCATTCCAAGTGCTTTCAGATCTGTGGTCATTTCTTCTTTTACCATAGACACTCCCCGCGGTGTTGGTACATTATTCATCAGGAACATCTGCTTGGTGATTCCCTTATCCATTGCCAGGGCACTGCTTAAATATCCGGTTCCTGTATATTTGATTCCCATCAGGTCAAATGTTGCCTGTACTTTTCCATCTTCTCCGTTCGCACCATGAAGTCCCAGGAAAACAATGTCAGCCGCCTCGCAGATTTCAGCACGTTTGGTCCGAAGAAGCTTCTTCTCTCTTTTTCATCTGTTCAATCCTGTCGTTAAATGCTGACATATATTCTGATGCTGCGTCCACATCATACTCTGACGGAAACGGATTCTCCCGGTCCACATTCTCAATACCGCAAAAAATATCCACAAGAATCGCCTGATGTCCTTTCTGTCGTAATGCCTTACATATTCCTGTTCCTGATGTAATGGAGACAGTACGTTCTGTACTTGTTCCCCCCGCTAATACTACAATCTTCATCATTTTTCTCCTTTATTCATAAATAACAATCGGTGTGTTCTTCTCAACATTGCTGAAAATGATCTGCACCTGATCGGATGGTGCACAGATGCTTCCATGTGTGCCTTCAAATTCATAAAGCTGTCCTCCGAAATCCATTCTCCATGGAGCATCACTGATCCCCAGATTTCCATCGAATGGGATCCAGTAATTTACAGCAGAAGGATAGTCCTCTCCGTTCACTGTACATCCGCTCTTCATTTCACCTGTTGTATAACATCCCACAGGAGTTGCACAGTTGGGCACGAATGGATTTCCGGATACGATCTGCGCATCCGCAGTCGGCGTTCCATCTTTATAGAATACCATTCTCTGGGCCGTCAGGTCAATCTCTATATACGTATATCCGATATCATTTGTTTTCCTGACCAGACCTTCATGGGAATAAACAGGTTCTCTGACCTGGGTTTCTCCGTTTTTTATCAGTTCTGTAAGTTCTTTCAGCTCCGCTTTCTGATCGATCTGCCAGCCATAATTCCCTCCGCTGACAGTAATCTCACGACCATCATATGTATTAAATGTTCTCTCTGTTCCAACCGTATCATATTTAGCCGCCAGTTCACTGATATATGCTTCTATCTGTTTTTTGTCAAGTGTATAAAGACCGTTTTCATCTGTTGTGAGCCAGTTTTTGATCATATCTCTGTCTACTGTCTCTGTGCAATCGTCAAAATCATAGGTTATCACTACATCCGTAAGTTTGTTTATCAGTCACAATTCTTCGTCAAAGTTTCATCACTCTGATAACTTTCGGTTCTTTGTAGCATCCATCTGTTTCCAGATCAACCGGCGTTCGTCCTGTGACAAGAGCATCTATAATATCCTGACTTGTTTTTTCTGGTTTCAGTGCAGTTCCCTCCTGCTCAGGAACAATTACAAACTTATCGTCTTTCTCTTCTATATGAGCATCCGAAGGCTCTGTCATATTCTCCTGTTGCATACATTTCAGTTCGGAAATGGCAGCCTCTGTCTTCTGCTCATCATATTTAATGGAGGAGGACACTTCATAATTCCTGTGCTGATTAAAAGCAAGAAACCATGTAAAACGATCCTGATTTCTGATCAGTTTATCAACACTTCCATCTGAGTCATAGGAAAGTCCCGCCTGTTTTGCTGTGATACTTTCCTGTCCGTTATTTCTGGTGTCAATAGTAAGAACATATGCTCCCACCTTCTGCGTAAGCAATTCTTCTGACTGGGATACTGTCATATAGGAACAGTTGAATCCGTTTACCATTGATCCCGGTAAGAAATGCTCTGTGAAATAGTATACACCATATCCATATACTCCGGCAGTCAGCAGGAGTAAGATTATGATCAAGGTGGCCATGATTTTCTTTCTGCTGCTCACGACATCTTCTCCTTTCTTTTTATAAACAGCAACCGCCCGGCAAAAAGTTATGCCGGGCAGTTTTATTATCACATTATTTATCCAGAAAGTAAATACGATTATTCTCTTTTAGCATTTTTATGCATTTTCCAATAGTTTCTCTACACTTGTAAGTTTAACACAGAGTACGAATACTTCTGCTGCTTTTCCAAGATCCTCAGGAGTCGGGAAGCTTGGTGCAATACGGATATTGGAGTCTTTCGGATCTTTTCCATATGGATAAGTTGCGCCTGCTCCTGTAAGTACAACACCTGCTTCTTTTGCCTTGGCAACAATAGCTTTTGCACATCCTTCCATTGAATCAAAGGAAATGAAGTATCCACCATGTGGTTTTGTCCACTCGCCGATTCCAAGACCGCCAAGTTCTCTGTCCAGTGTGTTAAGGACCATTTCAAATTTCGGACGGAGAATTGCCGCATGCTTTCTCATGTGTTCATGAAGACCGTCGATATTTTTGAAGAATTTTACATGACGTAACTGGTTTAATTTGTCATGTCCGATTGTCTGGATCTGCATGTAGCTGCGGAAATCTTCCAGGTTTGCTTTGGAAGCTGCAACTGCTGCAATACCGGAACCCGGGAAGCTGACTTTTGATGTTGATGTAAATTTATATACAAGATCAGGATTTCCTGCTTTTGCACATGCTTCAAGGATTTCTACAAGGAAGTCCTGATTGTCATCATAGAGATGATGAATGCTGTATGCGTTATCCCAGTAGATACGGAAATCAGGTGCTGCCGGTTTCAGATGCGCAAAGCGCTCTACTGTTTCTGCTGAATAGGTATATCCCTGTGGGTTGGAGTATTTCGGCACACACCAGATTCCTTTGATGGATGCGTCTTCACTGACAAGCTTCTCTACCATATCCATGTCCGGTCCCTGTGGTGTCATTGGCACGTTGATCATTTCGATTCCGAAGAATTCTGTGATCTTGAAATGGCGGTCATATCCCGGTACAGGACAGAGGAATTTTACCTTATCAAGTTTGCACCATGGGGTATTTCCCATTACACCCTGTGTCATAGAACGTGCAATGCTGTCAAACATAACGTTTAAGCTTGAGTTTCCGTAGATAATGATGTGGTCCGGATCTACCTCGGACATTTCTCCAAGGAGCGTTTAGCTTCCGGGATTCCGTCGATAACACCGTAGTTACGGCAGTCTACTCCTGTTTCGCACTTGAGGTCTGAATCGCTGCTTAATACGTTCATTAATCCCATTGAGAGATCGAGCTGGTCTGCTGACGGTTTTCCACGTGACATATCGAGAGCTAAGCCCTTTGCTTTGATATCTGCGTATTCTTTATCCAGCTGTGCTTTGAGTGTAAGCAGTTCTTCTTTGCTCATGTCGCTGTATTTTTTCATAATATTCCTCCTTGTTCTGCCATGGAAGGATGTCCCTTTTTCCGTATAGGGCAATCATTTGTTTTTCCTGCGGCAACAGTTTTTTTGCTTTTTACATTTTAGTATGGTAAAGTAGGGTTGTCAAGTGTTTTTATGGAATTGTTAATATTTTACCAAAACAATCGTTACTGTTCCCTCTGTTCTCAGTAACGTAACCCAAATTCATTCCGGATTGCCGTAACATCTTTCTCTGATACTTATAGCAAGCCTCGTAAATAATTAGCCAAAAAGCAAGTCGAAATCCCTCGAAAGTTTCGGCTTGCTTTTTTGAGTGTGACGGCGTATATTTAAATCAGTTAACAGATCTTTTAACTGTCTTAATTGTTCTTGTCAGGTCATCCTGATATCTTTTTATTACTTCTTATACAACATCCATTTTTATCCAAGTCAGTGAATGAGACAAGTCAGGCGGATAAAATCATCTGCTTCGCTGCTCAGTTCATAACCGAATGACTGTGAAAGGAGGTCATCCATGTCTATGTTTATCCACGCAATTATCGTAATCCTGCTTGCTGTGCTGGCTATGGGGATCGGGCTGCTGATTCTTGTGTGCTGGGCTTTGGCAGCATGTGCAAGCAGACGGGATTCTTATCTGGAAAAGGATTATCGGGTGAAATAAAGGAAGTCTGCGCATGGACGCTGAGTATTGCCGATAAGTTTATTCATTACTTTTCCATTAAAGTACAGGGTTGCAGAACCGCCTCCATCCAGGTTGTAAGCATAAGTACAGCCATAGGATTTGAAAATATTCACCATATCCCAGTGATTAAGGCCATTATATCTGCCGGTATCTGTTACAAGGAGTACATAATCGTTGGGCTTTACCATTCCTACCGCTGTACGTGGATAATATTTTTCTGTTTCAGCCCATGGAAGCTGGGCTTCGCCATCTTTAATAAGAACCGGACCAAAATTATATGTATCTTTTACACCGGCTGCAAGAAGATTTTTTCCCATAAGTCCCTGTGCCGGAGTATAGATGGTTCCGTCTTTCTTTACTGCCATGACTGAATAACTGGTCATGTAATCACCATAGATAATCCCGTTTTTGATGCACATGCCAAGGGGGATGGTTTTCCTGTACCATAGTCGAAAGCACTGCCGTTTACTCCGATAATGCCTCCATTTGAGATACTGCATCAGAGGTTGTCTGTCGGGATCCGCCATAAGTTCCGTTGGAGAGGGCGGATTTCAGCTGTTTGGCATTGGATGTCTTTATATGCGCTACCCAGTAGGAAATTCCATGGACTGATTTGCGTTTAAGTTTAATATTAAGAGTGCTGCTTTTGTATTCGTAAGTATTGCCGCTTTGAGTAACTGTTGGTTTAGTATTTGTCGGTTTAGTATCTGAAGATTTTACACGCTGCCCTTTGCTGTTTACATAATATTTACCTATCCAAGTATTTTTTGCCATCACTCCTGTTTTCTTGCTGAAATAGTAATAATATTTTCCTATCTTCTGCCAGCCCTTTGCCATGGTGGAATTGCTGAGGAAATAGTATTTTTTTCCATCCTGAGTAAGCCACTGCCTGGCAATTGCCACGCCGGATTCATTGAAATAATAGGTATATTTATCACCTGTTGCCCAGCGATTGCGGAACATGGCACCATTTTTACGATTGTAATAGTATTTATTACCGGAACGCTTCATCCACCCGGTGAAACGTTTGCCGTTGGCAATACTGTAGTAATAATAACCTTTATACTTAAAAGAACCGCAGATCAGACGCCCCTTTGAATTATAAAAATAGTAATCTCCGTTTATTTTCTGCCATCCCGTTTTCTTCGATGTGATGCTGACGGAGGTTCTGTCCTGTTTCACATATGTAGCTGCATTTACGGTAACTGCACGCATACTGATGCCTGCTGTCAGAAATAATGCCAGTATCAGAAATACCGCCACTTTTCTGAATGGTAATTTTCTTTTCATGTCTTTCATCTGCCTTTCCATGATGTCTGATATGCCATATAAGGGAATTGCTATAAATATATTACCGATATGTCCCCTGCGATTTCTTTACCCGACAATTCGACAGACCGAGCGTTGTCAGATAATATTCCATGTCTCTCTCTGACATCAGACACTTTGGCCCTATAACGAGTTCCTTTATCAGCTGGTCAAGGCAATCTGAAAAATCAAAATCCACATAAGATATCAGCTGACTTTCTTTTACATAGTAGGAATAGTTATATAAACGTGCACCGAGAGAAAGTTCAACTTCTCTTCCCATCAGAAACTGTTTCGGCGAAAACTCGCACAATCGGATTTCGCTTTCCTCTCTGAAAAACGGATTTTTCATGTAAACAGATTCCTGAAATAATTTCAAAAACTTTTTCTCAAAACAGTTCATGACTTTATCCAGTACTTCTATTTCATAATCCTGCCTCTCCTCAATGCTTTCCCGACATTGTTCTTCTTTCTGTAATATCTTCTCGATTTCATCAACCAATTCTTGCACTATCTGATGTACAACTTCTCTCTGCTCTGCTTCAGAATAACTAATCTTATGTAATGACACAATTGACGGCTTTGAAATCTCCGGAGAAACCGTTACAACTTCTTTTAATACATCCAGGTCAAATCCGATGGCAGCTCCGCGCCCGTCATCCGCATATCCCCGCCACTGACTGAGCAGATCATTCTGATACGAAAAACAGGTTACATAATATCTGAAGTCTGCATGATTTTCATTGAAAAATTCATCTGTAAACAGTTTCACATATCCCATCAATCTCTCTGATGAAATCTTTGATCTGAATAAATCTGAAGCATTTTCATAAGCTCTTTTAAATTCTGCGTCATAATACCTGCAGATCCAGCTGATCTCCATGGAATCATTGGATTTCAGGATATTTGTCAGACGGAGGGAACGATTTTTCAAAATAGAATTCAATGATTCTAAACTGCAATAGTGATATACGATCATATTTTTTTCTTCTCCTGTAAATAATTGTTCTTTTGTAACCATTCAACATTCTGCCATCCCCCCAAAAATTCTATAGCAAAGTTCATCAGCAAAAGAACTTACGGAAAGTTTATATCAGTAAGTAACAGAATTATTATATCAGATACATCTTATGAATCTGTAAACTTATAGCAACCCTCGTAAATAATGCATATTGATTAAGAGGCTTGCTATAGAAAAACATTGCTTATACTTATAATATAATAACTGTTTTTTATAAAGAAATCCCCATCCACTGTTTATTATTTTGCAGCAGATAGGGATATGTTGAGGTTAATAGTTATATGCCCCCTCGTAAGCATTGCACCTGTCTAATTTCCGTGACTGATTCTGACAGGAACTGCATCTGTCGCAGAACTCCTGCTCATAACAGGTGGAACAGGCGCATGTCCTGCAGGCTTTGCGGTCATAGCTGAGGTATTGCCGTGAGGAAGTGTGCTTTCTGTTGCATTACCCATATACATCGCCCTCCTTGTGTGCTGGTTACTGTTCGTCCAATCTTAAGTAAAAGTCCCGTGAACGAGCAGAGTTCCTTGTACCTTATATTATACGCTCACAGGAGGGGAATACAAGTAATTAATAATCGGTTTTCTGGTAAAATCTTCCGTTTATGTAATCGGTTTTGATAATATTTACAAAAGCCTTCGGATCGATCTCATGTACCTTCTTTACCAGATATTTTGCTTCTTCTGTAGAGACTACAGAATAGATCATACTGGTCTTCTCGTCTGTATAACATCCGGTACCTTCAAAACGTGTCGCCGTATGATTGGTAAGTTTGAAAATCTCCTCATAAATCTGATACGGCTCCTTCGTGATAATAAACAGCGTATGCTTCTTATATCTCTGATGCAGCATCTGAATCACCTGAGTAGAGGTAAACTGAAAGATAATAGAGTAAAGTGCCCTGTCCCATCCAAAAAGCAAACCTGCCACAGTCAGGATCACTGCGTTTCCACACAGGATATAATTCCAGATATCCCTGCCATTTTTCTCGGAGAAATAAATTGCAATAAAGTCAGTTCCACCTGTACTGGTATTACCGATCAGACAGAGACTGATACAGAATCCATTGATCAGACCACCAAAGATACTGATCAACAATGTGTCATAAGTGATCGGCTGACTGGGAATTATATCCGTAAGCAAACCGGAAAGCACGATCACACAGACAGAACTTATCGTAAATTTCTTTCCAATAAACTTCAGACCAATAAATACAGGAATAGAGTTCAGCAGTACATTAATCAGCGTATATGGAACTGCAATCCCCATAAATGTCTGAAAAATGTTCTGGATCAGCAGAGTAAGTCCTGTAAATCCTCCCGGAAAAAGACCGCCTGCACGAACAAAATGTCTTAATATTCAACGCCATGATCGTTGCAGCCAGAACCGCACAGCCGTAACGCTTGGCTTCATGTTTTAAATTAAGTTCCTTCATAATCACGTTTCCTCCCATCTCGC